>Ga0335085_10000834_pt1 | contig 76896 bp, 75 predicted proteins | sample Lox_Sample_45_FD_206712 | JGI IMG/M metagenome (GOLD analysis project Ga0335085, IMG submission 206712) | Soil microbial communities from Loxahatchee National Wildlife Refuge, Florida, United States - Lox_Sample_4.5 | ecosystem: Environmental > Terrestrial > Soil > Wetlands | place: USA... | reverse complement strand
CGATGTGCAGATTGGCCTGCGTAAGCTGGAAACCGTCCACGTCCCACGCGTGGTACAGGTTGGTGTTGCCGTTGGGCTGGTTGAAGTTGTGCTCGTAGCCCGCATCCACCAGGCCGTGGATCGACACCCCCAGGTTCTGCTGGATGTTGTTCTTGAAATCGCCGAAATCTTTCTCCATCACCGAGACGTGCTCACCGACGGTCTGCGGCTGCTGCCCCTCGGCGGGAGGCGCGACCGTGATCGCCTTCTCGATTTGCTTCACTTCTCCTTGCGTCTGGGTTACTTCGCCCGCGAGGTTAGTTACGTTCCCGCTGAGCGCGTCCAGTCGCTGTTGTTCACTCGCCGACATTCCCCCGGTCGGTCCCGCAGCGAACGCCTGCGATGTTGCAAAAAGCAATGCAAGCGTCGTCGGACCGAGCAACGATACGGCCTTACCTCGTTTCCTCCTGTTCACTCTTACCTCCCTGACGGCTTTGTCAGCCGATCTGGCCCGCACACCGCTGCGGCGTTTGGGCTGAGCCGGTTCGCTTGGTTTCAAGATTCATACCGGCGTAATGTTGGATTTTAGTTCTATATTCAGCATCATCACGTGAAACAGAAGCACCCGGTGGTGCCCATCGGATATGCACATGCCGCTTGACTACTCATTCCGGGGTGCCTCACAACGTCGCTGAAAAGGTTGCAAAACTATGGACTTTGAACTCACCGAAGCACAGCAGGAGATCGTGCAGCAGATCTGCGCGATGGGGCAGAAGTTTCCCGACGAATACTGGCGCGAGCGCGACGCGCGCGGCGAGTTCCCCCACGACTTCTACGCCGAGGTCGCGCGAGGCGGATGGCTGGGGGTTGCGATACCCGAGCAGTACGGCGGGAGCGGCCTGGGCATCACCGAGGCTGCCCTGGTGATGCGCGAGGTATCGGCGTCAGGCGGCGCGATGGCCGCGGCGAGCGCGATCCATCTGTCTATCTTCGGAGTCAGCCCGCTGGTGTTCCACGGCAGCGAAGAGCAGAAGCGTCGCTTTCTGCCCGACGTCGTAAGCGGCAAGCTGCACGTCGCCTTCGCCGTGACCGAGCCCGACGCCGGCAACGACATCACTCATATCAAGACCGCGGCGCGGCGCGATGGCGATGACTACGTGATCAACGGTCGCAAGGTCTTTACCACCAAGGCCAAGGAAGCGAAGCGAATGCTTCTGCTTACTCGCACCACGCCCTTCGAGCAGGTCAAGAAGAAGACCGACGGCATGAGCCTGTTCTTCGCGGAGCTCGAACCGCAGGCGGTCGAGGTGCGCGAGCTGCACAAGCTCGGCCGCGCCGCCGTCGACACCAACATGCTCTTCATCGATAACCTGCGCGTTCCGGCGGGCGACCTGGTCGGCGGCGAAGGACGCGGCTTCCACTCGCTCCTCGATGGTCTCAATCCCGAGCGCATCCTGATTGCCGCTGAGGCTATCGGGATCGGACGCCTCGCGTTGTCGCGCGCCGTTCGTTACGCGAAGGAGCGCGTGGTGTTCGGGCGCCCGATCGGGCAGAACCAGGCCATCGCGCACCCGCTGGCGGACAGCTACTCAAAGCTCGAAGCAGCCGAGATGCTGATGCTCAAGGCGGCGTGGCTGTTCGACCATCGCAAGCCCTGCGGTCCGGAGGCCAACACCGCGAAGCTGCGCGCGGCCGATGCGGCATTCGAGGCGTGCGACCGCGCGGTGCAGACTCTCGGCGGCTACGGTTACATCCGCGAGTACGATGTCGAGCGCTACTTCCGCGAATGCCGCCTGCTCAAGATCGCGCCCGTGTCGCAGGAGATGGTGTTGAACTCCATTAGTGAACACGTGCTCGGTCTGCCGCGCTCCTATTGATCCGCGATGCGCTTGCCCAAGATCGCCATCCTGGTCGCGTCGCTCGCGTTCATCGGTTGGGTCTTCTACGCGCTGCGCAGCGCGGAGCCGGTGCGCGTGATGGAAAGTCAGCTCAAGCGGGACGGCGGCCAGGTTTTCGTGTCGGGAAAGATTCAGAACAGCGGTCCCGACACCGGTCCGATCGATATCGAGGTGCGCTACTACGATGCGGGCGGGCACGCCGTCGGGCAGGACAAGATCGTGGTGGACAAGCTCGCGCAGGGAGTCATCGCCCGGTTCCAGACCCCCCATCGCGCGATCGACAACGCGCAGTCATTTTCGCTGTACCTGAATCACGGTCGGAATCCGTACGGAAACTGACCCGACCTGAAATGAAAAATACTTATACTACTCATCAGTGAAACTTACCTGCTTGGCGTCTAAGCCACTTTCAGATAAGCATTTTGGCTCAAGTGTGCTTATGACGGTTATAGCTGCGTGGAGCCATACCTGTCGCGCACAGGGTTTGCCGATCTCTTGGCCGTAATGTTACTTGTAGTCGATAACTTGATCCAATTGTTTGATGGGCGGGACGTCCGATGCTGGGGTGGCGTGCCGATCATCACGCGAAGGGCACCATAATGGCACGGTCCAAGGAACGCACTTTCGGTCAGGTAATAAGGGAGCGCCGCCGCCAGCTCGATCTTACCCAGGAAGAAGTCGCGCGGCGCATCAAAACCTCCACGCCTTATGTCGGCCACCTCGAGTCCGGCAAGCGCCATCCGTCCGACAAGATCGTAACCCGGCTCGCGGAAGTGCTGGGCCTCGATCGGCGCGAACTCTTCTTCCTTGCCAACCCGCGCGCGCAGGCGCTGCTCAGCCCCGCCCCCGACGCTAACTCGTCGTCAGCCTGGGAGCAGTTCCGGAACAACGAGCAACTCCGCCGCGTGCACAATATCAGCAACGAAGAGATGGACATGCTGTCGCGCGCCGCGCTGCTCGGGGAAGTCCGCTCGCCCCGCGACTTCATCTACATCCTGAACACCGTTCGTCACGCCGTCGGCCGCTAGCGGCCGACCTTCCCGCACATCACCTGCAGCTGGGCAGCAAGGAGAGTTCCTTGCTGCCGGACATCTGCGTCTGTCCCTGAATCGCGCGCGCTTCCACTGGCGCGACGGGGGAGACGCTATTAATCTCGCGCCCGCGATGCCTGATGCCGTCGAAGTTAACGCCGCTCCTGCGCCCACCGGATGGCCGCGGCGATACACCATCGCGGGCCTGTTCTTTCTCGGCACCCTGCTCTGCTACCTCGACCGGGTCAGCATCTCGGTCGCGATAATTCCGCTGTCGGGACAACTCGGCTACGACTCGCGCGCCCAGGGCCTCATCCTGTCGGCGTTCTTCTGGGGTTACTTGTGGCCGCAACTGGCGGGCGGATGGATGGCGGACCGCTACGGCGGCAAGAAAGTCCTGGGGTTCGGCGTCGCCGTCTGGTCGCTCGCTACAATCTTAACCCCCGCGGCCGCTCGCATATCGCTGGGAGTGCTCTTTGCCGCGCGCATCCTGATGGGCCTTGGCGAGGGCGTCAACTTTCCCGCGATTCACAGCCTGACCGCGCGATGGATGCCGCAGCGCGAGCGGGCGCGCACGCTCTCTTTGAATTTCAGCGGCATGTACCTGGGGACAGTGGTGGCGCTGGTGTTCAGCCCGATAGTGATCGAAGCGATGGGCTGGCCGGCGTTGTTTTATCTGTCCGGCGCGATAGGAGTGATTTGGGTGATCGCGTGGTCGATCAAAGCCGCGGATGGACCCGGCGATTCCCGGTCGTCGGGCAGCGGCCGCGATTCGCGACCAGGTGCCGTCCCCTGGCACGCAATCGCCCGCGAGCCCGCGGTCTGGGCAATCGTACTCGCGCATTTCTGCAGCAACTTCGGCTTCAACATCCTCCTGCTCTGGCTGCCGACGTATCTTCATCATGCATTCGGAGTCACCGTCGCCCGCGTTGGAATCTACTCGCTGGTCCCGTGGGTCGCATCGTTCGCGGTCGTCAACACTGGCGGATGGATTGCGGACACGATGCGGATTCGGGGCGTAAGCGTGGGGCTGACCCGCAAGCTGATGCAATCGGTTGCGTTCGGCGCGGGCGCGCTGCCATTGCTGGCCTTGCCGTGGGCGGCATCTCCGGGCGCAGCCGTCGCCCTGATCGCTCTGTCAGCATCGGCGAACGGACTCGGCCTGTCAGCCTACGGAGTGAACCATCTCGATGTCGGCCCGGAATACGCCGGCGTGCTGATGGGTATCTCCAACACCTTCGCGACCATTCCGGGAATCGTCGGCGTGGCCGTCGCAGGGTTCATCGTGCAGGCCACCAATTCATTCAGCGCCGTCTTCGTCCTTATCGCGGTGGTCTATGCAATCGGTTTGTGCGGCTACGTAACCTGGGCCAGCGGCGACCGCCGCCTATGATCAGACCATTCGGAATAACGGTGGTATTTGCCTCACCAGACAAGCTATACCGGAGGCATCCCAGCGGAGTGGCATAAGCAATGAACGAACGGGCACCGCTTTCGCCTTATCGATGGATGATCGAACTGCTGCTGCTTCTGCTGCTGACGGTGCAGTCGCTGACGTGGCTCGCGCCGGCCCCGATACTCCAGGAAATCCAGAAAGGACTGCATATAGATCTCGGGAGCGCCGGCCTCATCCTTTCGATCATCGCTCTCTGCATCGGCATCTTCTCGATTCTCGGCGCGATCGTGCTCGAGAAGCTCGGCGCCCTGCGCTGCCTGCAACTGGGACTCGGGCTGATGGCCCTTGCCGAGATCGCCAGCGGATACACCGACACCTTCGGAACGCTTTTCCTGTGTCGCGTAGTCGAGGGCATTGGCTTTGGCATGGTAATCGCCCCGCCCGGGGCACTGACGATGCAGTGGTTCGGCGAACACGAGTGGGCCTACATCAACATGGTCAACTTCGCGTTCGGCTACGTCGGCCTGACCGCCGTGTTCCGGATCACTCCGGGACTGTTCGCCGCCGTGCATCAGTCGTGGCAATCGGTGCTGCTCGACTACGGGCTACTAACCGCCGCGGTTGCGCTGCTGTGGATCATCCTCGGACGCCAGCCGAGGACGCCATCGATCGAGACCCCGGATGTGGCGGCGTCCGCCGATGACGCGCCCGGCGGATCGGCAATAGTCGAAGTGATGAAGATGCGGAACATCCTGCTGATCGCCGCCGGCCTGTTCGGCGGCATGTGGGTGTTCCAGATCTACACCGCTTTTCTGCCCGAATATTTTCGCGCCTTTCGAGGGATGAGCCTGGAGCAGGCATCGCTAATGACGCAGGTGCTGCCGTTCACGGGATTTTTTGCCGCCGTCCTCGGCGGACTCGGGACGGGATGGACAGGCCTGCGCAAGCCGTTCACGTGGCCGGTCGCGATTTTCACGCTCGTCGGATGCGTCGGCGCGATCACGCTGAGCGATCCGCTGATGATTCGTCTCTCGCTGGTGCTGGTCGGAATCGGCGCGGCCGGATCGCTCGCAGCGATCACCACGCTGATGATGGAACTGCCCGGCATGAACCCGACTCGCGTCGGCGCCGCGCAAGGCTTCGTGTGGGCGGTCGGTTATTTCGGCGCGTTCGTGTCTCCGGTGCTGGGCGGCAAGCTGGCGGCGTCGATGGGCTTGAAAACGGTGATGCTCGGGTTCCTGGTATTCCAGTTCCTGCCCATCGTGGCAATGTATTTTCTGCCCGAGACCGGGCCCGGCAAGACGCGCTACGAAATCGAGGAGGCCGAACGCGCGGCGGCGGTCGGCTCGATCGGCACGCAGCCGAACCCGTAGCATCCGGGTGGGCGTTCTTATTCGACCCCTCCCCTACCGTTCACTTTTGAAAAGGGGAGTTAGTCTTTGAAGCCTGACGACCGGGACTTGGTTCGCCCTCAGTACGATCGTCGATGCATTTCCAATCTGCCCGATGCCATCCGGCACCAGTTCGGCCTCCCGCATAGAAAACTCGGATTGATCGATGTGCTGCTCGAGGCGGGAGCCAAGCCTGGTCGTTTCAGGAACGTGATTTTGCTTCTCATCGATGGAGCGGGTGTCACCCAAACATCTGATTGGGCGGCCTTGGCGGGGTTCAGGCGTGCAGGATCGGTTACGCCCATCACGACCGTCTTTCCATCTACCACTGCGGCGGCCCTGACCACCCTGCACAGCGGCGGTTTGACGCCACGGGAACATGGCCTTCCCGAGTGGCACATCTACTTTCGGGAACTGGATGAAATCCTGGAGTCCTTGCCCTTTCGTCGCTTGGAAGATGGGACTCTCTGCAACGCCGACCCGAAGATGCTGTTCGACGGTCCGACCATGTATGAGGAACTGGGCAAGGCGGGTGTTCAGTCGTTCACCTTTGTACGCTCCGCTTACTCCGACGGACCTTACTCACGGGTCGCCCTGAGAGGCAGCACGGTGGTGGGCGCCCTCGACACCGCCGATCTGTTTGTAAACCTGGCGGCCCGTCTGTCGAGCACCACATCGCCGACCTACTTCTTCGTCTATTGGGACGCGATCGACAATATGGCTCACAGGTATGGTCCAGGTGGTGAGTATTCGAAAGTGGGGCTGGATACGCTTGGCTTCGCATTGAAGCGCGGCCTGCTCGATCATCTCGATGAGAGCGTGAGACGTGATACGCTTTTGCTGCTTACCGCCGATCACGGCGGAGTGCGGGTAAACCCTCAGGAAACCATCTACCTGGAACACGAGTGGCCGGGGATAAATGATGCATTCCGGAACGGGCCACGGGGCCGGCTGATTCTGCCATCAGGAAATGTGAGAGACGTGTTTCTCTCGATTCGAGAGGATCAGCTCGACCTCACGGCGAGCACACTGCGGCAACTCCTGGCCGGGCGGGCTGACATCCTCACCTCGGAAGAAGCCGTCAGAGACGGCCTCTTTGGCAGCGGTGAGGTTGACCATCCTGAATTCAGGAGTCGCATTGGCGACATTCTGATCCTGCCTCGCGGCAATCGAACCATTTGGTTCCGCCATCCGGGAACTCAGCCCTATCACCTCCCGGGGACTCACGGCGGTCTCACTCGCGATGAGATGATGGTGCCGCTCGCCGTGAGCCCGCTGTCCGGACTCGCCTGAACCGCGCATGTTCAGGCCCCTACCGCGACCGCGTCAGCATGGATGCAATCCGCAAACCTCTCTTACTTCGGCGCGCGATCGGAATGCGGCGCGACCTTAACGAGCTGCTCGTGCAGCACCGTGTTGTCGGCGATCATTCCCGCGACCTTTACGTGCCGCTGGTTGAACCGGATCGGCGCGCCGTGAATATCGGTCATGGTGCCGCCCGCTTCTGCCAGCAACGCCGCACCCGAGGCAATATCCCATTCGCTTTTCGGTGAGCGCGTAAAGGTCGCGTCGCCCTTCCCCGCCGCCACCAGTGCCAGCTTGTAGGCGACGCTGCCGGTCGGGCTGACTTTGAGCCGGCCGTGGAACACTTCCCATTCCCCGCGCGCCGTCTCGCTTCTGCTCGCGAGAACCTTCGCGCGATGGAGCGCGCGGGTCCGGGTCACTCGCGCCGGGCTCGAATTGAGATGACAGCCCATCCCGCGCGCCGACCAGAACATCTCGCGCGTGATGGGATTGTAAGTCACTCCCAGCACCGGCTCGCCCTCTTCGACCAGCGCAACCGCGACGCAGAATTCAGGAATCCCCTTGATAAACTCCTTGGTCCCGTCCAGCGGATCGACAATCCACACGCGGCGGCATTCCAGCCGCGCCTCACTGTCCGCAGTTTCCTCGGAAAGCCACCCGTATCCCGGGAAGGGATCGTGCAGCAGCTTTTTGAGCGCACGATCGGCTTCCAGGTCGGCCTGGGTTACCGGATTGTCCTTGCCTTTCGATCCGATTTCGTAGCCGCCGCGCCGCCAGTGCCCGCGGAGAATCTCCCCTGCGGCCCGCGCGGCTTTCTTTGCGAGCGCCAGCTCGCGCTTCAGGTTTCCATCTGCCGGTGCGGCGACGCGCACAGCGGCTGCACGCGCTTTCGATACGTTCTTGTTCTTCTTGCGCAACACTACTTTCGTCAACTTCTCAATTCTCTCCACGTTTCAGACGCTGTTTGCGAACCTTTTCATACGCGGTCGTAAGCGTGTTCATCATTTCTCCACGACGATCGTAAAGCCGGCGCGGCTTGCGCTTTTTTCTGCGTGCGAGCGCATACGCAGTAATTAACGGAAGCGCGACGGTCGAGTCGACGTAGCACACCACCGTGTCGGGGAGCCGGTTGGGATCGATCTTGCCCCAGCTCACCGCCTCCGATGGCGTCGCACCGGAAAGCCCGCCCGTATCCGGCCGCGCATCGGTCACCTGCAGGAAGTAGTCGTGGCCCTTCTCCGCCACGCCCATCACTTCCTGGATCTGCGGCTCGGTCTGGAGCACGAAATTCTTCGGCGAACCGCCGCCCAAAATGAAGACCGCGCTCTTGCCGCCGCGCTTCTTTGCGGAATAGACGATCGACGCGGTCTCGTTGACGTCAGCCAACGGATCGATACGCAGGCCGTGACCCTCCATCTCGAGCACCGCCAGGTTCATCCCGATCGACGAGTCCCCGGGCGACGAGGTGTAGATGGGCAGGCCGTATTGATACGCCGATGCGAGCAGCGAACGGCGCTTCAGTTTGAGCACCTTCTCGCGCTCGGCGACGTAGCGTCCGGCGCGGTAGTGAAACTCGGCCGTGCTCATCGGATGCTGGAATTCGTCGAGGCGTGAAATCTCGCGAAAAAAAGCATCGGTGGAAAGCAACACACGATAGTCGAAAAAGATGTCGTAGATGCGCACCACGCCGTCGTTGCGCAACGCGACGTCATCGGCCTCCGCATTCCCCTGGTACATCTTGAGCCCGATCCCGAAATGCGTGTCGTGATAGAGGTTGGCGCCGGTCGACACCATCCAGTCCACGAATCCGTTCTCGATGAGGGGAATCAGGCACGACATGCCGAGTCCCGCGGGTGTCAGCGCGCCCGTCACGCTCATCCCGACCGTCACGTCGGGCTCGAGCATACGCTCGGCGAACAGCCGGCACGCATCGCGCAACTTCCGTCCGTTGTAGGCAAGGAAAGCGGTATCGATCAGTTCCGCGGCGGTCATGTCGCCGCTCACGCCGCGCGGACTGATTTCCGCGCCAGCCAGGCGCGGTCGAGCCATTTTGGGTGCCATGGAGATTCGGTTACCTCGACATTCTACTCTGGGTTCTCGACCAAAGGATGGAATTTCTTACTCCGGGTCTCAAAAAGCAGGCGACATCCTAGCCGCGCCGTCGCGCGGATTCCATCTCGGACGTTTGCTGTTCGATTGCCATGTTCTTATGATGCGGCGCGGGCACGGTGTATCGCGAGCCCCGGAGAAGTCCCTTGGCAGTAATCGCGATCAGTCAACAAATCGGCAGCCGCGGCACCGACCTGGGACGCCTGGCGGCGGAACAGCTCGGATGGCGGTTCATAACCGGGCAGGAACTTATCGCGGAAGCCGCTCGCCGCTATGGCGTCAGCGAAGACCAGATGCTGGTGTTCGATCTGCGCACTCCTCATTTCTGGGAGCGCCTGCGCAGCGAGAGCCATCGCTACCTCGCATACACCCGCGCCGTGCTGCTCAAGGAACTCGCGAGCGATTCGATCGTGGTTGCAGGCCGCGCCCTGGCGCATCTGACACCCGCGGTCCGCTATGCCCTGCGCGTGCGCGTGATCGGACCGCTCGCGGATCGCATCAAGTGCACCCAGCAAGAAGAAAAGCTGTCGGCGGCCGGCGCGGAAAAGCACGTGCGCGAGATCGACAAGGAATCGAAGACCCGCAGCCAGACGCTCTCGGGCGTCGATGTCGATGACCCGACGCTCTATGACCTGATCGTCAATTCTTCCTCGCAGCCGATCGAATCGATCGCCCGGATGCTGGCGAATGCCGCGCGCGAGATCGATGCGACCGCGGATGCATCGTCGCGCGCCGCGCTGCTCGATGAGGCAATCGCGGCCGAAGTGCACGGCGCCCTGCTCGCCCATCCGAAGATTCGCGACGCGCAGATCTCGGTGGCCTGCCGCGGCGGCAGGGTATGGCTCAACGGTCCTGGCCTGGTGGCGCCGTGGGACGAACTGGTCAGCGGAGTGGCGCGCTCGATCGATGGCGTCACCGCGGTCGAGGTCGGCGCGGAACAACCCCCGATGCCGTACCCGACAGCGTAGCTGCGCGAACAGCGGTCCGCACTGCCGCGCGATACGCCCGGGTGGCCGCGGCGCACATCGCACCATCATTGCCGGCAAGATAAAAGAGGTTTGCGGCGATCCTTCCCTGGATCTGGAGTCGCCCGGTTTCGGATTCTGACCGCTCGAGGCGCTTATGAACGAGAGGAACGAAACGAGGCTTCCCCACGCTCCTTTGACCCGCCGCGACGACGTCCGCGAGATCCTCCACGGCGTCGAGGTGAGCGACCCCTATCGATGGCTGGAAGATGGCCAGGCCGCCGAGACGCGTTCCTGGCTCTCCGCGCAGCGCGATTACGCTCGTCCGTTTCTGGACATCCCGATCCGCGAGGCTATCCGCACGCGATTGTCCGAATTGATGAAGACCGAAGCGGTCGGGATACCGATCGAGCGCGACGGATACTATTTTTACCCGCGACGACAGGCTCACGAACAACGCGGCGCGATCTGCCGGCGGCGAGGACTAGACGGAGAAGAGGAGGTCCTCGTCGATGCGAACGCGATGAGCTCGGACGGGATGACCGGCGTTCACATTGCCGGCATCTCCCGCGATGGTTCAATCCTCGCTTACGGAATAAGGCAGGGCGGTGAAGACGAATTTTCCATCCGTCTGCTCGAGGTCGCGTCTCGCCGCGACTTCTCCGATCACCTTCCGAGGGGAAGATACACCTACGCGTCGTGGAAGCCGGACCGCAGCGGCTTCTACTACACCATCATCACCGCCACGGGGCCGCGCGTCCGGTTCCATCGCGTCGGAACCGATGTCACCGAAGACCGCGAAATAATCGGGGTGTCATGGGGGCGTGATAGATGGGCAAGCGCGTTCGTCACCGAGAGCGGACGCTACCTGATCATCAGCACCGGATATCGCTCAGCGAGCGTCAACAGCGGGGACCACAACGACCTGTACGTTCAGCGGCTGGAGCCCGAAGGCGAGATTGTTCCCATCGTGGACGATCTGGATGCGGCCTCATTCGGCCACGATGCCGGCGACTTGCTGATGGTGCTGACCAACTGGCAAGCGCCCAATCGCCGGGTCTTTCGCGTCGATCTCGCGAATACTTCCCGCGATAACTGGCGTGAGATCGTGCCCGAGCGGCCCTCCATGATTCACGGGCTTGCGACCGTCGGCGGCAAGTTGGTCGTCATCTACGTGGAGGACGTACGCTCGCGCATCCGGATCTACGAACCCGATGGAACTTTCGTGCGCGAGTTGAATCTACCCGGTCCGGGCAATGTTGCGGGGTTTGCGGGGCGATGGAGTCGCGACGAATCGTTCTTCGACTTCAGCTCCTTCGATCACGCGCCGACCGAGTACCGCTACGACATGAAGACTGGAAGTCGCGAGGTCTGGTGGGAGCAGAAAAACGTGCCCGACCTCTCGCAGTTCGAGCTGCGACAGGTTTGGTATTCGTCGAAGGACGGAACCAGAATCCCCATGTACCTGTTTCACAAGCGCGGTCTGAAGCTGGACGGCAACCGGCCCACGCTGTTGTACGGTTACGGTGGATACAACGTAAGTCTCCTTCCTGCATACTCACCGGTGACAGCTTTGTGGGCGGAGGCAGGGGGAGTATTCGCGTACGCCAACCTGCGCGGCGGTGGAGAATTCGGCGAGCAGTGGCACCAGGCCGGCCGCCGCGAGAAGAAGCAGAACGTGTTCGATGATTTCATCGCCGCCGCCGAATGGCTCATCGCCAACCGCTACACGCAATCTTCCAGGCTCGCTATCTGGGGCGCCAGCAACGGTGGCCTGCTCGTAACTGCCGTGCTGACCCAGCGACCCGACCTCTACCGTGCGGTGATCTGCGAACGCCCCGTCATCGACATGATGCGCCATCACCGGGACCCGATGGGTGCTTATTGGATCGGTGAATATGGCTGCGCCGATGAGGCCAGCGATTTCCCTTACCTGTTGGCGTACTCGCCCTATCACAATGTACGTGCCGGCACGCGCTACCCTGCGGTGATGTTTGTAACGGGAGATTCGGACACGCGATGCGACCCGATGCATGCGCGAAAGATGGCTGCCCGGCTGCAGTCGACGACAGCATCAGGCTATCCCATCCTGCTCAACTATCGTCCCGAAGCGGGACACATGCCGGGCATGTCGATGGACGCGAGCATCGATGAGGCCACTGATGCTCTCACATTCGTGTGTCGCGAGCTCGACGTGAAATTGGTTTGAGAATGAAATTGGAGAACCGCGTGGGAGACACCGCACCAAAGCTGTCGCGCCGCCGCGTTTCCGGCCACTGCCTGTGCGGCGCAGTGGAGATCGAGATCGACTTCCCCGCTTTTTGGTCCTGGCACGATCACTCCGCGGCAAGCCGTCGCGCCCATGGCGCCGCCTATGCGACCTACATCGGATGCTGGCGCAAGCACGCCCGCGTGGTGAAGGGCCACCGAAGCATCACTCGTTTCGAGGACGCTGATACGGAGTCAACCCGCAGCTTCTGTTCGCGCTGTGGCTCGCCATTGCTCTATGAACGCAAGCGCTCACGGCACATGATCAACATCCCGCGCGCGCTCTTCAGTGGCCGCACCGGCCGCGAGCCCCGCTATCACATCGCAATCGCAGAGCTTCAGGATTGGACCTTCGGGGGCCAACCGCTAGTCCCACTCAAGAGCTACCCAGGTGTCGTCTGGGAGCGCCCGAAGTCGCGCAAGCGCCCGCGCGACCTCGCTCATCTGGAGATTCTGTACGGGCGTATGCGGTCGATGCGCGCTTCCAGGGTTGGGCACGAAGCCGAATGAAGGACTCAGACGCTATGATGTCCGACACCGAAATCCGCGACATCCTGGTCGAGCGAATCGACCGCCAGTCGCAGAGCGTAGGAATCGTGGTTGGAATCGTCAGCGCCACGGGTCAGAGAGTCGTTTCCTGGGGCAAGGTGTCCCGCGACGAGACGCGTCAGCCGGACGAGAACACTGTCTTCGAAATCGGTTCGATAGGGAAGGTCTTTACGGCTTTGCTCCTGGCCGAGATGGCGCGAACCGGTGAGGTCGCGCTGGACGATCCGGTCGCGAACTACCTGCCCGAGGCCGTCACGATGCCGCAGCGCGGCGGCCGGCAGATCACCTTGCAGGACCTCGCGACTCACACCTCGGGCCTGCCGCGACTTCCCTCAAATCTCGAAATAGTGGAGCGCGCCAACCCATACGCGCACTATAGCGTCGATCAGCTCTATCAATTCCTTTCCCACCATGAGCTCATCCGCGAGATTGGCTCGCAGTACGAATATTCCAACCTGGGCGCTGGTCTACTCGGGCATGTCCTGGCCCGGCGTGCCGGCACGGACTACGAAACCCTGGCGCGAACCCGGATTTGCGATCCCCTCAACATGGACAGCACCCGCATCGCGCTGTCGCCGGAATTGAAGGCTCGTTGTGCAACCGGACATAACCCTGCCGGACAGCCCGTTCTGATGTGGGATATACCGACCCTCGCCGGAGCGGGCGCACTGCGCTCCACCACGCACGATTTGATGGCATTCGTGGCGGCGAATCTCGGCCTGCGGGTATCGCCTCTGGCCGATGCGATGACTGCGATGCGCGCCGTGTGCCGCAATATCGGCTTGGGTACGGACGTCGCCCTTGGATGGCACATCACGACCCGCGATGATCACGAGATCGTTTGGCACAACGGCGGCTCTGATGGATTTCGGACCTTCGCGGGATATGAGCTGAAGGCCGCGGCCGGTGTGGTCGTCCTCTCGAACATGGGAACGGTTGCGGGCGTCGATGACATCGGGATGCATATGCTCAACCCCAAATACCCGTTGTTCAAGGCGATCGCGCGCAGAGCGATCGCGGTCGATCCGGGCATATTCGACGGCTATGTCGGGCGGTACGAACTCGCACCAGCTCTCCTGGTGACTGTTGCACGGGAGGGGGACCGCCTTTTCATCAAGGCGGGAAACGATCCGCTTTTCGAACTGTTCCCCGAGAGCACGCGCGATTTCTTCCTGGAAGTCACCGATGCACAGGTTACCTTTGAACTCGACACCATCGGCCGGGCAACCGGACTAATCCTGCATCAGAATGGTCGGGACACCCCTGCGAAGCGTATCGATTAGAAACCGCCCGCCTTCGTCCCCCAGCGCCCAATCTGCTATCGTTCGCGCCTCTGAGTTGAGCACGATGCGCGCCCTTATCATCTTCCTGGCGACCGGCGTTTACAGCGGGTATTCGCCGATCGCTCCGGGAACCGCCGGCTCAGTCGTTGGCCTGGTGCTGGTCTGGTTCGTCACCGGACCTATGTGGGCCCATTCTCCCCTGCTCACCCTGGTCGTGTTCGCGGTCGCATTTGCGATCTCGTGCTGGATCTCGGGACGTGCCGAGGAAATCTTCAACGAACCTGACAGCTCGAAGATCGTGATCGATGAAGTCCTCGGGATGGCGGTCACGATGTTCGGGAATCCGATTACCATCGCCTGGATGCTGGCGGGTTTCGTGCTGTTCCGGGTCTTCGACGTGCTGAAGCCCTGGCCGGCCAGCGTCATCGACCGCCAGGTGCCGGGTGGGACCGGGGTGATGCTCGACGATTTCGCGGTCGCGATCTACGCGAATATCATTCTACAAGTTGCGTGGCGTCTGCTCGCGCGTTGAGAGGAGTCCTCCATGATTGAACGAGCCGTAATCATGTCCACCGGCGACGAAATCATGACCGGCAAGGTCGTCGATACCAACTCCAACTACCTGGCAGACAAGCTGGTCGAAAACGGCGTAGACCTCGTCGCGGTGCTGACGACCGGCGACGTGCCCGACCGCCTCGAATGGGCCTGGCGCACCGCGATCGCGATGAGCGATGTGGTTATCTCGACCGGCGGAATCGGCCCCACGGTCGATGACCTCACGACCGAGACCGTCGCGCGTATCGCGGGCGTCAAGCTGGTGCGCGACCAGGCCTCGGTAGACCACATGAAGCGCCTGTTCGCGACCATCAATCGCGTCATGCCCGAGAACAATCTCAAGCAGGCGGACTTTCCCGAGGGCGCCGAAGTTATTCCAAATCCTCTCGGCACCGCCCCGGGCTTCCGGATGCCGATGACGATCAACGGCCACACCTCGCAGCTCATCGTGCTGCCGGGCGTACCGCGCGAGATGAAACCGATGATGGAGAACTGGGTCGTCCCGTGGATCCAGCGCAATCGCGGTACCGACAAGGTGATCGCGATGCGGATTTTCCAGACTTTCGGGATGAGCGAGTCCGCGCTCGATGAGGCGGTTGCGGGGCTCATCAAACCTGACGAAGCGCGTGTCGGCCTGCGTGCGAGCTTTCCGCAAATCTCGCTGCGGCTGACGGTCGAGGGCAAACCGGGCGAAGCCGAGCGCAAGCTCGAGGAGCTCGCGCAGCGGGTGCGCGGCAAGATTTCCGAGTTCGTATTCGCCGAAGGCGAAACTTCGATGGAAGAAGTCGTCGGGCAATTACTGATAAAGAAGAAGCTCAAGCTCGCGGTCGCGGAATCGTGCACCGGCGGTCTGATTGGCCATCGACTCACCAACGTCGCCGGTAGCTCGAACTACCTGATTGGCGACTTCGTGACCTACTCCAACGAAATGAAGCAGGCTCTGCTCGGCGTTTCAGACGAGACGCTCCGAACGGTCGGCGCGGTGAGCGAGGAATGCGTGCGCGAAATGGCCGCGGGAGCGCGCAAGCGCGCTGGCGCCGATGTCGCGATCTCGACTTCGGGGATTGCGGGCCCCGACGGAGGCACGCCGGACAAGCCGGTCGGCACGGTCTGTATCGGGATGGACTCCGAGCGCGGGCAGGTTTCGCGCCGCTACCAGTTCCGCGGCACCCGCGACTGGATCAAGCTGCTGACCTCGCAGGTCGCACTCGACTGGATACGGCGTTACGCGCTGGATCTACAGATCGCTGAATCGGCGCTGTTCAGAAGATAGATCGCGATTGCCGCCTTTCAGCGCGAACGAATCAGCATCACCGTGTAAGTGCATTCCTTCAGCTGGCGATTCTCGTACCGGCAATCGCTCGGCGGCCCGAGCGTCAAATGGTCTCCGGCGTGCAGCTCGTGAACCGTCTTGCCTTCGACAAAATGAAGCACGCCCTTGCGCATCCAGATCTGATGATCGGTAAACGCGTAAGCTTCCTTCGGAAATGCCACCCTTGCTCCTGCCGGCAGGGTAACCTCGGTGATCTCCACCCGGCCCCGCCCCGGAGGGCAAACCGTGCGGCGGAGATAGCCGGTCGCGGGATCGCGCCAGATTGATTGCTCGGCCCTTCGGATCACTCGGCTGGGCATCGCCGGTTGATCTTCCAGCAGGCTCGACATCGTCATGCCGAATGCGCCGCTCAGCCGCCCCAGTAGCGCCGCGGTCGGGCTCGCCTCCGCGCGCTCGACCTTGCTGATCATGCTCTTGGAAATCGCGGCGCGGCCCGCAAGCTCCGTGATCGACCATCCGCGCCGCTCGCGTTCGGCGCGCAGCCGACGCGCTAGACTTTCACCCGCCGTCTCCACTATCATCCCTTTTCAATTCCACTATAGAGAACGAGGCGGAAAATGGAAGTCCGTGATGCGACGCTCGACGATCTGCCCGGCATCCTGGAAATCTTCAACGCTGCGATCGTGAACACCACCGCGGTCTGGAGAGATGCGCCCGAAGACCTCGCGACGCGCCGCCGCTGGTTCGAAGCGCGGGTGTCGCGCCAGTTTCCCGTCCTGGTCGCTGCCGAAGATGAACAGGTGCTGGGTTTTGGCTCCTACGGCGACTTCAGGATGTTCGATGGCTACCGGCACACGGTCGAGCACTCTGTCTACATAAGGGGCGATCGCCGCCGCGCCGGTCTTGGCCGCGCTCTGCTCCAGGCCCTGATAGAACACGCCCGCGCGCATCGCATGCACGCGATGATCGGAGGCATCGAGGCGTCCAATCACGCGTCGCTGGCGCTTCACGCGGCGCTAGGATTTCGCGAGGTCGCCCGCATGCCGGAGGTCGGATGCAAATTCGGCCGATGGCTGGATCTGGTTTTCGTTCAGCTCCTGCTCGACTCACGCGCAACGCCTGCGACGAGTGGGGTCTGATCACGCCGCGCTCGTCGCGGCCTCAAATTCCCGACTCGGCTGCAGTTTCCAGTCCGCGCCGCCCAAAAGCTCGAGGACGTTGCGATGGAACCTGAGAAGGCTGGGGCGATGGCCGGAACTGAGAAACGGAATCCCGCTTTCGTGCAACAGTTGGTACAAGCGCTGCTCGTTGGTTGGGTCGAGAGCGCTGGTTGCCTCATCGAGGAAAGCATAGTCGGGATGGTTGAGCAGAAGGCGAGCGAAAGCGAGCCGCTGCTGCTCGCCTGGCGAAAGGACGTCGGCCCATGACCGCTCTGCATCGAGTCCGCCGAATCGATCGCACAGGTCCGGAAGATTGACCTGGTTCAGCAACTCACACAGCTCTTCATCGGTCACTCCTTCGGCGCGTGGGTACGTCAGCTGATCGCGTAGCGAACCGAGGATCATGTAGGGACGCTGCGACAGAAACATCACGTTCGACAGCGGTGGACGCATCACCGTGCCGCTTCCCTCTCGCCAGAGACCGGCGAGGCTGCGCAGCAGAGACGTCTTTCCAGTGCCGCTGGCTCCTTTGAGCAGGAGCGGCTCCAGCGCGCCCGCATCGACCGTAAGATCTCGAACCAGAGTCCGCTCGCCTCCAGGCGTGGTTACAGTTAGATGCTCGAAACCGACCCTGGGCCCTTCGATGATTTCGGTCTTTGGCCCCTCGCCGTCTTCTGCCTCTTTGGCCGCTTTCGTTTCTTCCAGGTACTCGCTCAAGCGGACTACCACGTTGGCGTATTCGGCCAGCGAGGGGAAGTTTGTCACGATCACTGAAAGCGAACCATTCAGTGCGACGAAGGCGGTCGCGGCTTGAACTACCTGTCCGAACTGAAGATGTCCGCTCACATAGGCTCCGGCGAGAAACCAATAAGGGACGAGCGCGACTACTCCTCCATAGGACTCAGTGAAGAAACCCAGATTGCGTTGCCAGCGGATTAGGTCCTTGAAATTAGCCACCACCCGTGCGAATCGCCGGCGAAGCTGATCGTTTTCGCGCTGTTCGCCGCCATAGATGAAAATCGGCTCGACATTGCTTCGCACGTGGACCAGGCCGAAGCGAAAATCGGCCTGGTATCTTTCCTGGAAATAGTTGAGCCCGACCAGGCGCAGGCCGATCTTGACCGAGAAATAGGTGCCCATCGCCGCGTAGGCGATGAGAATGAGCGCCATCGACCTGGAAATCGACCAGAGTATCGCGAAGTAGGTTGCGACTCCGGCCACTGCAAACAACAGCGTAACGGTCAATGTCTCGGTCGAGGTCACAAAGGACCCTATATCGTCGCTGATCCGTTGGTCCGGATTGTCGACCTTGCCCACCACTCCCATGCGATAGAACGCACGATGCGCGAAGCCCGCGTCGATGAAGTGATGAGTCATCCACTCGCGCCACTCGATGTAGAGAAGACCTCCGGCATACAACCCCAGGACTCGCACCACCACGGTGACAGCGGTTACCGCAACCCACAGGAGCATCAGGTGGTAGAACAGCGGGAGATGCTTTCCTACCAGCGCGTTCGTGGAGTCTCGATTGAGATAGGAGCTGTAGGCGCCGAGCGCGATCCAGGCGCCGCTGAAGAACGCCACCACTGCGAGGAGCTTGAGGCCGGCGCGCCGTTGCGCCGAAGTCCAGTAGAGCTTGATGAGGGAGGTGACCTTCGTCCATAGAATTCTGTCGAACTTATTCATTCGATGGTTTCACCTCACGGTCGCGAAAAGGGGCATGCCTGCCGCCAACCCGTCACTCAGGCAGATTCCTCGGCGCAAGCGTTGTTCCCCTGGAGCTTTCCCAATCGCGCCCGCGAAAGTCTAGCGCTCGCCGACAACTTTTTCTTGTCGAACGTCCGCTAACCCGCGTAACCCGCCGATCTTGGATCGCGTGTATCGCCCTACTCAGTCCAATCCTGCGGCGGCGCAGTGTGCTGGAGAACCGGCTGGCCCTGTTGCGGAAGACTTGGAGTTTGAGATGGCACGTCCGAGAGCCCCTGCGTCGATTCGCAGTACAGCGGCCCGCCGATTTTCAGCGTCCCCTCAACGATCAGCGGCCCCTGCACCGTGAGCGGACCGCCAATCATCAGCGACGTTCCGTAGGTCTGACCTGCGGCGCCGGAGACTTCTCCCTTCGGGAATGAGGTATTCAGCGGTCCGCCAACCGTGAGCGATTTCGCAAACACCGGCCCGTGTATAGTCGCCGGGCCTCCGATATAGAGGTTTCCTTGCACGTGCAGAGGACCATCGATGTTCATGGGTCCGCCGATCTTGGCTGCCCCCGCTACATCGAGGCAGGACGCGGCCGTCAGAAAGCAACAGCCCATCAGCAGTATTGTCGCGGCTCGTCTCATCGCGGGCTCGTCGAGCGCCTATCGCAGGCGGGCGTAGCTGATCATGTCGTTGGCATTGCCCGCGATATTCAGCGCACCCGCTGCGGGTGTGCATTTCACCGCACTCGCGCTGGTCGCATCGGTGCACAGGACAACGTTGGTGTCCCCGGTAAAACAATTGTCATGGACCGTCGCCTCGCCCTGCGTGAGCGCGATACGTCCGGCGCACTGGGCCGGGTCTACATGAATGTTCGCCGCGCCGAAGAAGCTCGCAGCGTTCAAATTCGTTCCACCCGACAAAATCGATCCACCCGATCCTCCACCGTTGGAACGCGGCGGACCGCAGCCCGTGACGAGCAAACCCACCAGCGCACACACTGCTACTAGTGCATCGCGATGCATTGTTCCCCTCATCCTGTTCAAGAGATTGAACCGGTGGTTATTCTTGCCCCGGCTCGGAGTTCAACGGACCCCCGACCACCAGCCGTCCGTCAACGATGAGCGAGCCCTGGACCGTTAGCGGCCCGCCAACTGCAAGAGACTTGTTATACGCCTGGCCGTCGGGACCCGGTTGCTCGCCCTTCGGCAGCGAGGTCTGGATCGGGCCGCCGACGATCCTCGTCTGCGCCTGCACCAAACCGTGCACGGTCGCCGGACCCCCCACATAAAGATTGCCGTGCACTCGCAGGGGACCCTTGACGTCCAGCGGGCCGCCGATTGCATCGACGTGCCCGTGCCAAAGATGCTTGAAATCGAACGCGTGCTGCTCGCTGACGAAAGTCCGGCTCATGAAGATCCGTTGATTGAAATGACCGAACTTCACCAGGACAGTTAGGAGCAGAGCCCCCAGCGCGATTATTCCGCAGAAGGTCAGCAGTGAATCGATCGGGTCTCGTCGATACATGGTTCTGCTCCCGTTCGTGGTCCTCGGCCCTGATGCGTTTCCATCGACTCGTCCGGTTATTGTTCCGGTTCAGAAGTAAGGGGGCCGCCGACTATTAGTCGGCCATCTACGACGAGCCGCCCCTTCACCGTTAACGGCCCACCGACGGCCAGCGTTGTCCTGAAGGCCTGGCCGCTGCGTCCCGGCGCTTCGCCGCGTGGCAAGGAGGTTTCGATTGGGCCGCCGACCGTCATCGCCCTGGCGTGTACCTGGCCAAAAACGGTCGCTGGCCCTCCCACATAAAGGTTGCCGTGAACCATCAATGGACCCTCCACGTCGAGGGGCCCGCCGACGCCCTCGAGGTGCCCAAACCACCGATGTTGAAAGTCCGCAGCCGCGTAGCTAACGCTCTGTACCCGGGAAAGGCCGACCAGAAGCAGAGCACCCAGCGCGATAATTCCGCAGAGGGTCAGCATTGAGTCGACTGGATCGCGTCGATACATCGCTCTGCTCCCGTTCAGCGATTGGCAGCCGTTAAACCGTTTCTCCGTTGTGCGGATGACCATTCACGGCGTCCGCGGCGTGAGTGAAGATATCCATCGGCGCCAGCGGGGGCCGGCGACGGCGCTTCAATTCCGCGAGTTCCGCGGCGGCCTTGGTCTCCGCGTTGCGGCGGCGAATCTCGTCGAGCTTGGCATCGAGTTCGGAATCGCCAAGCTCCCGGCTAACTCCGGCTTGCGCGAGCGTGCGCTGGATCGATTCGCGGACTTCCTCGAGCGCACGCACGTCCTCGTCGTAGGAAAGGCTTTCCAGGGTTTCCTGGATTCGCACCCGCGCCTGTGCGTTACGCAGCCGCGCGAGCATCTGGACCTTCTCGACCTTCAGCTTCTCGATTTCGCCCTTGAACCCGACCAGGTTCTTCTTGGCATCCTCGGCTTCGCGGGTAAGATCGCCAAGTTCCTCGCGCAAACGCGCGCAGTCGGCTTCCAGCTCATGCTTGCGCTGGATCAGGATAAGCGCGCACTGATCCTCGTTCATGTCGGCGGCCTGCCCCGCCTGCTCATCGACTTCCTTGAGCTCCACCGACTTGGTGCGCAGCTCGCGCTCGAGCTTGTTGCGCATGTAGATGACACCGGCCGCGGCGCTCTTCAGCTGATGGTACCGGCGCAAGCGATCGCTGATCGCCGCCTCGTACACTGCCTCGGGATCGTGCGCCTCGCGCGCCCGGAGCCATCGCCGTAGCTTGCCGCCGATCAGGTTGATCATGCGTGAAATAAACATCGTCTTTCTCCTCGGCGCCCCCGCGGGCGCATCGACAGTTTCGTTTTTCCTCTACAGCCAGCGCCGAACGCGCGTCTTGTAGTCCACGTACCGCTGCCCGAACATCCGCTCCATCGTGCCTTCCTCGCCCGGGATCACCATCCGGTCCAGCCACACGAACAACGCGATCGGCGCCAACAGCATCACGATCGATCCAAAGAAAATCGCGAACCCGAGCAGTGCCGTCACCAGCCCCACGTACATCGGGTTGCGAGTGAAGGTGTAAGGCCGCTCGACCACGAATTGCGACGGCTCGCCGTAGGGGTTCTTGGTGGTGTCACGCGCCTGGAAAATCGCCGCGGCGAAGAAGCACACCCCTACTCCGCCCGCCGTCAGCAGCAGTCCAAAGACCTGATGCGGCCGCGCATCGCCGTACTCGAACAGCGAATGCAGAATCAGGGTGCCGACCAGCAGACCACCCGCCAGCATCGGCGGATGAATCCGGTAGCCGCTCGGTGTGTTGCCTGCGATTTCAGAGGTATCCATCGATTCGCTCCCTCAGTCCTCGTCCGATTTCAGACCCAGCTCCGCGACCGTGATGCCGAGTTCTTTCATCTTTTGCTGAAAGCTCTGCCTGTACATCCCGGTCCGTTCCGCCGCGCGGGAGATATTGCCGCCGGTCGCGCGCAGGGCGCGGATAAAGAATGCGCGCTCCCAATCGCCGACGAATTTTTCTTTCGCCTCGCGAAAGGTCATACCATTCGATGCCGCCACTTCCGCATCTTCGCTTGCGCCGTTGCTCGAAATTGCGGCGACGGCGGCGGCGCCCTGCTCTGACGATTCAGGGTTGGATCCGCTGAACAGGTCCGCTGGCGTTATCTCGCTGCCTGAAGAGAGGATTACAGCCTGGTCGATGGCGGCCTTGAGCGATCGCGCGTTGCCCTTCCACGATTGCTCCATGCAGGCGCGCATCGCCTCGGGCGTGAGCCGTTTCTCCGGCTTCTCGTAGCGCTGACAGGCCTCGCGGATAAAATGCTGGACCATCAGGGGGATGTCTTCACGCCGCTCGCGCAGCGCGGGCAGGCGAATCTCCACTACCTTGATGCGGTAATAGAGGTCCTCGCGGAAGCGCCCCTGCTTGACCATCGCTTCCAGGTCCTGGTTGGTCGCGGCGATAATTCGCACATCGACCGAGAGCGGCTGATTGCCGCCGATGCGCTCGAATTGCTTCTCCTGCAGCACGCGCAGCAGCTTCGCCTGCGTCTCCAGGCCCATGTCGCCGATTTCATCGAGGAACAGGGTTCCGCCGTCGGCCGCCTCGAACTTGCCCTCGCGGCGCGCGACCGCGCCCGTGAACGCGCCCTTCTCATGACCGAACAGTTCACTCTCGACCAACTCGCGCGAGAACGCCGCGCAATTCACCGCGATAAATGCGGCACGGGCGCGCGGGCTGCGAAAATGGATCGCACGCGCCACCAGTTCCTTGCCGGTTCCCGACTCGCCGCGCACCAGCACGGTCACGTCGGTGGGCGCGACCTTCTCGATGGTCTCGTACACGCGCACCATCGCGGGCGATCGTCCGATCATGTTTTCGAAGGCGCCCGTCTCGAGCCGCACCCGGTCCAGCAACTGGTCGTGGGCGCGACGCAGGAGCTGCGTCTCCATCACCTTGCGGACCTTGAGGCGCAACTCGTCGTTGTCGAAGGGCTTGGGCAGATAGTCCTCCGCGCCGGCCTTCATCGCCTCGACCGCGATGCGCTGGTTGCCGTAAGCGGTGATCATCAGCACCGCGCACTGCGGGTCGAGGTCGCGAACCTGGCGCAGCAAGTCAAGCCCGCTCATCCCCTTCATCGAGAGGTCCGTGATTATCACGTGAAAGCGGCCCGCCTTGACCTTCTCGAGCGCTTCTTCACCCGACTCCGAGGTTTCCACCTCGTAGCCTTCCTTGGTGAACAGCCCCTTGAGCGCGATAACGATTCCACGCTCGTCGTCAACTACCAGCAGGCGACCCTTCATTGCTGTCCTCGCGGGTTGGCACTCTGGGCGGCCATCATCGCCGGCGCCTCGGCGGGCGATGGAGCCGCGCTGCCGTTCATCGAAATGGAAGTGGTGGCCGTGGGAATCTCGATCGGCGCGGTCGTCTCGCCGGCGGTGTCACGCGCGGAGTCGGCCAGCGGAATCGAAACCAGGAACTCGGTGCCGACCCCAAGCTGGCTAGAGACTTCGATCACGCCGCGGTGCGAATCGATGACCTTCTTCGCGACGCCCAGTCCCAGGCCGGTGCCGGTCTCCTTGGAAGTGTAAAACGGGTTGAAAATCTTCGCGAGCTTGTCCTCCGGGATGCCGCATCCGTTGTCGCGCACGATGACCGTAGCGACGCCGCCGCGGCCCCGATGAATCGCGACTTCCAGGTGGCGATCGCCGGTGGTCGAGCTCATCGCATCGATCGCGTTGTCGATCATGTTCGAGAACACCTGGCGGAGCTTGTCCGCGTCCGCGCGCACCGTTGGCCCGGTCAGGTAGTTGCGCGAAACCTTGACGGAGTTCGCTTCGAGCTTGCTGCGCATCTGCGTCAACGCGCCGTCGAGAACCCCCGAAAGGTTGACGTTGTCGAAGTTGTAATCCTCTTCCTTGGCGTACTTCAGAAGGTGAGAGACGCTGCGCTCGACCCGCGCCAGTTCATCGAGCGCGACTTTCGCGTACTCGACGTTCTCAACCGAGGTAGGATCCTCGCCCATCTGCTGCACCAGGCTCTTCGCCGCCGCGATTGGATTGCGGATTTCGTGCGCGAAGGTAGCCGTCAGCTCATCGAGCGATGCCTGCTTCTCGGTGCGCAGGACTTCCTTTTCCTTGGTCACTTCGCGATCGACCTCGCGCTGAATTGCCGGTTCAAAGACCCGCTCGTGAATCCAGCGCCATCCGAACGTAGCGACGAAGTGGCTCGCGACACCGAAGCCCCATCCGATAGCGGGGAATACCCACCACTGGAAGGAGGTCGTCATCAGGTTGAGGAAGAACAGGAACCCGATCACCACCCCGTACCACATCAGGTGGACGTAGAAGCCCGCCTCCGCCGCCGCGCGCTTGCGGGCGCGCTGGTAGGCCTTGTATGCCTCGGCAGATTCCTGGATGCCGTCGCGCACTCCCAGGTCGCCTTCGCTGGTTGGCGCCTGCTGGACGTCCTCCTGCTGTGCCGTGAATTCCTCGGCGTGCTTGTCCCATCGCCGGGTCTGCTTGGTGAATCTGCGATGCAGCTTGCGCTCGAAGCTCGCGGCGTGGCGCTCGAACTTGTCGGCCATCTTCTGCTCGAAGTTCGAGCCCGATCGCGCCGCTTGTTGCTGGATCCGGGTCGCCAGCCGATGCGGAAACTCGGCGGCAAACTTTTCCGCCTGGTCGAAATGGCGGCGAAATTCGTCGTCCTTCCAGTAATGATCCCGCCATCGGAGCGCACGGCTGCGGCGATGCTGCTTGATAGCGAAAATGACGATTACCAAAATCAAAAGGCCAATCATGGGCTATGCCTCTGCGTCTTCGTCTGACCTACTCCATTCGCCGGAGTACTCGCAATCGACGTTGCTGACCATCGTAACAGGGTGTAGAGCAAGCGCGATGCCGACCGTTTCGAGAGCGAAAAGCCCTTGGATTTACGGAGGTTTTCTCAGGAGCAGGCGCTGGCATGCAGTGCGTTCGCTGCACTGGCGGGATTGCACCCGAACTTCGCTGGCGATCCTTAACCGATCGTTTTTTCGGTCGCGGAGTCCTTTGAGATATTCTTCGATTCCGGCTTGGATCGACCTCAATTTGTTTTGTCACTACAAATGCAATAATATGGTTCGCACTACGGCTGTGTTCGATTTCCCCGGTTCCAGCATCTACTCTTCCCGGAGCAACCTGGCGTGCTCGAAATCCTAGGCAGCCTGCTCGCCCTGGCATTTGGCTCGGGGCTGGTCGGCGCCCTTTCCGGCCTCGGCGGGGGAGTGTTCATCGTGCCGGCGCTGGTGATCGTCGCGCATATGCCGATGACCGTCGCGGTGGGCGCCAGCCTGGTCTCGGTGGTGGCGACCAGCGCGGGCGCCAGCGTCGCCTTCGTGCGCGACGGATGGACCAATCTCAAGGTCGCGATGGTGCTGGAGTGCGCGACCGTCACGGGCGCGGTGGCAGGAGCCTTGGTCGCGGGCGTGATTCCGGCGACCGTGCTGGAACTGCTCTTCGCTCTCATGATGCTGCAATCTGCGTATTCCAGCTTCACTTCTTACGGCGACACCTTCGAGCAGCACGGCGATCCCCTCGCGGTGCGGCTTGAGTTGGTCGGGCAGGTCCCCGACGAATCCGGCCAATTGCGCCACTACGAAGTCGTGAACCTCGGCAGGGGCGGCATCTTGATGGTGATCGCGGGTTTGATGTCCGGCCTTCTCGGAATCGGCTCGGGAGCGCTCAAGGTGATGGCGATGGACTACTACATGCATCTGCCGCTCAAGGTCTCGAGCGCCACCAGCAATTTCATGATCGGGGTTACCGCCGGCGCGGGAGCACTGGTCTTTCTCGCGCGCGGAAATGTCTCAACGTCGGTCGCCGGACCGGTTGCTCTGGGCGTGACGGCCGGCGCGCTCCTGGGCAGCCGCATCCTGCCTCACGCCAACGTTCGCATCCTGCGGCTGGTCTTCGTGACGATTTTGCTGCTGATCGCGATTGAGATGGGCTGGCGGGCGCTGCACGGAATCTAGGCGATGAGCGCATCAATCAACCATACTGCCGTCGTCGAGGAAGAAAACCGGATCCTGCGCTTTTGGACCCCGATCCTGCTGCGCACGATCCTGCTGGCCGCCGCGGTGATTCTCGTCATCGGCCTGTTCCTCATGACGATGCGCCCGGACTTCTACGTGACGCGCTACCATGCAGCGCAAGCCGCGCACTTCGTCACGAAACGAAGCTTCTCGCAGCAGATAAGCTTCGCCCTGCACGGCGATCCGCACGGAATCATGACCCTGGGATTGTACGTGCTCACTCTCGTGCCGCTGGCGCGAGTTGCGTTCTGCTTTGTGCTTTTCATCAAGGAACGCGACTACGCATACGTCGGCTTCACCGCGTACGTGCTGCTTGGACTGATCTTGGGAATGATCCTGGGCCGGATGGGATAGTCCTGTTCCCGCTCCGTGTCCACGAAGCGGGCCAGGGTGAAGTGCGACGCGGGGCATACGTCAAGAGGCAAGTCCGCATTGCCTGGATGGCCAGTCCTTACTGATCTGAGTTTCGACGGCGATGGGCCTGCCTGGCTTCGTTTCCGCCTGACTCGTAATCCGAGAGTTCCTTCACGCCGCTGAGTATCGCCGTTCCAGCTCCACCATCCGCCCGAACAGCTCGGCCACGTTCCGCGATGCGCTCGGCGCGCCCAGTTCGCGGTAGACGGTATTGACCGTCACCGCGAGCCTTTCCGCATCGAGCCATTTGCCGAACGGTCCCAGCGCGATGTCCTGTGCGGCCTGCCATGAATCCATCCCTGCGGCCTGCCGCTTCCTGCTCTCGGCATCCACGAACACCAGGTAGTCCTGCATCCGCTTCACCCCCGCCTTGTCGGTGATCGGGCCGTGTCCGGGAACGATCGCTTCGACATCAAGACCCATGATCAGGTCGCAAGCCTTGATCCAGTTGCTGACCGGCCCCGCCCATGCGATCGGCGTCCCATCGATGAACAGGATGTCGCCGCCGTAGACAACGCGGTCCTGCGGCACGTATGCGATTACATCGCCGGCCGTGTGCGCTGGTCCCACCTGGATTAGCCTTACGTCCTTGTTGCCGACCTTGAGCGTAAGCTCGCCCGCGAAGGTGCGATCGGGAAGCCTGAGCGTGACTCCCGCAAAATCGAATGCGCCGAAAATCCGCTTGAAGAACGCACCCACCTCGCCCATCGAATCGGCGTTCTTCATCATCTCGGCCAGCATTTTCGGATTGCCCTCTTCCTTCATCTCGTGCGCGCAGGCCTCCGACGCGTAGATCACCGCGTTCTTCGCGAGACGGTTGCCGAAAGTGTGGTCGCCGTTGGAATGCGTATTCACCACGACGCCGATCTCGTCGGCGCCAAACCCGGTCCCCTTTTTCATCACGCCCAGCATCTCGGCCGTCAGTGGCTCGTCGAAGAGCGTATCGACCAGCAGCGATTGATCGCCGTCGCTGACCAGCCCCGCGTTGCTGTAGCCCCACGTTCCACTCGGCTGCAGATACGCCCACGCGCCGTTGCCGAGATTGTGCAGACCCCTGGTGAATTGCCACTTGCTCATGAGTTCTCTCCTTCGAACCGACTACCGCGTCTCTTCCATCGCATCCCGGGGGGCGTGCGGCAAGTGCTCAGCCGCGCTTGACGATGCGGTTGCGCAGGATACCGATGCCCTCGACTTCGAGTTCGATCGTGTCGCCGGGCGAAAAGGTTTTGCCGCGCTCCAGGCCGCATCCCCCACCCACCGTTCCCGAACAAAAGACTTCACCGGGATAGATAGTCTCGCTCTGGCTCACGTGCGCAATACAGTCTTCGAACCGGTAGTGCATCGTCGACGATGAACCCCGCGACCATTCCTCGCCGTTCACCCGCGCGACCATCGTCAGGTTGTACGGATCGATTTCGTCGGCCGTGACGATGCAGGGTCCCAGGATATTTCCGGTATCAAAGTCCTTGCCCTTGGCCGGTCCGAGCGATCCCGACATCTCGCGCATCTGGTAGTCCCGCGCGCTGACGTCATTGAAAATCGTGTACCCGAAGATATGTTCGCGGCCGCGCTCGCGCGGAATGTCGGTGCCGCGCGTTCCGATGACTGCGGCAAATTCCAGCTCGTAGTCGAGCACCCCGGCGTAGCGCGGCCAGATCACGTCTTCCTCCGGCCCGATTACCGACATCCGGTTGCACTTGTAGTAAACCGGGATTTGGTACCAGATCGGCGGAATCGCGAACCTCCCCGATGCCTCCAGCTCGGCGCGCAGTTTTGCCGGGTCCGGCGCTCCTGCTACCGCCACGTCGATCGCACGCGCGATGCTGTTCTTCAGGTGCTCTTCGAAGCACAGGAAATCGCGCATCTGAACCGGCCGCGGGAGCGGTGCGCGTAGCCGGGCTTCGCCCGCGGCCGCGATGCCTACGCCCCTGGCGCGGGCATGCTCCGCCGCGTCGCGCGCGAGATCGAGCGCGCGCGGTCCGCCCTCGATTAGAGAAAGCATGGTCGCGAGTTCGGGCGCCTCGTGCCCGGTCCGCGCTCGATGCGCCTCCGCGAGATCCGCGATACCGCCCTTCGAGTCGATAAGCGCGCCAAGCCGTTCTTCGCCCTTGGCGGATGTACAGGTCACAAGCCGCATGATTGCCTGCCTCCCGGCGGCCATCGACTCTACGCGACCGGCAATTCAGAAGAAAAATGGATTTTAATGATGTTCATCATCCAAATTTGATATGTTCTCAGGATGGTGCCACGGCTGGCTGAGCTGAATCTCAATCTCCTGCTGGTCCTCGATGCCCTGCTGCGCGAGCGCAGCGTGACCCGCGCGGGACGATCGATCGGATTGAGCCAGCCGGCCAGCAGCGCGGCGCTGGCTCAACTGCGCCGCTTCTTCCACGATGAGCTGTTGGTGCGCAACGGGCGAGGATACCAATTGACGCCGCTGGCCCTGGGACTTGCAGGCCCGGTCGCCGAGATAATCACGCTCATCGAGCGAACCGTCGCCGCTCCCGAAGCCTTCGATCCGGCCATCGCGGAGCGCGAGTTCTCCATCGCTGTGTCGGACTATGTCCAGATGACCCTCGTGCCGGCGCTCCTCCCTGCCGTGGCGAAGGCGGCTCCTCACGTCCGGCTCAGGATCATGCCGCTGGAGGTCGCGCCGCAGCGCCCGCTTGAACAGATGGCACATATCCTCATTGTGCCGGCCAAATTTGCTTCCGGTGAGCACGAAGCGCTGTTTCGCGATCGATGGGTTTTCGCCGTCGCCCGGGATCATCCCGACGTCGGCGCCCGGCTGGGCATGAACCTGCTGCGCCGTTTGCCCCAGGTGCGTTTTTCCGTGGGTGCGATCAATAGCTCCGCCCAGGAACATCTCGACGCCGTAGGCCTGGGGCGACCTGCCGAAGTGAGCGTGGGCAGTTTCGTCGCCGCGCTCTTCCTGTTGCGCGGAACGCGACTGGTGACGCTCACGCCCCATCGGCTCGCGCGGCGGCTGCAAAAGGCGGCCGGAATCAGAATCGTACGGTCGCCATTCCGCATTCCCGATCTGGTCGAGTGCATGATGTGGGCGCCCGCCCTGGGCCGCGATCCCGGCCATACCTGGCTTCGAAAGACCGTGCGCGAAGTCGCCCAATCCGGCCTTTAGACCGTTGCTTCGCGCTCGCATGTACGGGCGCGACGTATTATTTTCGCTCTGACTTTTCGGTATCGCTTCGGGAGGATTCTTCGCGATGGAGATAAGAGGAAAATCCGCCGTCATTACCGGCGGTGGTTCAGGCATAGGCCGTGCGGTCGCGATTCGGTTGGCCAACGAGGGCGCATCGGTCGTAGTCGCCGACGTTGACGCGGCCGGCGGAGCCGCGGTCGTTCACGAAATAGAAAAGGCCGGCGGCAAGGCGGTCTTCGTGGGCGCCGACGTCACGCGCGAGGCCGATACGCGCAACATGCTCGACACCGCCGTGCAGAAATTCGGCCGACTCGACATCCTGCACAATAACGCCGGCATCGGCACCGGCGCCCCGGGATTTCCAATCGTGGAGCCCGCGCGATGGCACCTGGTAATCGAAATCGATCTCCAGGCAGTCATCCTGGGCACCGGCCTCGCCTCCCTAATCATGGAGAAGCAAGGCGGCGGCGTGATCATCAACACTGCCTCGATGGCGGGGCTGTATCCGCATCGGCAGGATGCGGTTTACGGCGCAGCCAAGGGCGGTGTCGTCAACTTCACTCACTCGCTGGCCTTCTGGGCGTCGGAGAAAAAGATCCGTGTCAACTGCATCTGTCCCGGAATCGTCGATACTCCCCTGGTGCGGCGCGGACTCGAGCAGGCCGCACAACACGGCATCAAGAGTTGGATGCCGTCGAAGATCATCCAGCCCGAGGAGATCGCCGACGCGGTCACGGAGCTGGTTCGCAATGAATCGTTGTTTGGATGTTCGATGGAAGTGCGGCCGAGCGGCAGGCACATAGTCGATCCCCGCCCGGCGCCGGGAAGCAAGAGGTAAGCTCAATATGAGGCCAAACTGGGGCATCGCATTCCTGTTCGCCGTGGTCTTGACGATGGGCCCCCCCTCACATGCTCACGCCCAATGCTGCGCGGGCAATGTGATTCGCGCGAGCCTGGTCGGACTACCCAACAACAAGGGGCGCGTGGGATGTATCATCTTCAACTCACCCGACGGATGGCCGCGCGATCGCACCAAGGCCACCCGGCAGGTGCGCGCCCCCATCCAGGACGGCTCGGGCACTTGCGAGTTCAAAGGCCTGCCGCCAGGAACCTACGCGATCGCGTCATTTCACGACGAATACGAGACCGGACAGATGAAAAAGAATTTCCTCGGCATGCCGCAGGAAGTGTTCGGATTTTCGAACGACGCGAAGCCGTCCGCGCTCTCCCCGCCGCCCTTCAGCGCATGCGCGGTTACCTATTCAGGCGGTGTGCTGAACATAACGATGAACGCGCAGCACTGATCCAAAAGAGCCGTACGCCAGACCCGAGTCTTCTCTCGGGAACATTACATAGAGGTAAGCGGGTTCCGAAACCAGGCCGGCGGTCATGAGCGAGAGACGGGTCATCTTGATAGGCGGTGCGCCGACCGTCGGCAAGTCGACGCTCGCCGAGCGAGTCGCGAAACACTTCGACCTGCCGTGGATCTCGACCGACCAGATCCGCACCATCATGCGGAAGGTCGCAAGCCGCGTCGATCACCCCAGGTTGTTTAATCCCGACGGTTACACTCCGGAGAAATTCCTCCGGGAATTCTCCGCCGACGAAATAGTTCGCATCGAATTCGACCAGGCCGAGGCCGTCTGGACCGGTGCAAGCGCATTCATCAAGCAGGAATGGACCTGGACCAGGGGATTTGTCGTCGAGGGCGTCAACATCCTGCCGCATCTTGTGGCGCGAGACTTCATGAACGACCCGCAGGTTGAGGCGGTTTTCCTCGTTGACGAGAACGTCGAACGGATTCGTCGCGTCATCCATACTCGCGGTCTTGCCGGTGCAGCCAACAGTTACTCCGACGATGTAAAGGACAAGGAGGTCGAGTGGGTAACTCTTTTCAGCCGGCGGCTACGCGCCGACGCCGCCAAATACGGTTATCCACTGGTGGAAATTCGAAAGAGCGCGGCCGATTTCGACGCGCTGCTCGCGGTTCTCCGCCCTGCCGATTCGGTATAGGCAGCTTAAGCCGCCGGCATCAGGCAGCCGCTGGTCTTCCACGAATGGATCTCCGGCAACACGTCGCGCGCCAGCAGCTCGATCGATCGCATTACGCACTCGTGCGGAATCGCGCCGTATTGGAGAAAGAACAGAAGCTGGTCCGCTCCGGTCTCGCGATAGCGCTTTGCGACCCGCAGCGCCTCGCTCGACGGTCCGACCGCGACCAGATCGTTTTCCTTGAGGAAGTGGTAATAATCGCGCGTGATTTGCGAAGGGTCGTAGCGCGAGGCGTTGCTCAGGTATTTGTACGAGCTTTCCTGTGACACCGCGCGTGCTACCGCGGAAACCAGTTCGAAACCGCGCCGCACGTACCAAAGCGCGGCTTCGCGCGCGATCTCCTCGGTCTTGATGCGATCGTCGCCGAACAGCCCCATGATATTCATCGAGACCTGGTTGTTGATCGTCTGGCCGATCGGATCCGGGCGTGCGATGCGTTCGCGATAGATCGCGATCCTCCGCTTCACTTCGTCGAGCTCCACGCCCAGCGTGAAGCACAACACCCCGAGCCCCCGCTCACCAGCGAGCGCGAAGGTGTCGGGGTTGGTCGCCGCTACCCACATCGGGGGGTGCGGCTTCTGGATCGGTTTTGGAATGACGGATACCGGCGGATCGACCGTCCAGAACTCGCCGTGCATCGAGAACGGATCCTCGCGCCACATGCGCGGAATCGCCGCTACCGCCTCCATCCAGCGCGGACGCGTCTCTTCCGGCGGCACACCGAAGCCCCTCAGCTCCGCCATCGTGGTCGCGCGCCCGGTGCCGAACTCGACCCTGCCGTTCGACATGATGTCGAGTACGCCGATTCGTTCAGCCACGTGCACCGGATGATTGAACGGCAGCACCACGACGCCGTGACCGATCCTGATGTTCTTCGTGCGCTGGCTCACGCACGCCAGGAAAACCTCGGGCGCCGATGAATAAGAGAATTCGTTGAGAAAGTGATGCTCTACGGTCCAGACCGAATCGAAGCCGAGCCGGTCGGCCAGCTCGATCTGCTCCATGGTTTCCCAGAAGATTTTGTGTTCGTGGTCGGGGCGGTGCGGTTTGATGGACTCGATTTCGTAGATGAGTCCGACCTTCATTTTGCCCTGCTCCACTGCTGCAGGTACTCGCGCGCCTGCCGGCGGAACGATTTGCGAAGCTCGAAGCGCGACCCGTGGAGGTACCAAAGCAGCTGCGAACCCACCATCGAGCTCCACAACTGCGTCGCCGCCCAATCGAGGTCCAGGTCGGCCTCGAACACTCCCAGCGACTTGCCCTGCGCGACGACATCGCGCAGGTACTGCAACTGGCGCGTGTTCGCCTTGCGCATCGCGCGCAGGACCCGCGGGCCGATCTTGTGCGACTCGAGCGTGATGATCATCAGCAGGCGCGACACCCAGGGATTGGTCACGTTCAAGCCCGCCGAGGTTTCAAAAATTCTCAGGAAATGATCGCGAAACTCGGCGCGATTGGTTACCGGCCCTTCCTGCCGGAACGCGTTGTTCCATTCTTCGAGGACGCGTTCCGCGACCGCGAGAAAAAAATCTTCCTTGTCGTTGAAATGCCAGTACAGCGCACCCTTGGTCACTCCGGCCGCGCGCGCGATGCGCGCGAGCGAGGTTCCGCGATAGCCGTACGACGCGAACAGGTCCATCGCGGCGTTGATCAGGACCTGGTCGAGCGCTCCGCGCCGGCGCGGACTTCCCTCTACGCCCTCTGCTGGTTGCCGTCTTGCCGAAGTGATCATGAACGAACGGTATGCTGACAGATCATCGCGCAACGTCAAGGGCGATGAAGTCCATCGTCGTTCAACTGGGCTATTCGATGCGCGACCGGCGCGAAAAGCCGACGGCGCGCTTCTGGCGACCAGTAGTCCAGCAGATGATGGCCGCGTCCGGTTCTAGTTGCGGCTCAGGTCTCCGGCCCGCATGTTGCGCTCGAGGCACCAGCGGTCGATCACCTCGGCATTGAAACGCCAGTCGGTTCCGATTCTGAACCCCGGCAGTTCTCCGCGGCGCAGGAGCTTGTAGATGGTAGAGGGATGAACGCGCAGGTATTCGGATAGTTCCTTAACCGTCATTACTCGAGGCAGACCATATTTACCTTCAGAGGCCATTGCTTCTCCAAACGGCGGTTGGTCCGATCAAAAGCAACCAAGATGCGGCGATGTATTGCCCCACTTCCGTGCTGAACCATCCGCCCTGCTTCGCACATCTTGGCTCCATTTAAAGTTCGCAAAACCGATGTTAAGGGTCAAGATAAATTTTGAGCCGCAAGAATGGTGAAAAAGCCTTATTTCTCAAGGACTTCGGTCTTTGCGCGGGAAGGGAACGCCGGCTTCGATGCCTCCATCTTTGATTCTACCCGCGCGATTTCCGTATTTGCTAAGCTCGCCGGTTATGACGTCGGCCAAAACTCCGCCCGCACTAACGTTTCGAGCAAAGGCGACTTTGCCAGTAGCAGCCACGGTCGCGGCACTCATTCTGCTGATTACCGGCGTGACCGGCGCAGACTCCGGGTTCGTTCTAACTACCCCTGCCTTTGAAGCGGGGGCGCCCATCCCGGTCGAATACTCCTGCTCCGGCAAGAACACCTCACCGGCTCTCAAATGGTCGGGCGCGCCGGCAGGGGTGGGGTCGTTCGCCCTGATTGTCGAAGATCCCGATGCGCCCAGCGGCAACTTCATCCACTGGGTGGTGTTCAACCTGCCCCCCGATGCGACCGGAATTCCGGCGGGGGCTCCTCAAACCCCCACCCTGCCCGACGGAGCAGTCCAGGGTGTCAACGGGATGAGCAGAGTCGGCTACATGGGTCCCTGCCCTCCACCGGGAAAGACGCATCATTATCATTTCGAGCTGTTCGCTCTCGACTCGAAGCTTAACGCGCAGGCCGGCCTCGAGGCGGGCGCGCTTCGCGATGCCATGCAGGGTCACACCAGGGCCAGCACGGAGCTGGTCGGAACTTTCGAACGCTGACATCAACTATGAGCAAAACCTACAAGATTATCCTCGCGCTCGTCGTCATCATCGCGGTTGGTTATGCGGGATGGCGCTACTACGAATCGCGCCGGGCGGCCAAGGCCGGCCTGCTCAGCGAAAACATCGTTCACAACGGGAACGAATGGGTCGCTGACTTCACCGCGATGATTCCCGCGCCGGAGCCTGCGGTCTTCAACGCGGTGCGCGATATCGAGAAGGCGCACTCCGACCAGATCCAGAACGTAACCGTAGTATCGCAGACCGGGAACTCGAAAACCGTGGAACTCGAGATGAAAGGTCTCGGCGATCAAAGCATGAAGATGCAGATGGAGTTTCACTACGACCCGGCCGCGCGCACCATCTCCTATCACACCATCGACAATCCGAATTTCAACCTGAGCGCGGATTACAAATTCGAGGACCAGGGCGGCTCCACCCTGCTAAGCTGCCATCAAACGACCACGATGGCGCAGCAGTTGCCGCTGCCGGATAGCGCGGTGAGCGAAGTGATCAAGGGCGTGTTCGTGTCGCAGCTGGAAAGCCTCCAACGCACGCTCAACATCGCATCGGATGAATCCGACGAATCGAACGAAGAGCCGTGAAACTGACGCTGCGATGAGCGCAATTGACGACCACTTCCGCGCGGGGATCGAGCGGTTCAATCGCGGCGAGTTCTTCGAAGCTCACGAAGAGATGGAAGAAGCGATGAACCTGCTGGAGGACGACACCAGTGACTGGGATTTCTATCTCGGCCTGCTGCGGGCGTCGGTGGCAAATCACAAGCTCTCGCAGCACGAGCGTTCCAGCGCATGTCTTCATCTGCGCGCCGCGCTCAAGTTCCTCGCGCCCTACCCCGACCGCCATCGCGGGCTCAAGCTGCGCGAGTTTCGCAGCGCCCTGACCACCGAGCTCGGCCGCATCGAATCGATCCCGGCCGGAACTCCGGCAGCCATCCCTCCACCACGAATCGAAATCGCCGCGTGAGCCAGCGACGCCGTGGACCGAATCGTCGCTGAATTCGCCGGGTCGGCATCCGCGCTGATCAACTGCCCGCGATGGGACCGGATCGAAATCGCCATCGTCGGGCGATCGAACGTGGGCAAAAGCTCGTTGCTCAATTCCCTCACCGGGCAGCGCGGCCTGGCTCGCACCAGCCGCACTCCCGGCCGCACCCAGGCCATCAATTTCTTCACGATGGGTGAGTCGATCGCGCTGGTCGATCTCCCGGGCTTCGGCTATGCGAAAATGCCGCAGGCCCTGGCGACCCAAATCGCCGCCGCGATGCGCGAGTTCCTGGCCGAGCGGGCCAACCTGGCAGGATTGATCCTTCTGGTCGATGCACGCCGGGGCGCGCAGCGAGAAGAGGTCGACCTGGCCGCGGCGGCGCGCCGGCGCGGCCTGGCCTTGTTCGTGGCTGCGACCAAATGCGACAAGCTCAAACGTTCCGAGCGTGCAGCCGCGATGGCCAGGATGAGCAAGCTGGAAGCTGAAGCCGTCCTCTGCTCGGCCCAGACCGGCGAAGGTATCGATATCCTCCGCCGGCTCATCCTCGCGTTTGCCAGGCGCGCCGATTCGCGATGAATCCGGATGTCAGCGCGATCATTCCGACTCACAACCGGCGCGCTTTGGTCGTCGAGGCGATCGAGTCGGTGCTCGCCCAACGCGATGTACATTTGGAACTGATCGTCGTCGATGATGGCTCGACCGACAACACCTTGGATGCGATTGAACGCGTGCTGGAAGACGCGACTGTGCCGGTCCGGATCATCCAGACCGAAAATCGCGGTCCTGCCGCCGCTCGCAACCTTGGTGTCGAGGCAGCTTCGGCGCCGCTGATCGCTTTCCTCGACTCCGACGATCTCTGGCATCCGCAAAAGCTCGCGCGCCAGGTCGGCTACATGCGCGAGCGTCGCGACTGCGCCATCTCCCAATGCAACGAACTCTGGATTCGCAACGGCCGGCGCGTGAATCCCGGATTGCGCCATCGCAAGCGCGCGGGCGATATCTTTGTCGATTCCTTGCGAACCTGTCTCATCAGTCCATCGGCGGTCATGATGAAGACGGCGTTATTTCGCGCCCTGGGGGGATTCGACGAGACGATGCGCGCGGCTGAAGACTATGACCTGTGGCTGCGGATCTTGTTGAACCACGAAGCGGGATTGATTGAAGAAAGCCTCGTGACCCGGCGCGCCGGACACCGCGATCAGCTTTCGGCGACCGTACCCGCGATCGATCGCTTCCGAATCCTTGCTCTCGCAAAGCTGCTCGCGAACCTCGAACTGCAGGGCGAAAGGCGCGCCGCTACCGCCGCGGTCTTTGCGGAAAAATGCCGGATCTACGCCAAGGGCCTGCGGCGACGAAGACGCAACGCCGGATTCTTCGAAGAACTCGCCGTGGATGCGATCGCCGGCAAGCCGCCCACGCGCGCAATCCCGGCAATCAGGGAGCGGATCGTCGAGTCGGATGCGTGCGAGGTTCGGAGTGACTGACCTCGACAGCCAAATTCGCTCGCTGGCCGCTGCCAGACGTTTGCCGGACTCGCACCTGGAAAAATGGCTGCGTCTCGACGAATCGAGCCGTTCCGCCGTGCTGGAAACGGCCCGCGCATTAAAGTTGCGCACCGGTCAAATCGTCGCCGCATTGGACCTCCTCGAGGAGATCTCGGTGCGCGAAGGAGAACCTGTCGCTGCCCTGCTCGACCGCCCCGCTGTCCGCGGCCTCGCAAACGCCGCAGGATCGACGCCATCACGCGCCCACGCATTCCTCGATGAACTCCGCGCAATGCGTTTTCCGCGCCTGCGCGAGACCATCGATCGCGTCGAAGCCGCCATCGCTGCGTTGCGCTTGCCGCACGAAATCAAGCTGGTCTTGCCACGCGAATTGTCCTCTGATGAGTTGACGATTCAGCTCACGGTCTCCGACGCCGAAGGGCTCGAGCGGCTTCTCGGCATGCTGAAGGAAAAACAAAGCGACCTCGAACGCATATTCTCGATGCTTGGCGGTGACGATGAAGTTTGACGTCGATACCTTGACCATCGCGGAGGAATCCCGTGGCTCGGCGCTCGCGAGTCGCCTGGTGCGAGCCCTCGGCCCGTCGGTGCCGGTGAACTACGTCAGCGACGCCCGCGATGCCGTACGGCCGCTCCCCGTCGCCGATCCCTTCGATGCAGGCAAACGTCGGATTGTTGTGATGAAGCGGCGTACGCCGTTTCTGATGGCCTGCCCAGCCGGCTCGTCCAAATTCGCATGCTGCGGTTACCTCGTGCTGGTGCTCGCATCGAACTGCCCGATGGACTGCAGCTACTGCTTCCTCCAGGAACACGTCGCGAACAATCCCTCGTTCCAGCTCTATTCCAACTTCGCCGATTGCTTTGCGGAACTCGAACGACTCGCGGCATCCGCGCCAGGCCGTCATTTCAGGGTCGGGACCGGAGAACTGGCGGATTCGCTCGCGATGGACTCGCTGACCGGTATTTCCAGCGACTTGATCGAGTTCGTCCGCAATCGCGAATTCCTGACGCTCGAGCTCAAGACCAAGACCGACGAGATCGACAACCTGCTGAAAATCGACCCACGCGGTCGCGTGATCGTTTCGTGGACCTTGTCGCCGGACGCGGTATGGAAAAGCTCCGAGCATCGCACCGCATCGCCGTCCGCACGCATCGCCGCCGCCCGTGCGGTTCTGGAAACGGGTTACCGGATTGGCTTTCATTTCGATCCGATGATTGCGTACCCGGAGGCCGAGCAAGACTACGCCGGGCTGGTCGACGAGCTGCTCAGCACCATTCCCGCGGAGGGTATTTCATTCCTGAGCATGGGAGCGTTGCGAATGACTCCGGGGCTCCGCAACGCGGCGAGGCGGCGGTTTCCCAACGACCCGATGCTGCTGGGCGAGGAAGTGCCCGGGGCCGACGGGCGGCTGCGCGCCTTCGGCGCTCTGAGAATCCGCCTCTATCGAACGCTGCAGGAACGCTTTGAACGCGCCGGCGCGCAAATTCCCTCCTACCTCTGCATGGAGAGCAGCGCCGTCCATCAACGGGTCTTTGGCGCGACCCCCTCGACCCCGGCTACAATCGGCGAGCGCCTCGCAATCGGCTAGGATTCGACAGCAGATGCCAACGCGAAAACGGCCCCGTCCATCGACGGCCACCGATAATCTCGCCGCGAGCAACGGCAAAGTCGCGTTGCGCCCCGCCGATCGCCCGATCGGCGTGTTCGACTCCGGTATCGGCGGACTGACGGTCCTGCGCGCGCTCGTGGAAGCGCTTCCCGGCGAAGATTTCATCTACCTCGGCGACACCGCGCGCCTGCCCTATGGGACCAAGACCAACGAGGTGATTATTCGCTACTCGCGAGAGAACACCGAGTTCCTGCTCGCCAAGGGAATCAAGATGCTGGTGGTTGCGTGCAACACTTCCAGCGCGGTGGCTCTCGAGACGATCGCGCGCGACACGATGATCCCCGTGATTGGGGTTATCGAGCCGGGCGCGCAGGCTGCCGTGAAGGCATCGCGCAGCGGCAAAATCGGTGTCATCGCGACCGAGGCGACGGTCTCCTCCGGTGCGTACACCCGTACGATTCAGCGGCTGCTCCCGCGCGCCGAAATTTACACGCGCGCCTGTCCCCTGCTGGTGCCGCTGGTCGAGGAGGGATGGACGGACAACGACGTTGCCGAACGCACGGTCTCCTATTACCTCGAAAGCCTCAAGCAGAGCGGCATCGACACGCTGCTGCTGGGATGCACCCATTACCCGCTGTTGACCGCAATGTTTCAGCGGGTTCTCGGGCGCGGCGTCCGCGTGGTCGATTCCGCCACCGCCACCGCCGCTACCGTCCGCGAGCGGCTGCGAGCCCTGAAGCTGGCGCGGCGTGCATCGCCGGGCCGCCAGAGTTTCTTCGTCACCGAAAGCCCGGAGCGTTTCGTTCGCGTGGGCCGCCGTTTTTTCGGCCCCGGGGTCGAATCCGCTGTCCGGCTCGAGCGCTGAACGCTCTCCCCCGCATCCATGTACACCATCCCGAGCGGAGTGCGCGGAGCACACGTAGTCGGCATGACTGCTGGCCTCCGGACGCCGGATGTCTGCGACCGCGAGGTGCTCCTTTTGAGTTTCCGGACACCCTCCCCCGGTTCGGCGGATCAGGATAAAATACCCACCAGCTTAACCACGGAGACCCGCCGTCGCTGGCCGCGGCAATCCTGAGCGGCCGCGACTTCCCGACGTCCACTATGGCATCTGCTTTCTCAACGATTGGAAAAAAGATCTTCGGCTCGCGCAACGATCGCGAAATCAAGCGCCTTCGTCCCGACGTTGAAGCGATCAACCAGCTCGAACCCGAACTCGAAAGGAAATCGCAGGAAGAATTGCGTGCGCGAATCGCGGAGCTGAAGACAGAGATCAGCGCGATCGAGGACCGCGAGCGGCGCGAAGAGATGATGCTGGAAGTCCTGCCCGAGGTCTTCGCGATGGTGCGCGAGGCCGCCAAGCGCATCCTCGGCCAGCGCCACTTCGACGTCCAGCTAATCGGCGGCATGATTCTGCACCAGGGCAAGATCGCCGAGATGAAAACCGGCGAAGGCAAGACTCTCGTCGCGACCCTTCCGGCGGTGCTCAATGCCCTCAGCGGGCGCGGCGTTCACATCGTGACCGTCAATGACTACCTGGCTCGCTTCCACGCGGAGTGGATGGGGCGGGTCTACAATTACCTGGGCCTCTCGGTCGGCGTCATCCTGCATGGACTCACCGACCAACAGCGCAAGGTCGCCTACGGCGCCGACATCACCTACGGGCAGAACAACGAGTTCGGCTTCGACTACCTGCGCGACAACATGAAGTTCAATCTCGAGGACTACGTCCAGCGCGAGCACAATTACGCGATCGTGGACGAAGTCGACTCGATCCTGATTGACGAAGCGCGCACGCCGCTGATTATTTCCGGCGCCTCCGAAGAATCCACCGACACCTACTACGTGGTCGATCGCGTTATCCCGCGGCTCAAGAACGAAGAGCACTACACCATCGACGAAAAATTGCGCACCGTTTCACTGACCGAAGAAGGCGTGACTCGGGTCGAACAATTGCTGGGCGTCGAGAACCTCTACGACCCCCGCAACATCCTGCTGTTGCATCACGCCAACCAGGCCCTGCGCGCGCATACGTTGTTCAAGCGCGATGTCGAATATGTCGTGAAAGACGGCGAAGTAATCATCGTCGACGAGTTCACCGGACGCCTGATGCCGGGACGGCGATGGAGCGACGGACTCCACCAGGCGGTCGAAGCCAAGGAAAACGTCAAGATCGAATCCGAGAACCAGACCCTGGCGACCATCACCTTTCAGAACTACTTCCGGATGTACAAGAAGCTCGCCGGCATGACGGGTACCGCGGACACCGAGGCGGCGGAGTTCCAGGAGATCTACCGCCTCGAAGTCGCGGTCATCCCGACCAACCGGCCCATGATCCGCATCGACAATCACGACGTGGTTTACAAGACCGAGCAGGAAAAGTTCGACGCGGTTATCGAGGACATCAAGGATTGCCACGAGCGCGGACAGCCGGTCCTGGTCGGCACGGTTTCGATCGACAAGTCCGAGCGCGTCGCCGAAAAGCTCAAGAAGACCGGCGTCAAGCACGTCGTGCTCAATGCGAAGAACCATGAGCGCGAAGCCGAAATCGTCGCGCAGGCCGGCCGCGAAGGCGCCGTCACGATCTCCACCAACATGGCGGGCCGCGGCACCGACATCATCCTGGGCGGCAACCCCGAATTCATGGCGGCTGCCGAAGCCGGCACCAGGGACATGGCCGATCCCAAGTTCCAGGAGGCGCTGGAGAAGTACAAAGCCCAATGCGCCGCCGAGCGCGAGCGAGTTCTCGCCGCCGGCGGACTGCACATCCTCGGCACCGAACGGCACGAATCCCGCCGCATCGACAACCAGCTCCGCGGGCGGTCGGGACGCCAGGGCGACCCGGGATCGTCGCGCTTCTTCATGTCGCTGGAAGACGACCTGCTTCGCATCTTCGGCGCGGATCGGCTCAAGGGCCTGATGGGCAGAATCGGGATGGACGACGGCGTTCCGATCGAGCATCGATGGATCTCGCGTGCGATCGAGAACGCGCAGAAAAAGGTCGAGGCGCACAACTTCGATATCCGCAAGCATCTGCTCGAGTACGACGACGTGATGAACAAGCAGCGCGAGGTCATCTACGCGCGCCGTCGCGAACTGCTGTCCGGCGCATCGTTGAAGGACGAAGTACTCGACATGTGCGAGGAGCTCATCGAGGACATCGCGGGCGCGCATGCCGACCCGGAAGTCGACCCCAAGGATTGGCAATGGAAAGCGATCGACGATGCGTTCTTCCAGCAGTTCAAGTTTCGTCCCGGGCTCGACTATGAGCACGGCGCGATCGATGGCGGCCCGATCGAATCGGCGGACGACCTGATCGAGTCCGCCCACGATCGCGTGCGCAAGGCGTACGACCAGCGCGAAGCGGAATTTACCGAGCCGGTGATGCGGCAGATCGAGAAGATCGTGATGCTGCAGACGCTCGATTCGCTTTGGAAAGACCATCTGCTCGCGATGGATCACCTGAAGGAGGGCATCGGGCTGCGCGGCTACGCGCAACAGAACCCGCTGGTGATGTACCAGAAGGAAGGGTTCTCGATGTTCGAGGCCCTGATGGGTGTGATGCAGAAGGACGTCGTCGAGAAATGCTTCTCGGTGCAGGTGAATCGCCAGCAGGACGTCCAGCAGATACAGGAGCAACCCAAGCCGCAGAAGATGGTCATGACCCATGGCGGCCAGGCCGAAGACACCAGCCAGCAGACTGTCAAGCGCGAAGCAGACAAGGTCGGCCGCAACGACCCCTGCCCCTGTGGCTCCGGCAAGAAATACAAGCGCTGCCACGGCAAATAACCGGGCAAGCGTCGAGTGGCAGAGGCTTTAGCCCCTTCTCTTCCAAGTGGCACAGCCTTCCAGCGCGCGCTCCTTTCTGAGGAGCACAGGCTTTAGCCTGTGATTCGTGGTTCGGCATCAAAACTCGAGGTAGACCTTGGCAGCCGCTAAAATCAACGCTTCCTTCAATGTAACGTGCCAGCAATCAATCCCGCTCTTGCTTCGTTTTCTATCGCGTTCCGCCCGCGTATAGTGCCGCCGACGGAGGTTCCTGATGAACATCGATCTCGCGCCGGCGCGCGTGCCGGGTTTTAGATTCGCAGGGGTAAGCGCCGGCTTGAAAACCGCGGCAGGCGCGAAAGACCTGGGACTGATCGTTGCCGACCACGCGTGCCCAGCCACTTCGGTAAACAGCGCCAACAAGGTCAAGGCCGCATCTGTGTATGTGACGATCGAACGGCTGCGCGGCGGCAAGCTCCAGGCGGTGGTTGCAAACTCCGGATGCGCCAACAGCTTCACCGGCAAGCCCGGACTCAAGCTCGCAAAAGACTCCTGCGCGTTCGTGGCGCGCGAATTGGGAATCGCTCCCGAGCTGGTAGTCCCCAGCTCGACCGGAGTGATTGGGCATCTGTACGATTTTGAAAAATTCACCGCCGGCGCCCGCGCCGCTGCCGCTGCGCTCTCTCCCGACGCGATGGACGACTTCGCGCGCGCCATCATGACCACCGACACGCGTCCCAAGATGGCATCGACGCGCCTCAAGCTCGGCGGCAAAGAAGTGACGGTGGCCGGCGCAGCGAAAGGCGTTGGCATGATCTCGCCGCACATGGCGACGATGCTCGCTTACGTAGTGACCGATGCGGCCGCTTCCGCGTCGCAGCTCAGGTCCGCTCTGAAAGCCGCACTCCCGTCGAGCTTCAATGCGATCACCGTCGATGGGGACATGTCGACCAACGATTCGGTCATCGTGATGGCGAACGGACTGGCGGGAAACGGCGCGATGAAAGGCCGCGACCTCGCGGCGTTCAACGATGCGATCGAGGGCGTGTGCGCTGCCCTGGCAACCGAACTGGTGCGCGACGGTGAAGGCGCGACCAAACTGGTCACGGTGAGGGTGCTGGGTGCAAAATCCGCCGCCGATGCCGAGCGCTGCGCGCGCCAGATTGCCAATTCGCCGCTAGTGAAGACGGCGTTCTTCGGATGCGATCCCAACGTCGGCCGCATCCTGATGGCCGCCGGCTCATCGGGCGCCGCAGTCGAGTCGGACAAGCTGGTACTTCAAATCGGTGGAGTCAGGGTAGCATCGCGCGGGGCGCTGCTGGTGGATGCGCTCCCGGCGGCAGCGGCAAAAATGCGCGAATCGGCGTTCGAGGTAAAGCTGGATCTACGCCTGGGCCGCGCAACCGCGACAATCCTGACCTGCGACCTGAGCTACGAATACGTAAAGATCAACGCCGAATATACGACTTGAAGGCAGACCCAGGGATCCCATTTTCTGCATCTGCGTCAATCGGCGAAATCTCCGGAGTTCCGGACTTTCAGCTCGAAAACAACGGTGCGAACTTGTCCCGATAGCACCACGCGAGGAACACTTCGAGAATCACCACGATCAGCGCCAGCGGCAGCCCGCCCGGATCAAGGTGCAGGTGGAAAAAGAAGATATTGACGATCACCGGCGCCAGGATCGTCAGCCCTAGGGGCACAAAAATCCCGGCAAGCACCAGCACCCCGCCGATCACCTGCGCCCCAAAGATGAGATGCAGCATGTAGCCGGTTTTGAACATCGCAGCGAAAAAGTCGGCCGGCGGCCCGCTCATCGGCGGCATCGGAAGGAAATGCAGAAACCCGTTGAGTCCGAAGACGGTAAAGACCAGACCAAGCAGAATCCTGGCAATCAGGCGGGCGACTCTCATGTTCTAACCCCCTCCGTTGAGATGCTCCCAACTATCGTAGCGCCACCCCAAGCGCAACACGCAGTCGCCTTCTCCTGGTTTGTCATTCCCGCGGGTGATGCGCGCGGAGCGCGCGTCGATGTATCCGCGAGGAATCCCGGATCCGCGAACCGGGACTTTAACCACCAAGGCACAAAGGCACCAACAAGACCCCATCAAAGGCAATGTGTCATTCCGTTACTTTTTCTTGGAGAATCCCTGATCAGGGAACAGGAAAGTCCACCGCCAAGACTCAAAGACGCCAACTTAGGTCCCGGGAGGCTCTTGCTCCTGAACTTGGAGTCTTTGGGCTGTCCTCCGGAGCCATGGCGGAGGAGGATGCCTTTGTGGTTAAGATTTTCCTGACTGGAGGTAGAGTCGTGGCCAGTTTCGTCAAAGTCGCATCACGTTCCGACGTCCCCGAAGGCAGCGGCAAGCTGGTCGAGGCCGGCGGCAAGAAGATCGCCCTGTTCAACGCCGGCGGGAAATTCTACGCCATCGGCAACGATTGCAAGCATCGCGGCGGCCCGCTCGCCGAAGGCGACCTGGACGGCACCCACGTCACCTGCCCCTGGCACGGATGGGAATACGACATCACCACGGGCCAGAGCCTCGATGACCCCAACGTCACGGTCGGATGTTTCGCTATCAAAGTGGAAGGCGACGACATTCTCGTCGAAGCCTGAGACGCCAGGTTTCTAGCGGGCGCCGAACAGCCGGCCGGCACCATAGGTCACTGCGGCCGCGACAATTCCCGTCATCATGCTCTCCAGGCCGCTGCGCCACCATGAGCGCGAAGTGATGACCGTCTTGGCTGCGCCCACCGCGAACAGCACGAGGATGGTCACGACCGCCGACGCGAGAACCGCACGCGATGGCTCCAGGAACAGGTAGGGCAGCACCGGGACAGTCGCGCCCGCGAGATACGATCCGCCTACCGTCAGCGCCGACCTTGCCGGCGAATCGAAGGTCTCGCTCGCGAACCCCAGCTCCTCGCGCATCATCACATTCGCCCATCGCTCGCGGTCGGAGGTAATATGCGCGACGATCTTGTCGAGCAGCTCCCCTGAAAAGCCCTTGCCCCTGTAAATGGTCCGAATTTCGTCGCGCTCGCGATCCGGCCATTTCGCGATCTCATCGCGCTCGCGCTGGATCTCGCTCTGATGAAATTCAATTTCCGAGCGGGCCGAGATGAACGCGGCCAATCCCATCGACACTGTTCCGCCCAACATCTCCGCGAGTCCCGCCATCGTCACGATGTGCGATGACGAAAACGCACCCGCGATACCCGAGGTAACCGCGAACGACGCGACCAGGCCGTCGTTGAGGCCGAGCATGAGATCGCGCACCCAGCTCCCGCCGGCGGCGTGAATCTCCTCGGTGTGATGATCGTATTCGCGTTTGCGGACGGTGAAGGCCATCGGTCGGCACTAGTCCTGGCTGCGCATCGAATTCATTCGCTGAGCCGCTGCTGGAGGCCGTGCCCTCTCGGGCTCTATCCCGCGCTGTCTCCCGCGGCGACGTTCCATCTTTGCGCGCAGCGACATTACGTCTGCAACCGCCTTACGGGCCTCGGCTCGATCGGGCTTGCCGCCGAGATAAGCGTAGAGGAAAGCAAGCCGCGCGGCGCGGCAAAGAAATCTCCCGATACTGCGATCGAGATGCACCAGGTTGCGGATCCGGTTCCGAGCCGCCGCGCGCTTCCCGCGCCGGAAATCTTCCAGGTCCAGGAACCACACCCGAAACTCGCCGTCCTGCCCTTCCGCCACCATCACGTTGGTTTCCTGCAGATCGCGGGTGTGGAGGCCGGCGTCGTGGAGTCGTCGAACCTGCCGCGCGACCGCGTCGAGAATTCGCCGCCGCCGGCGCGCATCGCGCCCCTTTATCTCTCCCGGGCCGAGCGCAAACTTGCTCAGCGTGTCTCCGTCCAGCAGCGCCTCGCTGACCAGGTACGATGCCCTCACTGCCCCACCGCGCCGGACGGCTTGGGAAGCGGCCAGCGGGCGCGGATGCGGAATTTCGGCGGCATCGAGCATCGATGCACCCTTCAGCGCGCGAATGGCGGGCGACCCGGAAATCGGCATCATCATCCCGCGCAGCCACGAACTCGATTCGGATTTCTTGATGAAGACCGAGGTACCGTCGGCTAGTGCCAGGACCCCGGCGACCTTGCGACCCTCCGATTTGACAGGTCTGAACGCGGAGCTTCTGATTAGCTCCTCGGCGCGCTCCGCGATTTCACGCCATCGCGGCTCACGCGCATACAGGACCTGCGTGCGCATAGTAAGGAGACTACAGGTCTGTCAGCCGCCGCGCGATTTACGCGCGGCGGCTGCGTAGCTCAAGAAGAAAACCTGAATTACTCTATCACCCCGCAAGCGATGCGCGCCCCGCCACCGCCGAGCGGCTTGGGCTGGTCGGAGTAGTTGTCTCCGCCCTCGTGAATCATGATCGAATGCCCTTTGACATCCTTGACCGTCAGGCGCGGAGCCAGCACCGGCAGCGTCGCCTTGCCCTCGGCATTCACCACCAGCGGCGGCAGATCGCCGAGATGACCGTCTTCGTAAGGCCCGAGATGCTTCTTCGTGGTCGCGGGATCAAAGTGTCCTCCCGCCGCAAACCCTGCTGCCATCTTCCCGTCGTTCTCCGCTGGTCCGCATGCCGGCTTCACGTGGATGTGGAAGCCGTGCACTCCGGGAGCCAGTCCCGACAGGTCCGGCTTGACCATCAGTCCCCACTTGGAATCTTCGAAAGTCACCGTGCCGAGGTCGGCCCCGGTTCCGTTCGCGGTGATCGCCGTGACCTTCGCCGTCGCGGTCTCTGCGTGCGCCGTCGCTGTCATCGACAACACCACCGAGCAGATGAGTGCCACTATCGAGGTTGACGCTGTCGCCAGTTTCATCCTGCTCATGCCCTGGTCTCCTTCTCCGGCCGCTCGCGCGCAGCCGGGATTGCAGTGCGTCGCGGCAGCGCGGCGCCAGTTGAACGAGCCTCCTTAGCCGTTGAATTTGTGCGTCAGCTTGCGCCACTCCGCATCGTCGATACCCGCTCGATACGGAATGTAGAAGCCGACGCGATCCAGCAGCCCGTCGTAACGCTTCATCACTTTTTCCGCGATGTCGTCGTAGGTGCCGACCACCGCGTAGGTGTCGAGCATCTCGTCGGTAATCTCCTTCGCCATCCCGCCCCAGTCGCCCTTCGCGGCCTTCTCGTTGAGCCGCGGCGACACATCGCCCCATCCGTGCATATCGAGCACGACCTTGTAGGTCCGCGTCGATGCATAAAATGCGATCTGCTGGCGGACACCCGCCTTCGCGCGCTCGATCTCTTCCTGGTTGCGGCCCACGATCACGAACGCGGTCGTGCCGATTTGAAAATCCTTGCGGCTGCGCCCCGCCTTCTTCAGTCCCTCTTCGACCTTGGGAATGACGAATTCGCGCAGGTACTTGGGCGAGTTGAACGGATGCGCGTGCAGGCCCTCGCACAACTCACCGGAGAGCCGGAGGATGTGCTCGTTCACGCCCGCGATCCAGATCGGGATGTTGGGATAGTTGTGTTTCGGCGGAGTGAAGAACGGCGTCATCAGCGAGAAGTTGTAGTACTTGCCTTCGAACTTGAGCCGCGTGCCGCCTTCCGCCCAGCATTTGAAGATCGCGCGCAGCGACAAGATATACTCGCGCAGGCGCGGCACGGGAGCTTCCCACTTGACGCTGAAGCGCCGCTCGTTGTGTCCCTTCACCTGGGTGCCGAGGCCGAGGATGAACCGTCCGTCCGACATGCCGGCGAGGTCCCACGCCGTGTACGCCATCGCCATCGGGCTGCGTGGAAACGCGATCGCCACCGAGGGTCCCAGCTTGATGCGCCGAGTGTGCTCCGCGATCAACGCGAGCGGAAGAAATCCGTCGTTGCCGGCTTCCGCCGTCCAGATCGCATCGAAACCTGCATCTTCCGCCGCTTTGGCAGCCGCAGGTACTTCGCGCAGATTGCGCGTGGACAAACCGGTATCAAGCTTCATCAGGGTTCTCCTCGGGATCGGGGCTAATCGAAAGGATCGTAACAAAGCTCCCGCACGACTGAAAACGGAAGATAGACGCGGCCTAGCCGCCTTGCCTCTTGCGCGCGACCGCGAGCGCACGAGCAGGAAAGTCCGAGATTAGACCATCAACGCCACAGTCGAGCATCTCGTTCATTTCGGCTTCCTCATTCACTGTCCAGACGTGAACTTCGAGGTCAAAACGATGAGCGAACTCAACGCTTTCGGGCGTGACCATCTTCCATCCTTCGTACGTCGGAGGAATTTGCAAAGCACTGCCGGACGGGGAGTAGGCCGAGTCGCGAGCCGCCAGGGCCTGGAGAAACCCCGCTACATCGCTGTAGGGAAAGTTCGTCGGGATGCGTGGCGCAAGCTCCCGCACCTCCCTGATCGGCTGGTCGAGTTCCGATGCGATCAGCACGTGTCGCCGCATTCCCGCCTCATCGATCGTGGCAAGCAGCTTCGACACGAGGCTCGGAGCGGTCTGCTTGATTTCGATGACGTAGTTGACGTTGAGAAATGCGCCGAGGACTTCGATGAGCCGCGGAATCCGGATCGATCGACCGCGAAATGGAAACGTCCTGCCCCCATCGAATGTGAGCATGTAGCCGGCATCCGCGTGCTGCAGCTCGGCCCAGGTCATGTCCTTGATAAACGCGTCGCGCCCGCAAGTTCTCGCGAGGTCCGGATCGTGCGAAACCACGACCTGGCTATCGCGCGTCATGTGCACGTCGAGCTCCAGGTAAATCGCCCCGGAAGTCACCGCTCGCTCGAACGATACCATCGTGTTTTCCGGCATTTCGCCGGCGGCGCCGCGATGCCCGAAGATGCGAGGCCGCGGCGGCGCGAAGAAGTCAGTGTCCCTGTCGCGGTTCACTGAATTTGCCCGTGCAGGCTTTGAAAAAAGCGGGATTACGCGCGGCGTCTACATGCCGCCTTCATCCGTGCCGGATGAGGCCGGGACGAAGCCGCTGGGACGAGTCGAATGATGGCCGTGGCGATGCGAGCGTCCAAGCGTCAGGTGAAACCCGCCCGATCCCGGTTCGCGCGCTTCGATCGGCATGAAGCGGCTGCCGACGTCGGGGAGCTTTGCCAGCGCCATCTCGTAGTGATGGCGCATGCTGTCGAACAGCTCGCGCATCCCCGGCGACACGGCATGATTCACGCCGAGCTTCTCGGTGAGAGGATTGACGTAGTTGCCTTCCTTCTCGAGCGCGAAATGCAGATGCGGTCCGGTCGAAAGCCCGGTGGAACCTACCCAGCCAATCACCTGCCCCATGTGGACCCATCCACCTTCGTGCACGTCGGGGCTGATGCGCGACATATGCCCATAGATACTGGTCATGCCGCGTTGGTGCTCGATGCGAACGGCGTTACCGAGTTCCCCGGCCCATCCCGCCTGCTCCACTTTGCCGTCTGCCACCGCCTTCACTGGCGTGCCGTACTGCGCCACCAGGTCGACGCCGACATGGGGCCGGTACATATGCAGCAGCGGATGGTATCGATGGAAGGTGAAACCTGACGAGATGTACTGGAAGTTTAGCGGGAAGCGCAGATACTGCGGCCCAAGCGCGTGGCCCTGGTCGTCGTAGAGATGCGCCGTGCCGTGCTCATCGCGGAACGCGTAGGCGCTCAGCGTGCGTGAACCGAAACGCACCTGCGCCGCTTCTACGTCGCCAACCAGGTGATAGGTCCCGTCGCGGCTGATCTTCTCCTGGTAGATAAGCTTAACGCCCGCGCCGGGCTTGACCTGCTCGATTCCCTTGCGATCTGTGAATGCATCGAGGATCGAGTCGACGATCGGCGACGGAACTCCATGCTTCGCGGCCGCCCGTTTGAAGTCGTCCTTCACCTCGAACGCCATCTGCACGGGCTTGATGTAGTATTCGATCGGGAGCGCCGCGGCCTTGATCACCATGTTGCCCAGGTTCACGACCACGACGCTGGTCTTCAGGTCGACGTCGTACTTGAGGCCGCGCAGCTCACCCGTTTCAGGGTCTTTGTAAAGCGTTAGTGGATGATCACGGGAGAGAACTTTGGTCGCCGCGATATTCTGGAATACGAAACCCCAACGGCGCGCCTCGTCCGATTCGATACCGGCATCTTTGAGGTATGAAACGACCGATGCGGTGCGATCGAGAGTGAGGCTTATCGTTATGGAAGCTGGTGCCGGATCTGCCGATTCCGGCTCGCCGAGAACTGCGGCTTCAGGGCGCCCGGCAAATACATCGCTGAGCATCGGCGGCGTGGACTGTTGGTCAGGGCTGATAAATAAATGCAACGCCGCCACCGTTGCCAGCACACCGACCACCAACGCCGTCAAGGCGCGCGGGAGCGCCTCCCTGCCTCTCCCCCGAGAATGCATCGCGGTCAAGGTAGGGGATTTAGGTAGCAAAAGCAATCACTTGCGCCGATTCGTCTCCGATCGCGTCAACGTCTAATGCTTGCTATTCATGACCCTGGCAGCCCTATGGGCCTTTTTTGATGGCTATTCTTGCTATTGATTTCGGAAGTCGCCGCATCGGCTTGGCGGTAGCGGATTCGCTCTCTTCCCCTGCTTACCCGATAGGCACCTTGAAACGAAAATCATTGCGGGAAGATCTCGACCAGGTTGCGCGCGCCATCGATGGAAGAGGAGTCACACAACTGGTTGTGGGCCTCCCGCTCAACATGAATGGAAGCGAAGGCCCGATTGCGCGTGCAGCGCGCAAGTTCGGAGATCAACTCGGCGCGCACCTGGATCTCTCTGTCGACTACGCCGATGAGCGTCTGACCAGTGTCGAAGCTCGCGAACGGCTCTCCGCGCAAGGCGGGATGCGCGGAAAAAAAGCCGCCGTCGATGCCCTGGCGGCCGCGATCATCCTCGAAGACTGGCTCACTACCCATCGAAATCCGTCATAATCGTAACGTGACCGTGCTTGTCGGATGAGGCCCCGCATCATCATCGCGCTTTTGCTCGTCCTGGCGATCGGCGCCGCCGCTGCCGCCGCCCTGGGATATTATTGGCTGACCGCTCCACCAACCTTCGCCAATCCTCGCGATGTCACAATCGAGAAAGGAGAATCGTTCCGATCGGTCGCGCGCAAGCTCGAAGCATCCGGTGTGGTCCGAAGTGCGATCGCGATGACGCTGTATGGCCAGTTCACGGGAGCAGGCCGCCGAATCAAGCCGGGAGAATACGAGTTTAAGGGCGGAGAGCTGATTCCGGAGGTGATGCATCATCTGACCGCCGGCGATTTCATGGTCGTAACCGTCGTGATTCCCGAAGGGCTGACGATTCATCAAATCGCCGAGCGCCTCGAAACCGCCGGCCTGGTTTGCCAGGGCGATTTCGAAGATGCCGCCCGCGGCGGTGCTGTCGTGCGCGCGCTGGGCCTGATGCCGCTGGGCGCCGAGGGATACCTGTTTCCCGCGACCTATCACTTCGCTCCGCACGCTTCGGTCGACGATGTCCTCACCGCGATGCTCGCGCGCTTCTTTCACGTGCTGACGCCGCAGGTGGAAACGCGGATGTTCGATCTGGAACTGACGACCCGGCAGATGGTCACGATGGCATCGATTGTCGAGAAGGAAGCGAAAGTGCCCGGAGAGCGCCCTTTGATTGCGGGAGTCTTCTACAACCGCCTCCGGCTCGGGATGCCGCTTCAATCCGATCCCACCGCTGAGTATAGTCTCGACGGAACCGTCGATAAGGCCGCCGAGGCAGTGAGAACGCCCAGCGCATTCAACACCTACGAAATCGCCGGGCTGCCACCGGGTCCGATCGCAAATCCGGGCCTCAACTCAATTGATGCAGCCCTGTATCCCGAGCGTTCGGACTTCCTCTACTTCGTGGCGCGCAAAGATGGAACGCACACGTTCAGCAAATCATTCAACGAGCACAAACGCGCCGTCGTCGCATCCAACAAGGCCCGCCAGCCGGCGCGCAAACGGCCTCTCGCGGCAGACCACGCCGATTAGGTTATAATCGTTCGTCGTGTCGAATCCGGTTGAGATCCTGAACCGTACCAGCCGTCGAATCGCGCAGGTCGCCGCCGCGCGAACGATCGCTTACGCGGTCCTGCCCGCGATCGTCGCGATCGTTCTCGCGATGTCGCTGCGTTCGCTCGGGCATGTGACGTGGGAGCGATGGGGCTACATTCTCAATCCGGCCGGCGCGCGAATCATCGTAAACTCGCTGGTCGCGATCGCGGCATTGAGCGTGATTGCCGGCCTGGGCTTTGGCTATCGCGCCTACTTGCAGGCGCGCGATTTCGTCGGCGCTGCGGAACAGGTCGATGACGCCGTCGGTGGCCATCAGCAGATTCTCACCTTCGCCACCCTCGCCGACCCTTCCGTACCCGAGTCATCGCGCGGTCGCAGCCCTCTGTTCCCGCTCTTGTGGAAGAGTGCAATCGGTTTCCTGGAATCGTTCGATCCGCAACGCGCTTTTCCGTTACGGCTCGGCCGGCCCATCACGCGATCTTCGATGCTCGCATTCGGAGTCGCCTTCCTGATGGTGCTTGCCACACTGGGTTTGGTTCGCTTGCCGTCACCGCTGCAGGCCGACGCGATGCGACTCCGCGAACTCGCCAATGCGTTGGAAAAATCATCGACCAACGCCGACCAATTGGCATTCGCGAACAGCGTGCGCGACGTCGCCGATGCGCTCGACAACCCCAGGCTTCCCCCCGAAGAGAAAAAGAAGCGGCTGGAAGAAGTGATGCAGCAGATGGCATCACACAGCGAGGAGAAGCAGGGCGGCGGCAACCAGAAAGGCGGGAACGCGGGCAGCAACTCTGGTTCAAAGGAAGGCAAGGGCCAGGACAAGGGCGCCGGCGGTGGTTCAGGCGCATCGAACAATTCCGGCAACGGTTCATCGGGAAACCGCGCGGGCGTCGGCAAGGGCGAGGGCAACAAGGACAACCAGGGCAAGGACAAGAATTCGATCGAGCTTCAGAACGAGTTGGCCAAGGCCGAGACCCAGATCGAAACCGACGAGTCGAAGAACCCCAACAATGGCTCATCTCCCGGCGACGAACAGGACAAGAGCCAGGGGCAACAGGCGGGCAACAATCCCAATGACAAAGCTCCCGGCAACCTGCCCAATCCCAAGCAGCCGGGGAATGTTCCTACCCAGAGCGCCGAGGGAAATCGAAATCTTCCGCAAGCCGGCGGCAACAATCCGCAGGCTGGGAAGGACCAGGGATCGAATATGGGCGACACCCATCTTGGTGAGTTCCCCATGCCGACCAAAACCCAGCGCTTCTCCAACGGCGGCAACGATATGCTCGCTATTCACGATGCGCGGTACGTGATGTTCCGGCTTCCCGGTGCGATTCCGGTCGGCCCCGGGGGCGTAACGGTGCTCGATCCAAATCGAACCAAGGCGACCACACCGTACGTCAACGCACCGCTCAAGGAGAGTAGCAACGATGCTCCACCGGACGAGCGGCAACTGGTTCCACCGCGCTATCGAGATTTGATTCATTAGAAACAGGAGAGTCGAAGACCAGGGATGGGAGCGGCACCACAAGCATCACCCGACCAGCGGGTCGCAGAATTCCGCAGAGTGTTCCAGCGCGCGGAAGAGCAAGTCTCGCGCGTTATCGTGGGGCATCAGGATGTCATCCGGAAACTCCTGACCGCCCTCTTCTGCGGCGGCCACGTATTGATCGAAGGCGTCCCCGGATTGGGCAAGACGCTGATGTGCAAAACTGCCTCGGATGCACTGGGCTTATCCTTCAAGCGCGTGCAATTCACGCCCGATCTGATGCCCTCGGACATCATCGGCACCCAGGTGCTCACCGAGCATGACGGCCGTCGTGAATTTCAGTTCAAGCCCGGCCCGATCTTCGCGCACATGGTACTCGGCGATGAAGTCAACCGCGCCACGCCCAAGACCCAATCCGCGTTGCTCGAAGCGATGGAAGAGCGGCAGGTCACCGTCTTCGGCAACACCTACAAGCTCGATCCACCCTACATCGTGCTTGCGACCCAGAACCCGATCGAACTGGAAGGTACCTACCCGCTGCCCGAAGCGCAGATGGATCGCTTCCTGTTCAAGGTAATTATGAACCCGCCCAAGCCCGAGGAATTGCGGGAGATACTGAACCGCACCACGGGCGCCGAAACCCAGAAGTCTGAGACGATTTTCGATCCGCGCACGGCTCCGCAGGCGATTGAAACCCTGAAGGTTCTCGTGCGCGAGGTGATGGTCGCCGAACCGCTCGAGCGCTACGTCATCGCGATGGTCGCCGGATGCACTCCCAATACCCCCGGCGCAGTGCCTGAAGTCTCGCAGTACCTGCGCTTCGGCCCCAGCCCGCGCGGCGCGCAGGCCATAATCCTCTGCGCGAAGGTAAATGCGCTCCTCGATGGCCGCGTGAGCGTCAGCTACGACGATATCGACGACGGCATCGTGCCAAGCCTCCGCCATCGTCTCCTGCGTAATTTCCAGGCCGAGGCCGAGAACGTCACCACCGAATCGATCCTCGAGCAGGTGCAGAAGCGTCTGAAGCGCCCGCGTACGTAGGCGATGTTCGATCTTCCAGAGGAGTTCACCCCCCAGCTTCTCGCGCGGCTCGAGGAGTTGCGCGTCCGCACCCGCCGGCAATATGGCGGCGTGGGCAAGGGCGCGCATCTGTCGCCCAAACGCGGCTCATCGCTCGAATTTGCCGACTACCGCCATTACTCGCAGGGCGACGACTTCCGCCATATCGATTGGGGACTCTACGGCCGCACCGACAAGTACTACATCAAGCTCTTCAAGGAAGAAGAGGATCTGCTGACCTATATCTTCCTCGATGCGAGCGCATCGATGAGGTACCCGGCCGCCGACCGCAAGTTCGAGCGCGCAGTGGTGACCGCCCTTGCGCTTGCATATGTCGCCCTGGGGTCGGGCGACCGTGTGATGATCCGGCTGCTGGGCGGAACGGGCGGACACCTCGAGCCCGTGTTCGTTTACGGACGGCATCGAATCGTGGAACTGGCGCACAAGCTGCGCGACGTCACCCCGGGCGGGCAGTATGATTTCGCGCAAGCCCTCGCGCGCGAGATGCTCTCAATTCGGCGCGCCGGAAAGGTCTTCGTCATCTCGGACTTCCTGATGATGCTTAACTCGGTGACCAGGGGACTTGGATTGTTCCTGGCCGCCTCGATGGACCTGACCGCCGTGCAAATCCTCGGCGGCTTGGAGATGCGCGGACATGGGCTCGACGGCGATGTCGAGGTGATCGATTCCGAGTCAGGCGAACGCGTCCGGGTCGCGATCGGCGCCCGCGAGCGCGAGCAGTATCGGGAAACCCTCCAGCGCCTCACCCGTGAACTCAGATCGTTCTGTCTCAAGCGCGGCCTGCATTACGCGCTGCACGTGACCGACCAGGAATTTCAATCATTCTTCCTTCGCGCGGTGCGTGACCTCGGCCTGGCGCATTAGCTATGGGACTGCTGTACCCCGGAGCGTTGATATTTTTTTTGATCGTGCCCGCGCTCGTGCTCGCCTATCTTGCCCGCGAACGCCCCGCCCGCGTGACGGTTTCCAGCGTGCTCGCATTTCGCGCCCTGCGCGGGTTGCGCAAGGAGCGCTTCGGCGGCCGGCCGCGCTTCGACTGGATGTTCCTCGTCGAGCTCATCCTGCTTTCTTTGGCCGTCCTCGCGATGGCGGGCCCCTACATAATTCGCAGGAGCAATCCGCTCGCGATCGTAATCGACAACTCTGCCGCAATGCAGGCGCGGCTCGGCCCGGGTACCACGCGCTTCGATGATGCCCTCGCGAAGGCCGCGCGCAAGCTTTCCGCGACCGACAACAACGGCACCGTCACGGTTTTCGCGACCGCCCCCGCTCCTCATCGTATCGCCGCGCCGTTCACCTCGAACGCGGAAGCTCAGCTTGCGATTCGCCGGATGAAGGCGACCGATGCGCCCAACGACGGCAATTCGGTCGCGGCGCTGCTGAGCTCGCTCGCATCCGAAGGCCGCTTCAGCAAGGTCATCTTCGTCGGCAGCCAGGCACTCGCCCCTCCGGTTCCCGCCGTAATCGATTCCATCCTGGTCGATGATGCGATCCCGAACCTCGCGCTCGGCTCCTTCGGACTGCGCCGCGAAGTTTTTGGCCAGGAAGCCCTGCACGCGCAGATCGCAGTGGCGAATTTTTCGTCCCAGTCGAAGCAGGTTGAAGTCGTCGTGGAAGGCGATGGACGCCGGCTCGGCGATGCTCACGAGACGCTATCCGCGGGAGAAACCGGCTCGCTGGAATTCCCTGCCCTGCCACCTGCGCAGGTCTATCGTGCGACCCTCAAGCCCGACGATTCGTTCCCGCTCGATAACGTCGCCTACGCGACCAGCGGATCGGTGAAGAAGGTCTCCCTCCTTTTCGTGACTCCGAGCGCATCGGATTCTTCCGGCCTCGACTCGATACCCGGCGTGTCGGTCAAAACCGTCGCACCCGGCGCATTTGCTCCCGAGGATCTCAAGAACGCCGACCTGGCGGTCTTTGAGTATTCGGCGCCCAAGGAATTGCCTGGTGTCAATTCGCTGATCGTGATGCCGCCGCCGGGCGATCCGGTTTTCGATTTCAGCGTCACTCCCGCCTCGGGAATTCAAATCGCTGAATGGCGCAATACCGACCAGCTCACCGATTCCGTCAATTTCCGCTTGCTCAACTTGTCGCAAGGTGAATTCCTCGGCGTGCATCCGTGGATGGCCGCAGTAGTTTCAGGACAAGGCGGCGGACTGCTGCTGCGCGGCGAACGCGGAGGCCATCGCTACATCGCCACGGGATTCAACCCGTTCCCCTACCTCGGGCGCCGCAACCTCCCGATGTCGGTGCTGACGCTCAACGTTCTGAGTTATCTGGCCGGCCTGGGTTCGGCGAGTTCGGGCTACCACACCGGCCAGCCCTGGCTCGTGCCGGCCGGCGTCGACACCGTCCGCTTGCCCTCGGGGAAAAAGGTCAAGGCCGCGCCGGGAACCCTCTTCACCGAGGTCTCCGCACAGGGCATCTACGAACTCTCCGGACCGGACATTCCTGCGACTCCGCGCGCCGTCAATCTCGACAATCTCGCGGTATCGGATTTTCAAAGCACCCCGCAGCTCAAGGTGGAAGCTCGGACTTCCGACGCTTCGACGCGCATTTTCACCGAGAAGGCCTCGATGAGCGCGTGGGTGCTCGTCGCGATTCTCGCCCTCGGCGCACTGGAAGCGATGGTGGTCTATCGGCGCCGGCGCAGGCCGCTGGAGGCGTAGCCGGTGGACGCGCGCGCCTTCATCGCCGATCTCTCGCTCTCGCGGCCCGCGGCACTCTACCTGCTCATCATTCCGGCGATCGTGCTGGCGTGGTCGCTGATCAACGCTCGCGAATGGATAAAAATCTGGGCGCCGATGATGCGCGCGCTTGCCCTCGCGCTGTTCGTGCTCGCGATCGCAAGCCCGGAGAAGGTCATGCACTTCGAGGGCGCGACGCAACCCGCCGTCGTCGATGCCTCCGGAAGCATCACGCCCGAGATGCGCGCGTGGACTGCACATCTCCTTAAGGACGACCTGAAACTCCGCAGCGGCGACCCGGCTTTTATCTTTGCCGGCGCCGCCATCGCGCGCAGTATCGGCGAAGTTGAGTCCGATTTCGAAACCACGGCATGCGACGGATGCGGCCCCGATCACACCAATCTCGAGGCTGCCCTGGTGCGGCTGGCTGCGGACCCTGAGGCCGAGGGTGGGCCCGCGGTGCTGGTCACCGACGGATGGGAAAACATCGGGGACTCGACCCGCGCGATCAATGCGCTCAACTCCGCGCACATCCGCCTCAACATCTTCAGTCCTCCCGGTGCGACCTCGATTCCCAACGTCGCGATGACCGAGCTCTCGCTCCCGCCCGCGCTCGAAAAGGCCGAGCCATTCGCGCTCGGCGTGACGATGAACAATTTCAATCCGCGGCCGGTCAACGGAACCATTTCGGTCTATCGCGGCGATGCGCTCGTCAGCGAGCGCAAGGTCACGCTGAACCGCGGCGCGGAGCGTTTTGATTTTCCGGTTCGCAACGAAGCCACCGGCCTGGCGTCCTATCGCGCGACCTTCAAGGCCGACGATGCGAGCCTGGACAAGTACCTCGAGGACGATTCGCTACAGGGATGGGTCGGGGTCGGCGCGCAGCGCAAAGTGTTGATTCTCACCGATTCCGACAAGGATGCGGGCTATCTGCGAACGGTCGCGGAGCGGCGCGGCTTCGATGCCTCCGTGGTTCCGGTCAGCGCCGGCCAATGGAACGGCAGCCTCGCAGGATATGATGCCGTGTTTCTCAACAACGTTCCGGAAGATCGCTTCGCGCCCGCCGCGCAGGAGGGACTCGTCAACTACATCGAGCGCGGCGGGTCGGTCGCGATGATCGGCGGAGACGAGAGCTTCGGCCTCGGGCAGTGGCAAGCGAGCCCGCTCGCCAAGGCGATGCCCGTGGTCATGAAGCCGCCGGAGCGCAAGGAACGAAAGCGCGCGCTGGTCCTGATTATCGACAAATCCGGGTCGATGGGACGCGAGGACAAGCTGACCTACGCAAAAGCCGCCGCGGAGACCGTCGGCAAGACCCTCAAGGATTCCGACCTCATCGCGGTGGTCGGCTTCGATTCGCAGCCGTTCGTCGTGGTGCCGCTCGAGACGCTGGCCAAAAGCCGCCCCTACCTCAACCAGATGATCAACCGGCTGGTCGCGCACGGCACGACCTATCTATTGCCTGCCTTGCAGGAGTCGGAGCGCATGCTCGCCGGGAGCGGCGCGCAGCTCCAGCACGTCGTCATTATCACCGACGGCGAGACCGGCGGTACGCCGGCGATGTACTACGACATCGTGTCGCGCATGCATCGCGAAGGCGGCGCGACCATCTCGACCATCGCAATCGGCAGCGAAGCGAATGACGCTCTACTGGAATCGATTTCAAAATACGGCGGCGGCGCTTTCTATCAGACCGACAGCCCCAGGAATCTTCCCGAGTTGTTCGTCTCCGATTTCAAGCAGCACGGCGGCGAAACCACGATGCAGGAGGCGGAGGACTTCACCCCTCATACCGTAAGCCCGGATCCCGTTTTGAAGGATTTCGCCGGCAAGCAACTGCCTCCGCTCGCGGGCTATGTGTCCACGCAGCTAAAACCCAATGCCGACCTGAGCGCCTACATTGACCGCGGCGACAACAAGGAACCACTCATCGCGAGCTGGAAGTACGGCAGCGGAAAAACCATGGCCGTCACCACCGATGCGAACGGCCGATGGTCCGGAAACTGGGTCAGGTCCAATGTGTTCGGGCCGGTCTGGGATCGACTGTTCAACTGGCTCACGCCGGAAACCCGGAACGCGGAGAAGTTCGACGTCGAGCTCGGCTACCAGGGCGGCAGAATCAACATCAAGCTGAACGACTACTCGTCCGAATTTGGCAGCGGGATGAACGTCCTGAACGTGAGCGCGAGCGGTCCGCACGACCTGCGTTACGAAACCGCGCTCTCACAGCAAGTGCCGGGCGAATACTCGGGATCGATCGACGCGCCCACTCCCGGAACCTACTACATCGGTATCCGCGCTCCCGGCGGGTCCAGGGCCGCTACGTTTCCCCCGCTAGCATACACCGTCAGTCCCGCCGTCCTGGCCGAATTGCCGCGGCCCGCTCCCAACTACGGCCTGCTCGAACGGCTCGCTGCCGCCACCGGCGGACGCTTGAATCCGGGTGCGCTGGAAACTGGACTCTCCCGCCCCACGCTGGAACGGCGCGAGTCGCTGAATTCATTTCTGATCATCGCCGCAATGATAATAATGATCGGCGAAGCGCTGGTCCGCCGCCTGACCGCCTGAAAATCGCGATGAAGAAGCCTCCGGTTCACGCCAATCACAGCGTGCAGCATCGGTTTCCACGCGACGTGCGCTTTTGCGCGCTGTGCGGCGGCACGATGGATCGTAGGCCGGTACTGCCTGACGGGAACGAATATCCGGTGTGCGAGCAGTGCGGCTTCGTCTTCTTTCCATCGCCCAAGCTGATCGTCGGGTGCATCGTGGTCGAAGATGGCCGCGTGTTGCTGCTCAAGCGCGGCAACGAACCCGCCCTCGGTAAATGGACGTTCCCGGGCGGATTCGTGGAGTTCGCCGAACGCGCCATCGATGCGGCCTTGCGCGAAACGATGGAAGAAGTCGGCCTGCGCGCGAAGATCGACCGTTTGCTTGGTGTCTACACCGACCCCACCAATCACAACGCGCAAATGATCACATACCTGGCACTGCCCGACGGCGGTAAGCCCGCTCCATCAAGCGAGGCGCCGGAGATTCGCTACTTCGCTCCCGACGAAATTCCCTGGGACGCGCTCGCATTCCCCAGCACCACCGCCGCACTGACCGAATGGCTCGATCTACTCAAGCGCTCGTAACAGTCTTTCTAATCCGGAAAAGCTTCGCGAATTAGGCGTTTTCTGCCCTTCTTTTCATTAGCTGTACTGTCTGAACTGTGCTATTTTTCTCATATCTAGCCGCCATCGACCAACGGCACTTTCTTTCTGGAGGTGACCTTTATGGAGCGGGTGGAAGTGGTAGGCAGCAACACCTTCGTGTTGCGAACTCGTCAGCTAGGTCCCCATACCTGGTGTTGCGACGTATACGAACGGCATGAAGATGCCGACGGCGTTGAGTTGTTCGCCTTCGAGGACTTCGGCGAAACCGAGATCGAGGCGATCGCGATGGCCCTGCAAGACGCGCACGAGCCCGCGTATCTGAACCATCACTGATCTGGGTTCTCTTTTCTTCTCAAAATTCTTCTCCCGAAGGAGAAGGTGGCGTTGCGCGCCGGATGAGGGTCGGAAGAATCATGACCTGAATGGCGCCGTCGCCTCAACGTTAGTCACACCTTCGCAGCGAGCGGCTTCACCAACTGCCGCTCGAAATCTCGCGCCACCGCCTCGATCGTATCCGCATCGTGCGGACCCTTGTCTTTCCTGATCCTGACGATCCGCGCGAAGCGCAGCGCCATGCCCGCCTCGTATTGCGGGCTGCGCTGGATATCGTTGTAGCCCACCTCCACCACCACCTCGGGCCGCACCACAACCGTTCCATGCGACTCGCTGGTCTTCAGCGCCTGCAACCGCTCCGTCATCTCGCGAAACTGATCGTCCGTGAGTCCCTTGAACGTCTTCCCAACCTCGCTGAATCCCCCGCTTTGCTCGTCGCGTGCCGCAAGATGATAGTTCGAGAGCCATCCGTGCCGGCGTCCGTAGCCCCAATCCGCCGCCACGATAACCAGGTCGAGCGTGCGCGCATGCTTCACCTTGACCCACCCGCGCCCGCGCACACCCGGCATGTACGCGCTCTTGAGCGACTTCCCTACGAGCCCTTCATAGCCGGCCGCGATCGCATCGCGGAAGAACTGCTCCGCCTCCGCGAGCGTCGGCGTCATCAAGCGGCTTACGGTTTGTAGTTCCGCCGCGCCCGCGACTTCTTCAAGCATTCGCACCCGCTCCGTGTACGGATGGTCAATCACCAGAGCGCCGTCCAGCGCGAGCACGTCGAACAGATGCAACCGGATCGGTTGCTCGGCGCGCAGCCTCTCGATGTCGTTGACGCGGCCGAAGCGCCGCATCAGCTCTTGGAATGCCAGCGGTCGCCCGTCGGGATCGACCGCCACCACCTCACCGTCAAGGATCGCCGCGCGTTCGCCGAGCTTGGCAATCATCTCGACTACTTCGGGAAGGCTGCCGGTGATCTCATTCATTCGACGCGAGAAAATCTTCGTCGTCCCGCTCACGTGATGAATCTGCACCCGCGCCCCGTCCAGCTTGTGTTCAAAGGCAATCTCCGGGCCGAGCATCGCGAAAGCGTCCGCGATATCCGCGGCCGGCTGCGCGAGCATCGGCTTGAGCGGCTTTACCGCCGGCGATGGTCGCGAGGTGTGCGCCGGCACGGCGCCGCCTTCGCGCAGAATTCTCACAGTGCGGCCCAGGTCGGCCTCCAGCATATGGATCCGGCGTACATCCGCGACCGGGCGATTTGCCATCCGCGCGATCGCTTCGATCATCATTCCCTCGCTGACGCCGTGCCGCATTTCCCGGATCAGAATCTTCGCCAGGTACTTGCCCTCGATCGCGGAGCATCGCTCGAACAAGGCCCGCAGCGCATCGAGCTTTCGATTGCGCGCATGACGCCCCTCGATTGCGCCGATTTCATGAAAGGCTCGATCGACGTCAGCGATGGTCAAGGTCGGCTCCGGATCGCTCGCGCGCATCCGCAGCATCACCGCGACCGCCTCGCCGAAATCCTCCGCCGCCGCAAAGATGTCTTCGCTCTGATCTCCGCCACCCGTCATCCCGGCAACGATTTTCCAGATCGCGCGCCCGCTGATTTGCAGGCGCTTCTCCTCGCCTTGCTCCAGCGCCCGCCCCACCATGAAGCGCGCCGCGATTTCGGCCTCATTGACTGATAGCGCCGCCAGGAAGGTCCCCACCGCTTCCGCCATCTGGAGCCGGCTCTGCGTCTGCCCCAGGTCCTGGCAGACGAGCGCGAAATCATAGAACGATGCCACGATGTTGAATTAAACCCGCGCGCGGACCGACACCGCAAGCGCAATCGTTACGGATACTCAGTGCGCGCTGCCGGATGGGACTCGCAGGCTGCATTCGTCTTCCGTTTTTTACGGGAGACGAAGCCGAGCGCAGCGAGGAGGTGAGGGCGTCGGACTTCCGCGCGGGACTTACGCCGCCAGCGGATGCGATTTCACGAACGGCACGAACACGCGCAGAAACTCTTCCCGACCCTCAGCCGTGAAGCCATGCCCGGCATTCGGAATCACGTGAAGCTTCGCTCCGGCGATCTGGCCCGCGATCAGCTCGGAGTTGCGCGCCGGAATCAGCACATCGTCCGCGCCCGTGATCACCAGCGTGGGAGCCTTGATGTTCGGGAGCCGGTCCCACGTCTTGAGCGTGTAGGTTCCCTCGAGCTGCCGCTTGAAAGCGAAGGGCGGCGTGGGATGCTCCAACAGTCGCGCCATCCGCTCCTCCAACTCCCCGCGATGGCTCTCGATATATCCCTTGCTGTAGGACAGCGGCCATCCGCGCCGGATTATTTCCTCGGGCGGCACACCTTCGCGTGGCGCGGTCAGCACCTTCAGCGACTCGGGCGGCGGCGGAACCGAATGATGCCCTCCCGCAGTCGTGCATCCCAGCGTCAGGCTGCCTGTCCGCCCCGGATGCCGCAGCGCGAATTCCTGCGAAATCATCCCGCCCATCGACACGCCGAAAATATGCGCGCGCGGGATCTTGAGGCCATCCAGAACGCCCGCCGCATCGTCGGCGAACATCTCGATCGAACACGCCTTGTCCGGTTTGTCGCTCTGCCCGGTACCGCGATTGTCAAACGTGATGGTGCGAAATGACTTGGCGAGTTCCTGCACCAGGTCCGGTTCCCATGCTGCCGAGCTGGCGCCCAGCCCCATTATCATCAGGAGCGGCTCGCCGCTTCCGTACGTGTCGTAGTGAATATTGATGTCCGCGACTTTGAGCTTCGGCATGACTCCCTCCTGATTTCCTTTGCCCTCCGCCTACGCGGCGCTGGATTCGCGCGGTGGCGCCAGTTGCTGCGGAGCAGGAAGAGCTTCCTTCGCACAGCGCATGATCAGCTCGCTGCCCGCCACGTACTTGACCTCATCGACCTTGAAACCATGCCGCCCCAGAATCTCGGTAAGCTTTTCCCGCGTGTAATGCGTGATGTGCTCGTCGGCATAGCCGCCCGGCAGCAGGAACCCGTAGGTCGGCTCGATGATGCGCCAGCCGATCGTCGCATAGTCGGGAGTCCCCAGGATCAGCATCCCGCCCGCCCGCAGCACGCGCCGCATCTCCGAGAACAGCACCTCGTCGTAGGGGATGTGCTCGATGACTTGAGAGCTGATCACGCAATCGAAACTCTCATCCTTGAACGGCAGCGCGAATGCCGACCCGCGCAGGAGCGGTATTCCGTGATGGCTCAAATAGCGCAGCTTGCCGAAATTGAACTCCATCCCGATCGCGTTGTTGAGGCTCTGCACGATCAGGCTCGACCCGCATCCCGCGTCGAGGATCCTTCCCGCGCTGCGCGCCCAGTTAACCGTGATGTGATGGCGGCGGCGCTGCCAGTAGCGCTGGATGGGAATGATGCTGTAGTAAGCGCGCTCGTCGTAGTCGGCCGACTCCAGCGAGTTGCGCAGCTTCCACATCCGGATCGCCGATCGTAGCTGCGCCATCCCGAACTTGAACAACTTGACGTGCGATCTTCCGGCCTCGCGCGGAAAGTACGTGAACGGCACCTCGGTGACGCTGTATCCCCGCGCGTAGAGCTTCACCAGGATTTCCCCCAGCACCTCGAAATTGGTCGAGGCAAACGTCAATCCTTCCAGCGCCGAACGACGATAGAGCCGGTATCCGCTCGAAACATCACGCACCGGCAACGACCAGAATCGACGGAGAAACGAGTTGAGCAGCCAGCTCAGCGACTTGCGCAGCCAATCGGTATAGGCCACCCCGCCGCGGATGTAACGCGATGCGATCACGATGTCGCCGCGATCGCGCGCCCGCCACATCTTCCCGACGAAATCCGGATCGTGCGACAGGTCTGCGTCGAGGGTCAGCACCCAATCGCCGCGCGCCTCCTCGAATCCAGTCTTGATCGCGGCTGCGTAGCCTTTGCCTCTCTCCGCCACCACCCGCGCTCCATGGCTCGCGGCCGCTGCCTGCGTGCCATCGGTCGAGCCGCCGTCGACGACAATGATCTCGCCCTCCAGCCGCGCGTTGCCGAGCAGCATCATCAGACGCGGGATCAGGATCTCGAGATTTTCGCGCTCGTTTACGACCGGAAGGATGACGGAAATGTCCATGCGGCAACTACTTCATTTATTCGCATCTTGGGAGAAAAGGAATACGGCGCCGATGCGCCGACCCGCCGATTCATCCGCGGGTTTCTGATACAGCAACTCTCATGGAAGTGAACTTCCAGGATGCGCTTGCGCGCCGCGACCTGGCTGCGATGCGCCGATGCCCGAAGAGCGATCTCCACAACTATCTCGGCGGCGATCCCGATCACGTCTTCGAGCGCACCGGCCGGCGCATCGTGCCCCTCGACCGCAGGCTCTCGGCCATCGCCGAGATGCATCAATGGGCCGAGGAGAACTTCGGCACGATGTTCAACGATGCGGCCGGGCGCCTGCTCGGTTTCGAGCTGACTCTCGCGCAGGCCCTGCGCGATGGCGTTACGCGACTGGCGAAAGGCGAAGACGTGTGGGCATCGACGCTGTTCCAGGGCTCCGCGCAGCGTGTAACCGATGGACTCCGCGAAGTTCATCGCACCATCGCCCCAGGCATCGAATGGATTCCCGAGCTCAGCATGTCCCGCCATTGCCCTTTCACCGCGCTCGAGCGATGGCTGGCGCCGTACCTCGAGCAGGGCTTCTATCGCACCTTCGATCTCAGTGGCGATGAGTTCGCGCAGCCAATCGAGGTCTTCAAGCCGCTTTACCGCTCCGCCAGGGCAGCCGGCCTCCGCCTGAAAGCGCATGTCGGCGAGTTCGGCACCGCCGACGACGTTCAACGCGCCGTCGAGGAACTCGAGCTGGACGAGGTCCAGCATGGAATCGCCGCAGTGGACTCGGCGGGGGTCATGCGGTTCCTGGCGGACTATCGTATCCGGCTGAATATCTGCCCAACCTCCAACGTGATGCTGGGACGCGTCGCAAGCATGCAGGTTCATCCCATTCGTCGTCTGTACGACGCCGGAATTCGCGTGACCGTGAACACCGATGATTCGCTGATGTTCGGCACAACGGTGTCAGAAGAGTTTCTGGCGCTTTACGACGCGGGGTTGTTCACGGCGACGGAACTCGACGAGATTCGACTGAATGGCCTGAGCGACTGAACGATCGCCGGCGACGGGCTTGCGGAGGTCGATGCCGCGCCGTAGCCTCGAATTGGGTGGAGGTGGAGCGGATGGCAATGCGCTCGCGACTCAGCGTTAATCGACTCGCCCCTTGGGCTTTATCCGCGGCTTTGCTGCTCTGTGCAGGGTCTGCCCTCGCGGCCGCCAGGCCCAAACCCCGTCACGCCGCCGTCGCGAAGGAAGCTCCACCTTCTGTTCCTCTCACCGACATCCACGTGCTGGGCGATCGCCCCGCTCCGTTCGCGCTCGATGCGAAAGCGGCCATGATGGTCGATGAACAGACGGGCGCGGTTTTGTACGCGTACAACGAGCATCAGCGGATGCAGCCGGCGAGCCTCGCCAAGATCATGACCTTCTACCTGGTGCTCGACGCGCTCGATCAAAAACGCATCACGCTCGACACCATGATCCCGATTAGCGAGGCGGCGTGGCGGCTTTCGATGAACGATACGGTCTCGCGCATGTTCCTCGGCGTTGGGCAACAGGTCGCGGTTCGCGATCTCCTCTACGGCCTGATGGTGTCGTCGGGCAACGATGCTGCCGTGGCCCTTGCGGAATACCTGGGTGGCAGCGCCGACGGCTTCACCACCCAGATGAACGCCAAGGCCGAGCAGCTCGGGCTGAGCGACACCCATTTCTCGAATCCCGACGGACTTCCGGTCGAAGGCGAATACACCACCGCCGCCGACATGGTGAAGCTGGGGTGCTCGCTGCTCCAGCATCATCCCGAGGCGCTCACCTATACCTCCGACAAGGAATTCACCTTCGACAAGATCAAGCAGCCGAACTTCAATACTCTTCTCTTCTATGACGCCCGCGTCGACGGAATCAAAACCGGGCACGTCGACGAGGCGGGCTACCACCTGGTGGCGTCCGCCAAGTCGAATGGTATGCGCCTGGTGTCGGCAGTGATGGGCACGCCCAGCTCCGAAAAGCGCCGCGTCGAGACCGAAAAACTGATCGATTGGGCGTTTCGCACGTTCGCGACCGCCAAGCCCGATGCGCACAAGGTCATGCCTGCCACTTTTCCGGTCTTCTACGGAGTCACCGACCGCGTCGCGATCGCGCCGGCGCACGACACGTTCTTCACAGTCGACAAGGGACAGGAAGGCAAAATCGATGTGGCCTGGAATCCCGCATCGAAATTTCTGCAGGCTCCGGTCGCCAAAGGCGCAGAGGTTGGTCAGCTCGTCGTTTCCGAAGACGGCAAGCAGATCGATTCAGTTCCGGTCGTGGCGCAAGCTCCCGTCGCACGCGCCGGATTTTTCAAACGCCTGAGCGATCACTTCCGGAAGGCAAAGTAGCCTAAGGCTTCGAGCCGATGCGCCGCTTCAGCCCTTCCAGCAGGGCCTTGGCCATCGTCAAATCCGCCGTGTCGAAGCCCTCGGAAAACCATCCATAGACGGGGGCCAGGACTTCGATCGCTCCCGTCGCGTTGTCTTGCGACGCGAGTAACCGGGCGAGGCTGAATACCGCGCGCAGCTCCCGCGACTTGGCCTGCTGCGTCCGGGCGATGTCGATCGCGCGATGAAAGCATTCGGCCGCCGCGCGATCGTTGCGGCGCGCCATCATGAACTCTCCTCGCAGCCGCCAGATTTCCGCTTCGTTGTAGTGGTCGTCCTGCTCGATGCCCTCCGCGGCCTCATCGAGCGCACGCAGACCTTCATCGATATTGCCCGCGCGCAGGAGCGCGCCCGCCATGATCACCAGCCCGTAGCGATAGACCGGCAGCGTGCCGTACTCGCGCGTCCCCGCCATCCCCTCGCGCATCATCTCCAGGCCGCGATCGAAATCCTCTTCCCCGACGATTATCGCGCCCAGCGACATCTTCCCCGAGGCCAGCCAGTGCGGATATCCGTGCTGTTCCGACAATTCGATCAGCGCCTCGGACTGCGCGCGCATCTGCGCGTAGTCGCCGCAAAGATCTTCCACCGCGATGGCGAATTGCAGCGCGAATGCCATGCTGTACGGCCGGTTCAGCTTCCGCGCCAGGTTCAACGACTCGCGCGTGCGCTGCCGCGCCTGGTCAGGATAGCCCAGCGACCACAAGGCCCAGGCAAAATGGCCGCGCGACATGACCACCGGCACGTTGGTGGTCGGGAGGTAACGATCGATGTCCCGATCGAATATTTCCGTGCAGCGCTGGAAATGATCGCGCGCGGCGACAAAATTGCCCCGCCACATCGCGGCCGCGGCCATCATGTGCTGGGCGCTGCCGATTGCCATCTCGCTGCTGGTGCCCTCCGCCATCGCCAGCATTCGCCGCGCGGTTTCCGCCGCGGCTTTGAACTGCCCGCGCGATGACTCCACTCCCCAGATCGTCCCCATGAGCTGGAGGATTTCGGGCGACTCCCCCGCCCGGCTCATAAGCTCGCGGGTCCGCTCCAACTGCTCGTCCAGTTCGCCCTTGGCGAACCCGTGAATCGCGACGAACACCATCCCGTATCGCACCCGCAATGCAATTTCGCGGTGTAGCCGCTCGGGCGTGTCGGGCAGGGTTACGATCAGCGCGATCGCCTGGATCAGAAAGCGCTCTGCTTCCGCGTGGGCGGAACGCAGGAAGGCTCGGCTCGATGCGCGCTCGAGAAACTCGACCGCCTTTGCGGCATTGCCGGCGCGCAGGTAGTGATTCGCCAATTCGTCCAGGTGATCTTCGATTTGCGCCGCGAAGATAGTCTCGATTCCAGCCGCCGCCCGCTCGTGAATAGCTTTGCGGCGCTCCGCCAGGATCGAGTCGTAAGCTACCTCCTGCGTCAGCGCGTGCTTGAAGGTGTAGTCGGGTTCAGGCGCGGCGGGCTGCTCGTACACGAATTCGGCTAACTGTAGATTGGAAAGCAGCGGCCTCAGCTCCCGATCCGATTTCCCCGAAACATGCCGCACCAGGCCGAGCGGAAATTCCTTGCCGACCACCGCCAGCGTCTGGAGGAGATCCTTCTCCGCCGGGCCGAGCCGGTCGATGCGCGCAGCGATTATGCCCTTGACCGTCGATGGAATCCGGATCGCCTCGAGCGGTTTGAGAAGTTTGACACTCCCGTTGCGCGCAAGCGCGCCCTCGTCGAACAGCACCTGGACCATCTCCTCGATGAAGAAGGGATTGCCCTCGGTGCGCCGGATGATCATCTCCTTGAGCGGTTTCAGTTCCGCGCCGTCACCGAGCAATCCGCCCAGGAGCTCTCCTGCCGTCTCCGGTCCAAGAGGATCGAGCCGCAACTGCGTGTAGTAGGTCTTGTTGCTCCACTGGTGATGGTACTCGGGGCGATAGTTCACCATCAGCATGATTCGCGCGGTACCGATCGAGTCCGCGAGCAGGTCGAGCACTTCGCGCGATTCGTCGTCGATCCAGTGCAGGTCCTCGAAGACCACCATCAGCGGCTGCTTCATGCTCTCGCGCAGCAGAAGCCGTTTGATTGCTTCCCGCGTGCGCGCGCGCTGAATGCTCTGGTCCATCCCCTCCAACGAGCCGCTCGCGGCGCTCTCCGCAAGCGTCTGCAGGCGGTCGAGGCTCTGCTCCCAGAACTTGCCGTACTCTTCCATCAGCTCTGCCGGATCGCTGGATGGTGTCGGAGGCAGAACCCCCGTCTCCACCCCCATCAGGGGCGAGAGGTACGGCAGCGTATCTTCGAGCGAGCGATCGAGCGCCAGGACGCGGCCGGTTATCTTCTCGCGGCGCACGCGCTCGTCGTCCGAATCGGCAATACCGAAGTAGTTCCTCAACAGGTCGATTACAGGGTGGTAAGCGCTCGCGCGGCCATGCGAGACGGAGAACGCTTCGAGCACCCGCCAATCGTCGCGCTTGGTCAGCTTGAATTCATGGAACAGGCGCGACTTGCCGACTCCCGCCTCTGCGACTGCGGCCAGGATCTGGCCGCTGCCCGCGTGTGCCAGTTCCGCGACCCGCTTCATCTGCTCGAGCTCGGCGACTCGCCCGACGAACTTGGAAAGTCCCCGACTGGCTGATCGATGGAGTCGCGTGCGCAGCGGTCCGATTCCGGTCACCTCGAACACTTCGACCGGTTCGCTCACGCCTTTAATTCGTGCCGGGCCGAGAGGTTTCAGCTCGAAGTAGCCCGCAACGATCTTGCGAGTCTCCGCCGCGATTACGATCGAACCTGAGGGTGCCAGCGTCTGCATTCGCGACGCCAGGCTCACCGCGTGGCCGATAGGCGTGTACTCGGTACTGGCATCTCCGGTCCGAATCGATCGCACCACCGCCTCCCCCGTGTTCACGCCGATGCGAATCTCGACCGGAGGCCGGCCTGCCGCACGCAGCTCGCCTGCGTAACGGCGCATCTCATCCTGCATCTTCAGGCCGGCATAAAGCGCGCGCTGCGGATGGTCCTCCTGCGCGTGAGGCGCGCCGAACAGCGCGAAGATCCCATCGCCGGTGGATTGCACGATGTACCCGTCGTAATGATGCACCGCATCGATCATCCGCGCGATCGCGGGATCGACGATGGCGCGCGCCTCTTCCGGATCGAGATCCTCGATCAGGTCCATCGAGCCCTTCATGTCGGCGAACAGCGCCGTCACGTTCTTGCGCTCGCCGTCGAGCGGCCCGACGGCGAAATCGGCGTGCGCCGACGCGGGAGCGCGCTCCGGCCGCGCAGGAGCAGCCGCAGGCGCGGATGCACTTAATGCCGCGGCACACTGACCGCAGAACTTGAAGCCGGAAGGATTTTCAAATCCGCATTTAGGGCAAAGGTTCCGCAACGCAGTTCCGCAGTTCCCGCAGAACTTCATCCCGTCGGGATTCTCGGTACCGCAGCTGCCGCATCGCATAGAAGTGACTGTAGCCGCCCGACCTCACCGGGCCTAGTGGTTAGTGGCGGCCTGTTCCGACCTCTCGTTTGTGCCTCCCGAAACCACCAACCGCGTACCTTAGGACAAGAAAATAGTGGGGCGGGCCGCCGTGCCCGCCCCACTATTTTTTGCTTCCCACTCGAGGCCGACCGAGAATCTGGTTCAGGGCCTCGTCTCTCGGGTATTTACGAACCAATAAACTCCCGGACCACGCGATCGAACTCCGCCGGCTTGTCCCGTTGCACACCATGACCCGCCCCCTTGAAGCACTCCAGCCGCGCCAGCCCCGCTGGAATCGCCGCCGCGATATCTTCCGAGTTCTGCATCGGCGTGATCGGATCCATGTCTCCCACCGTGATCAGCGTCGGGCACTTGATCCTCTTCAGCTCCGGCAACAGGTTGAATGTCCGAATCTCCCCCTGGAAGAAAAACGAGGTGACCTCCATGTTCGGCACCGATCGCGCCATCCAGTCCGTGCTGCGCTTGCGCTGGCTGTAAAGCGGCAGGCATTTCTGCACGTACTCGGCCATCACCGCCGGCGAAGGATCATCAAAGAACCTGCGCGCCACCTCGCGCGCTTCCTTGCCACCCAGTCGCTCAAAAACCTCCAGCGATCTGTCCGTCCGTATCTGCGCCGCCGTGCTCGCGAGTATCAGCTTCGATGGATGCTCCGGATGGCGGGTAGCATAGGCCATCGCCACCATCCCGCCGAACGACTCTCCAAGTACAATGGGATGCTCGATCTCCAGCCGTTCGCAGAACGCATGCACATCGTCGCCCCATCGATCGAGATTCCAGTTCTCCGGTCGATCCCGATCGCTGCGTCCGTTACCGCGATGGTCGAGATAAACGACCTGTGCGATATCGGTGAACCCGGAAAGATCGGGTTTGAACACCGAATGATCGAAGCCCGGCCCACCATGCAGCATCAGGATAGTCGGCACCTCGCGCATCTTCGGGCCATCGGGCCGCAACGCGGCGCCGTCTACATCGAAGAACAACCGGACATCACCAACTTGTACCCGCATAAGCCCTCAAATGTCTCGCCGCAACGCTTTGCCGGGACGCGCCCCCGTATGAAGCCCATCTCGCACTACCGCGACTCCATTGACGAACACGTGGCTCAACCCTTCAGGGTATCGGCGCGGCTGATCGTAAGTCGCGGTATCCCTGAGTCGCGCGGGATCGAAAATCACCAGGTCCGCGAAAAAACCCTGCCGCAACAGCCCGCGATCTTTCACGTGAAACTTCGCCGCGGGCATCCCGGTCATCCGGTGAATCCCTTCCTCCAGCGGCATCAGCCTTCCATCGCGCACGTAGTGCGCCAGCACCCGTGGAAACGTCCCGTACAGCCGCGGATGCGGCCTGCTCCCCATCGCAAGGCCGTCCGAGCCGATCATCGTCGACGGATGACGCATCACCGTGCAGACGTCATCCTCGTTCATCGTCTGGATCACCACCACGGTCCCGGGACCTTCTTCGGCCGCGATCTTGTCGCCCGCGGCGCGCGGCGTCACTTTCCACTCGTCGCAGAAATCCTTGAGGGTGCGCCCCTCCCACTGCGGATGCTTGGGCGTCGATGCTAACAGCACCTTATCCGGAGGAATGAATGACATCGTGCCGCCTGGCGGCTTGACCTCGTCCAGACCGCCGTTCTGGATCACCGCCTGCAAGACAGTGCTGCCGGAGGTGTAGGGATACTGATCCGCGGTCACATCGAGGCCGCGAGCCCGTGCCTCCTCGATCAGCTTGAGAGACTCACGCACCTTACCCCAGTTTTCGCGCCCTGCAGCCTTGTGATGCGAAATCTGCACCGGTACTCCCGCTTCCTCGCCGATCCTGATCGCTTCGCTGACCGAGTCGAGCAGATGCGTTTCCTCGTCGCGCATGTGGGTGGCGTAAAGTCCGCCCGTGCGATGCGCTTCGCGCGCCAGCTCGATAAGCTCCGCAATTCGCGCGTAGCGGCCCGGCTCGTAGATAAGCCCCGTGGACATGCCGAGCGCGCCAACTTCCAGCCCCTCGCGCACCAGCGCGCGCATCTGGTCGAGTTCCCTGGTCGACGGCTCACCGCACGCCTTGCCCATCGTGCTGAAACGAACGGTGCCGTGCCCGACCAGCACGCCAACGTTGAGGCTCGCGGGATTGCGATCGATTTCATCGAGGTAACCGCCGTAGCCTTTCCACTCCGGCACGTTGCTGCGCCCGTGCAATCCGCTGAACATCGCCACCGCGATCGGAAACGGCGATGCGCCCATGCCGCAGTTGCCAACCACATCGGTGGTCACGCCCTGCATGACCTTGAAGTCCATCGCCGGCGTCAGGAACACCGCGAAGTCGTCGTGACTGTGCACGTCGATGAAGCCCGGCGCGATTGCCTGCCCTGACCCGTCCAGCTCCTGCGCGCCCTCGCCGGGCACGTCGCCGACGGCGCCGATGCGTTCGCCGTTGATTGCGACCGAACCCGCGAACGGCTTGGCCCCCGAGCCGTCGTAAATGGTCGCGTTGCGGATTACGAGGTCCCAGGTGCCCATCTTCGCAGTCTCCCGATGGTCTATTTCTCGATACGCAGGCGGAAATTCCGGTCTTCAGAGCGCGAGTCCAGCATCACGTACCCTTCTGCCTCGGCGGCTCGTGGAATGTCGCGCGCGCCGCGTGAATCGTCAAGCAGGAGCTCCAGCACCTGCCCGCGCTCCATCTGCTCCAGGCGCACCTTCGCGTGCGCCCAATTGAGCGGGCATTTGATGCCCCGAAGGTCCAGGAAAATTTTCTGGTGGCGAGTCTTGCGGCCGGATAGCGCGGAGATGCCTGTCTTCACGGTGGCTTGCTCTCTCTTATCGCTCCGCATGAAAGGAGAGAAGCATGGGGAATCGATCAGTTCTTGCCGGCCTGCGCTTTCGATTCCGCCCAGCCCTTCTTGAGCGGCACCACGTGGTAGAAGGTGATGCGGCGCTGGGTAAAGCGCCATTTTCCGCTCTCGCGCCGGTACCGATCTTCGTAGTATCCCGCCGCCGTCACACTCTCACCGTTGCGCGTGAAGCGCGCCTCGATGCCGCAGGTGCCCTCGGCCTCGTCGCCTTTCACCTCGATAATGTGATTCTGGATGAAAGGAATCGCCAGCTCGGGCTGGCTTACCGACGTGCGATAAAATTTCAGGAGCGCTTCGCGCCCTTTGACCGGCTTGAAGCTCCCGTCGGTGACTTCCAATACGCCGTCATCGGCAAAGAGCGCCGCGACCGCTTCGCCTTCGCCGTGCGCGACGTGCCAGCAGTAGCGCGCCGTCAATTCCTTGATCTGATCGCGGTCTTCGAGTTCCTGGATTCGCTGCTCTAGAGATTTGGCCATGGTCCCATTCTCCATACGCTACTGCGCGATATAACCGCCATCGACAACGATCGTCGCGCCGGTCACGAAACCCGACTCGTCCGAAGCCAGGTAGAGCGCGCAGTTGGCGATATCTTCCGGCGTTCCGAGGCGGCGAATCGGCGACGTCATGAAGGGCTGCCCGCTTTTCTTTAAAGGATCGACCACCGGCGCGATCATCGGGGTATCGATCGCTCCGGGGCAGATACAGTTGACGCGGATGTTCTTCGGGCCGAACTCGACCGCGAGCGCGCGCGACAATGCCACCATTCCACCCTTGGCTGCCGTGTATGCGTGCGCTGCTTCGGACCCTATCAGCGCCGCAATCGAGGCCGTATTGACGATCGACCCGCCGCCCGACTTGATCATCTCGGGAATTCCGTACTTCGCAGTCAGGTACATGCTGCGCAAATTGATCGCGATCACGCGGTCCCAGTCCGCCTCGGGCGTGTTGATTACGTCCGACATCGAGAGCGGCGAGGAAAATCCCACCCCGGCATTGTTATAGATGATGTCGATACGGCCGAAGGTGCTGACCGTGCTGCGAATCAGGTTCTGAACGTCCGCTGACTCCGATACGTCGGTGCGCACGAAGATCGCTTCGCCGCCCGCCCGCTTCACCAGCGTGACCGTCTCATCGCCCAGCTCGGGCTTCCAGTCCGATACGACAACCTTCGCGCCTTCGCGCGAAAAGATCATCGCCGCCGCGCGCCCCTGTCCGCTGCCGGCACCGGTGATAATCGCAACCTTGTTCTTCAGACGCATCGCGGATGCTCCGAGGTGTGAAGAGGATGAATCGGGAGACGGTCAGGCAGTCGCGATCACGCGCTCAGTCGCGCGCTGGAGAATCTGCCGCATCACGTCCGTGCTCTGCGCCCCGACCAGCGGATATTCGCCGATGAAGAAAGTCGGCACCCCGCTCACTCCACGCTGATGAGCCACCAACGCGTTGTTCTTCAGGCGCATATCGTACCGCGGCGAGCGCATCGCCTCGGTAACTTCGTCGGCGTCGAGTCCCACCTCGGCGCTCAGTCGCGCTACCAGGGTGGCATCTCCGATGTTGGCGCTTTCGACGAAATACGCGCGGTAGATACGCCCCTCCAACTCCTCCGACTTGCCCTTTTCCCGCGCGAATTCGCAGGCGGCCAGCGCGGCATGAGAGCTGGTGAACACACTTGGCGCCTTGATCTCGAGGCCCTCCGCCTCCGCCATCGCAGTGATACGCTGCCAGGCGGCCTTGCGCGCGTCCATGTCGGAGGCGGAGCGCACCTTGTCGACCGTGATCCCCTCGGCCGGCCACTCCGGATGAATCTGATAGCCGCGCCAGTCAAGCTCGATGTTAAACTCGGGTTTGAGCTTCTGCATTACTTCGAACCCGATGTAGCAGAAGGGGCAGACGAAATCGGAGAACATCGTGATCTTCAAAGTCATGGGACCGTCCCTCTGTCGCCACTATATGGCCGCCCGCCGCACCGCGTCAAAAAGCGGACCTGCAGCCCGAAGGGGCGTGTCCTCGCGCAGCGCGCCAGCGCTCCCGAGGCGGAGCGCGAGCGGAGTCTCGGGAAAATCAGGAATTTGCAGTTGACCTGCGCCATCAGACCAGATTCTCGGTCGGCAGCCCGAAGGGGCGCGTCCTCGCGCAGCGCGTTAGCGCTCCCGAGGCGGAGCGCGAGCGGAGTCTCGGGAAAATCAGGAATTTGCAGTTGACCTGCGCCATCAGACCAGATTCTCGGTCGGCAGCCCGAAGGGGCGCGTCCTCGCGCAGCGCGTTAGCGCTCCCGAGGCGGAGCGCAAGCGGAGTCTCGGGAAAATCAAGAATTTGCAGTTGGCCTACGCCATCAGACCAAATTCTCGGTCGGCAACCCGAAGGGGGCGCGTCCTCGCGCAGCGCGTTAGCGCTCCCGAGGCGGAGCGCGAGCGGAGTCTCGGGAAAATCAGGAATTTGCAGTTGACCTGCGCCATCAGACCAGATTCTCGGTCGGCAACCCGAAGGGGC
>Ga0335085_10000833_pt1 | contig 76923 bp, 67 predicted proteins | sample Lox_Sample_45_FD_206712 | JGI IMG/M metagenome (GOLD analysis project Ga0335085, IMG submission 206712) | Soil microbial communities from Loxahatchee National Wildlife Refuge, Florida, United States - Lox_Sample_4.5 | ecosystem: Environmental > Terrestrial > Soil > Wetlands | place: USA... | reverse complement strand
AAGATTGCGGAACAGAACACCGTATTCGTCCACAGTGCTCCGGCGTGACGTGGCAACGCGCCAGTTCGCCAGCAGGCGCTTGAACTGGTGCGGGTCTTCATGGTCGCCCGCGGGCACTTTGGCCTCACGCGCGTAAACACCCAGCACCGTATTCGTATTTCCAACATCAATTACAAGAAGCATAAGTAGAGCCGCCGTCCCGCTAGTTGTCCGGTGGGCGTTTCGCGCGGCGCGGATGGCGCAAGAACGCTATCGCTCCCGCACTGTCCCGCTCAAAGCAGTTTGCACACCGTGCGGCGTACGAACCTGCAAGAACCCGCGGCTATCCAGCCCTTCAGTGGTCCCTTCAAACGCTGATCCATTTTCCTCGATCCGCACGCTCTTTCCGAACACCCACGACGAATTCTGAGCGAATCGCTCCTGCACAGATTGATGCGCGCCCGCATCGTTGACCAACGTCCGGTACTCCCAGTCGAGCGATTTTAGCAAAGCGCCCACAAGTTCCACCCGAGACCACTCACTGCCCGTCACAAGTCGAAGTGAAGTTGCGGACAACTCCTCCGGGAAACTGGCCTGGTTCACATTAATTCCGATCCCGACTACGATATGTCTCACGCGCGTGGCCTCGGCATTCATTTCAGTAAGAATCCCGCAAACCTTCTTTCCTTCAATCAACAGATCGTTGGGCCACTTCAAATCAGGGCAGATCCGATTATCAATCTGGCGAATGGCCGCTTGCACAGCTAGTCCTGCCGCCAGCGACAAAATTAAAACCTCCGATGGGGGCAGCAGAGGCCGCAAAATCGCTGAGCAGTAGACTCCGGTCGATCGCGGCGACTGCCACGAGTTCGCACCTCGTCCGCGCCCGGCGGTTTGCTCCTCTGCCAAAAACACACTTCCTTCTGGAGCGCCGTCCGTGGCGGCCGCCATCGCAGCTGTGTTCGTCGAACCAATTTTGTAGAAGTGATGCAGATCTTTGTCGAAGATTGTGCCGCGCAAAACCGGCCGCACGATTTCAGGAAGCAGCAAGTCTGGTACGGACCGCAGTTGATATCCCGTAGCGGGATGCCCGGCGACATCCACGCCCAATCCGCGCAGTTGCTGAATCAGCCGCCAGACCTCAGAGCGACTCGAAGCGATCTCCTGCGCAATTTTGGTTCCGCTCACAACCACCGTCGCGTTCTCCATGAGGAGACGCACAATGTGGCCGAGTCGCTGATCGGTCGGCTGCAGTTCATGCAGGGCAGCACGCGATCTGTTGGCTTTCTGCCCGCGAATTGTAGAGGCCCGGGTAATGCCGAAATTATCGGCGAAACCCGGGCCAAACCACAAATCGCGATCGAAGCACGACGACAAAAGGGGTGGAAATCCCTTACTGTGCCGTCTCCGTGAAAATAACGACAGGATGCCCCAACGCGTACTGGCCCTCTGCCTTCACGTGCACAGTTCCTGCAGAGGAAGGCAACGTGAGAACAACAGAAACCTTGCCGCTCGAATCGGTCGTGACTATCTGATTCGACAATGTCCCGGCAGAGGTGTTGAAGAAGACTGTGCCTCCGGCAGCGCTGCCGCCGGATTGCCCAGGATTCAATGTCACAGACAGGTTCAGCTTGCTCCCTGCTGCCCCCTTCTGACCGTCACCAGCTTTAGTGAGGGACGCCGGAGGGTTTCCCACCAGTATCCATCCGCTCTGCTGCTGTGCGATACCGTTCGTATCAGTACTGGGTACGCTGTAGTGATAGAAGCCGGGCGTGCTCCCTGCAGTCACCGTGATCTTTGCATTATGTCTTTTACTGAGTGACGGCTGGTTCACAACAACCGTGATACCGCTATCGAAAGTCGGCGTACCCAGCGTCACAGTTGCAGATCCTGTCGTGACCTTGGGTTGCAGCACGACGGTACCGCCCGAAGGCAACTGCGTTGTGTCAGGATTCAGATCCCAATCTGCTCCGGGCAATTGCGCGGTACCGCTGATCACCAATAGCGTAGCCGAGTAGGGCGCGAAGCTCATGCTCGACGTCCACTTGGCGCCCTGTGATGCGACGATCTGCGTTGGATTGGCCGACGACAGCGTGTACGACTTGAACTGCTGCGGGTTGAATCCGTTTAGCGTGAATTGCACTTGATCCGTATTCGATGGGTCTTTATTCAGTACAAGCAGCGTCATCGACTTCCCGTTCGCCGCCAAAGCCGCGTAGCTGCCGAACAAATCCGGATCACCGTTGTTCGTGTCCGAAATTGAAGTAGCCGCGAATCCGTGATGCTGCGCGTCGTAATTTGTGAACAGCTTCAGCGCGAGATAATTCGGATTCCCCGGCACCGGAGCGACCCAGCGCGAAGCCAGGCCTAATTTTTCACGCCCCATAATGCCGTAGGCATCGGCGTCTCCCAACGCGGTCGAAAAGTCCGACTCGCCCGCGAAGCTCGCGCTCCACTCCGTGAAGCTGACGGGCGTTCCCGGATAAATCATGTTCGCCATCGCCCGCATTCGCGGAATGCGAAAGGGAATCGTCTTGTTGGGCTGGATAAACGTCGCCCAAGGTTGATTGATGCTGCCCGACTCACTCACGTACGTCGGATCCCAGTAGTCGCGGTAGATCCGTGCAGTAAGAGCCTGCTTCTGCGCCTCCGTCCATGTCGAAGTGTCGGGGCTGTCGGGATAAGCGTGAACATCGAGTACATCAACTGATCGCGTGTTTGCAACTTGATCGGACCAATAGACCTCATTGAGCCACCACGGCAGCAAATCGACTCCTGCGTGTGCGCCTTTGTCGTTGCCGTCCGCCCCGTTCCAGTAAAACCACCAACAGCAACTCACCGGACCGAAACGAACTGCTTTCGGGTCCCATCCCCTCAAATTACGCGCCTCAGTAAGGAACGTGTCACGCATCTCGTTGTACGCCGTCGGCTGCGGATGCACGTCGCGATGTGTTCCACCCCAGATGTCGATCTCGTTATCCATGTCATAGAAGTGAGGGGCGGTGCCGAACGCGCTCGCCATTGCCGCCGCCCATTGATTGCGGTAAACGCTACCTTGCGGATCCTTCGTCCCTGGTTGATCGAGCAGCGGAACGTTGGCATCAGTCGGATTTGTGGTGAGCGTGGTGCTGCAATCGGTCTTTAATCCGTCGCCTGCATCGGTGTTAAAGGGATCGACGGAGCACTGTGCGCCGTACTTCGCAACCGAAAAGCTCCAGTGGTGGTTCGATCCATTTTCGGCTGTATTCGCGACCCACGGCAGCATGACCATCGTCATCAGGGGATGACTGCCCGCGCTCTTCACGTCGGTAATGAATTCGGTCGAGTCAGCATCACCGATCTCGGAGTAGTTGAAATCTTCGTAGTAATAATCGTTTGCGGAGTTGTAAGTGAGGAGCTTCCAGTTGTAGCGCGATGTCGCATTGCCGCCCCACCGCACGACCGTGAGACCGCTGTCGGTAATCGTGGACGCATCCTGCGGATAAGCTCCGCCATACACGTAAGAACTGATGGGGTGCCGGTTACTAAGTGCATCTACCGTGACGTTGATGTTGACGGTCGCGGGAGTCGCCTCGGACGCATTGCTGTCAGGCTCAGAGGCTTGCGCTGAACTCCTGGTCGCTCTCATTTCGGCGCCCGGCTCGACGCCAAATGCGAAGAAAGAGTTTGCAACGATCATGTAGACGCAAAGCAGGCTGATAGAACGAGCGAAGGGGTACATAAGGGGAGGACCTCCGATTGCCCAGTCTAGCGCCGCTTTTCGCGCAGTGGCGCACAGAAGTACATTTGTTCGGAAATCCGAAAAAAGCTGACGAATTTATGTTTCGGGCGAAAGCCTTAGAAGAGCAAGGGAAAAATCCTTCGTGAACCTTCGTGTCCTTGGTGGTGCGATGCTTTTCAGGCAGGTATAACGCGCATGCTCATATCGACAGCGTGAATGGAATGGGTGAGCAGGCCAACTGAGATGAAATCGACGCCGGCCTCCGCATAGGCGCGCACATTCTCCAGGCGGATTCCACCAGAACATTCGATCGGAAGGAGCCGGCCGGCGTCGCCGGTTCGAAGTTGTGCGCATCGTTCGACTGCGTGCTTCACCTCGTCAGGGGACATATTGTCGAGCAAGATGGCTTCCGCGCCGTGGGCTAGCGCCTGCTCCAGTTCTTCGAGAGTGCGGACCTCAATTTCAATCGGCTGTGAACCGCGGCGATTACGGTGTGCCCGCTCCAGCGCGTGAGCGATGCCGCCAGCGAGGGTAATGTGATTGTTCTTGATCAGTACGCCGTCCGAAAGGTCGAGGCGATGGTTCTGCCCTCCGCCACATCGCACGGCATACTTATCGATTACGCGCAGACCCGGAGCCGTCTTCCTGGTGTCCAGAATCCGTGCGCCCGTCCCGGACACGGCTTCGACGAACTTGCGCGTAAACGTTGCGATTCCGCTCATCCGCTGCAGCAAGTTCAGCATCACCCGCTCGCACGAGAGAAGCACGCGCGCGTTATGCCGAACAACGGCCACTGACTGTCCGGAGCGCAGCCGGACTCCATCGAAAATCTCCGGATGCGTCGTGACTTCGTAATGCGATGTCACCGCGCCATCAAGCGCGGCATAGACATCGAGAATGCGGGCTACGACCCCGATTCCGGAAAGAATGCAGTCCTGCTTCGCAATGATCGTCGCGGCCGCGCGCTGATTGGGATCGATGCACGCATAACTGGTCGCATCTCGCGTTGCCTTGTCTTCCAGCAACGCGTTCTCGAGAATCCCCGTCAGCCGTCGTGAATTCCAATCCATAGAACCAGTTGTCAATGGCTAGTGGTCAGTTGCCAGTAAGAACCATTGGAGCTAGCAGTATGAACTCGAACAATTGTGCCAGCTCTCTTCGCGCCCTCTGCCGAGAATACCGCTGAGTTCGCGAAGAAAAATGAAACGTCGTCTCAACTGTCAACTGCAGCCTAACTCTTTCAACTTACTCTCAGTCTTCTCTTTCAGTACCGCCAGTTCCTGCTGCTGCTTTCGCAGATTTTCAACCACATTCTGCGGAGCCTTCGCCAGGAACTGCTCATTACTCAACTGCCGCTGTCCGCTGGAAACGCCCTTCTCCAGGCGATCCAGTTCTTTCTTTAGCCGTTCGCACTCTGCACCAACGTCGATCTTGCGCTCGTAAACGACATGAACGTCAAACCGCGCTGTGCTGCGCGCTCCAGCAAGCTTCGCGAGAGAACCTTCAACGAACTTGATCCTCTCGACTGTCGCCAACCGCTCGACCGCCCCCCGATTTTGCTCAATCATCGCCCGAATTTCAGGCTCGTGTGCGAAGACCTCAGCGGGAACCTTGACTTTCGGTTCGACCTTCACCTCCGCCCGCAAATTGCGAACACTGACGATCAGATCCTGCAGGATCGCCATCTCGGTTTCGGCAGCCAGGTCGAATTGCGCCTGATCCGCCTGGGGAAACGCAGCCAGAGCGATCGACTTCTGCGTCGCTTGGCCATCGTATATCGCCTGCCAGATCTCTTCCGTAATAAATGGCATCACCGGATGTAGCAACCGAAGCGACGCATCGAACAGGTTAACCAGATTCCTGCAAGCGATCTTCGCTGTATTCTTCTCGCCGCCCTTCTCAAAGTTCAGCCGAGGCTTGATCAACTCCAGATACCAGTCGCAGAATTCACCCCAGAAAAAGTCATAAATACTGTTTGCCGCTTCATGAAAGCGATAAGTCTCCAACGCCTCATTGACATTGGCGGCAACGCGATTGAAGCGGGACAAGATCCATCGATCTTCGAGCGTCGAGACGTCAAAACCAGTAACGCCTGTGGAGAGGCGGACGCCCCGTCCACCTCCGGGCCGCAGGCCCGGTTCAATCTTGTCCACATTCATGAACATGAGCCGCGCAGCATTCCATATCTTATTGGCGAATGCCCGGTAACCCTCAGTTCGGCTCTCGTTGAAAGCGATATCGGTCCCAGGCGCAGCCATCGCCGCCAAAGTAAAGCGCGTCGCATCAGTCCCAAAGCGCTCGATAACGACCAGCGGATCGACAACATTTCCCTTCGTCTTGGACATCTTCTGCCGCTCGGCATCTCGCACGAGCGCATGAATGTAGACGCTGCGGAACGGCACGCTGTCATTCTTCTTATCCGCCCATCCGCTAGCCTTCTTGATCGCCGCATCCTGCTCGTGGCCCTGCATGAAGTGGCAGCCGAACATGATCATGCGAGCAACCCAGAAAAACAGAATCTCGTACGCGGTAATCAGCAACGTTGTCGGATAGAACACCGCCTGATCGCGCGTCTTTTCCGGCCAACCTAGCGTTGTAAACGGCAGAAGTCCGGACGAAAACCAGGTGTCCAGAACGTCCGGAACCTGTTCCAGTCGCGCTCCACCGCACTTCGTGCACCTCGTTGGAGTTTCCCGCGCAACGATAACTTCGTTGCAGCCTTGGCACGTCCACGCCGGAATCCGATGTCCCCACCACAACTGCCGCGACACACACCAGTCGTGGATATTGTTCATCCAGTTGATGTAGATCTGCCGGTAGTTGTCAGGGACAATCGTGATCTCCCCAGACTCAACGGCCTCACGCGCGCGGTCGGCAAGTGGCTTGATCTTGATGAACCACTGCTCCGAAAGCCGCGGCTCGATGACGGTGCCGCAGCGATCGCACTTTCCAATCGCCAGCGCGTAGTCTTTCTCGCCGACCAGAAATCCCTGTTCGCGCAAATCGTGCAGCACGCGTTTGCGCGCCTCAAACCGGTCCAGTCCCGCGTAGGCGCCGGCGTTTTCATTCATCCTCGCGCGAGAATCCATGACGTTGATCTGCGGCAGATTGTGCCGCAGTCCTGCCTGGAAGTCGTTCGGATCGTGCGCCGGTGTGACTTTCACCGCGCCCGTACCAAACTCCGGCTGCGCCAGTTCGTCAGTGATGATCGGAATCTCCCGATTCATTAGCGGCAGCAGAACTTTTTTCCCGTGCAGATGCGTGTAGCGCTCATCCTTCGCGTTGACCGCGATTGCCGTATCGCCCAGCATCGTCTCCGGCCGTGTTGTTGCAACCGTAATGAATTCCGACGTTCCGACAACCGGATATCGAATCTCCCAAAGCTTTCCCGCAACGTCTTCGTGCTTGACTTCAAGATCGGAGATCGCCGTCTCATGCCACGGGCACCAGTTGACGATGTAATTCCCGCGATAGATCAAACCCTCTTCATACAAACGAACGAAGACCTCGCGAACAGCGTGCGAGAGATTGTCGTCCATGGTGAAGTATTCGCGGTCCCAGTCGACCGACGCGCCCAGTCGCTTCATCTGGTCGAGGATCGCCCCGCCGTATTCGCGCTTCCATTCCCAGACGCGTTCCACGAACTTCTCGCGTCCCATCTCGCGCCGCTTCTTGCCCTCTTTTTCGAGTTGCTTCTCAACCATCATCTGCGTCGCAATGCCGGCATGATCGGTGCCCGGTAGCCACAAAGTGATAAATCCGCGCATGCGATGCCAGCGCACAATGATGTCCATTTGCGTTTGGTTCAACATGTGCCCCATGTGCAGACGTCCCGTGACATTCGGCGGCGGCAGCAGCAGCGTGAACACAGGGCGAGTTTCCCCAGGCGGCGGCGTAGGAACGGAGAAGAGTTTTTCTTTTATCCAGTATTCGGCCCAACGCGTTTCAATCGCGCCCGGCTCATAAGCTTTAGGAAGTTCGTGCGGCATAGAAAGCAGTCAACACTCAACCACCGGCAATCCGTTAGCAAGCAGCCACTGAGAAACCACAACGCCTTGTCATCACGAGCGAGGCCGAGGGACTCTGCGCACTGACTACTGGACTGCTGAGTGCACTTTTGATCTTACCTGCGCACGAAAAGAAGGGTCAACGTATGCGGGGGGTGAGAACAGGAAGGGATGGAATATGCACCCCTGTCAGACCAACACAATGCAAAGAGAGCACTCGTTTAGTGTGCGAAGGAGGCGCTCGCGCGTGAGGTCTTCGGAAAATAAAAATCCAGGCAAAATCTGTAGTCTGCAATGGTCCGGGCTACCGCAATGATCATGAGTACGAACTGTTGGTGTTGTGAAAGAACGAAACCGGGGCGCCTGTGGAAGAGGACGACTGCTAGTGCTGCAGCGAGAATCGCGCAAAGATTAATAAGGGACCATTTCACAGAGTGCGGAGTGGTTCCTCGAGAGTGGACGTAATGCGAAGCCACAGCCCAAACCATATCGATGCCGAGCAACACTGCAAGCCAATAGAACGTCGCGATGCCTGACTTGATCAACAATCCAGCACCGAACAACAAGATAGCTTCAACCAGGAACACTCCCATACCCGAAGAGACTCACAACTCCATGGCGAGGTGTCAACGGTTCGATGTTGCGTTTGTGGGATTGTGGAAGTTGAGCTAGGGTGTGGGTAGCTGCCATCGGAGCTGATCCTCCTTTTGGTAGTCAGGGTCGCGTTGATGCTCGCAACATCAGCGCGTCCCGTCTAATTTTCACTCAGCGATGCTTCAAACGGGATCTCTTCATCGAAGAACTTTGAACTCGATAACCAAAAGCGCCGAATAAAGAGCTCATTCCAAATAGGAACGTGATGACCATAAAAATGCAAAGACTCCCAAAGCTTTGCCACGTGGATTCCGTTGCCGAAGCATCTTTGGCCCAGTCCTGTATAGACGCCATGCCCGCGAACATATGAACCGCAAAAGAAAACTCGTCCGCACGAGAATCCATTCCGATTGAGTTTGTTGAATTAAATCCCAATCGACGAAATTCGACTTCAATGATTTCTCTGATTTCATGTAAAAGTGTGTGGATTCGAAACGGTACATGGTCCGCATTTTGTGAGGTAAAAATTTTTCGTTTACCTCCGAATGACATATTGACGCCCAACAAATCGCGAGGAGAATTGCCTTGAATGAGTTCAATATTCGCCTGATTCAGGAACTTCTCCAAATCTGACATCCGAAAAACGATCGGAATGCTGAAATGCGAAACGAATGCCTCAGCGAGTACGTATTCGCTCGTCGGCCAGTCCTCACGGTGCTGAGATGTATACGATTCGCAGAAAGCGGTCAGCGAATCGTTTGAGTCTGTATCCATGGTGGTTGTTAGACTAAAGCAGCTTGCGACCGGTTAAGTTTTCGTACATTTCCACAATGAAACGCTGGGCATCCAAACTGAGCTTGGGTCCCCGACGGCGAGTTCCATGAGAGACCAGAGGATCGTTTTGGACTTCACGGTACGCATGCTCAATTCTTTCCTCTAGAGACTTGTTTTCGGTTTCAGGCGTCAAGTATCCAGCGGCGACCATCAGATTTTTAAGTGGTTCTTTGTAGACCTCGGACATTCGCCTAAGAATATCTGGGTGAGGTCGCTTCCGGTGTTCCCGCTCCAGTTGAGAGAGGTAGGCATTCGAAGCGACGCCAAGTGCCTCTGCTTGCTTCAGCGTCAACCGATTTCTTTTGCGCAACTCCTTGACGTACTCGCCGAAGTTGTCCATACGTGGAAGCCTATCATGTAGGTTTCCTTGCAGCAAGAATAAATTTGCTATTGACAAATGTGCGAAGCGGGGTGTTTATTTTATAGCAAGAATTTTCTTGCTGTTGACTAATCTATGCGTAAGCGCAAAGGTCAAAGGCGGATTGATAAAGCGCCCCGACGGTCATCGGGGAGGCACAACCCGATCCCCCCAAGAGCACAGAAGAGCCTCAATCGGGCAATGCGCGTCCTTGCTCGCGCGCGACGTACGGGAGAGTCGCTAACGTCTATTGCGCGGGACGAGCACATCGACCCACGTACCGTGCGCAAGTATCTCGGTTCAGAATTTCGTGGGGCTGGACAGCGGCCTACAAAAGCGGATAAGCGAAAACGTTACATGCTCGTACCCACCGTCCTGGGGAATACACCCGCGACTGTTCGAGGATCAAAAGAAGCCTCTCAACTAGGTCGGTATATGTCGGCCGTCGGGCGCTACCTTCGGACCGGCGAAACCCGAGGTTTGGCCAAGTTCAAACGGAAGTCCATAGCGGGACACGTTCTCATTACGGATCCCGACATTCTCAGTTCTCTTGCCGAGGCGGGTGCCTTAACGCTCGATGAAATCTATGCGACTCCGGAGGCATCGTCATGACGGAGGAAACGCCTATCCAGACGGCTCGACGCCTTCAAAGAAGAGCAGAGCAGAACCGCTGCTCGATTTGCGGACGCAAACTTGCAATCCAGAACCATCACGTCGCCGGACGCAATCACGATGCTGAATTGACCGCACCGCTCTGCACACCTTGCCACGATCAGATTACAGAGAATCTCCGCCGTGCTGGGGTGGATACCGGAATTGCCGATGAGCAACTCAGAAAACGGCTACTTGAAATTCCACTAGCCTTCTTGGAATTCGAAACTGGATTGAGTCGGCACACGATCGTACGAGCACGACGAGGCGAACCAGTACACGGGCGGTCATTGCAGCTTCTTAAGAATGTTGTCCGCCGAGTGCCAGTTCGAAAATGATCTCGTACAATTCACGGTTCCGAAGTTGATTGGAGATCGATATGGAAACCTGGAACCGCGAAGAACTCTATGCAGAAATTTGGGAACAGCCAGCAACAAAGGTAGCTGCAAAATACGGCATTTCGTCAGTTATGCTCGGTAAAGTTTGCCGCAAATTACAAATTCCCCGACCAGGACGAGGCTATTGGGCTAAGAAAGAATTCGGCAAACCAGTGAAGAAGATTCCATTGCCGGAAGCAAAAGACCTTCCCGTCGTTCAGCGTCTGAAGCAAGTGCCTGAGAATACAAGTACAAACTCCTCAAATCCCACTCCCGAGCCTACGGACGCTGAATATCAGCGGATACTTAAAATTGAAGCTCGCGCCGTCGCTGTCGATCCTGAGGCCCCACATCACAAGCTGGTTTCGGCAGCTGCGAAATGCTTGAAGCGTCATGAGCCCGACAACCGAGGACTCGTGCACGGATACTGGAGTGAGACCTGTCTCGATGTGCGTGTCTCAAAAAATTCGCTAGATCGAGCTCTGAACATAATGAATGCAGTTATTTTGCAGCTGGAAGCCGAGCAGTTCCCGGTGAGTGTTAAGCAGGATCATCACGGAACTAGAGCGCAGGTATTCGGCCAGCACATACCGTTTTCGATAGTGGAAAAACTTCGGCAGACTCGCACGGAGGTGAAAAGATCCACGTACACGGATATGCGAACGACGTATCAGCCGAATGGCGAACTCGAATTTCGTGCCGGAGAGGATTCTTACGGCTATCGCAAGTTCCGCGACGGCAAGACACAGAAGCTAGAAACTTTGATTTCCAAACTTGTGGGATCTGTGCTTCGCGAAGCTCGCGACCGAGCGATTCGGGCAGAAGAGCGGAGGCTGGAAGAGATTGAAGAGAGGAAGAAAGCGCAAGAGCGATTCGTCCTCCGAGAGAAGATTGAAGCCGAGGAAAAGAAAGTCCAAGAGTTGGAATCTTGGGTTACAAGCTGGATCCGCGCACAGCAAACACGAGAATTCGTTGTAGCTCTTGAGAAGCTTTGGAAGGAAAAGGGGCACGACCTTTCAGCCAATTCGACCAAAGGCGAACGTATTTTATGGATGAAACGTCAGGCAGACAGACTGGACCCTCTTGTCGAGAGTCCACCGTCAATTCTTGACCGAAAGCACGAACTTGGCCGATGGTAGTGCCTGAGAGTGATCAAAAACTGTTGGGGTCTTCTGATATGGAAGGAAGTGCTGGCGTAAGATTGTCGGGCACTATGAGGTCATCGCGTTTGATCCCGAGTTCGGACACAAAATCTTCACTCATAGTGGTCACCCAACTGTTGTGATAATTGACCAGCCAGCCATACTTGGCGACGACCGAATCGAGTTTGTCAGACTGTGAAATCTGGCTGATGATTAGATCCCTGTGTGCCTGGAGAAAGTTCAAATACAGGTTTGGGCCGACTTCGCCGTAAAATGCTCGCAGGTAGTCTACAAACCAAACTCCATCGCTACCTTTCTGTATTACTCGTACCAGCTGTTGAAGTTCGTCTTGCACCTCGTGGCCACGGAGTGACGGGTACTGTTCTAAGGCCCTAAAGAGTTCCGGATCGATCACGATACGAGGAGCACTCGAAACACTCGTCTCTAGTTCGTATGCTCGGATCAGAGCGGGTCCAAAAACGATCTTGTCTTGCACGAAGATATCGCCAATGGTGATTGCGCCCCGAAGGAGGACACCTTTGCCGATCAACTCCACTTGAACATAAACAAGGTCCATGATTTCGAAGAACAAGAGACCATCGCCGCCGTCCTTGAACTGAGTCCCTGAAGGTATCGGTGTCGTGCGAAGAACCAAATCAGAGAAGTTTGTGAAGGTGTTTCCGAAAGTAGTTGAAATCTCCGAACCGGGTGAGGATATCTTTGCTAGTGTTTGCAACTTTTGTGCAACATCGTCAGGATTAACAACGGTGCTGATGATTCGTCTGAATCCAAGAATGTCGATGTAGGAAACGATCGAGTTTGTATACTGTGCCACGTTTGGCTTCGCTCGATTCGAAGGGAAAGTTTAAATCATTCATTTCGGGACTGCACGAGGCTGCTGTGCAGGCCCAACAAAAGGGTACTGTCCCCTCATACGTAGGGGTGCATATTCCCTCCCTTCCTGTTCTCACCCCGTCAACGTATGCGGGGAAGGGGAAAGAGATCATGGCGGAGCGCCCGATATCAACATTGAGTTGGACGAGGAATCAGCATGGTCTGACAGGGCAACGCCTAACATAGGTTTCGGCTGCTAGGGTTGCTGCCGTTCTACCTGAAATAGTGTCGCGATACATTTCAATCCTAGCGTATGAATTCGAATCCCTTTTGATCCCCGACGGGAATTCGTAGAGCCGTTTTGCTCGGTGTACTACTGTAGTTTTCTCTCTCTTTACCACGAATTGCCTCTCTTGATCAGTTCCATTTTCCAGCCGTCGGGTACGATTGGAATCGTTACGTGAGTTCCGGGTGGAGCGTCCTGAACATAGCGAGCGTATTGGAGGAAATGCTCATCGGGAAAGGGGCGGTAGCGCCAATCCACGACAATGCCGATGATCATCACAAGGAGAAGCGCAGTTGCGGGAATGCTAAAAAGACGATTCGCTGCATAACGGGCACACCAAATCGAGGACCATACGAAGGCCAGCATCGGAAGAAACCAGTATCTAGCGGCGGCATCACCGGCAAGCACTTCCCAAAGAGGTTTGGGCCCGAATACGTAAGGGCTATGGAGGGAGGCGGCGAGCAGCGCGGCACAGTACACAACGAAAAGCTTCAGCTCGAGATTTGCCCATCGAACACAGTACAGGCAAATGGCGAACCAGCAGAAAGCGGCAGGCACAATTAAAAACATCGGTGACCTGAGGGCGTACGGGTGACTGCCAAACAGGGAGCCCGCAACAATGTCTCCCCCAATCATTCTCAGGAATAGAGCAAGATTCGCTCCCAAGTCTCTTTTGGCGCGCAAGCCGCCAAAGACGAGCACCATTGTTTGAGTTACTGCGCCGATGCTCATTACAGCAAGAATTGCCAGGCTCCATGATCGGCGCCGGGACCACCAATAAATCAGCACTAAGGGAGCAAGCACGATAAAGAATGGTCCGCTGAATCCTCCTAGGGCAAAGAGGAGAAGGTCAAAGTAACGGCCTGCCCAGCCTTTAGGCGGGGCGGCAAAGGCGAGCAAGACTCCCGCGAGCGCGATGTGCCACTGCGAATTTGTGAGGACTACATGCACCTCTTGAGCATTGGGAAGAGCTACATACACGGTGGCAAACAATATCCGCGTGGAAAGAGGAGCCCATGTGCGGCAACGCTCGGAGAGCAGAATCGTGGCGGGTAGGACCTGAATGAGTGCGCCGATGAGAGCCATGACGAGCGGTGCATGTCGCAGAGGTGCCAGCAGGGCCAACCCGGTACCGAAGCGCGGCAAGGTCTGGAGGTAACCTGCCTGGGAAATCAAGAGCGACTGTAGCCAACCGTAGTTATATGCCTGCGCGTACCAGACAGTTCCATCTTCGGCAAAGAACTGTGCATGAATGAAGAGGCTGGGACACCGGCTAAATAGTGCCACCAGTATGAGCCCGAAGACGATCAACTGCGCGGAATGTGACAGCCCATCACGCTTATCAAGTGCCTCTTGGACATGTCGAATATTTATTCCCAGCCTTGGGGACGCTTCTCTGGCAGGCTTCTGGTCGGCCAAGACATTCAGGACTTTCGACATTCAGTGATCCAAACCTTCTTCTGCTTTCTTGCTCGTGCGGGTTAGTCCGATTACGCGCGCGTCGACCTCTGGACCAGTTTGACCCAGTCCGTTCCGCTATCAATGCGTTTTGATTATCTGATAGCCAAAGCCAGAGAATCATACACCGTCGCATGCTTGTAACATAAACCAAAGGACTGTTGGCTGAGTGGGATGCAGCATTTTCCCAAAGGTGGCGTGACCTCGTCAAACCGAACCAGAATTAGGCGCGGCTACTTCTTCTTCCCCAGTTTCTTGGCGATCTCTTCGACAATCTTCGGGCGCATATCGGCGAGCACGCTGTCAACGATGTTCGCGATCTCCGGATCGTTGTCGAGCGCGGCCACTTCTTCCGGACTGCTCTCGGCCCCGGCGGCGACAGCCTTGGCGGCTTCGTCCTTCAGTTCAGAAACATCTTCAGAATCCTTCGCACTCTTGCCGTCGCCTGTCTCGCGGATCTTCCGCCAGCTTGCCCACGCGGCGGCCGTCGTAGCCGTCACTTCCGATTCCTTTTTTGCCATTTCGTCCATACCTCCAGCGATAGGCCTCTCAGAATGTGGGGCCGGTACTTCGGCGGCAGCTTCCTCTGATTTTGTGTCGGAAGCCTCCGATGCCACCGACGCACTCACTTCTGGCACAGCAACCTGTGTTTCACTCTGGGGCTGATCTTTCGAAATCTCTGATGGTGCGGCGCTCTCCATCGCAGCATCGGCCGGCTCAGGTTCTGCCGCTGTCAATTCGACAGAATTCTCCACCTTCACAACCTCTGAGCCGATGGGTTCTTTATTCTCTGTCGGAAGGCCGAGCTCTTTTTCGGAGGGTTGGATCTCGGAACTCGTGACCTCAGGAGTGGCTAACGATTCCTGCGCTGAGCTTACGTACGGAATCGGTTCTTCATTAGCCTGCTCAGAAATTGGCGGCGCGTTAACCGTGAAATCCGGAACCTCGGTCTTAACAGATTCACTTACGCTGCTGGTCGCCTCAGCGAATGAGGTCGTAGCCTGCGGCGGAGGCACTTCCTCGATCGTGCCTGGCGCTGAGCTCGCTTCAACGGTTGGTGCCGGAGTTTCTACGAAGAGAGCTGGCGGAGCGATCGCAGCCATTGTAGCCGCATCCGCCTCTAAATTCGTCGGCGCGATCTCAGCGCGCTCAGGCTCAGCGGCAACGGCGAACGAGGCTGCCTGTTGCATCTCCTGCTCGAGCGACAAAGAAGCTTCTTCCGAACTCAGTGCCACCGCCACAGCAGTCCACCGCGGGCCGCCAACACCTGCCGCGGCCGCAACGGCCATGGTTGCGGGTTCCTCTACTCGAGCCGCTTCTGTGCCGATGATGTCTTCGGGTTTCTTCGATTCCTCAGCAGCTTGCTGTTCGAGGCCCGCAATCGCGGCGGTGACTTCGGACGAACTCGGCGTGACTTCGGCTTCCGTCGCCCTTACCTCCGCGCTCGTTTGCGGAGCCGGATCAGGAATGACGTTCGCAGCCGCCTGCACCGGAGTTTCCGCTGCCGGAATCTCTTCTTTGCTTTCGGTACTGGCGGGCTTCACGGCCGGAATCTCAGTTGCAACAGTGGGTTCTTCTGATGTCTTTACCGCCGGCGCCTCTGGTGCCTTTTCCCTAGGCTTCTCGCCGACCGAGGGCTCTTCCGCAATCTTGCCCTTGACCTGAGCTGCCGCGGCCGCCAATGCAGCAATCTCTTCCGGCGTAACGTCTTTCGGCAGTCCTTCCGGAGCCAAAGCCGAGACATTCACCCGCTCGTCTTCAGTTGAGGGGTTCGCCGCTGGGTGTTCCTCAGGCTTGTGCTCGACGACCGTGCGCAGGTCTTTGTTGACCGGATTGTAGATCGCACCTTCGTCGACATCCGCGTCCTTTTCTTTCTCTTTTTCCTTTTTCTTCGGGAATACTATGCGGCTCTTCCACCCGGAGTCTTCTTCGACGGCCATCGAGCGGTCGAAGCGTTCGTCAATCGCCGCGGTAGCACGCGCGAAGCGCCCCGGCTTCGAAGGCTCAGAGCGCGGCACAACCTTGTCTTCAAGTTTGCTTAGAGCGCTCAGCAGCTCGCTGGCTTCAAAAGGCTTTACGATGAATGCGTCGGCCCGAACCCGGCGGGCTTCTTCTGGCTTGAACGGCTCCAGCTTTCCAACCGTCAAAAGAATGGGAATTCGTGAAGTGTCGCCCGCTTCCTTCAGCCGTTGGCACACTTCCAGCCCGCTGTACCCAGGCATGTAGACGTCGAGCACGATCAGGTCGGGTTTGTGCTCGCTTACCTTCTTCAGCGCCGCCGACCCGTTATTGACCGTAATGACTTCGTATCCCGCATCCGCGAGGATTTTCCGCCCCATATTCTGGGCGGTTACGCTATCGTCGGCGAGCAGTATCTTCCGGGCCAAAGGCTTATGTCCTCTGATGAGGGGAGATAACGCGAAGGTAACGCGCCGCCCAACCTAAGTCAATGATGCAAAAGGGAAGTAACACGTTACTAGTGGTCAGCACCTAGTGAGCGAAAGTGACGGCAATGGCCGCCTCTGAAAGCCTTCCTTCGGGGTTTGTCATTCCGAAGCGCAGGTTAAGCACGAGGAATGTGTTGTTGTTTGATGTTTCGTGCGGCAGCTCAGGCACGAAATGTACAACTCACGTGGAGCAAGCCGACGACCGAAGCCCGACGACCGATAGCCGATTTAGAACGGGATTACCTTCTTCAATCCGCTCTTCTTGTGCTTCTTGCTGCTCGAAATATCCTGATCGCTCGCGGGCACTGAATCGTCGTTACTCTTTGCTGAATCCTTCGAGGAAGATGCTCCCTCCGGAATCTCGTTGACCTGTGTCGGCGGCGGCAGGTTCTGATCTCCCGTATTCGGCGTCAATTCGTTGGAGTCCGCCGATGCCGTCGGCTTCAGTTCATTCGGATCATTCGTCGCCGCGGGAGCCGGAGTCGGCTCCTTAATGGTCACACCCAACGGGGTCTGCAGCGTCGAACTGGCATCGGCCGATGGTGCTACGCCCGGCTGATCCGGCTTCACGATCTCAGCGCCAATCGCCGTCTTGTCGGCCATGCCCATGGCCCCCATCGTTTCTTGTCGCACGACATCCGTGGCCGGAATTGGCACAGGTTCCACCAGGTTCGGATTGCCTACCTGCGTCGCCCGCGCGACATCCGGTCCCTTCTTGATGAGTCCCGTCATCCGCTGCATCATCGAGCTTTCGCCGCGGCTCTCGATTTCTGCCTTGTTCTGTGCAACCGCAGCCTTGGTCGGTCGCGGAATCGGCTGGTGCAGCGCCGCGAGACGTTTCTTCGCATCGTCCGCTCGGTCCATTAGCGGATACCGCGTCAAAATCTTGGCATAGGCCTGTGAAGCATCCCTCGTGAACTCCTCGGCGTATTTCGCCTTGGCGGCTTCGCTGACACACCCACGTGGAAATCCCTTTGCATCGCACGTTGGAGAATTCCGGATCCGCGCCATCTGACCTTCATAGTTCTGCCCAAGCAGCCACGCTGCCTCATCGGCCCTGCTATACAGCGGATACTTGTCGAGCAGCGATCTCAATCGCGCAATTGATGCCGGATAGGACTCACGCAAGTAATAAAACCGGCCGATATTGAACTCCCGGTCTGCCAGCACTTCCTGCACTTCCAGCAGCTTCCGCTTCGCTTCCGGAACCAGCTTGCTGTCCGGATACGTCAGGATCATCTTCCGGTACTCATCCTCGGCCCGTTTCGCGTGCGTGTAATCGCGGTCCGCCTTCTCCATCTGCTGGTAGTGGATGTTGGCGATCTTCAGTTGCGCTTCGGCGGCTTCTGGCATGTTCGGGAAGAAGATCTCGAAGTCGCTGTATTCCTGCTCGGCCTGTGCCAAAGCTGCAGTTCCACCCTCTGCGTACCAGGAATCGCCCACCGCCAGCTTGGCGCGCGCAATATATTCTGAGTCCGGATAGGTATTGATCAGCGTCTGCAAGGTGAGCCGTGCCACGTCGAAGCGGTTGTGCCGCATCGCGTCCATCGCCTTGTCGAACAGCACCTTGTCCGGCTGTTTCGAGCCAACACCAGCCAGCGGATTGACAGACTTCTTATTCGTGCAGGCTGCGGTAAACGCCAGCAGGATTCCCAGCACCGCAATGAGATGGACTCGACGCAACATTAAGACCTCGGAAACTTACGATTTTCAATTGCCACTTGTCGGCTCAAGCAGTTTTTGAATCGGCAATCCACATTTGGCATTCGGAAATGCTCAGATTTTCAGCAGTGCCGCCTCGGTCGCCGCCTTGAGCAACGTCTCGGCATTCTTCCTTGGATCACCCTTCCCGAACACCGCGTTGCCCGCTACCAGAATTTCCGCCCCAGCTTGCACCACATCCGCAACTGTGTCCAGTGCGACTCCGCCATCGACCTCAATGCGGTATTGCAACCCTCGCTGGCTTCGAATTTCAGCCAACCGCCGCATTTTGTGGAGAGTAGAAGGAATAAACTGCTGCGCTCCGAATCCCGGATTGACCGACATCACAAGCACGTAATCCACAATGTCCAGCACTTCTACAAGTGTCTCAACTGGCGTCGCCGGGTTAATCACAACCCCGGCTTGACATCCATGGCTCTTGATGAGGTGCAGCGTTCGGTTCAAGTGCACGCAGGCTTCCTGGTGAACGGAAATCCAGTTCACCCCTGCATCGGCAAAAACCGGAATGAACTCATCGGGATTCTCTATCATCAAGTGCGAATCGAGCGGCAGGTCGGTGACTTTCCGCAACGACTTCACCACAGGGGGCCCGATCGTCAGGTTCGGAACGAAGTGCCCGTCCATGATGTCGACATGGATAAGGCTGGCTCCGCCCTCACAGGCAGCACGCACCTGTTCCCCAAGCCGCGCGAAATCAGCCGAAAGAATGGACGGTGCTAGTTCGATCAAACTCGGGCCTCAGAACCTGATTTCTTGCAAGTCGGCGCTTGTGCAAATTTTATCACGCAAGTCTTACGTGGCGCGGGCGCCTCGCCCGCGAAGTGCCGAAAGCAAGTCAAATGAATCCCGCTGCCGCGCAAATTACTGACTCTTATTGAGCCTTCCACCCCAAAGCCCTGCGTCCGGCATACCTCAGCGCGCATGTTACCCTCGTCGTTCGTGTCCCAACTACCCCAGTTCGCACCCGCCGCCTATGCCGTGACGGCCGTCTTTCTCTGGGGTGCCTCCGACTTCGCCGGTGGATACGCCTCCCGGCGCGCCAATGCCTTCGTTCTTACCGCCTTTGCGCACCTCTGTGCCCTCGTCTGGATGTCGGTGATCGCGTTCGCTTCCCACGCCTCGCTTCCCGATCAGTCGAGCATGCTGTGGGCGATTCTCGCTGGCGCCATAGGCGGTTTCTCTTTAGCCATCTTCTACGGAGCACTGGCAGCCGGTCAGATGGGACTGAGTGCACCCATCGCTGCTCTACTAGGCGCTGCCATTCCGACGATGGTCGACATCGCCCTCCGGGGAGCGCCGAGCCGCTGGTCGCTCATAGGTTTTGCCTTGGCCATCATTGCCATCTGGCTGATCACGCGACCCGACGCGAAGAATGACACCAGTGCGGAAAAAGGACCGCCCAAGGGAGTCACGGCCGCAGCGCTCGCCGGCGTAGGGTTCGCGGGTTTCTATCTTTGCATTCACCAGGCAACCGGTTCCGCGATTTGGGGCGCTGCCATCACCCGCATCGGATCGCTCACCGCAACCGCCATCGGCGTTGTCGCGATCGGGGCCCCATTGAAACTCGATCGTCCCGCCCTCGCTTTGGGATTCTTTGCCGGACTGTTCGACGTCACCGGCACCGCCTTCTTCATCTTCGCCAGCGAGCACGGCCGCCTCGACGAAGCGGTGGTGATTACTTCTTTGTACCCGGCCATTACAGTTCTACTCGCCCGTCTCGTCCTGAAAGAACACTTCAGCCGCTGGAAGTTCATAGGACTGCTCGCAGCCTTGGCAGCGGTCCCCTTGATCGCAGCAGGGTGAACCGAACCTTTGTCATTTAGAAGTGTGATTTTGCAAGGAATATGCTGTTCGCGTCGAGAAGCGATGAAACCCTTCGTTCACGGCGAATGCTGAAAGCGTTTGGTTTACTTGCTCTCGGTACGTACGACTCGCAACTCGGGACTCTACACTGGTAGCATCCCAGCGTGCCCCTTCTCGAAGTCCGTAACGTGACCAAAGTCTTCCCAGGTGGCGTCCGTGCTGTCGACGACGTCTCCCTCGGTATTCAATCCGGCGAGACTCTCGGGTTGGTCGGCGAGTCCGGCTCAGGTAAAAGCACACTCGGTCGCCTGATTCTGCGGCTGATCGAACCCACCTCTGGGAATATCCAGTTCGAAGGGAGAGAGCTTCTCGCCGCCAGCTCCGGCGAAATGCGTCGCCTCCGACGCGATCTCCAGATCATCTTTCAGGATCCCTTCGCGTCACTTGATCCGCGCTTCCGAGTGGAAGACATCATCGCCGAGCCCCTGATCATCCATGGCAAGAATTTCGACTCACGCGGAGAGGGAGGACTCCAGCCGTCCGCTCGAGCGCAACGCAACCTTCGCGTCTCCGAACTCCTCCGCGCCGTCGGCCTCGACGAATCCGCTCGCACCCGCTACCCGCACGAATTCTCCGGCGGACAACGCCAGCGCATCGGCATCGCCCGCGCCCTCGCTCTCCGTCCAAAATTCATCGTTTGCGACGAACCCGTCTCGGCCCTTGACGTCAGCGTCGGCGGCCAGATTGTCAATCTGCTCGCCCAGCTTCAACGCGACTTCGGCCTCACTTATCTCTTCATCTCGCATTCCATGCCAGTCGTTCGCTATCTATCGACTCGAATCGCTGTAATGTACAAGGGAAAAATCGTCGAAGTCGGCAGCACCGATCTGATCACCACAAGCCCGGTTCATCCCTACACGCGCAGCTTGCTCGATGCGACTCCGCAGCTATCCGCTTGAGTCACTCCCCCGTTCTGTCGGTTTCATCAGGCGAGATGAGTGCGAGCCAAGTACGCCCTCGACGTGCTCAAATTTGGCCGGTTCGAAGTTCAATTTCGGATTGGTCCCGAACAAACTCATAGAGGTGTCCCATGGCTACTTCGCGTCGAACTTTTTTAGGAGTAACTGCCGGCGCGGCGGCATCAACTGTCGTCCCGCGTCTGGCTGCACTGATCCCGCCTATTCAAAATGCATCTGCCTCTTCTAACCAGGCCGTTGCCCGGGTCAAGGCAGCACAAATCGTAAACTCCTTCGATCCCGATGAAGCTCTCGCCACCTCCATGGACATCCAGTCCCGCGAGTCGATCAACAAGATCTACACACCTGAAATGGTGAAAGAGTGCCTTTCTGCGGGATGGGGACCGATCAGCTACCGCTTGCACACTCCCGAGACCATCGATTATTGGCATTGGAATCCCAAAGGCCGCTGGTCTGACGAAGCCAATCAGCGCGGATATTTCATTGGCAGTTCGGAACTAGGCGACCCTATTCGTGATTCCTTCGGATACAGCCTTCCCCACCGCGGCTGCACCCACAATGGCGGCACCGAGGGCGGATATTCCCGACTGACCGATGGCGATCCCAAAACCTTTTGGAAGAGCAATCCTTATCTGACCAAGCAGTTCACGCACGAAGACGACTCATTGCATCGGCAGTGGATCATCGTCGATCTCGGCGAATACTACGATGTAAACGCAATCCGCATTGACTGGTGCGAGCCCAGCGCCCGAGAGTACGAAGTGCAGTATTGGGTCGGAGCCGATCCCATGAACTGGGAAGAGCCCGCTCTCGACTCTACCGGACAAGGCGGCGACTACCTTCCCGTTTCCAATCAGGCCATGGGCGACTGGCATCGTTTCCCTAACGGTGCGGTCCACGAGGGCAAAGGTGGCAGCGTAACGCTCAAACTTGCGGACAATCTGATCGAGACCCGCTGGGTTCGAGTCGTCATGACGCAATCGTCCAATCAACCGGGCCCGCATGGTACCGACGACATCCGCCACAAAGTCGGATACGCAATGTATGAAGTTTATGTCGGCCAGATAAAATCCAATGGTCACTTCGTCGACTTTGTGAAGCACGCTCCCGACGGCCACAAGCAGTCCGCGACCTATTGCTCTTCAACGGACCCATGGCACACAGCGCAAGACCTGAATCCGCGCGGCGATCAGACCGGCTGGGATATTTTCTACACAAGCGGCATCACGAACAATCTGCCTGCGCTCATCACCGTCCCCCTGATTTACAGCGTTCCGGAAGACGCCGCCGCGATGATCTCTTATTTAAAGAAGCGCGGCTATTCCATCAGCTGGGTCGAAATGGACGAAGAAGCCGACGGGCAGTTCTACATGCCCGAGGACTACGCGACTCTTTACATTCAGTTCGCCGACGCAATGCTGAAGGTCGATCCCACGCTCAAGCTCGGCGGACCCGTGTTCCAGGGAATCAACCAGGATGTTTCGGTCTGGCCCGACACGCGCGGGAATAAGTCTTGGTTCGGCCGCTTTTATAACTACCTGAAAACGCGCAACCGTCACGGAGACTTAAAGTTCGCTTCGTTCGAGATCTATCCCTACGAAGCCTGCTCTATGAAATGGGAGGATCTGTACCGAAACCGCGAAATCACGCGCAAAACTCTTCAAGCTTTCCGCGACGATGGATTGCCAGCTTCCGTTCCGCTGATGAACACAGAAAGCAATCTCTCAGGGTCCCTATCCGGATACATGTCCGATATTTTTTCGGCCCTGTGGCTGGCCGACAACGTCGGCAGCTTTTTCGAAGACGGCGGCGCGCTGTATATTCATTCGCCGATCGAGCCCAGCCGTATCGAGCATGGCTGCCAAGGGTTTGCAATCTGGGCGAACGCTCTTCTCGACCGCGATGAGAAGCTTATCGGCTACACCGCTTTTTATCACGCGGGTCGCATGATCAATAACGAGTGGGTGACGCATCGCACGGGAATGCATCACCTCTACTCGGTCGATGTCAGCGTTGAAGACTCCGCCGGAAATGATCTGGTTACCAGCTATGCCGTCAAGCGCCCCGACGGCCAATGGGCTTTGCTGCTGATCAACATGGACCGAGAGAACCCGCATTCCATCCAGATTGCCTTTGATAACAAAGGCAAGACGGCGCACTTTTTTGGCGCAGTCCGGACGATCACTTTCGGCAGCGAACAATATGTTTGGCACGGCGAAGATGCCACCGCACACGCCGATCCAAATTTGCCGCCGGTAGTTTCTTCGGTGAATGCGTCAGCACAAACCGTGTTTACGCTCCCTAAAGCTTCGGTCACGGTCTTGCGCGGCGAGGTCGCGGGCCTCAACGCCTGACAGGAGCGTGCGCCCTAAACAGTTCTTGTCATTCCGACGAGTCGCGAAGCGACGTGGGAGGAATCTGCTGGCCCTTCCCACGTAACCGCGCCGCCCACTCAAATGATTCCCAGCAACAGTCGCGGGTGAAGTTCGGGGCGCAAACTGCGCCACCACAGCGCAGTCGTCGTACTTGCTAGATCCGCATTCTTCTTCTACTCTTGCAACCAATCGTCTCTGGGGTAACTCCTAGATGTATTGCAAGCGAGCCCTGCTGTATTGAAAGTGAGCCCCGTGGTATCGACAACTTCACCTGCCTTTTCGATTCGGCAAGTGCACCTCCCTGTCCGCGACTTGGTCGAACTCTCGGCGGGCTTCCTAGCCATCATGATCGTGCTCTGGTTGCCGACGCACGAGCAGTTGATCTTCGGCCCAATCGCTCTCCTGATGCCGGCAGTTCTGGTGTTCATGGACAAGCAGGACGCAGAGGACCTCGGCATCGGCTTTCGTCAATTCTTCTGCGCGCTCTGGATCCTTCCCACAACGATCGCGTTGGCCGCCCTCGGCATCTACCTGGCGCAACTTGCCGGCACATATCACGCACTCTATAAGGGCGACCTCACTCACGTCGGCGGATACGTTCTCTGGACTATCTATCAACAGTTCCTCTTACAGGACTACTTCATGCACCGACTCACGCGCCTTCTCTCCAGCAACGCGGCAATAGCGATTGCGGCGCTGCTGTTCTCGGTGGCGCACCTGCCTAATATCCCGCTAACCATTGCGACGCTGGCCTGGGGAGCCGCATCCTGCGCGCTTTTCCGCCGCTATCGCAGCATCTATGTTCTCGGGCTCGCCCAAGGATTGCTCGGCTTATGCTTCGCCGTCTGCGTCCCGGATGTCTTCCTCCACCACATGCGTGTAGGCCTCGGATATTGGCACTACCATCCGGAGATTGTTGCTCCGCAAGCGGCGTTCCACGCCATCGCAGGGAAGTAATCCACTCAAAGCCTAGAACCAGAGATACCAAAGCCAGTCCACACAGGTATGAGTAATGCTCGACGCCACAATGCGACGGTTTTCCCGCCACGCCCGCCCATAAAACACTCCGGCAATCGTCGCCAGCAGCACATAGCGCCAGTTGAAATGTGCCGTCCCTAAATTTCGCTTGTTAAAGTGAGATAGCCCGAACAGGATCGACGCAATCACCAGCGCCCCTCGACACCCAACGCGCCGCTCAAGCAGATTTTGCACCCACGCTCGAAAGAACAGCTCCTCCGGCACGGCAACGAAAACAAAGATTCCCAGCCACTCCAATGCTGCCTTGAGGACGTTCGGAGCATTCGCGTGCGGATGAATGAATCCCAGTACGAACCCAAGTGCGATCACGACGGGAGCAAAAAGCGCCAGCTCGCGGAAGCCGGTCTTCCAATCGCTCCAACGAACATGGAAATCGAATCCCGTGCCGCTCAGTTGCCGAATTCCGACAAACGCGTACAGCCCCGCATCCACCAGCAGGAGATTGCCCCAGCCGCGCAGCCCCGCTGGCCAAGCGGCGTCGAACCAGCGCAAGTCCACAGCCAGACCGAGAGTCAGCAAGATGAATGCATCGCGCCAATTTCCCCTCTGCCCTGGATCAGAGACCGTCGCCCGTTGCATGAGCCACGCCATCATCACAGCCAAGAGCGCGTATAAAACACACCATTCCCACCGGAACATGGAATTCAGGATCGAAAGAATGAGGTAAGGAACAACCAGGACCGAAGGAGCAGTAACTCGCAGCACGACGTGCCAGCGCGATAACGCGCGACTGACACGTTCCGAGGCCAGCCCAAACGCTAGAGCGGGAAGCAATTCGATCGCAAGGATGGCGGCCTGAACCGCTGTCACATTCGACATCAGGAACTATCTTATCCGGACGGTACGCCCGGTCCGCATGAGTGGGGTCGGTCCTATGTAGTAGAGTGCCGCACAAGAGCTGCTAAGTGCGCGTCCTTCGTGATCCTTCATGTCTTTTGTGGTACATGAATTTACGCCCACTGTATCTGCACCAGGCTTGTCTAGCGGCCCACCCACAGCTAAAATTCCAGCGACTTCTGTCAGGAGGCAATAATGGCCGCTGCTCCGGTTCCGCCACTCCCAACTACTGCCGATAAAGTCACAACGCCGCCAATGTCCGAAGCAGCGCGCATCCTCAACACTTTCGTCGCGCCCTCAAAGACGTTTACTGACCTGCGCCGCAGCGCCGCCTGGTGGGGACCCTGGATCCTCATCTCGATCGTCTCCGTTGCGTTCATGTTCGCGGTAGGTAAGCAGGTCACATTCGAGCAAGTCAGCAAGAATCAGATCGAGCATTCCACCAAGCGAGCCGAGCAATTCGACAAGGCGCCGCCTGATCAGCAGCAGAAACAGTTGCAGATCTCCGCCAAGATCATCGGCTTCTTTGCCTATGGCAGCCCAGCCCTGATTCTCTTTTATGTCCTGATCTCGACCGTTGCGGTATGGGCGACTTTCAAAGTTGGTGCTGCTGCCGACACGACTTTCGGTCAGGCCTACGCCATAACTATGTATGCGAGTCTTCCCGGCATCATAGGAGCGATCCTGGGCATAATCTCCTTGTTTGCTGGTGTGAATCCTGAAGGCTTCGATATCAACAATCCCGTCGGGACGAATCTTGCCTATTACCTCGACCCTGATACGACGGGCAAATTCGTCCGCGCGATGGCGTCGACCTTCGATGTAATCAGCATCTGGAGCGTGATCCTGATCGGCATCGGATACGCTTGCACCAGCAAAGTAAAGCGCTCCACAGCCATCGCGATCGTCGCCGGGTGGTTCATCCTTTTCAAACTGTTGACCTCGGCCCTGGCAACACTCGGCTAGTGCTTTCCCCCAGTGGCCGTGACATACGTGACGGCCCGCACCTCGCCCCTGTTTCGACAATTCTGCGTTTCAGAAGCCTTTGTCAACCGGCCATCGCCTCAATCGCGCGCACGAGTTCGTCGGGTAGAGCTATCTGCAAGCTCCGGAGATCCTGTTGCATATGCTCGGAATTAGAAGTCCCGGTCAACGGCAGGATCCCAACTGCCCGCACGAATGCGAAGACAACCTGGGCCGGTGTCGCATCCAGCTTCGCAGCTACCTCAATGAATGGCGGATGGTTCACCACTTCCCGGTTTGCAGTTAGCAACGAAAATGCCTGATAGAGAATGCCGTGCTCGCCGCAGAACGCGCGCACCTCACGATCCCACCCGAATCGCGCGAAGCACCGATTCTGCACGAGCGCGGGAAGTTCCAGTCGCGCCACCTTCATCTCCTCCAGATGCTGCAAGGAAACGTTGCTCACACCCAGTACTCGCGTGTGACCGTCGTCGCGCTTCCCGCGCATCGCCTCCCACACTTCCGAATCGGCATCTGTCCAGCCATGTCCTGAAGCCGGCCCATGCAACACGAAGCTATCAACAGAATCAGTCCCGAGATGTTTGAGTGAACTCGCCAGAGACTGACTGACTTTAACGCCAAGTGGTGCGGCAGGGTCAAACGGCATTCGATGATCCTGTCCACGCTGATAAGTGAACTTGGTCTGAAGAAACAAATCCTGACGCGAAACAATCCCTGCACGATAAACTGCGGCCAACCCTTCTCCGACTCCAGCCTCAAAGTAATGCTTCCGTTGATTGGCAGTATCGATCGCACGAAAACCCGCCCGAACCGCCATCTCGACGAGCCCGGCGGTGCGATCTTCCTTCCATGCGGTCCCATAAATAAAACGAGGCGAAGGCAAAGTAACCGGCATCGAATCATTCTGTCACGAAGTTCCGTGTGTAACTCTGTGTTCCCTGTGGTGAAATGCTTTTCGCTGATGTCATGACGCAACCAATGCCGGTCGTTATATTCTTGAAACTCTCAGGAGGCTTTCCCGTGAAACGTATCCTCGCCGTCGTATCTCTCGTGGCCTGCGCCACTTTTGCCTTCGCTCAGGGAGCAGCCAAAGATCCGGTTGCTTCCTCACTACGCCAGCTCGAGCAGCGCTCGCAAAACAACACCATCGCCGCCGTCGAGGCGATGCCTGCCGACAAGTTTTCCTACAAGCCCACCGCGGATCAGATGACCTTCGCGCACTTGGCTGTCCACATCATCGAATTCAACAATTCGATTTGCTCCAAGGCCGCCGATGTCCCCGCGCCCAAAGCCGAGAAATCGAATGAGACCGATTCCAAGGACAAGATCGTCGCCGCCGTGAAAGCGTCCTACGCCTTTTGCAGCGAAGCGCTCGCAAAGATGGACGACTCCAAACTGGGAGAGGAAATCGACCTTTTCGGGGGACACAAGGCCCCACGCGCGATGGCAGCGTTGATCGCGGCCAGCGGCTGGTCTGATCACTATGCAGCCGCGGCCCAGTACCTGCGCCTGAACGGAGTCACCCCACCGTCAGCGCAACAGAAGCACTGACAGGTGGTTTCTTGAAAGTGAGGAGTTCTGAGATGGGTGCTCCATTTCTCGCGCGTTATGCGCGAGAAGTGGGGATTTTCTATTTAATCTGTACTAACTCATCCGTGGAAACGGCTGCCGGCTCTGCCAGCGCGGGCCGCTGGGGCGACCGCCATGAGTCAAAAATCGAAACCTGATGCACGCACGAAACCGTGCAATTCGGGGCACAGCCTTTCTCGGTGAGATATTCCCGCCGCAAATCATCCCGTGTGTATTTCTCCAGCGGAATTCCCGGATATCCCCTCTGCTGCGAGCAATAATGCACTAACCCGTCTTCGCAGATATAGAGATACCGTGCGCCAGCCCGGCACCGCCAATCATTCGGCTGGCCCTTCGCAATGTTGTCCTGAAACGCATTTACGCGCGTGAAGCTGCTCTTCTCGAGCGCCTGCATCTCGTGATAAATCCTGCGCTCCTCGTCGCCAAGCGGTTGCAGTTGTCCGCTTCCGTCGTGAATGATCCCAATGGTCGAAGTGAATCCCAATTCGACAGCGCGTTTTCCGATGACCAACGCATCCTGCGGATGAGGAATGCCGCCGCCCACCACCGAATTAATATTCACGTGAAAATCCGCGTATTCGGCCAGCAGTTGCAGCTTCTTGTCGAGCACTTTCAGGCTTTTCTTCGACACGTCGTCGGGATTCACGTTATCAATCGAAATCTGCAGCCACTCAAGCCCCGCACTGTTCAGCCGCTTGATGCGATCGGCAACCAGCAGATACCCGTTCGTGATCAGCCCGGCAATAATCCCATTTGCGCGAATCCGCCGGATCACATCATCCAGCTCCGGATGCATGAGTGGCTCGCCGCCCGAAATTGTCACCACCGATGTTCCAAGCGCGCCCAGCTTGTCGATCCGCCGGTACATCTCCTCGATTGGCACGGGCTTCGAGAAATCATCGAACTCGTTGCAATATGTACACGCCAAGTTGCAGCGCCGCATCGGAATGATGTGCGCTAGCAGGGGATGGTCGGTCGAAGCCAACGCCCGCACAGCCATCTTCGCCCCGCGAATATTGCGGTACGCAGCCTTCGCGCGCCGCCGTAGATATGTGGAATAAGACACCATATTGCCTAATCGTTTATTACAACACAAACATGTGCTGTTCCGATCGAAGGTTGCAGCGTTCGGTGCATTCAGAAGGTCGGATGGCGAGATAAATAAGCCAATCGCTAACGTTTTTTCTGCGCTCTCGGCGACCTTCTACCCGCACTTAGCGGTTCAAGCTTTTGAATTTTGCTGGCGCTTACCCATCACACAAGCTCATGCCCAGCCTGTCGCAGGGCGTTGAGCGCCGCTCCGATCCATTCTTCCTGAATCAAAACGTAATCCGTGTCATACGTCGAAACCGCAACAATCGGAATCCCCTTCGACGAAAGCGGCTCAATAAACGCCAGCAGCACTCCGGTCAGCGAAAAGGCAAACGGTCCTTCAAGCTTCAAGCAAATCCAGTGAAGCTTCGCCTCGATTTCATGGGGTAAATTCCCTGCGGGGCAAACGATCGACAGTTCGTCTGAACTTCGAGACACCGAGGTGAACTCACCCGCTGCAGCCCACGATGGAGCAGCTTCGTCGGGCGCAAACCGTACGACAACGTAGGGACCCGAGAGTCGACGAAATCTAAGTTGATGTGCCATCGCTTCCAGCAGCTCTCTTTGGGCGGGATTTTGAATTTAGAACCGGATCACCCCTCTACTGCCTTCCGCACCGCCGCCTTCGCCAGTAACCTCGTCGAATCCAAACTCGGCAGTGGCGAAGCCTCTGGAGTTACCAGCAACGGAATCTCTGTGCATCCCAACACCACCGCGTCGCAGCCCTCATCCTTCAACGCCCGAATCACCTCGACGTAATACGAGAGTGACCGCGCCAGAAATTGCCCATTCACCAATTCATCAAAAATGATCTGATTGAGTCGTTCCCGCTCCAGCGCACTCGGAATCCGATACTCGATCCCGGCCGCTCGCAGCGCCTCGGGATACACCGGCCCTTCCATCAGATAGCGCGTCCCAAGCACCCCGAGTCGCCCAAAACCACGGCGCTTTGCCTCCGCTGCAACCTCGCGAGCAATATGGAGCCACGGACGCGGCGACCGATGCTCCACCAGATCAAACGCCTGATGAATCGTGTTGTCCGGGCAAATCAGAAAATCCGTACCCGCCTTCGCCAGCTTTTCCGCCGAACCGAGCATCAACTCGGCCACTCCAGCCCAGTCTCCCGCGTCGATGTACTTCATGTACTCGGACAGCGGAAACGAATGCAGCGAGACTTCTGGGTGATCGTGCTTCCCGAGCCTCTGTGAGCCCTCAAGCGAAATCGTCCGATAGCAAAGCGCTGCTCCCTCGGTACTGCACGCGATAATGCCGATGTGTAACATGACAGGGATATCAGAAAAAGTACGGTCGAAATCTTGTCATTTCCGAAGCGGCGACGCCGGTGAGGAATCTGCTTCTCGTCTCAGTCCGGCTGTGCCTTCGTGGACGTCTCGCCCGTCTCCGCATATGGGCTATCCGCGCGATGTCTCTTCTCAAACTCTTCCCGCGTGCAAATCGTCTTCACATCCACAACCCGGTCGATCGCCAGAATGCCATCCAGATGATCGATTTCATGCTGCAGTAACTCAGACAGATCGCGTTCGTCTCCAGCTTCGAACTCGAACGTCTCCCCTTTCAGATTCTGATACCGAACCCGAATCCACCGCCGCCGCTCCACTTGCATAAAGATCGACAGGAAGCTGAGACACGCATCCCACACGACTTTCTTCTCTTCGCTGGCGTGAACAATTTGTGGATTCACCAGGGGCCACGGTTCCACTCCCTGCAGCTTCAAAAAGATCACCCGCTTGAGCACGCCGATTTGCGGGGCCGCAATACCTCGGCCATAGCCGGTCTTCGCGCGCCAGTATGCCAGTGTCTCAGACAAATCGCGCACGAGTTCGGCAATCTCGGGCTCAGTCGGATCCAGAACGCGCGCACACGTCTGCCGGAGCAACGGATCCCCGAGTTGCAGCATGGGCCTCACGTTCTCCGTTGCTATCGGTTCATTCTTGCCGGCTTCCGAGATTTGACCCAACACCGCGCGCATTCGGCGCGGCCATTCCCCAGGTTGCACCTCTACCTCGCTGCCGCAGCATCAAACAAACTCAGCAACTCCAACTTCTTCTCAGGACCCAGAAACGAAGCTTCAAACGAATTCCGCGCGAGTTCCCGCAAGTGTTCGTCGGTAAACCCGAACGTGTCTTGCGCCAACTGATATTCTCGTGCCAGCGACGTCCCAAACAGCGCGGGATCGTCCGTATTCAACGTGATCATCACACCTTGATCGAAATAGCTCTTCACCGGGTGTTCCCCAATCGTCTTGCAGCAGCCCGTGCGCAGATTGCTGGTCAAGCAAATCTCAACCGGGATCTGCCGGTATGACAATTCCTCTATTAGATCGGGATCCTGCGCCGCCGAGAGCCCATGACCAATGCGCTCGGCATGCAGATTCAGGGCGCCCCAGATCGACTCCGGCGGTCCCGTCTCACCAGCATGCGCAGTGAGCCGCAAACCATGATCCTCTGCATAAGCGTATACACCGCGGAAAAGCTCGGGCGGAGCCTTCACCTCATCGCCCCCAATTCCGACTCCTACCACATTGCGATCTTTGTAACGCACTGCAAGCTCGAACACTTTCTGCGCTTCTTCAACTCCGAAATGCCGCGTAGCGTCAAAGATCCATAGCAGCGATGTCCCGAAATCGCGAGCCCCTCGCGCTCGGCCGCGTTCCAGTCCCTCAAATATCGCTTCAAAATTCTGTTTTCGATAAAGACAGACTCCCACCGCAACATAGACCTCAGCGTGCAGCACCATCTCTTCGTTCAATCGCTGCATCAGGCGATATGTCGCCAGTTCATAATCTTCAGGACCGCGAAGATGAGCGCTAACTTCCTTGAACGCCATCAAGAAACTGGCGAAGTCGGTATAGCGGTAGAGTGGCGTCGTATCCTCGAGAGTCCCATTCTCCCCATGCTTCCGACGAAGCTCGACGAGAGTGGCCGGCTCCACAGCCCCTTCCAGATGTAAATGCAGCTCCGCCTTCGGAAGCTGACGAATAAACGCGTTCGGCGTCGAGGCTCCAGCAGACGACATGATTCCCAGATTGTAGTGCAGAATCGACGCGAGCGAATGCGCAGCAGGAGATTCGTATCAGGGCATGCTTTCAGGCATGCCGACAGCAGGAGAACTGAATCGCCGGCTTTATCCGCCGCGCCTTCCGGCATGCTCCCCATATTCGGGTCGCATCCCACCTGCCATTCCTTTAGAATCCTCCTTCTCGTTCATCGCACTGGAGCCCTTATGATCACGCTTTGCCAAATTTGTTCCTGCGTCATGCTATTTGCCTCAATGACACTACACGCTTCGTCCGCACCCCAGGCCAAGACTCGTACCGGGACCGTCGAAGGCAAGACCGACGGCAAGGTCAACGCCTTCCTCGGCATTCCCTACGCCGCGCCTCCGGTCGGCGATCTGCGCTGGAAGGTGCCGCAACCCGCTGCCAAATGGTCCGGCGTCCGCAAAGCCAACGAATTCGGCAATCACTGCATGCAGGGAAACGTTTTCGGCGACATGGTCTTCCACGACCCGGGCGCCAGCGAGGATTGCCTCACCCTCAACATCTGGGTCCCCGTGAGGCACGAGTCCGGCAAACTTCCCGTCATGGTCTGGATCTATGGTGGCGGCTTTGTCGCAGGAACTACGTCCGAATCCCGTCAAGACGGATCGAATCTCGCCCAGCACGGTGTCATTGTCGTCTCCATGAATTACCGCCTTGGTATCTTCGGATTCCTGGTGCACCCGGAGCTCGCCAAAGAATCTGGGCACAACTCCGCCGGCAATTACGGATTGATGGATCAACTCGCAGCGCTCCAGTGGGTCCACGACAACATTGCAGCCTTCGGCGGCGACCCCGGCAATGTCACCATCTTCGGCGAGAGCGCCGGATCTTTCTCCGTCAGCTCGCAGATGGCCTCGCCACTGGCCAAAGGCCTGTTCCAGAAAGCCATTGGCGAAAGTGGAGCGGCGTTCTCACGCAGCGGATTGTCTTACGACTCGATGTCAGCGCGCGCCGAGAAAGATTCCAAGCTCGTCAATGAAAAACTCGGCGTGTCGACCTTGGCCGAGCTCCGCGCTATCCCTGCAGACAAACTCCTCGAAAACTTCGCGCCGCCGAAATCACAGGGATTCGATTTCGGTCCCGACATCGATGGCTACTTCCTGCCTGAGTCTGTCCCTGCGATCTTCGCTGCCGGAAAACAGAACGACGTGCCGCTCCTCGCCGGATGGAACCGTGACGAAGACAGCTTCTCGGTTCTGCTCAGCAAAGAAAAACCCACCGCCGATAGCATGAGGGAAATGGCCAAGAAAGATTTTGGCGATAAGGCAGACGAATTCCTGAAGTATTACCCAATTGATACCGATCAACACGTTCGCCGCTCAGCCATCGACTATGCCAGCGACAAATTCATCTCGATGTCGACGTGGGATTGGATGGAGGCTCAAAGCAAAACCGGCAAGCAGCCGATCTATCGCTACCGTTTCGACCAGGCACTCACTCCAAAAGATCCGAATGCCCCGCGCATGGGCGCCTATCACTCGGCTGAAATCGAATACGTTTTCGGACAGCTCGACTCCAAAACCGACATGACCTGGACTCCGGGCGATCGCCAGCTCAGCGACATCATGCAGCGCTACTGGTCCAACTTCACGAAAAGCGCGAACCCCAACGGCGCAGGCCTCCCGAAATGGCCCATGTACACCCCCTCTGATGGCTATCAAGTGATGTATCTCACCGCCGAACCGCAAGCCCACAAAGACGACCAGCGCAATCGTTACTTGTTCTTGTCGAAGGAGTGGAAGCCAAAAGAGTAGTGAACTCTACAGCTCTGTCATCCTGAGCGGAGATTGCATCGCGAATGCGAAAACCGCAGTCGGGGGATTTCTACCCGCGCCATGTATGTCTCGGCAGCTGGCTCTATCGTTTCGCAAACTCGCTACGGTGACGGCTGTAGAAAATGTAAATGCCCAAGCCGAGCACCAGCCAGACCACAAACCTCACCCAGGTAATGACAGTTAGTCCAGCCATCAGACCGACGCAGAGAACAATCGAGATCAGCGGGAACCACGGCACAAAAGGGACGCGAAACACGCGTTTCCGCTCCGGCTGAGTGCGCCGCAGAATGATGACGCCGAGAGAGACGAGCGCAAACGCGAATAGAGTTCCAATGTTCGACAAATCGGCTGCGTCACTTACCGCAAAAATTCCAGATGGAACTCCAACAGCAAGCCCCGCAATCCAGGTCGACCAATGTGGCGTCTTGAATTTTTTATGCACCGCCGAGAAGAAGCGCGGAAACAATCCATCTCGCGACATCGCATACCATATGCGCGCCTGTCCGTACTGAAATACGAGCAACGATGAAATCATTCCGGTAAGCGCACCAATCACGATAATCGATCTCGACCACCGGCTCGCTCCCAGCATCTTCAGCGCGTACGCCACCGGAGCCTCGGCAGCTTCACCCGAAACAAAAGTCGTGTACTTCATCATGCCCAGCAGCACGATCGAGACGCCGACATACAGAACGGTGCACACGATCAGTGACGTGATAATTCCGAATGGCAAGTCCCGCTGCGGATTCTTTGATTCCTCGGCCGCGGTCGAAACTGAATCAAACCCGATGTAGGTAAAGAAGACGATCGCCCCGCCTGTCACGACCCCAGCGAATCCGGACGGAGCAAACGGCTTCCAATTCGACGGATTTACCAGCGCTCCCCCAATCACCAGAAACACCAGGATCGCTCCGATCTTGATGGCGACCATGATGTTGTTGGCCTCGGCCGATTCCTTGATCCCTCGCACCAGCAGCACAGTTAGGATGAAAATGATCAGAAAAGCAGGCACATTGAAATACGAACCCGTCCAGTGGCCCGACTCCCATACCGGCGTCGACCATCTATCTGGCAAGTTGAGGCCAAAAGACGCAAGTTGCGCCTTCGTATACGCGCTGAACCCGATCGCCACAACTACATTGCTGACGACGTACTCGAGTATCAGGTCCCAGCCGATGATCCAAGCGAAAATCTCGCCGAGCGTTGCGTACGAGTACGTGTACGCACTACCTGCAATCGGAATCATCGACGCCAGCTCTGCGTAGCAGAGTCCGGCAAAGCTGCAAGCCACAGCAACTAGGAAGAATGAAATGGCAATAGAGGGCCCAGCCGGAGGCCTCCCATGCATCAGCACTTGCGCCGTCCCACCCCCACGCAGAAAATTCACGATGATGTCGAGAACCTGGGCATGCAGGATTGACGGTGCCTGAAAATATTCCCCCGCAGCAGCCGTCCCCGTCAGAATGAAAATGCCCGAACCGATCACCGCGCCAATCCCGAGCGCCGTCAACGACCAGGGCCCCAGACTCTTCTGCAAACGATGTCCGGGAGTTTCCGATTCGGAAATCAGCTTGTCGATCGACTTGCAGCAAAAAATCTGCTTATCGGAGGTGCGCACAACTTCTTTCGATGGAGGCTCACTTGCCGTGGGTTGTGACAAGAGGTCAGATTTCTCCTGGAACGGAGGCGTTGTGGGTGCCCACCCTTCGCGATGTCCGAAGGGTGGGATTCCCGAATGCTAACAGCTATGCCGCACTACCGCTTCGCCTGGCCGCGGGCGAGTTTCTTGACTTTCGGCTTCTTCGATCCCCGCGGATAATCCCGCGCCTTCAACGGCTTTTCCGCCTTACGCTTTTTGCGCGCGGTGCGTTTTGCTTTCTTACGTTCGTCTCTGCTTAATGCTGTCGTATTTGCCATGAATCAGTCCACTCGTCCTTTGTACAGATTATGTTTACATCAAACCCAACCTCAAACACTCTCAAAACGGTGAGAACCGGTCTTCTGATCCCCAGCACTGGATGTCGTCGCTCCACCATACCAGCCCGTCTTCGTTCGTCTCGATCATGCGCGCCCCTTGAGCGACGGTCAATTCCACATACGGCCACACTGCTACATCGGGTCGCGTCCTGATCTCCTGATTGATAATGTTGTTCCACTTCGCGCAATCTCTCGCGGTATGCGGATTCGGCGCCGTATCCGGACTGACGGCCTTCGCCGTATAGAAATTGAAGATATCCAATCCTTCGGGTTCCAGGTTCCCATCCGAATTCATCACCTGCAACTCGATCACATACTTGTAAACATCAATCGGCTGACCCGTGTCAGCCACCGTATCATGCCGAAGCTGCAGCAGCACTGGCGTACCATCCAGGATCGAAAAATAATCGTAGGGTGGCTGTTGTTGAGGTTCGATCGCCCGTGCAAGGTTCTCCGAGCTGTTCGCCGGACGTCGTTCCTGCCGCGCCTTCTTCACCTGCGCCACCGCAGAGGTTGCCAGCAAACCTGCAAACGCGAATATCAAAAGTCTTTTCATTCCCACTCCATAAAGGTCCATAAAGTGATGGGTGTCCCATTTCTGCCGGGTTTTGGCAAAAGTGGGGATTTTTGCATGGGATCTTTGTCGCGAACTACGCCCGCTCCAGCTGAGCATACTTCTCCACCAGCTTCTTCAAGCCGAAGCGTGGAAATTGTACCGTAATCTTCGCCTCTTCGCCCTCTCCCTCGCGCTGGAAGACTGTTCCTTCGCCATATTTTGGGTGCCGCACTCTCTGCCCCGGACGAAATCCACGCTTGCCCGTAGGCTCTTCAACCGGCGCCGCTTTGGGCACGCTCAACTTCTTCCCCCGGCTCGCAAAGAACTCGGCAATGTTCTCAATCGAATTGTAAGGACGTGCCGGAGCTGTTGTTTTCGTTGGGTGCCCGACTTCTCGCCGCTTTTGCGAAAGCTGGGAATTGCGCGCCCGGTCTGGATCGTGCCAAGCCGAGCTCTGATCCTCGTCTTCGTAAGAGTAATGGTGTGTGTCGGAATAAGTGGAGGGCCGGGTGCCCTCACCCGCCCGGCTGAGCGAAGCTCCGCTGCTGCGCCGAGTCCCGAGTTCCTCAATCAGTTGCCCCGGTACTTCCTCCAGAAACCGTGACGGCACACTCGCCTCGGGCAAATCTGTCCCATAACGCCGGCGATACACAGCACGTGTCATGACAAGCTGATCCATCGCCCGGGTCATGCCGACATAACACAGCCGCCGCTCTTCCTCGATATCTTCCGGCACAAGCATCGTCCGCGAATGCGGAAACAATCCTTCCTCTAGCCCGCTGAGAAACACAAGAGGGAACTCGAGCCCCTTCGCGGCATGCAAGCTCATCAGCGTGATCTGTGCCCGCTCATCATAATCGTCCGCATCGGCAATCAACGCCGCATGATCCAGAAATTCGTCGAGCGCCTCCCCACGATCCTTCGAATCCATCGCCGCATTCACCAACTCGCGTAAGTTCTCAATCCGCGAATAAGCTTCCGGCGTGTCCTCTGCTTCGAGAATCTTGATGTACCCAGTCCGGTCAATCAGAAACTTGAGAATGTCGGCGGTACTGACGGTAGGGGCTGGAAACGCAGCCGCATCATTGTTATCTCCAGCGGAGACGGGAGGCTCGCTCACGAGCGTTCCGTCACAGTCGAGAGAGCTAGCGTTCGCTTCTTTGTCATCCCGAGCGAAGTCGAGGGACCCTGTGTTCGCTTCGGATTCCTCCAGCACCGCCGCTCCAAAATCAAACGAGAAATTCCCGAACTCAGCAGGATCGAAGGCAGTCGCGTCCTCCTCAACTTCCGGCGAACTCTCTTTCCTCGGTGCCTCCGCGTCTCCGTGGTGGGTTTGCGCCGTTTCTTCCAACTGCTCTGTAAACGTCCCGCCCAGCATCGCCCGCGCATCTTCAATCAACTGCTGAAAACTCTTCAGCGACGCCACCGCTCGCGGAGGCACCAACTGCCGTTTCACGGCTTCGCCAATCGCTCCCCACAAAGACAGCCCAGTCTCCAACGCGAGTTGCTCCAGCGTATCGATCGTCCCCTTTCCAATCCCTCGCGCCGGCGTATTGATTACCCGTAGCAACGAAATCGTGTCATCGAGATTCTGGATGACCTTCAGATACGAAATCATGTCCTTGATCTCGGCGCGCTCGTAGAAAGAAAATCCGCCGACCACGTGATACTTCAGCCCATAGCGCCGCATCGCTTCTTCGTACAATCTCGATTGTGAGTTTGTTCGATACAGCACCGCCGCCCGCGGAGTCTCCCCACGCTCCGACGCTTCGCGCACATACCGCGCAATTGAGTCCGCCGCGAACAGCGCCTCGTTCTCTCCATCCGGCGCCTCGTAGTATCCGATCTTCGCCCCGCCCTGCCGCGACGTCCAAAGATTCTTCCCCTTGCGCCGCACGTTATTCGCCACCACCGCCGACGCCCCCTGCAAAATGTTCTGCGTCGACCGATAGTTCTGCTCTAGCCGGATGATCTTCGCTTCCGGAAAATCTTGCTCAAATTCGAGAATGTTCCGGATATCCGCACCACGCCACGAATAAATCGACTGATCCTCATCGCCAACAGCACACACATTGTGATGTTCGCTCGCCAGCATGCGCATCAATTCATATTGCGGCCGGTTCGTGTCCTGGTATTCATCGATCAGCAAATATTGAAATCGTTTATTGTAGTACTCGCGCACCTGCGGCGCAGACTTGAGCAGCCGCACCGACTCCAGCAGCAGGTCGTCGAAATCAAGCGCATTCGCTTTGCGCAGTTCCTTTCGATACTCCTCAAACAGGTGCGCGACCTTCTCCGTCTTCGGATCCGCCGACTGCAAATACAGCTCCTGCGGATCGAGCATGTGATTCTTCGCCCATGAGATCCGGCCGAGTACGGTGCGCGGCGTAAGTTCCTTGTCGTCCACTCCAAGCCGCTTCATGATCGACTTCACCACGGACTGCTGATCGCCCTCGTCGTAAATCACGAACTTTTTCGTGTGCCCGATCGGTGGCTGCCCCGGCACTGTCGACGGAATCCGCAGCGCTTCAATGTCCCGCCGCAACATCCGTACACAAAATGAATGAAATGTCGAGATCACAGGTTTGGCGATGCTCAGTCCGCCAACGAGTTTTTCAACACGTTCGGCCATCTCCGCCGCGGCCTTGTTGGTGAACGTCATCGCCAGGATCGACTCCGGCATCACTCCCTTCTGTTCAATCAGATAGGCGATCCGGTAAGTAATGACGCGCGTTTTTCCGCTACCCGCGCCGGCCAGGATCAACAGCGGCCCCTCGGTGGTCTCAACAGCCTCGCGCTGTTGCGGATTCAGTTGGTCAAGAAAAGACAAGGAAGAAGTGGCTCCAGGAGTTGATTCTCTAATTTTACAGGACAATGTGGGGACAGCCGCCCTCGGCTGTCGACGCGCGCCGGGTGAAATCAAACACTCGAAACTTGCCCCAAAACTTTCCCCCGCAAGCCCCCCCTGTCTCAGCGTTCTTTCACCGGAGTCGAAATGGACGGCGCGTCTGGTTTCGAGTTACGCCGGTAACTCGAACGAATCATCCCCCTGAGATCCAGGCGCGCTGTCCGACCAAAGGAGTCGGTATCGCAGTTTCGCTGGCAGCGTAACGCGGCAGTGAGATTCAATCGGGCAGGATAAAACGTCCGCATCGGGACCTCCAGAGTTCGCTCCGAGCGCGGACGCGAGCTTCTAATCCTGCCCAGCCGCGGAGCGGCGAAAGAACGCAGCCTATGGCGCAAGCCGTGGGTAAGCAGCGAAAGGAGCAAAGCTCCGGAGGGGCGAAAGAAGCGACACCGGCTCAAACAAAGGAGCCTCTTATGCGTTCCAAAATCGTTGCTGTGTCTGTCTTGTTTTTTCTGGCCACACTCGCCGCTCTGAACCAACGCCCCGCACGTGCCGGAGAAATCACCCCCACTCCCGGATACAAAGTTCTCGAACCCATTCGCCACGGCAATCTCACAGTCTTTCCGGTGGTCGCCGCGAAGAGTTACCCCACGAATGAATTCATCACTCTCGACGAAGGCCTCCGCTCGGGCGAGGTGGTTGTCACCGAAGCAGGCAGCGTGCAAGGCCTGGTCCGCCGTCCCGGCACTCCTACTCACCGCTACGATGGCGCCGAGGTCAACCGCCTCGTTCTCGTGAACAACTCCAAGCACCCTCTGCTCCTGCTCGCAGGTGAAGTCGTCAGCGGAGGCAAGCAGGACCGCGTCATCGGCAAAGATCGCATCGTGCCGGCCGAAAGTGATCCCATCGATCTTAGCGTCTTCTGCGTCGAGCACGGACGCTGGGTTGCCAGCACCGAACATTTCGGCGCCTCGGAAGCGATGTATGGCTCTGCAGTCCACGGTGGCCCGGCGACAAACGCTCCTGCTCCCATGGCGATCATGGTGCAACCGTCCGTCCGCGCCAAAGCGATGGCCGATAAGAATCAGCAGGAAGTCTGGGACGAGGTCAGCAAACAAAAAGAGGCGCTCGTGGCTCGGGTTGCGCCTGCAGCCCCATCAGAAGCTGTCGCAATTGGTGGAGTTACCTCCTACGCAAAAGCGAACGAGAATGAAGAGGTTCGCAAGCAAGTCGACTCCGTCGCCAAGCCCATTGAGGAGAATTATCAGAGCCTGATCCATCAACTCCGCGACCGCAACGCCACCGGAGTCGTCGTCGCCGTCAGTGGACGAATCATCTGGGCCGACATCTTCGCCAGCACCGATCTGCTCTCCAAATACTGGCCGAAGCTCGTCCGCTCCTACGCCTCCGAAGCCTTCGTCACTCGCGCCAAAGAAATGGGAGTTACCACAAAGCAGGCCGACGCATTTCTCGCCGACATGGAAGGCCGCAAAGAAACCATCGAAAATGAGCCCGGCCTATATCGCCACACCGAAGTCACGGGAGATGGCTTCAAAGCTTTCTCGCTGACATCGCTGTTACCGAAAACCGGCTTCGAGGTCCACGTAGCAAAAATGGCAGATTGATGCAAAAGACGACTCTTCGTCTAGGTCTAGGTGCGAGCTTTCACAGATGGGTGCCCCATTTCTCGCGCGGTGTCTGCGCGAGAGGTGGGGATTTTGACTCTTAGCCGACACACGCCTGAAGCCGGTCTCAAAACTCCACGTGTGCCCGAAACGACGGCACTAGCACCGGCCCGCGATCACGGTTGTATCCCGGATTATTAATGTGTTGCAGCCCCGGCGCGAGGTAAATTCCGCGCCAGACGTGCAGCGTGTAGTACGACTCCACGATATTTTCGCGGCCGTAGTTTAGGTGCCCATCGCCGAGCAGGAATCCAAGTCCCCCTGCATTCAAATAGTTCTGATGATCTTTCTTGATGGCATTGCTGACGAATGCAATTCCGGCACGATCTTGCTTGCGATGCCACCACGATCCGTTCGCGCCCAGGCCTTCCGCGAACGTCTGCTCGACTTCCGTGTACGCAAAAGATTCTGTCCGGCCGTCGTTCCATCCGAAACGCGCGAAGGCAGTGAGATATGGCGTAAGGTTTTGCTCGACGTTCGCGCCGAATCCGTACTTCTGCGTGATGCGCCAAGGATGGTTCGTGATGTCGGCGCTTGTGCCCGCTTCTGCCGCCTTGATCACTTGATCGCGATAAATGCCCATGTTCGCGGAGTTAGTAAAGGCCAATAGACGAACAACGCCAGCTTTCTTCGGCAGAAATCCTTTGCGAAGTTCGTACTCGAAATTCTCCGCATGGGCTTCCCACGGTTTCCACACAAGATCGATGCCGTTGGCGACCTTCGGCATCAGGCCTTCAACGAAACGGAATCCCCAATTTCGGTCTTCAAAGTCGAGGACCGCCCCCACGGTGTACCCACGAGTATCGGCAGCATAGTCCCACGCGCCATTGTTATCGGTCGTCCAGTTGATGAACTGAAAATGCGTATCGGAGCCGACCGAATTGATGTCGACAAAATCGGGCATGCTGAACTTGCCGAATCGAAATTCGAGGCGGCGCCGTGGAAGTTCGTCGAACAAAGACAGAAAATTCCGCTCGTTCTCGACCTTGTCTTTACTCAGCGCAAAAACGTAATGGAACATGCCGCGCCCGAGATATGGCGCCTTGCTGAGCAACGGATTGCGCACGATATCGAGATCCGTATTGCCGGCGAGCCCGAATCCCTGTGATAGCGCCGCTCCCCCGGCTTCTTCAATATCGACAATGAACTCCGTTGAGTTGTTGAGTCGATATCCGGTATACAGCGTCATCAGCCGCGAAGTGGCTTTTTCGTAGTGAGGACTAAGACTGTGCGTCCCGCTGTAAAGAGCTGGAAACTCCGGATGAGCCTGGAATATGAAATTCGCTTGACCGGAGAGCCAGAACCGTGTGTCTTTGAAGTGAGGAAACATGGATTCCACGCTTTGCTCGACCTCGGGCTCCTGAGGATCCGGCTCAGCCGAGATCCCATGCGGGGCAGGAGCAATCTCCGTTTGCTGCGCGTGAACAACTGCACCGCCTATCAGTCCCAGAGAAGAGATGGCGATCAGAAACTGATGCAGGCTTCTGGCGAGTCTGTGTAGCGCGCTCATTCGAAAGTAGAGATAGCCGACGACAATTCAGAATTTGGTCTGGTTTGCAACACACAGATTAGCCGTAGTATACCTAAAGTAATTAACCACAGTTAATAAAATGCGAATGCATGTATTTTTTCGGAATACTTACCGTACGCCAGCCGCGTTAAAGAATTGTTAAGCGATCGAGGTAATCACTCCTGTTGCCCGACGGTCTGCGGCAGTCGCAAGCATGGCGGCTGCGTCGCTCCCACACGACCTGTTTGACAGGGTTCGGCTTGAACTTCTAACCTGATTGGCTCTGGTTATGAAAGTTATTGTATTAGGTAGTGGTGGGCGCGAGCATGCGCTGGTGTGGAAACTGCGGCAATCGCCGCGGATTTCGAAGCTCTATTGCGCTCCCGGCAATGGCGGCATTGGCGACGAGGCCGAATGCCTCCCTGCCGACCTGAAGAGTCTGGATTCCATCGTCGCCCTGGCAAATCGGCTGCAACCGGACCTGACGGTGGTTGGTCCCGAATTGCCTCTCACCCTGGGTGTCGTCGACGAGTTCAATCGCCGCGGATGGCGCGTCTTTGGCCCAACCAAGGCGGCTGCGCAACTCGAATCCAGCAAAAGTTTTGCAAAAGAATTCCTGCAACGCCATCACATCCCAACGGCCCCCTTTGCCATTTGCGATTCCATCGAGCAGGTGCGCGCCGCTTTAGGACACTTCCACACTCCAGTGGTCGTGAAGGCGGACGGTCTGGCAGCAGGCAAGGGCGTCGTGATTGCCAAAAATAAAGAAGAGGCCGCAAGCGTAGCCTCGGAGATGCTTAGCGGCCGCATGCTGGGCGACGCCGGCGCGCGTGTCGTCTTGGAAGAGTGCCTACAAGGCGACGAACTGTCATTTCTCGTCTTCAGCGACGGAGAGCGCGTGGCGCCCCTTGTCGGAGCGCAAGATCACAAGCGCGTGGGCGATGGCGACACCGGACCGAATACCGGCGGCATGGGTGCCTATTCGACCGCCGACATCGTTGATGATCGCATGCGCGACTGGGTCGTAAATCACATTGCGCGCCCCGTGGTCGCTGGGATGAAAGCCGAAGGCGCGGAATTTAAAGGCGTCCTCTACTGCGGCCTGATGATGACGGCTCGTGGCCCGATGGTGCTCGAGTTCAATTGCCGCTTTGGCGATCCGGAGACGCAGCCCATCTTGATTCGTCTCGAGAGCGATCTTCTGGATGCCATCGAGGCCTCCATCGAAGGTCGCATCAGTGATGGCGATTTCAAGTGGTCGAAAGATGCATCGGTCTGCATCGTGATGGCCTCCGGTGGATATCCGGGAACATATGAGCAGGGAAAGCGAATCGATGGACTCGATGAGGCCGGCGCCGTCGATGGCGTGAAGGTGTTCCATGCCGGTACCTCGAAGCGCGACGGCGTCTACTACACCGCCGGCGGACGCGTTCTCGGAGTAACGGCCCGCGCACTTGACCTGGACAAGGCTGTCGAGCGCGCCTATGACGCCTGCGCCAAGATTGAATTCGCAGGTGCCCATTATCGGAAGGACATTGCGGCGAGAGCACTAAAGCACTAGACCTAAGTTCGCCCATGCGGATTCCGCGGATCTTTCACTTCCTGAATCTGTGTGCGGCGGCGTGAATCTGCGGAAATGAAGTTTCAAAGGAGACAAATGAGTAAGCCACTGGTTTCAATTGTGATGGGAAGCGATTCGGATTTGGAGATTATGCGCGAGGCAGGAAAAGCCCTCGACGATTTCGGAATCGGCTACGAAATCGACGTAACGTCCGCACACCGGTCGCCGGATCGCAGCGCGGATTTCGCGAAGAACGCCGCGAACCGCGGAATCAAGGTCATCATCGCCGGAGCGGGCGGGGCGGCGCATCTCGCCGGGGTCATCGCCGCGCACACGATTCTGCCAGTGATCGGCGTGCCGATTCCTTCCACATCGCTCAACGGCATGGATTCGCTCCTTTCTACCGTGCAAATGCCTCCCGGAATTCCGGTGGCCACAGTTTCAATCGGAAAGTGGGGCGCAACCAATGCTGGCATCCTGGCCGCGCAGATGATTGCCCTGGCTGATGAAGGCATGGCGAAGAAGATGCACGCGCACAAGGAAAAACTCGCGCGAGGAGTCGAAGAGAAATCCAAGAAGCTGAAGGAAAGTCAGAAGTAAGAAAGCAGAATTCAGAGAGAGCGAGATAGCGGATTTTCGCGTTGCATGACTGAGGATGAAAATTCTTAGTTGCAATCGAAAATCTGCAATCGCAAATCGGCAGTAGCTGTTTAGCTGCTCACAGATTAAGTCCCTTCAGATACTCGCGAAATGGGCCACCCAGGTCTGGACGTTTCAACGCGAATTCCACCGTTGCCTTCAGGAATCCCAGCTTGTCGCCCGTGTCATAGCGATTGCCTTCGTAGACGTAGGCATACATTTTTTCCTGCTTGAGCAGCATGCGCATGCCATCGGTAAGTTGCAACTCGCCTCCAGCGCCCGTCTGAGTCTTCGATAGGCAATCGAAAATCGCGGGAGTCAGAATGTACCGCCCGATCACAGCCAGGTTCGATGGAGCCTCCTCGAACTTCGGCTTCTCGACCATATTGCGGATTTCGAAAAGGCGTCCGTTGAATCCGTTCGCGGGCTGCGCGTCCAGCACGCCATATGACGAAATCATCCTGCCTTCGACCACCTGCGCCGCGATCACGCTGCACTGTTTTTCGTTGAAGACATTCACCATCTGCTTCAATGCGGGCACAGTCGCGTCGATCACGTCATCCGCCAGCAGAACCGCGAAAGGCTCGTGCCCGACGAGTTCGCGTGCCATCAGCACAGCGTGTCCGAGCCCGAGTGCTTCCTTCTGTCGAACGTAGCCGACATAAATCATGTCCGAAATCTGCCGGACGATCTTCAGCAGATCGGTCTTGCCCCGCTCCTCGAGCATCTTCTCGAGTTCGTAGCTGACATCGAAGTGATCTTCAATCGCCTGCTTGCCGCGACCCGTGATGATAAGGATCTGATCGCATCCCGAGGCCATCGCCTCTTCGACCCCATATTGAATGATGGGTTTGTCCACAACCGGAAGCATCTCTTTGGGTTGGGCTTTGGTGGCGGGCAGGAAGCGCGTGCCCAGTCCAGCTGCGGGGAAAACAGCTTTACGAACTCTCATCGTCATGCGTTCGTTTAGTCGTTCCGTTCCGTCATCGGGTTGCCGGATGACGTTTCATTGTAACTGTTGCCGCGCAACGTTGGCATACTGCGAGGCATGTAGGAAAGGCGCGTCAGGTTAAGCGATTCATACATCAAGACTGCACGGCGTGAGCGATTTTCCCCGCGCCGCTTCTTGAGTTGTCGGAGTGACAAGGGTTGCCTATGGGTGCCCACCTCTCGCTCGCCTTCTGCGCGAGAAGTGGGGATTTTTGCCTTTGTGCCGCAGTACAAAAATTACTTCGCGACTACCAGAACGACGAAACTGTTAGGCAAAATCGGAGGTCGTGGATGAGGATTATCGGCTGTGGCCGCGGGACGTTGCCCAAACTGCGCCGTCACCGTGTAAACGTTGTGAGTCTTGGTGTCGAGCGCCATCGTACGTGCACCTTTTTGCGTGGTTACGTTTTCTGCGACTGAGAACTTGTTCGGCGACTCCTCTTGGACGACTGTAAGAACGCCATCTCCTCCGCAGGAAGCGAACGCCAGTCCCGCGCCCTCGTCGTACGCGGTCGCATCGACGCCTTCTCCGATTGCAGGAGTGGCAAGCACCTTGCCGCTATCCGCATCGACAACGGCCATCATCTTGTTGTCGCATCCGGAAAACAGGCGCCGGTTCTTGCGGTCAATCGCGAGTCCGCTTGGCTCCTGGCACGGAGCAAGCGGCCACGTTGCCTTAACCACCAGTTTGTTAGCGTCAATCGCAGTCAACTCACTCTTGTCTTCGATATTGACGAAGACTTCTCCCTTAGCGTCGCTGGCTGCGAATTCCGGCTTGCCATCGAGCTTGATTGTGGCCAAGACCTTTCCGCTCACCGCGTCAATGGCAGTCGAGTCGTGGCTGCGTCCATTGAACGTGAAGACTCGCCGGGTCGCAGGATCGTAGAGAATCGCGTCGGGATTCTCTCCGACTTTGATTTTGTCTCCGATCGGCGCAAGCGTGTTCATGTCGAAAACTGTGACGGTGCCTTCGCGGCCATTGCTGGTAAATCCCTTGCCGAATTCAGGCGCAAGTGCAATGCCGTGTACGCCTTGCGTATTCAGAATGTCGCCGACAGTCTTGCCCGATTCACTGTCGAGAACGATCACATGCGTGCCGCGCGAAATATAGAGACGATGAGCGTCGGCATCGGCGATCAGGTAATCCCATCCGCCATCTCCGCCAACTTTGAACGTCTTGACCACATGGTATCCCGGCCCAGCGGCGGCAACAGCGACTGCCGTCAGGGACACGCTGAGTACGGTGGCGAGCCATACAGAATGCCTCGACATGGCTTCCTCCTCGTGGATTTTCAACGCACGCTGCCAGCGCAAGGGCCCCTTCCCTGCACTTAGCGGCTTGTTCTTGCAGCCGAACCGCATGCGCGACTCGACCGCAACTAACTGTACTCCACTTTAAGGACATCTGGACTTTTCTTGATGATGAATGCTTTTTCGGTTTCGGGCGGGAGAGTCGCGGTCGTCGGTCAATGTACGAACGTATCCACTTGTGACGGACTAGCCCCCAATCCCTGACCCTGATTCGTAACCCGACCCACCCGCCGCGGCATCCGGTGCGCTATTCGGCAGCATCTCTGAATTGAACTGCTGAATCAGCCCGTAGCACTCGCACGCGGAACTCTCAAGCTTCTTGCGGTTGAGCACGCGCACCGATCCATGGGTGTACTCGATGATCTTCTTCTTTCGAAGCATTCCCGCGGCCAGACTCACGCTTGGGCGGTCCGTCCCCAGCATCATCGCGAGAAAATCATGCGTGATCTTCAACAGTCCCGAGCCCACGCGGTCCTGCACCAGCAACAGCCAGCGCGCCAGCCGCTGTTCCAGATCGTGCAAGCGATTGCATCCCGCAGTCTGTGCGACCTGCAGCCCATGCACTGCCGCATACCGGTTCATCAAAATCTGCAACTGTGGATTCGTTTTGAGCGCGGCTTCCAGCGAATCGACTCTGATTCGGAATCCGTCGCCGCTAACTTGCATGATCGCCTGGTGTGGACTTCGCCGAAGTCCCGCTGCAATCGAAATGGGCGTGAATCCTTCGTTTCCGACTACGCCGACCTCTACACTGCTCCCATGATCGGTATTGAAGACAAGCGAAGTCAGTCCCGAATTCAAAAATGTGGAAAACTCGATTTTTTCTTTTGGCTCGTGGAGTACCGTGTAGTGGGGAAGGTGAACGTACTTCAATTCTTGACGAATGGCGGCGAATTCTTCGTCAGGCAGCCTTAATAGAATCTGGTTCGCGACGGGCTTGCCTTCTCCATTCGTCCGCTCGCCTGGCTTTAGAGTTTGCGTTTCGCAGCCGGGGACAACAATTCGATTCTTACGCATGTAGCCTCCGGATAATGAAGATCAGGGCTGAAACTGCTTTGCCGAAGATAGCTCTAAGATGCCGGCGCAGCCTCGCGGGAGAATGGTGTAATCCCTTACCAAGGATATGTTTTGCAATGTAGATTTACAGTGTTTGCAGTATGCCGGTGACGCCGACGTCCTCGCCGGCCGTCTGAGGGATGTTCTGCCGACTGTCGAAGAAGCGCAGATCCCGTTATCAACGAAATTCGACGTCTCTGGGCGAAATCACCGACAAAAGACTTACCTCCGCCTGTTGTCTAATGTTCGCCTCGTCTCCACATCCTCCGAACCACACCACGTCGGGTTCTCTTCGGAACCACGTCATCTGCCGCTTGGCATAGTTGCGATGGCCCTGTTGAGCGGCTTGGACTGCCTGCTCCAGCGTTAGTTCTCCGTGCAGGAACTGTACTGCCTGCTTGTATCCGAGAGAGGCGAGCGGACGGGCTGAGCCTCCGTACTTGCCTAAGAGACTCTTCGTCTCCTCAACTAGACCTGCGTCGAACATTTGTCGTGCACGCTGGTTGATGCGGTCGTACAACCGCGCGCGGTCCGGATCGAGGCCAAGCCGCAAGATGCGAAACCCTTTTAGCGGATCTCGTCCGCGCTGCCACATTTCCGACATCTTTTGACGCGAGGCCACGCAGACTTCGATAGCGCGAATCAGCTTTGGTGAGTCGTTCACATGGATCTTCTGGCCGGAAGCGGGATCGAGCCGCTGAAGAATGCGGTGCAGATATCCCGAGCCGCGCTCCGCCACTCGCTCCCGCAACCGCTCGCGCAATGCCTCGGACCCTTGCGGCCCGGCAAATAGTCCTTCCAGCAGCGCCCGCAAATAGAGTCCGGTGCCTCCAACCACAACAGGGAGACGTGCCCGGGCGTTGATTTCGTCTATGACTTTGCGTGCTCGCCGCGCATATTCTCCGGCAGTCATTTCCTGAGTGGGATCTACAAAATCCAACAGATGGTGTGGAACTCGCGCCCGTTCCTCGGAACTGGGCTTCGCGGTCCCAATGTCAAACTCGCGATACATCGCGACGGAGTCACAGTTCACGATTTCGCCTTGGAACTTCTCGGCGAGCGCGATGGAAAGGGCGGTCTTTCCACTGGCAGTCGGGCCAAGAATGACTATCAGAAGGGGTTCTGCCAGATTCGGCTGTCCGGTACCCACGATCAGTGCAGACTCCAGTGGATCAGGTGCCAGTATCGGATCAGGGTTAGCACGAGAAGCAGAAATGCGATCAGAAGGAGCCCGGCCGTCTCGGAAGCATAGACGGCATGGCGATGGTGTCGATGCGCGTCGCTACGGACCTGTTGGGAAGATGGCACGCGCCTATTTTAGCCCCCCGAGGAGCAAATTAAACCCATGGTCGTAGTTTCCTGCGTTCCTCAGTGGTTCCTGCGGTACGGGCTTTTTCCGGAACTAATCTCACCGACGAGACGTACCCTCGTCTAACAGGCAGGGCTTAAGGTGTGCTCGCCCGCCGGAGGACATTATGAAATCAGTCTCTGTGCGCATTCCGCTATTCGTTTTATTACTTGGCCTTGCTGCCCTTCCCGCTCGTGCCGATGAATGGTCCAAAACCTATACTCCGACTGGTCGGCCGGATTTGCGAGTCGAAACTTCCGACGCTAACATCCGCGTCACCACGGGCGACCAGAGCACCATTCAAGCCAAGGTCACAACGACGCGCTACAAGATTGGCGAAGGCGGTATTCACATTGAAGAGCGGCAGAACGGCAACAGCGTGGAGATCGAAGTTCGCTATCCGCACCACAATTTTGAGTGGGGACCGGGATATCGTGTGGACATCATTATTCAGATGCCGCGCGAAGGCAACGTTAACCTTCGTACCGGGGACGGCAAGATCGAAGTGGCGAACCTGAAAGGTGAGATGGACATGCATACGGGTGACGGCTCGGTCGATCTCGACTCGGTCGACGGAAAGTTGCATGCTTCGACCGGCGATGGACACATTCAGGCCAATGGGCGTTTTGACGAACTGGAACTCAAAACCGGCGACGGCCATGTTGATGTTCGCGCTGGCAATGGATCCACCCTATTGAACAACTGGCGTCTTGAAACTGGCGATGGCAGCGTTTCCCTTGGGGTTCCGCAAAGCCTGGCCGCAAATGTGGATCTGCATACCAGCGACGGTCACATCGATCTGGACATGCCAGTCACGACCGAAGGCACTATGCGGCAGAACGAGATCCGCGGGAAGCTCAATGGCGGCGGAAATCTGCTGACCATTCGTACCGGAGATGGATCGATTCACCTGAAGAAGGCCTAGGCTTCGAATCACCATGCCGCGAGGCTATACTCATTGGTCCTGAAAAAAGCCGATTCTAAGAAGGTCTGACTATGTCCTTTGTGCGCGCTCTTTTAATTGCCGTTCTAGTCGTTGTCCTCGTTGTCCCGTTTATTTCCTCGACCGCTCAGCAGGCCACAACATTGCACACGCCGTCTCTCGACGTCACCGCGATGGATCGGTCCATCGATCCGTGCCTGGACTTCTTTGCCTACGCCTGCGGCGGGTGGATTAAGAACAATCCCATTCCGCCGGACCAATCCTCATGGGACCTCTATTCGAAAATGGAGGACGAGAACAAGACCAAGCTTCGGGAGATTCTAGAAGCTACGTCGTCGCCGGACGCTAGCCGCACGGCTGTTAATCAGAAGATCGGCGATTACTACGCCTCGTGCACGGATGAGCAGGGCATCGAAGCCAAAGGAGCAGATCCGCTCAAGCCGGAACTTGAGCGCATTGCGAAAATCAGTTCGAAATCCGAACTGGCGGATGCTGCCTCAGCCATGTCGACCGATAACGTGCTCTTCCGGTTTTATTCGATTCAGGACTATCGCGATGCCTCACAGGTCGTCGCGAATGCCGATCAGGGAGGACTCGGCCTTCCCGACCGCGATTATTACCTCAAGACCGACCCCAAATCCGAGGAGTTGCGCAAAGCTTATGTCGCGCACGTACAAAAGATGTTCGAGTTGCTCGGGGATAAGCCAGACACCGCTACGAAGGAAGCTCAGACTGTAATGCGCATTGAAACCGCGCTGGCAAAAGGCTCTATGACGCGCGTTGAAAGGCGCGATCCCAAGGCGCTCGATCACAAGCTGACAAGTGGCGATCTGCAGAAAATCTCTCCCGAGTTCCAGTGGCAGTCGTACTTCACAAAAGTAGGCTTGCCTTCGCTCACGTCGCTGAATGTGTCAACTCCCAACTTCTTTAAGACATTGAACGCGGAGATTGATAAGGAAAGTCTCGCCGACTGGAAAACCTACCTGCGGTGGCACCTTGTGCACGCGAATGCTCCGCAGCTTTCGTCGGCATTCCTTAATGAGAACTTCGCCTTCTACGGTAAGACCTTGCAAGGCCAGGAGGAGCTCAAACCGCGCTGGAAGCGCTGTACCGAATATGTCGACGATTACCTCGGCGAGGCGCTCGGACAAGCCTATGTCGAAAAGTATTTCCCGCCACAGGCCAAGCAGGAAGCGTTGAAGATCGTCAATGAAATCCGCGCCGCTATGGAGCAGGACATTAACAGCCTCGACTGGATGTCTCCCGCGACGAAGCAGCAGGCACTTACAAAGCTGCACGCGATGGCCAACAAGATCGGATATCCCGATAAGTGGCGGGATTACTCCAAACTGGACATCGTGCGCGGCGACAATCTCGGCAACGTGGAACGTGCCCGCGAATTCGAGTTCAACCGGCAGTTGGGCAAGATCGGCAAGCCGGTTGATCGGGGCGAGTGGGATATGACTCCGCCGACGGTGAACGCATATTACGACCCGCAGATGAACGACATCAACTTCCCGGCAGGCGTGTTGCAGCCTCCGGCGTTCGATCCTGAGTCCGACGCCGCTCCCAATTACGGTGACACTGGCGGAACGGTCGGCCACGAACTCACTCACGGCTTCGACGATGAAGGTCGCCAGTTCGACGCCAAAGGGAACCTGCGCGACTGGTGGACAGCAGACGACGCGAAGAAATTTGAACAACGGGCAGCGTGCATTTCGAATCAGTACTCGAACTACACGATTATTGACGATATCAAGATCAACGGAAAGCTCACGCTCGGCGAAGACGTCGCTGACCTCGGCGGAGTCCTTCTCGCCTACATGGCCTGGATGGCGGACACGAAAGATCAAAAATTAGAGCCGATCGATGGCCTGACGCCCGAGCAGCGTTTCTTTGTCGGATACGGACAGAGCTGGTGCGGGCAAACGCGTGATGAAACCAAGCGTCTCCGCGCAACAGTTGACCCGCACTCGCCCGAAAAATATAGGACAAATGGCGTCGTCTCGAACATGCCACAATTCCAAGAAGCATTCCACTGCAAGGCGGGCCAGCCCATGGTGAATGCGAACCGTTGCAGAGTTTGGTAGCGCGCACCCAAGCTCTAAACATCCAGTCCGATGGACCGCATCAGCTCGAGTCCGTTGCTTTTAGTCACAATTCCATCGCGCAACTTGTAATCGAATTGTATTCGTCCATTCGCCAGCTCATCCTGAAAATGGACGTTGCACAGACGTCCATCACCGGCTTCAATCCCGATGTCGGTCAATGCAAGGTCATGCGTGCTGACCAATCCGATCGATCCGCGTTCCACCAGGGCGCGCAGAATTCCTTCAGCACCGATGCGGCGGTCCTTCGAGTTCGTTCCCTGCAGGAGCTCGTCGAGCAAGAAGAGTAATGGAGGAGTTTTACCTGCGTAATCGAAGATCCGCCGGAGCCTTGTGATTTCAGCATAGAACCGTGAACTGCCTTCTTGTAGCGAATCGTTGACGCGAATGCTGGCGCCCACTTGCAAAGGCGACAATTGAAGCCGTCGCGCGCGGACAGGGGCACCCGCCATTGCGAGCACCGTATTGATGCCGACTGCCCGCAGCAGCGTACTCTTCCCCGACATGTTCGATCCACTGACCAGCAGAACGCGGACGACGTCGCCGCCGATGCTCACATCGTTTCGGACGCATCTCGCGGCCGGCAGAAGAGGATGTCCCAGCGCTTCGGCTTCGAACAAAGTTGCCCCGGCCGCGACTTCCGGAAATGGATCATCCGGATGTTCGTAACTGTAAGCTGCGAGCGAAATCAGAGCTTCCATCTCGCCGACAACGTCCACCCATTTCCGCACCCCATGACCATGAGCTTTGCGCCAGCGTTCAGCGGCAAAGGAGATCTGGATCGAATACATCAGCGGCGCATCGATGATGCGTACGAAGATGTTTTCCCGCGAATCAATCAGATTGACGAGAGCGCGGAGTTTCGTAATCGCCTTCGAGGCGCTCAGGTCGCTCGACACGAGATTACGCTGCAAGCTTTTCAATTCCGTGCCGCTAAACGTGTGCGACTCTAGCTGCGCTAGCACGCCAGATAAGAGATCCAGGTCGTAAAAGGCCTTCTCGGTGCCGTGGAGAACCGCGTCAAACGATTTCTTTAAGCGGTAGGTAAAGATAGCTTCAATGATAACCACGCTGATGAACGGCGTTGCCAATCCCCAGACCGCCCAGACCACGGCACCCACTACGGCCAACAGTGCCAGCGTGGGCGCCACCCATGTCAGCCACGGCGGACTCATCTGGTTTGGCGATTCCGCCCATTGGATGAGTTCCTCCGGATGAACTCCCACCCGCGCGTCCTCTCCCCGGACGGCAAGGTCCTCGCGCAGGTCCAGTTCCGGACGCAGTTCACTGACCGACGCATGCCTTTGGCGGATCTCATCCGGATCCGACGGAGCAAGCAGCCATCTCGCCAGCATCTCCTCTCCCATGCGCGTTCTCGCAGAGGACATGAGCTGAAACAGGCTGGCATCGCCAAACAAGTCGAGATCTGGGGAATAGACGTGGTGAGAACTAGCAAAACGCTGTCCGGTCTCTCCGGTGCCTGCCCAGCGGTCTTCGATGCGAGCAAGTCCTCGGTCGTAAAAAGCAACCGCACGCTGCGCCAGTTCCTGCGATCGAAGAATCCGCGAGTGCCAGAACGCGATTACACCAAATATTGCAACCGGAGCCGTGATCCACCAAGGTGAGAGAAAGCGATCATGTAACGACATCCACATGAGGACCGCCATCGTAATCGCAAGCATCAGGCGGATGTTTCCCAGACGAATGTGGATCTTCTGCAGAACGGCAACCCGGGCCTCGCGGGCACCCCGGCGCTGTTTGTATTCCTCGGTAGGAAGCACAGGCTCAAAATGTAGCAGGTTGAAAGGCGAATATTCCGACACTCTTTCCAAAACTCCTGTGCGCGAAATCACATTCGCCCTTCTAATCGCAGATTAGAATCTTCAGTTCTTTTAGGCCCCTGCTCGTAGGGAATTCGTGCATTCAACACTCAAGGAGAAACTCATGAGACTCACTAAATTGATTGTCCTGTTCGTCATCTTCACGCTGGCTCTGTCGATCGCCGTTCCGGCCTTCGCAGCCGACGGCGCCGCCACTTACAAGGCGAAATGCGCCGCCTGCCATGGCCCCGAGGGCCAGGGTAAAGTCGGCCCAGCGGTTAAGGGCACCAGCCTCTCAGCGGATCAGATTACTGATTTGCTCACCAAGGGCGAGGACGCCAAGAAGGCACCCCACAAGAAAGCCATCAACGGCGTGAGTGCCGACGATGCCAAGGCCGTTGCCGACTACGTGAAGACCTTGAAATAGGCAGTTTTGAAGTTCAAGTGCGCAGCTAGGGCAGGACAGGTGTCCTGCCCAATTTTTGTAACGGAGAGCAGATTTAAAAGCGTAAATAGTTGATATTGCGATACTTCCTTCATCCGGCTAGAGCTATTGCTGCCTCCGCTCGCGTGCGACTTCCGGCTTCTTCCCAATTACCGACATGGCGGCGGTAGTATTGGCCATTCGTAGAACATGCTCCTGGATGGCAATCTGTAGTTCGGTGACAGTATTTTTCCACTGGGTCCCTTGCTCATACACAGCGCGGGCACACAAGTCACGGATCTTGTCTTCAAGCCGACGCCCTGGCACTCCTCTTCTCCAATTGCTAGATGACTTCTCCGTCAGATGCCACAGTCAGTTCCGGTGTTGGTTGCGGAGTAGGAGAATGAGGTGGACTCTAAAGGTTTCTCTCAATCCGGCTCGAATTTTGGCGTTTCAAGCTTCTGGCGAAATGAGAAGCAAAATAAGAAATTTGCATCCGACAAACTTCACTACTTTTGTGTGCGTTGAGTCCTTGCAGTTGTTACCGAATCTCATGCTATAATCCGGCGCCGTTACAGCAAAAGTTTCTGTGGTCTTCTAATTTACCCCCGTGCCAGCCAGGGCGGCCATCCGCACCCGGCCGCCGCTCAAATCAGGAGGAGCAATGACGTTCGACGATCTAACGCTCTATGGTCGTGATGAAGAAGAGGAATTTGGCGATAGCGGCGCGTATAGCGAGTCGCTAGAAGAAGATTTCGAAGAGGAAGAGGAGGAAGAAGAAGAACCGGGCATGGCTGAACCGGAAGCCATGGAACCGGAGCCAGCGGCGCCGCCCGCTCCTCCTGCTGCTCCCAGGCCCGCACCGCCCTCTGGAGGCGGTGGCGCAACCAAGAAGAAAGCAGCTAAAAGGAAACCGGCTGCCAAGAAGAAGGCAAAGAAAGCAGCAAAAAAGAAATCAGCGAAGAAAGCGAAAAAGCCAGCCAAGAAGAAAGCAAAGAAGGCTGCCAAGAAGCCAGCAAAGAAAAAAGGCAAGAAGCGCCGTTAAGAGTTACCGCAACCGCGAGCGCTCCGCTTGTCTGGGTATTGGGTATTAGAACCGCGTTCCCCAAGGGACGCGGTTTTGTTCTTCCGTCTCCTTAAGTATTGTCGTCAGTATTGTCATCCGACGCGCGGGCAAAGCGAGACGAAAGGAATCCCGGGGTTCGTCGACAGCGCAATACCCGCGAAAAGTAATTCCCCTCGACAGCAACAATCGGCGTCTTCGGAGTAAAAACGAGGCACAAAAAAACGGCCCCTGGCGGGGCCGCTCGAGCATGAAGTTACGCTGCAGTTAGAACGTAAAATTCGCCTACGACTGGATTAGCCGCGGCGAAGCATCGGCCCTCAGACCAATCTCTACCGATTCGTCGATGCTGCGAAATCCCGTGGATGTCGCGGTGACGCGGTAACTGCCCGGCTGCACCAGCGGGAAGCGGTAGGCTCCCGTGGAATTCGCTTGTGCGGTCTGCTTTGCGCCGGTGGCCACGTTGGTCAGCGTCACGGATGCCGACGTTAAGACCGCGCCGGACGGATCCGTGACTGTGCCGGCCAATTCACCGGTAGTTGTCGTCTGCGCTCGCAACAGCGATGCGGAGACTGCTATACACAACAACAATGCTGGAAGACTGCGCCTCGACATTTTTGACTTCCTCTCGACTGTCATTTCCGCGCTATGCGGGCCGGATCATTGTGGAACCGCTCTGAGGCTTGTACCCGTTACCGCAGTAGGAGGCATTGGCGTACCAGTACAGTCTGTGTCCTCGTGGCATCGCAACATTATTCGCACTACGAGAATTGCGTCGCTGCCCGGGGGAAATTCGTACGGGTAATGGGCCTTTTCCAATTTGGATTCCAAGGATCGCAATTCTTCATCCTCGCCCTCAAAATCTGCGGACTCGACCTCGTGGGAATTGATCGAGACGATGAACTCCCCTTTTCCGTTGATCTTGCCATCATTGCTCAACTTTATTTCACGAGAACGGCGTAACTTTTCAGCGGGAGTCAGCGTCCATTCCCCGTTGGGTAGGCGGTGTGTTTCGGTCAGAGACGGATCCTTGCCCGTCAGTTTCTTGTAACGGTTCTGGATCTCTACTTCCTGGTTTCTTGTCGTGTTTGGACCGAACGGTGAAGGAACTGTCGACACGGACGACACTGCTAGCGCGGCTTCATACGCGCGCGCAGCCTGTTGGGTCTTGCCCTCTTTTTCATAAATCTCTCCGAGATGTTCGCCAACCAACTCTTCTTCCTGTAACTGCCACGCGGCTCTCACGTATTGCTCAGCACGTGCGTTATCGCCTTGCTGGAAGTAAACCCAACCGAGACTGTCCCACACGAGGCCGTACTCATAGGTGACTTGCATTGCCGCCGCATTCGAGGATTCGGACGCTCTTGCTTCTTCGTCGAGCCTCGCAAGTGAGGCTTCCCCGTACTTCTGCGCCGCCGCCAAATCGATCTTCGCCTGCGCGAGGGTGTACGCAATATTGTTCAGCATCATCGCATTCGTACTATTCGAATCGGCTGCCTGGTGCAGCTGGGCGATCCCCTTTTGTTTTTGACCGGCTTTAATGTATGCGTCCCCGAGCTGAAATTGCAGGGTTGAACTATCCGGCGAATTCTTAACAGCGGTCTCGAGCATCTCGATCGCCTCGGGATATTTCTCCTTCTCAACCAGGTATGCAGCAACACTTTCAGCAGCGGTGACGTTCGTTGGATCCTCTTTCAGCAATCGGCGCAATTGCTCCGCAGCATAGTCTTTCTTGCCTTGCATACCTGCCATCTGTGCCGCGGCGAGATAGGCCCGAGGATCGGCAGGAGAAACTTTTTCTGCCTTCTCAAACTCGACCATCGCCTCAGGTATCCGATTCTGGCCTGCCAAGGCAAAGGCCAAACCCAGGTGCGCTCCTTTGTAGTCAGGCTGCTTGATGAGCAATTTATTCAGCAGCTCCTGGGCCTTCTTGAGGTCTCGTCTTTGCAAGGCGGTTGATGCCTGCCGGAACATCTCATCGGGCTCAGTCGGCTCGGGCTCGTTGCCTGCCTCGGTTGCCGTCAGGCGGACATATCCGAAGACATCATCGGAAACAGTTTTGCCGAAGATGCGATACTCTCCCCACTCGCTGAGCGACACTTCTGTTTTCTTGATGGTGAGCTTCCGGTCGGTGATCATCACTCCATTGTCGATCTCTGTCTTGCCGGAATATTCCGCGAAAGATCGGTCGTCGTGGCACGACGCCGGAGCGGTGGCCTCATACCCTTTCGGCAGCTCGACTCGCGAATGATAAGTGAACTTTCCTAAAGCACCGAGCACCAGCGGTTCTGTAAGTTTTTTCTCCGGCGTTCCATCGGGAACTTCCAGCCCGGTAGGTGGCAGCGGAGCGATGATTTGGCGATCCGCCCATCCCCCGTAGTCCTTGCGCTCGTAATCGTAGGAAAGCTCAAACGGCGTGTCGATGTCGTCCGGGGGACTCATTTTGACGTTGCTGACCTCACCAAGAAAACGCATTCCATACGAAAATCGCTGGACTGCCTGCTGCCACTGGGATTCTGCGAACTGCCGAAAAGCAGCCCGCAGCACGACTTCGGTATCCCCACGATAACTCTGGCTGATGTGTCCCTTGAACGTTCCGCTGCCGTCGAGCCTTCCTTCGGTGGTGAAGTGTTGCTCCTCCGCAAAGGGAGGGTTGGCCTCTGTTGTGACCAGGGAGGGCGGCTTACCCGAAGGGATCATCAACGCCTGCTTATTGCGCAGAGTCAATAACAGCAGCCCATAGGGAGCGACCTCGGGCGTTGTGTCAAGCCAGACGAAATCGTTACCCCGTGGAACAACCGTGATCACATGGTTGAACTGCGCAGGCGAGGGGACTTCGGGGTCGATCCTGCGGACACTGTGGATAAGTACCGGCCAGGCGTCAATGCCGACTGCCTTCAGAAGCGCTGCTAGCAGTGTGTGCTTGTCCTTACAGTCACCGTACCCGTTGTCGAGGACGTCATCGGCAGCATGAGGCTGGTAGCGGCCAATGCCGAAATCCAGGCCGATGTAGTGATACTTCAGCGAAACGAACTTATACATCGCATGAATCTTCTCATCATCTGTATTCAATCCTCTTGTTAGTTCCGCAGCTTTGGCCTGAATCGCGGTTGTCACTTCGAGCGATGGCTTCTGCAAATCTCCGTACCACTTTCCGACTTCCTCCCAACTGGAGAAGGTCGTGACCTGCACATCGGGATTGGCCGGTATCCGCCGTGGGATCTCGTTCGGGTCAGGCTCCTTCACGATCAGATTGCTGTGCTTCCAGCGATAGATTCTGCGCCCGCCTTCCTCGCTGGTCTCCGGGCTGAATTCCGGGCTTACGACTTTTACGTATTTCCCCGCAGGAAAGCTCATCTCGAGGCGTTCATTCTTCGCGATAGCGCTCTTGGAAAATGTATATTCGGTCCAGAACTGCCCAGGCACCTCCGGTCTAACAATGCGGTGGCGCATGGAATACTCGAGGACATCGCCGACACTCAAGCCCTTCACGGCAACATGTTTTTCATGGATATCGCTGTAAAGCGGGGCGGTACGTGTCACCTCGCCTGGCATGTCCTGCACGTTGTAATCGGGAGTCTTGACGATGGTTCCATCCGGCTTACGAACCCGGACGTAATCAATCTCGACCACTTCATTCGCGCTGGTGTAAGTGAAACTAAGAACCGCGAATGCTTTCACGCCTGCATCAGAGACTATCTTGATCCTGGCGTTCATTTCCTTTATGCCGGTGCCATCCTGTTCGGACGTAATCCGAGTGCTTACTTCTTCGATTACATAGGCCTCTTTGGAAAAGTCAGGCGCAAAAAGCGTTGGTTTTGCAGTTGTAGTGACTTGAGCTAAGAGGAATGTGGGGACTACAACCAAGAGAAGGAGAGACAACCGTATTGTACGCGGCATGAAGGGGCGCTCAACACACGCGTGGCGATTCTACTACTTATCTTCCTGACAAACACGCGGAATACAGCGCCGGGCTTGATGTTTTGTGCGTCCCAAAAGCAAAATCGTTGGGTTAATCTGTGTGGGTACTATCTCTTGCCGCTGTAGGCACGCACTCCCGATGCTGGCAGTCGATAGCCGATTCCTCCGTCCTCGCTGCGCGACCTCGGAATGACAAGGGTTTAAGCGTGCTAGATTTTCGGGTTCGGGACTCGCAAGTTTCGACTCGAACTATTTCTTCCCACCGACCGTGCTCAGACATCTCGAATACAATTCAAGCAGCTTTTCGGCGTAGTCTTCGGGCTTGGCGGCCGATCCGGTGCCCGTGAATCCCACTCCTGTCGACGTTGTGCGGCCGTAGCCGGTGGTCATGGCAACGAACTTCATCAGATCGAGGGCGATATCTTCATTGCGGCGCTGGCTGCCCGAACCTGTGGCTGGAGCTTCTTCCATGATTCCTTCTCCTCTACCGGAAATAACGGGGATGTCTCCTTCGTCGTCTTCGAAGTCCTGCATGTGATCAGTGATGACGAGGTTCATTATGACGTTCAGTGACTCTCTTGAGCGATGATATCAGAGGAACAGCTCCAGCTCTCTGCTTCGGCAGTAGGGCTTCGGCGACAACTTTCAAGCCAGTTCTAGATATGGCATCCTGTCCTTAACGACGAGAGCTGGAGTCAAGCCGTTTTTCTGCAATTCTACTTCGGGTGACCTTGGGCTTTCTAAGTCTCATTGGTTGGTACAAGCGAACCGACTCGTATGAGCCAGCCAATGTGGTAATGCATCCGACCCGAGAGCGCGATCGCCGAGCGGGGCAATCTCGCACTACCCTCTACTTCTCCCTTTGCAACTCGCGGTAGGCTTCGCTCTTCGAGATTCCTCGCTCCTTCGCCACGCGCTTGAGCGCGGATTTCTCATCAATCTTCTCTTCCGCCATGATCTGATCCAGGCGTTGCCGGACACTCTCTCTCGCCGCCGCGACTTGCGACTGAGGTTCCGCTTTACCGATCAAGAGGGTGATCTCGCCTTTAACCGACACGCGTTCTCTTAAGCTCACGAGCACGTCCGCCGCCCTGCCTCGCAGGAATTCCTCATGCAGCTTCGTCACCTCGCGCGCAATCACCACCGGCCGGGCCTCTCCCAACAACTCGACAATATCTTCCGCGCTCTCGACGATTCGGTGCGGAGCCTCATAGAAGACCTGCGTTCGCGGAGAATTCTTGAGTGTTTCCAGCGCAGCGCGCCGTTCGCCGCGCTTTGCCGGTAGAAACCCTCTAAAGTGAAATGAATCGGTCGGCAGCCCGCTAGCGACCAAGGCCGACAGAAACGCCGAGGCTCCGGGCACCGGCACAACCGGTATGTGATGGCGAATCGCCAGCGTGACCAGTCGGTACCCGGGATCCGAAATCCCCGGCATGCCAGCATCCGTGACGAGCGCCACGCTCGCACCTTCTTGCATTTCCTTCACCAGCTCAGCCGACTTTGTTACCTCGTTATGTTCGTGATAACTCGTCGTGCGCGTCGCAATCGCGTAATGGTTGAGCAACTTCTGCGTCTGGCGCGTGTCCTCGCACGCGATCACATCCACTTCTTTCAGTACGCGCAAAGCCCGCAGTGTGATGTCTTCGAGATTTCCGATCGGCGTGCCGACGAGATAAAGCGCCGGCTCCGTGAGCGAAGCTCGCTCTTCCGGATCTGGTTCGAATTCTGATGACGATCTTTCGTCGGGCATGGCGGGAGTCTATCACCGCTATAACGGACCGCCAGAAGAGACGGCTTTCAGATTTACAGAAAGTACTTTATATAATAAAGTATATTCGTGATCGCTTCTACAGAACCATTCCTCACGCCCATCCGCAAGAGCTGGCTCCCACGGGAAATGAAGGTTGCACCTTTGCTCAGTGAGTGTGAGCCTCTCGCTCCAATCGAGCCCCGTTACGCTCTGCTGATCAATCCGTTCTACCCGAAAGACGCCAATGCAAGTTTCGGGAAGCACGTTCTCACGCCTTCGTTGGCCCTGACCAGCTTTGCCGCCACGACGCCGGCCAACTGGCGCGTCCACTATTGGGACGAGAATCTGCTGCATGGCCGCCCGCCACACAGACCGCTGCCCGAGGTCGTCGGAATCACGGTACATCTCACCTTTGCTCGTCGAGCCTACGAACTCGCGGACTGGTATCGTGCTCGGGGGTCGAAGGTAATTCTTGGCGGTCTGCATGTGCTCTCGTGCCCAGAGGAGTGTGCTCCTCATGCAGATGCACTGGCTTTAGGAGATGGTGTGCAGCTTTGGCCGCGCATTCTGCGGGACGTAGAAGCAAACACGTTGCACGACCGTTACCTTGCGACCTATGAGAATGACTACCGGACGGACCCATCTCCGCGCCGTTCCATCCTCCCGCGCCGCAGTTTTCTAACCACAACCAGCCTCATCGCAACCAGGGGCTGCCACAACCGCTGCGGTTTCTGCTATCTCGCTACCGATGCTCTTCGCATGCCGTATCGCATGCGCGATCCGCAGCAGGTGGTTGACGAATTCCAATCCGACAATCAGCCCTATGCCGTCTTCGTCGATAATAATCTGGGCTCTCGCCCTGATTACTTGCACGCTTTATGCTCCGCTCTGCGCCCGCTAAATAAGATCTGGAGCGCCGCCATCACCATAGACGTGACGGACGATCCCAGCTTGATTCGCAATATGGCGCTCGCCGGATGCACTGGAGTCTTCATCGGTTTCGAATCGCTTACGGATGGCAATCTGTCGGACTCTAACAAGAAAACACCGAAGACATCCGACTATGCCCGCCGGGTCCGCATGCTCCACGACTATGGCATCCAGGTAAATGGATCATTCGTGCTTGGCTTCGATCATGACCGCAAGGATGTGTTCGCCAACACCGCGCAATGGATCGAGGAAAATCGGCTGGAGTGCGCCACGTTTCACATCCTGACTCCATATCCAGCGACACCTCTGTTCCGGCAGATGGAGAAACAGGATCGAATCCTCCACCGCGATTGGACTCTGTACGACACAGGCCACGCTGTCTTCCGCCCGAAGCACATGAGCCCGGAAGAACTCGAACTCGGATATGCCTGGATCTACCAGCGCCTCTTCTCGCACTCTTCCATTTGGCATCGGCGCCCGGAACAGTGGCAGGCCGTGCCTCTCTATCTCGCGATGTCTTACCTCTACAAGCGTTCGAACCGCTTTTGGCATTTGCTGATCAAGCACGACCTAGTCAATCCGGTCTGGAAACCGCTGGTAGAACTCACGCGAATCCGCCACGTGCGGTACCGAAGCCGGCTCTTCGCCCAGGAACCAGCCAGGGGCGGCCTGGGGCATGTGGTTTCTGCCGGGGTTTAGTTTCCGGTGGCACTCTCCAATTCGCGAAATAATAAAGGGTCATGTGCAATCATTCATCTGAGATATTTCTATGGCTGAGAACGCGAGGTTTCCTTCTTGGAGGGTTGCCCCCTACTTCGTGGTCGACGACGTCGTAGCCACCGCCAATTTCTATCGCGACAAGCTCGGCTTCTCCTATGAGCGTTTCTGGGGAGAACCGCCGTGCTTCTGCATGGTTCGGCGCGAAGGCACGACCCTTATGTTGAAACAGGTAGGCAGCCCAGGCTTCATGCGTCCCAATCGCACGCCCGATCCGGAGGACTTTACGTGGGACGCTTATTTCTGGATCGATGATGCCGATGCTCTCTTAGCGGAATATCAAGCCAAAGGGATCAAGATCGTACGCCCCATCTGTGACCAGGAGTACGCCATGCGCGAATTTGATATCGAGGACTGCAACGGCTTCCGCCTCTGTTTTGGGCACGACATTTCGGGTTAGAGGAACTTCTGGCCCGTCAGCTGGCAACTCCGCCGCTTCCACGAAAATATTCCGCCGCATCAGATCGAAGCAGCAGGTAGGCAATCCCCGCAAAAATCACAACGTGAACCACCAATCCATGAAACGGAGGGAATGCCGTCAGCGCTACATGGAACCCCAGCCACGCGATAGCTAGCCAGCGCGCCCAATTCTGTCGCCGAAGCATGAAGATTCCCGCAACCACAGCCAGCAACTCGACGAATTCGATTAGGAAAACGTCCCAATGAAGACCGCGTAGTTCTGGCAAGTGAAAGGCGAACATAACGATCCCTACCGCAATCAGTAGCCAAGCGACGCCAGTCACTGAAATCGGACGCTGATTCAAGTCATCACTCCAGACACACATTATCGGCCGGTTGGTACCAGAAAAAGCTCTGATTTTTGGATCAGAGTTTTCTTGACAATAATTACTGTGTGTAATACAGTATGTGTCATACACTATATGTCAACCAGCATTGCAAGCCTGGAAGCCTTTGAAAACCTTAGGCTTGAGCTCCGACGCGGCTGCCTGACGTTGGCTGTCCTCACCCAGCTTCGAACCGAACGCTACGGGTACACGCTTCGCAAGGCCCTCGCTGACGACGGACTGGAAATCGACGAAGGTACGCTTTACCCGCTGCTTCGCCGGCTTGAGAGCCAAGGACTGCTGGTGAGCCAGTGGCGCGAGGAAGAGAAACGCAATAAGAGGTTCTACAAGCTCTCGCCCGCAGGCAAAGAGACCCTCACTCAGTTGTTGGCCGAATGGGAACGCATTAATACATCGCTGACCAAGATTCTTCAAGAGGTATAACGCAATGAGCACGCCGAAAAATCCGCTCGAACTTGTCGACCGCTACCTGCAAGCCGTACGTTTCTGGCTTCCGAAGACACAGCGCGAGGAAGACGTACTTGCCGAGCTCGGCGACGATCTGCGCTCGCAGATCGAAGCGAAAGAATCAGAACTGGGACGCTCCGCCAGAAAAGAGGAAGTCTCTGAAATCCTGAAGCGCTGCGGCATGCCCATGATCGTTGCCGGTCGTCTCGCGCCCAAAAGGTATTTGATCGGACCAACCCTGTTCCCAATCTACGCGTTCGTGCTGAAGATGGTGTTGCTCTGGATCATCGTGCCGGTCTTCGTCTTCATCATCGGCCCGGTAAACCTGGCTACTCACAACGGCGCCCTGGGAACAGCGATTGGCATGACGATCGGCAATCTGTGGTCCGCCTTGTTCATTGCTGCAGGCACGATCACCCTGGTGTTTGTCGCAATCGAACGAACCGCTGCGACCGCGAAAGGGGAATGCAAATGGGATCCGATGAAGCTGCCGGAAGTACGAAAGCATGAGCGAAGACCCTCTGCCGTGCAGACGGTGTGTGAGCTTGCTTTCAACTTCTTCGGACTCGTCTGGCTGCTGCTCATTCCCCAAAATCACTTTTTGATTTTTGGTCCGGCAGCTGGTTATTTGAAACCTGGACCGATCTGGCATACGTTCTACATTCCCATTGTCGCCGTCGCGGCGTATTCAATCTTGCGCTGCCTGATCTCGCTGGCCCAGCCGCAATGGACGTGGTTCTCTGCGCTCGGAAACCTTCTGCAAAACGGTTTCACGCTGATCATCCTGAAATTCATGCTCGCGGCGGCAAGCCATTCCGCAGGCGCAGGATGGCATCCATTCGTTGTCATCGATCAAGCTGCAACGTCGGCACAAGCTCTTAAAGTGTCGGCGATCGTGAACGCATCAATCCTGGTCGGCATGGTCGGCACGTGGATCGGATTGTGCATTGCGGTTCCGATCCAAACCTGGCAATTCATGCGCCGCCTTCGAAACGGTGTCCCTGGCAAAGAACAAACCGCGCCGCTTCACGTGCTGTAAGTGCTGCGATTATCTCTATCATTCCGACGCCCCGAGCGAAGGCGAGACAGGAGGAATCTGATGTGGCAGCGCCACTATCGCTGAACCCAAAGCAGATTCCTCACCGCTCTCACCGCTCTCACCGCGCGGCTCCGAACGATTCGGAATGACAAATCGGAAAGGCTCCGCGTCGCGGCTTCGCTGCCATTCTTGCGGTAAGATCAAAGATTATGACAACGCCAGCTGCCGAGCCTGAGACGGGCGCGAGCCCCGCTCCGGAATCGCGTCCTTCCAACTTCCTTCGCGACCACATCGCCGAAGACCTTAAGAGCAACAAGTATGCCGGACGTGTGCAGACGCGCTTTCCTCCTGAGCCCAACGGCTACTTACACATTGGACATGCGAAAGCAATCTGCATCGACTTCGGGTTGGCCGACGAGTTTGGCGGACACACGAACCTGCGGTTCGACGACACGAATCCCGAAAAGGAAGATGTGGAATACGTCGATTCGATCATGGAAGACGTGAAGTGGCTCGGCTTCCATTGGGACGGACTGTTCTACGCCTCGGACTATTTCGATCAACTCTACGAGTGGGCGATCAAGCTGATCAAAGATGGCAAGGCATACGTCGATGACCTCACCGCAGAAGAAATCCGCAAGCATCGCGGCACGCTGACCGAGCCGGGCAAAAATAGTCCATATCGCAATCGATCAGTCAAGGAGAATTTAAATCTGTTCGGGCGGATGCGCGCCGGAGAGTTTCCTGACGGCTCACGCGTACTGCGGGCAAAGATCGACATGTCGTCGCCGAACCTCAACATGCGCGATCCCGTGATGTACCGCATTCTGCACGCCGAGCATCATCGCACGGGCAACAAGTGGCCGATCTACCCGATGTACGACTACGCGCACGGCCAGTCGGACTCGATCGAGAACGTTACGCACTCCATGTGCTCGCTCGAGTTCGCCGATCACCAGCCGATCTATCGATGGTTTATCGAGCAATTGGGAATCTTTCCATCGCAACAGATTGAGTTCGACCGCCTTAGCCTGACCTATACACTGATGTCGAAGCGGAAGCTGCGCCAGTTGGTGGAGCAGCGCACGGTGCGTGGATGGGACGATCCACGCATGCCAACGCTCTCAGGCCTGCGGCGGCGCGGATACACGCCGGAAGCAATTCGCAATTTCGTTGCGGCAGTTGGCGTGTCGCGCACGAATGGAATCGTCGATCTCGCGATGCTCGAACACTTTGTGCGCGAGGACCTGAACAAGCGCGCTCCGCGGGTAATGGCGGTGCTGCGTCCACTGAAGGTCGTCATCGACAACTATCCTGAGGATCAGGCCGAAGAGATGGATGCGACCAACAACCCGGAAGACGAGAGCGCCGGCACGCGCAAGGTTCCGTTCTCGCGCGAGCTGTACATTGAGCAGGACGACTTCCGCGAAGCGCCTCCGCCAAAATACTTCCGGCTGTCGCCCGGCAAAGAAGTGCGCTTGCGTTATGGATACTTCATCACGGCGAAGAACGTGGTGAAGAACGCAGCAGGTGAGGTTGTTGAAGTGCACTGCACGTATGATCCGGCGACGCGCGGCGGCAACGCGCCGGATGGCCGCAAGGTAAAGTCGACGATCCATTGGGTTTCAGCGAAGCACGCCGTCGATAGTGAAGTGCGCAGCTACGAGACGCTGTTCACCAAGGCGAATCTTGCTGACGTTGAAGAAGGAAAGGACGTGCTCGACTACCTCAACCCGAACTCACTCGAGGTGATTTCGCACGCGAAGCTGGAGCCGTCACTCGCGAACGCTGCGCCGGGCAGTCGGTATCAGTTCGAGCGTCTTGGCTACTTCTGCGCCGATCCTGATTCGAAGCAGGGAGCGCCGGTATTCAACCGCACCGTTGCGCTGAAAGATACCTGGGCCAAGGTGGAGAAGAAACAGACCGGCAAGGGCTAAGCGGCAGAAGAACTCCAGCAGCTTGCGGAATATTAAGGTTAGCTAGCCGCGAAACGTTTGGAATGCCAGGAATTGGTCGCCGGGAAGAAGGCTTTTCGCCTTTACTGTGCGGTATCCGGGGCTGCTTAACTGGCCGACCATTTCCTCTTCGGAGGGCAAGCGGCCAGCACCGCGGGTCGCCGCTCCTCACAAGTTCAATGCCTCTGTACCGAGGCCGCCGCCCTGGCAACAGGTCGTCAAAAGTAGAAAGCCGCCGGGCTTGAGAAAGCTGCCGATGTGGTTGAGCACCGTCACGCGGTCGTCGACGTGGAAGTAGTAGTTGTTGTAAAGCGTGTTGATGTCAAAGAGCTCATCCGGTGTCATTTCGCGAATGTCTCCAGTTTCAACCTTTACACGGCTTTCAAGTCCCCAACTGAAGATTCGTCTATCCTCGACGCCCTCGCTGAAGAGTTTTCCTTCCGGGGACATCTGCAATACACGCTCACCACCGGCGTGGAGTTCTGGTCTTCCGCGGTTCTGCTCTCGACGCTCTTCGGATTTGCCACGCGAGCGATCCCGACGGAATTAACTTGGGCTTGGTGTCGGTGATGCTCTTCGGATTACTGTTCTGTTTGTTCCTGCAGCGGCATCATCGCGAACAATAATCTCTTCAACTCTAGTTTCAGCGGCTCGGCATGGTTCACCGGAGGCAATGTTGTCCAGAGGCTAGCTCCTTCGCTCCGATTATGCTACTCGTTGTCGCGATCTGGTTCAGCCGAAGTTATCGCGAGAATCGATACCAGGCGTCATAGCTCTTCGGGACCTGAGCAGACCGAGAACCCAACTGCGCGCCTAGCTGGATTTGTTGAGATCGTCATCTTTTGAGTACTTCGTTCCCTTGCCCGTAAGCTCTAGTGCCAATCCCTTGTCTGTCAGTTGATACATCCAAACGCCGTCAGAAACCGACGCTGCACCCTGCATGGAGCCGCCTTTTTCCGGGCTCGTTTTGGCGGCCGCCGAAGACTGCCCACCGAACTCCCAACCGGAGTTTACAAAGCCGTCGAAAGCTTTCTGATTGTCGAATACGAATACGACCCTGAACTTCTTGACTCCCATACCAAGGCCGGCTTGGATCTCCAACATCTTCATGAAGGTCTCAGCCTTACCCTGATTGGTGATGGCCATACCCTTACCTTTGCCAGAACCACCAAAGAGAATCTTTACGCCTGTGTTGCTGAAAACTGCGTACCCGTAGGCTTTCTCAACCGCCGCTTTGGCGGCGGGGTCGGCCTTGTAAAGGCGCGTGAGAGTTTCCTGGGACATCTGTCGGATCGCCACTCTCTCTTTCTCCTTATCTTTGGCGTCGTCCGCAAATGAAGCTACGGCGGCGAGGCAAAGCAACGCAATCAATAATCGTTTTACGTTCATTGGAACCTCCGAGAGTTACCGCACGAATCAATTGAAGAGCAGCCGCTAAACGGTTGCGTGGCACCATGAGATCGGGAAAGCGTCCCCACCGGGAAGATGCTACTCACCCGATAGACTGCTATGTAACTACCAGAACTGACAGTTTTGGCGATTCCGGACAATAGCTTCAACGCCGAGTTTCGATCCTTAGCGGCACGGCGACGAATCTGGAAATTCAAGCTGCGCGTAAGCTGGCGTAACATTGACATGCCCGATCTTGGAATCGTAAGGTTTCGGTGCAGCAACCTAAATACAATTTCGATTTTCTATTGAGCACGAGATTCCATCCCGCTCTGAGGCCCACAATGAAAACTTCATCTTTGCGATTGCTTGCCGCAATCTTGCTTTCATCCTTCTCCTTCAACGTCGCCACAGCGCAGGACTCCGGTAAACCTGCTTATCTCGACACTAATCTCTCACCCGAGCAGCGCGCCGCTGATCTGGTCAAGCGCATGACGCTGGAGGAGAAGGCTACACAACTCGTAAATCAGGCACGAGCCATTCCGAGGCTGAAAGTTGCGGCGTATGACTGGTGGAGCGAGGCCCTACACGGCGTCGCGGTCAACGGGACTACGGAATTTCCCGAGCCGGTCGGACTGGCCGCAACCTTCGACACCGACGCGATTCACCAAATGGCCGAGGTGATCAGCACCGAGGCTCGCATCAAGCACGTGCAGGCGGTCAGAGCGAATGGCGGGTATAGCAAGATCTTCCAGGGCCTCGACTTCTGGTCTCCGAACATCAACATCTTCCGCGATCCGCGCTGGGGACGGGGACAGGAGACTTACGGAGAAGACCCTTTTCTCACTGGACGCATGGGCGTAGCCTTCGTCACCGGAATGCAAGGTGACGACCCCAAGTACTTTAAGGTCATCTCCACACCGAAGCACTACGCCGTCCACTCCGGTCCAGAACCGACTCGCCATTTCGCTGACGTTGACGTCAGCAAGCACGACGAGATGGACACGTATCTTCCGGCATTTCGCGCGACCGTCACCGAGGGGCATGCTGGATCCGTCATGTGCTCGTACAACGCGATTAATGGGGAGCCGGGATGCGCGAATCAATTCACGATGGTTGATCAACTGCGCACGAAATGGGGATTCAATGGCTACGTCGTCTCCGACTGCGGAGCCGTCATCGACATTTTCACCGGCCATCATTTTCGCGACACGCAGGCAAAGTCTTCCGCCATCTCCCTTGAGCGCGGGATGGATAACGAATGCGCGGACTTCACCGCCAAAGTCACTGACGATCATGACTACCGGCCCTACATCGATGCCGTGCAAAAGGGATACCTTCGCGAGAGCGCCATCGATCAGGCACTGGTGCGGCTTTTCACCGCGCGCATGAAACTAGGAATGTTCGATCCGCCGGAGATGGTACCGTACACGAAGATTGATGAGAAGTTGCTCGACAGCGCCGAGCACCGCGCGATGGCGCGCAAGATTGCCAATGAATCGATGGTGCTGCTGAAGAATGACGGCACCCTCCCGCTAAAGCCCGAAGTAAAGAACATCGCTGTCGTCGGACCGCTGGCCGATCAAACCAAGGTTCTCGTCGGCAATTACACCGGCAATCCTTCCCACAGTGTCAGCTTCATGGAAGGTCTGAAGGCTGAATTCCCGAACGCGAAGATCACCTATGTGCCGGGCACGCAGTTCCTGCATCCGGAAGGCACGTTGATGCCGGCCAGTATGCTCACGACGCCTGATGGGAAGCCGGGGCTCAAAGCAGAATATGGCGAGGGCCGCGACTTCGAGAAAAAGAAAGAAAGAGCTCTCGTCGAACGTGTCGAAACGAATGTCGATCTGACCGAAGGCAATGTGCCCGCTGAGGCCAAAGGGACGAAAGATCTGTACGTGGAGTGGACTGGTTTTCTGACGCCCAGCGAAACGGGCGATTACCTGATCGGCGTTCAGGCAGAAGGATTCGGTGCGGTGCGGATCGACGATCGACGCGTCGCCCAGGGATGGGGTGGCGGGACGCGGATGGGGCGGGTTCATCTCGAAAAGAACCAGAAGATGGCGATCCATGTTACTTATGGCAGGACGCCAGACAGCAAGGTCGGCGTCCGCTTACTCTGGGCCAAGGTCGAAAACTCAATCCCGCCGGCGGTGATGGAAGCGGCGCGCAAGGCTGACATCGTGATCGCAGTAGTCGGAATCACCAGCGAACTCGAAGGCGAGGAAATGCCTGTCAGTGAACCCGGCTTCCTCGGCGGAGACCGCACCAGCCTCGACCTGCCGCAACCTGAAGAGGCACTCGTGCAGAGTGTCGCTCAGTCTGGCAAACCACTGGTCATCGTCCTCATGAACGGCAGTGCGCTCTCGGTAAATTGGGAGAAGGCCCACGCCAATGCCATTCTCGAAGCGTGGTATTCCGGCGAAGAGGGCGGCGCGGCGATAGCCGAAACGCTAAGCGGCAAGAACAATCCCGCGGGACGTCTGCCCGTGACCTTCTATACGGGGGTTGATCAATTGCCGAACTTTGAGAACTATGCGATGGAAGGCCGGACCTACCGCTACTTCAAAGGCGCGCCACTTTTCCCGTTCGGCTTTGGCCTCAGCTATACGACTTTCGATTACAAGGACCTGAAGGTTCCCAGCGCTCCGGTTTCGGCTAATGAAGGGATGTCGGCGTCAGTTGTGGTGACAAACACTGGGAAGCGTGGCGGGGATGAAGTGGCTCAACTGTATCTCAGCTTTCCGGACGTGGCGGGGGCTCCGATTCGGGCTCTGCGCGCCTTCAAGCGTGTGCATCTTGAACCTGGAGAATCGCAGACGGTGAGCTTCGATCTGAAGCCGCGCGATCTTGGCATGGTGACCGAAGCCGGAGATCCGATCGTTGCGGCAGGTCAATACAAAGTCAGCATCGGAGGGGGTCAGCCTGGAACAGATGCGCCAGCCACTTCTGGCACGTTCCAGATCGATCAGACCGTCGCGTTGCCCGAATAGAAACGGGTGCCCCACTTCTGAGTCTGTGCGTCTGGAGGTGGGGTAATCTCAGTTTTCGATCGTGAGATTCCTCCGCCCGTCGCTTCGCTTCGGGGTCGGACTGACAAACTTCTTTGTTGAATGATCGCTACAGCGCGTCGCTTCAGCGTTCCGGCTTTCTGTACGCATGCGAAGAGGCGTAGTATCCGTCAATGACCTTCGAAGCTTTCCGGGAATCTCTAAAAGATCCGCAGCCGCCGGAAGGACTGACGCTGGCTCAGACTGGACTCTGGTGGGATGCCAAGGGCGACTGGACGCGCGCCCACGAATCTGCGCAACAAGACGAAGGCGGCGATGGATCGTGGGTCCACGCCTATTTGCATCGCAAAGAAGGAGATCAGTCGAACGCCGCTTATTGGTATGGAAGAGCGGGCAAACCTGTCTGCAGAGAGTCGCTCGACTCAGAATGGCAGCACATTGTCGAGAGTCTGCTTCAGGAAAGTCAGTAGGTGAATTCCGAACGTGAAAGAGTAGGGGGAGAGATGCTCGTATGTCCAATGACTTGCCTCGATTTGATCTGAACGGTGATGTCGCATTGGTGACTGGCGCTGCTCGCGGCTTGGGGCGCGCCATTGCGCTGGCTCTTGCTCATGCCGGAGCTGACGTGGCGCTTGGTCTGCGAGATGTGAAAACCGGAAGTGAGCTGGCAAAGGAAATACAGGCCGTTGGCCGACGCGTGCTGCCGTTGCAAATGGATATGACGCGCCTCGATCAGATCAGCCGGGCCGTTAACGACGCGGCGGCGCATTTCGGTAGACTCGACATTCTGGTAAACAATGCCGGACTCTCCCCGGAGAATCTTGCCGAAAACGTTCGCGAAGAAGACTTTGACGTGACTCTGCAGGTGAATCTGAAGGGAACATTTTTTGCGAGCCAGGCGGCTGGACGCGTGATGATTCGCCAAAAGCGCGGGTGCATCATCAACATGAGTTCGCAGGCGGGTTTTGTGGCCTTGCCCACGGAATCTATCTATTGCATGACGAAGGCGGCTATCGCGCACTTGACCAAATGCCTGGCGGTGGAGTGGGGCAAGTACAACATCAGAGTCAATGCTGTTGCACCCACATTCATCCGTACTCCAGGTACAGAATCAGTGCTGGCCGATCCCGCATTCCGAAATAATATAGTCGAGCGCATCGCCGCGCTACACCGTATCGGTGAGCCCATGGAGGTTGCCGGCGCAGTTGTATTCCTCGCGTCGCAGTCTGCGTCATTGATCACGGGCCACACTCTTCTGATCGATGGTGGTTGGACGGCCCTTTAGAGTCAGGCCCCAGCGAAGGGCGGATGCCCCGGCTTACTAACGGTTGACCATCGCCATCATGTGTTCGGGGTATCGCTGGCCCGCAGCGGCATCGATAGGGAAAACCTCATCAAGGCGCGCGACGTCTTGACTCGAGAGATTGAGCTCGGTGGCTGCGGCGTTTTCTTCCAGATATTTCCTACGCTTGGTGCCCGGAATCGGCACGATGTCATCGCCCTGCGCCATGACCCACGCGAGGGCGAGTTGTGAGGCCTTACATCCTTTCTCAACCGCAAGTCGGTTGACTTCACGAACGAGATCGAGATTCTTCTGAAAGTTTTCGCCTTGAAACCTGGGAGAGTTGCGCCGGTAATCGTCAGCCGCGAAGTCTTCGTAACGCTGAAACTGTCCTGTGAGAAAGCCGCGTCCGAGCGGACTGTAGGCCACAAAGCCGATGCCAAGTTCGCGACAGGTTGCGAGTACACCGTTCGATTCCGGATCACGCGTCCAAAGGGAATATTCGGTTTGCAGCGCGGTAATCGGATGAACTTTCATCGCACGGCGCAGCGTATCGGAGCTGGCTTCTGAGAGACCGAGGTAGCGGACCTTGCCGTCCTTGATGAGTTGCGCCATCGCACCCACAGTTTCCTCGATTGGCGTGTTGGGATCGACTCGGTGCTGGTAATAAAGATCGATCGTTTCGATGCCGAGGCGACGAAGACTGGCTTCGCACGACTGCCGGACATACTCGGGCTTTCCGCTGACGCCGCGGGTGCTGGGGTTCTTGGGATCCCGGACAATCGCGAACTTGGTCGCAATAATGAACTGATCGCGCTTGCCTTTGATGGCGCGTCCGACGAGTTCTTCGTTCTTGTGCGGGCCGTAAACGTCCGCCGTGTCGAGGAAGTGGATTCCCAGTTCGAGGGCGCGATGGATGGTCGCGATTGACTCGGCATCGTCGCCGGGTCCGTAGAACTCCGACATGCCCATACAGCCAAGACCTTCGGCGGAAACCTCAAGACCGGTGTGACCAAGAAAACGTTTTTGCATGATGGCTCCTTGCAGGATAAATCGAGCGGAACAGTTTAGTAATAGATGCAGCGAGAGCAGGTGCGGTGCGCCGAAAAATCATTCTCCACAGAGATCACAGAGGACCAGAGAGAAATTCAAAACTAGAGCGTTACTCGGATGCGCGGCTTGGCGTTTGAGAGCACTTCGCCGATCTGAACTGCCGGAACACCTAGTCTGTTTAGTGCTTGTGTCAAGGCCTCGCCTGCGGAAGTACAGATAAGAAGACCTCCGGCGGTTTGCGGGTCATAAAGAATCGTCCGAAGATCTTCGGGGACATCCGCGTCGTATTCGACTATGCATTCGGCGAAGGCGCGATTGTTGTTCAGGCCTCCGGGTATGTGTCCGGCGTGGATGCAATCGAGCGCACCCTCCAGGATTGGAATCCTTCCCGCGTGAATTGTCATGGAAACATCGCTTGCAAGAAGAATTTCGCGGGCGTGACCGATTAAGCCGAAGCCCGTGATATCGGTCATGGAGTGAACTGCGAACCCGTCGTCGGTCGTCGGCCGTTGGCCGTTCGCGACGTTCGCTATTACTTCTGCCGCTTTCTTGTTTAGCGTGGTCATCGAGGCGATTGCTGCTTCGATCCACGGTTGGTTTGCTTTCTCTTTCTTTATTGCTGTGGAGATTACGCCTGTGCCGATGGCTTTGGTGAGGATCAATTTGTCGCCGGGCTTTGCACCCGAATTCTGTAGAACTTTTCGAGGATGGATGACGCCCGTGACTGAATATCCAAACTTGGTCTCTTCGTCGCGGATGCTGTGGCCACCGATAACGGTGCACTCTGCTTCCATCATTTTGGAAAGGCCGCCCGCAAGAATGCGTTCGAGAATTTCCAGATCCGCTTTGTCAGGAAAGCAGACGAGAGCCAAGGCGGTGAGAGGTCGGCCGCCCATCGCATAGACATCGCTCAAAGAATTCGTTGCCGCGATCTGGCCGAAAGTGTAAGGGTCGTCAACGATCGGCGTGAAAAAGTCGACCGTCTGCACCAGCGCTTGATCGGGACTGAGTTGATACACTCCGGCGTCGTCGGCGTGATCGAAGCCGACCAGAACGTTCGGGTCGTGTTGCCGGGCTAATTTCCCAAGCACTTTGTCCAGCGCCGCTGGACTCAGCTTGGACGCTCAACCCGCGGCTTTTACCGACTCCGTCAACCGGAATGGCTTGGTTTCGGGCACGGAACTATTTTACGCGGCGGGAAAAGACTTCACCACGGAGGCACAGAGTTACGGAGAAAATCTTGTACCTGCTTGTCGTCGAGAGGGTAAGGAGCGGAGGTATTCGAGAGCGTCAGGCGGCCGTGAATCGGTAGGGATCCTTCGACTCCGCCGCGAGTCACTTCGCTCCTGGCGGCTGCGCTCAGGATGACAAAGAAAGAACTATTTGGTTGTGACGTCGGTGACTTTGATTTCAGGGTATTGGTGGTTCCACTGCGCAGAGATGCTGTCGAAAGTGAGCCGGAAGGGCGCAGATTTGCCGGGCGCCAGCGGCGCGGCATTCATATCGACTGGCTCATTGTAAGCGCCGTTGGAGCGGATCACGCGCAAAGATAACTCTTCGCGTTGAGCGAGTTGTCCCATGGAATCCTGAAAATTCACCTGCACCATCACGCGAGCAACCGTCTTATCGCCCGCATTGGTGATGGTCCCATCAATGTAGCTGACCGTCGCGCCAACGAAATTTTCTTCCGCACTCATTTTGAAATCGGAGAATTTCAGTTGCCCAATGTAGGCGGAAGGAGCTGCGACTTTTTTCGGAGGTTCATGGAGCAGCAGAGCAAGGGCCAACATGACGCCGATCACCACCACCACGGCAGCACCGATGATCAAGCGACTGTAGTCGCGTTCTTCCGCAACCGGAGTTGGCTGGCCGAGAGTGCCCATGGGGAGATTGTAGGACGTTGGGGAGTGGATGTCGATTTTGGCAGTACACAGCGGCTAAAGCCCTTTTGACAGGATGACTGACGCGGCGCTGAAGCGCCACTCTTCCACGACTTACCCGCGGGCCTTCAGAATTCTTGTGGCGGTTCCGTTGTAGACATTCTTCAGGATCTCGTCATTTAGCCCCAGGCCATAGAGTGGCCAGTGATATCCAAACTGATCGATCTCATAGAAGTGCTCATCCTGCGATTCGAGGATACGTAAAGTGATGCGGTACATCGTCGTGTCGTATCCCATATCGGTGCCGTAGACGAGGCGATCGGAATATTTTGCGTAGAACTGTGAGGCGAAGCGCGGAATCGGAGCGGTCTCAGCGTAACGCGCGGAGATGTCGGCGTAGAGATTCGGATTACGGTCGAAGGCTTCACCGAGGCGCGTGAGGTCGTAGTCGAGATTTGCGAAATGGCAGGCAACGAAGGTCGTCTTGCGATGGCGTGCTGCGGTGCGCTCGAGAATATCAACCATGCCGGCCAGTTTGACTATGTTGGGTTGATTGTCCAGTCGCCACTCCCAGGCATTCATCAGGCCGTCGTTGTGTTTATCCATAGGCTGGTACATCCAGATCGGGTCTGCGACGTGGAGGCTGATTGGCATCCGGAGTTCGCCGGCTTTTTCCCAGATCGCATCGGCGCGCGGATCGTCCGGATGAAGGCCAGGCGCCGTCGACTTTCCGGAGCGCAGGCCTTGACCTTTGTCGTGAATCTCGCCGATTCCTTTCGCGCCCAGGTCGTGACAACGCGTGAGTTCTTTGACGGCGGATTCCGGGAAGCCAGGTGTCTTGTATCCCGTGAAATCCAGTCCACACCAGACTTCGAAGCGGTCGGGATACCTGGAATACT
>Ga0335085_10000832_pt1 | contig 76975 bp, 75 predicted proteins | sample Lox_Sample_45_FD_206712 | JGI IMG/M metagenome (GOLD analysis project Ga0335085, IMG submission 206712) | Soil microbial communities from Loxahatchee National Wildlife Refuge, Florida, United States - Lox_Sample_4.5 | ecosystem: Environmental > Terrestrial > Soil > Wetlands | place: USA... | reverse complement strand
CTCGCGGCACGCGCGGATGACCCGCAGCGCGATTTCCCCGCGGTTGGCGATCAGCACCTTCTTGAACATCAGCGCTGGAACGGATCCCGGGTGATGCCGAGGTCGGCGCCACCCTCGCCGCCCGGCGCGGGCGCCGGCGCGCGGGCCGCGGGTTGGCTCGGGGCCGGCACGGTGCGCGCGGCGCCGGCGGCCGGGGCGGCGGCCGGGGCCGCCCCGCCCTTCTTCTCCTGGAACCCTTCGAAGGTGCGGTCGGAGGACCCGGCGATGCCCTGGATCTGGAGCGAGAACTCGGTGGGGTTGGAGCAGTAGAACAGCGCCGTCTCCAGCGTGATGGCGCCCTGCGAGTACCAGCGCATCAGGCTCTGGTCGAACGACTGCATCCCGTACTGGATCGTGCCTTCCTTGATCAGGTCCGGGATGTTGAGCTGGGCTTTGACGTCGCGAATGTTGTCGCGCACCGCCGCCGTGTTGATCAGGATCTCGCACGCCGGCACGCGGCCGCTGCCGTCGGCCTTGGGCGCCAGGCGCAGCGACACCACCGCCTGGAGCGCCGTGGACAGCAGGTGGCGGATCTCCTCGTGCTGATGCGGCGGATAGAAGCTGATCACGCGATTGATGGTCTGTGTGGCGTCGGTCGTGTGCAGCGTCGCGAACACGAGGTGGCCGGTGTCGGCCGCCTTGAGCGCCACGTCGAGCGTCTCCATGTCGCGGATTTCGCCGATCAGGATCACATCGGGGTTCTGCCGCAGCACGTGCTTCAGCGCCGCGTGAAAGCTGAGCGTGTCCGCGCCCACTTCGCGCTGGTTGACGATCGAGTTGATGTCGCGGTGCAGAAACTCGATCGGGTCCTCGATCGTGATGATGTTCACCCGCCGCGACGTGTTGATGTGGTTCACCATCGCCGCCAGCGCGGTCGACTTCCCCGAGCCGGTCACGCCCGTCACCAGCACCAGGCCACGCGGCCGGTGGGAGATGTCCTCGAGGATCTTCGGCAGCAGCAGCTCCTCGATGGTCTTCACCTCGTAGGGGATGACGCGGAAGGCGAACGCCAGCGTGCCGCGCTGCCAGTAGACGTTGACCCGGAACCGGCCCACGCCCGGCACGCCGATGGCGAAGTCGGCCTCCTTCGTTTCCATGAACTCCTTGAGCTGCCGCGGCTGCATCAGCTGCTCGGCCAGCGCCTTCAGATTCTCCGGCGTCAGCGGCGGCGTGTCGAGCTGCTCGAGCTCGCCCGCCACGCGGACCGTCGGCGCGCGACCCACCTTGAGGAGCAGATCCGAACCCTTGCGCTTCACCATTTCCGTGATGGCGGTCTTGAAGAACGCGGTCGGCGCGGCGGCCTTCGGAGCCGCGGCGGCGGCCGGCGCCGCGGCCGGCGCCGCCGCCGGTCTGCCGGTGGGATCAGACATGCGGCTCGACCCGGAACAGCACCTGGCCGAACTCGACCGGCTGCGCGTCTTCCACCATGACGTCGCGGACCACGCCGGAGAGCTCCGATTCAATCTCGTTCATGATCTTCATCGCCTCGATGATGCACAGCGTCTGCCCCACACCCACCCGGCTGCCCGGCTTCACGTACGGATCGGCGCCGGGCTCCGGCGCCCGATAGAACGTCCCGACCATCGGCGACTTGATCTCGATGAGATTGGACGCCGCGGCGGGCGGAGCCGCCGCCGGTCCGCTCGGCGCGGCGACCGGCGCCGGCGTGGGCATCGCCACCGCTCCACCGGAGGCAGGCCCCAGCGTCGTCGCGACCGCGCCGCCGCGCGACACCTCGTACGCCACGTCACCGCGCGCGAGCTTGATGGTGGTCGCGGAAGAGGAATCCAGCAGGTCGACCAACGCGCGCAGCACGTCGAGGTCGCCCGCGGGCGGCGCGACCGGCGTGCTCTTGCTCGGCCGCTTGGCGTCTTGGCTTTTCGATCCTGGTTTCCCTGGCATCGCTCGACCGGGTGTCAGGACAACGTGATGAGTTCCCGCGGGAACTCGGTGAGCAGCGTGGCGCCATCGGGCGCAAGCGCGACATCGTCCTCGATGCGCACCCCGCCCCAACCTTCAAAATAGACTCCGGGCTCGACCGTGACTACCGCCGCCGCGGGCAGCGCCTGGTCGACCGTCCGCGCCAGCCGCGGCGCTTCGTGCACTTCGAGGCCCACTCCGTGCCCGAGCGAGTGGCCGAACGCCCCCCCCATGCCCGCCGCCTCGATGACGTCGCGCGCGCGCGCATCCGCCTGCCGGCCGGTGAGCCCCGCTCGCAGTCCCGACAGCGCGGCCGACTGCGCCCGCTGCACGACCTCGTAGACTTCTCGCTGCCGCGGCTCCGCCGGCCGCCCGTTGCCGACCACGAACGTCCGCGTGACGTCCGAGCAGTAGCCGTCCACGATCGCCCCGAAGTCCAGGAGCAGAAAGTCGCCGGGCGCCAGCACGCGGCTCGAGGTCCGCGCGTGCGGCAGCGCCGATCGCGGGCCCGACGCGACGATGGTCGGGAATGGGTAGCCTTCGCTCCCGCCGCGGCGCAGCGCATGCTCGAGGGTGCCGGCCACTTCCGTCTCCGTCTGCCCGGGCCGCACCTGCCTCACCGTCTCTTCCAGCGCCAGGGTCGCGACCTGACCCGCCGTCCGGATCGCCGCGATCTCCTCCGGCGCCTTCACCGTCCGCTGGGCCTCGACCAGGTCGCTGGTGGCCTCGAACCGCCAACTCCGGGCCTGCTCCGACGCGGACAAGCGCGTCGCCGCCTGCGCCGTCAGCACGCTGGCCTCATAACCCACGGCGCCGATCTCCGGGTACTCGCCGAGCAGCCGGAACAACCGCTCCCACACGCTGCCGTCGGCAATGTCGACGCGGGCCAGCTCACCCACTTCGAGCGCCGCCTGGGCGCGGTAGCGAAAGTCCGACAGAAACAGCACCCCGCCCTGGGCCACCACGACGAGCGCGCTGGTGCCGCTGAATCCCGTGAGATAGCGGATGTTCGGCAGCGACGAGACGAGCAGCGCGTCAAGTCCCTCGGCGGCAAGCCGCCGGCGCAGGGCCTCCAGGCGCTCGGGGCGCCGGTCAGCCACGGCGGCGCCGCGGCGCGGTCACTTCCCCACCTGGCTCGCCGCCAGCCGCGCCACCAGTCCTTCGAGCCCCAGCAGATAGGACTGGGGTCCGAAGCCCACGACCACGCCTTCCGCGAGGTCCGCGAGCAGTGAGCGGCGCCGCGCCTCTTCGCGCGCGTACACGTTGCTCACGTGGATCTCGACGAACGGGATTCGCACCGCCAGCACCGCATCGCGCAGCGCCAAGGACGTGTGCGTGAGCGCCGCCGCGTTGATCAGGGCGCCGTCGGCCGCGCCGCGCAGCCGCTGCACGGCGTCGATCAGCGCCCCTTCGTGATTGGTCTGCAGCCAGTCGATTTCCGCGCCGAGTTCCCGGGCACGGCCGCGCACCATCGCCTCGATCTGCGCGAGCGTCGTGGTGCCGTAGCGCTCAGGTTCCCGAACCCCCAGCAAATTGAGGTTCGGCCCGTTCAATACCGCGATGTGCACTAGCGTTTGAGACCGTGCAGCCACGCGTTGAAGGAGGTGAGATCATCCCCTTCCGGCGCGGCTGCCGTCTCGCCGGCGGCGTCGGAGGGCCGGGCCCCGCCGGGCGGCGGCGCGGCGCCGAAGAACTCGTCGAAGCTCGCCCCGGGCGCGCTGGGCGGCGGCGCGACGGCGCCTCGGTGCGGCGCCGCTTCGGCGCCGAACACCCGATCCAGGGAGTAGGCGTCGCTGGCCGGTCGAGCCGGCTCACCCACCGGCGGCGCCTCGGCCGCGGACTCTGGATCGCCGAAGGCCTGCTCGAGCGGGCTCGCGCCGGCCTCCGGCGGCGGCGGCGCCCCGGCCGACGCCGGCGCCGGTATCGCGGCGCGCGCCACCCGGCGCAGCCACGTGCCCAGCGATTCGGCTCCGGCCGCCGCCGCACTCAGGCTGGGCGCCGGCGACTCGAGCATGGCGAGCTTGGCGCGGAGCGCAGCATCGTCGGGTCGCTGCGCGAGGAGTCGCCGATACACGTCGGCGGCTTCCGCGCGGAAGCCCTGCCTGAGGTACAGATCGCCCATGGTCTCGGTGAGCATGGGGGCCGCGGGCGCGTCGGCCGGCGCGGCGGCCGGCTCGGGCGAGAGCGTCTGGACCTGCTTGAGGGACGGACGCGCCAGCTCCTCGGGCGGTGTCACGTCCTCGGGCATGATCAGCGGCAGGTCCGGCCCCGATGCGGCGACCGATCCGTCGAGGTCCACCGAGCGGTCGCCCAGCGCCGCGTCGGCGTCGAAGCTCACCGCTCCCGACGCCCGGGCGCTCGAATCCAGCGCCACGTTCAGGTCCTGCGGCGGCGCCTCCCACGCGGCGGGCGGGGGCGGCGGCTCCGCTGCGGCCGGCTCGATGTCGAGCATCGGCGGCTCGGCCGCCGGCGGGGCCTCCGGCGGCGCCTCGGCGGGAGGGACGGTGGCCAGGAAATCGATGGCCGCCGTGGTCTGCGCGTGCTCGTGCTCGGCCCGCTCCAGGTCCTCCGCGTGGATCGCGCGGCTGGTGCGCTCCCCGGCGCCCCACTCGAGCGAGTCGTCGAAGGGCACGATGTCGCCGGCCATGTCCGCCGGAGCGGCGATCGGTTCGGCCGGCGGCGTGAATTCAACGACGTCGATGGGCGGCGCCCCGAGCGCGGCGGGCGGCGCGGCGGCGGCCGGCGGCTCCGACTCAATGTCCAGAAACGGCGCCGATTCCGCTTCCGCCGGCGCGGCGGCGGCCGGCTCCCCGGCATCAGCCGGCGGCGGCCCGCCCAGCCGCCGCAGGTCCGCTTCGGCGTCGATGTTGGTCGGGTCGATCAGGAGCAGCTGGGAGAGCCACTTGCGGGCCCCCAGGTTGTCCGCCATGCGCTCGGCGATCTCCGCCAAGCTCTTGAGCGCAATGATGTTCTCGGCGTCCAGGGCGAGCACGCCTTCCAGCGTGGCCTTGGCGGCGGGATCGTCTTTCTTGTCCAGGTAGCATCGGCCCAGCACGATGTGCGCGGAGAGGTAGTCGGGGTGCCGCGTCAGGCCGTCCTTGACCAGCTCGATGGCCTCGTCCAGCCGGCCCGACTTGCGGTACGCGTCCGCGAGGGGGGCGAAATAGCGCCCCTCGGGATTCTCCTCGTACCGGGCCTTGAGCTTGTCGATCTCGCTAAGCGCGGCCAATCCTGCTCCGGGTTGAATCGCGGAAACTCGGCTAGGCACGCGAGTATACGCCGCCTGGGCGCCGCATGTCAACGGTTTTCAGGGGTGGCCCGGTTGGCTTTGCGCGTTGTCCCTTCTACATTTAGCCCCCTTCGGGTGGCCTTTGGACGTGGTCCGGTTTGAGGGAGTGGTGCGATGCTCAGCACGATGCGCGAGAAGACGAAGATCGTCATGCTGATTCTCGCCGTAGCGTTCGTCGGGTGGCTGGTATTCGACGTCGGTATGGGGGTCTCGGGACGCCGCACCGGTTCCCAGAACGTCGGCTCGGTCGACGGGACGCCCATCACGGTCCAGGAGTGGAACGACGCCTACCGCGTCGCCTACGAGGAGCAGCGCCAGCAGAACCCCGGCGTGACGCTCGACCGGGAAGACGAGCGCGACCTGGAGAACCAGGTCATGGACCAGCTGGTGACCAACGACCTGCTGCGCGAGGAGTACGCCCGCCGCGGGATCACGGTCACCGACAACGAGATCGCCGACGCGGTACGGCAGTATCCGCCGCAGGAGATCATGCAGGCCCCCGACTTCCAGAGCCAGGGCCATTTCGACCCGGCGAAGTACGAGCGCTTCCTGGCCAGCAACAACGAACAGACCCGCGAGTACCTGCTCGCCATGGAGCAGCGCTGGCGGGAGGACCTGCCCCGCTTCAAGCTCCTGCAGGAGGTCACGTCCGACATCTTCGTGCCGGACGCGCAGCTGTGGCAGATCTGGCGGGACCAGCATGACTCGGTCTGGGTCAAGCTGCTCGTCATCCGGCCCGACCAGGCGGTCGCCGACGCGTCGGTGCACGTGACCGACGACGACGTCCGCGCCTACTACGACGCGCACAAGGACGACTTCCGCCGGCCGGCCCGCGCGCGGCTGTCGTTCGTCGCGGTCATCAAGCTGCCCACGCCCGTCGATTCGGCCCAGGTGATCGCGCGCGCACAGCAGCTGCGAGATTCCATCCTGCACGGCGCGTCGTTCGCGGACATCGCCCGCACCGAGTCGGCCGACAGCGCGACCCGCGACTCCGGCGGCTCGCTGGGCACGTTCGCCAAAGGGCGCATGGTGCCGGCCTTCGACCACGCGGTCTGGAGCCTGCCCATCGGCCAGGTTTCCGAGCCCGTCGAGACCCCGTTCGGCGTCCACCTCATCGAGGTCCAGCGCCGCACCGCCGACAGCGCCACCGCCCGGCATATCCTGCTCAAGTGGGGACGGATGGGGGCGCGCCTGGACACCCTGGAGGCGCGGGCCGACTCGCTCGACAAGTACGCCGCCGAGCAGACCGACCCCACGGCGCTCGACAGCGTCGCCAAATGGATGAGCCTGGGCATCAACCACGGGCCGCCGCTGATCCAGGGCCAGCCGTACATCCTGGGCAACTACCGCATTCCGGACGTCGGCATCTGGGCGTTCGAAGCGCACGTGGGAGAGACCAGCGCGGTCATCGAGAACTCGGGCGCGTTCTACGTGTTCCGGCTCGACTCGCTTTCGGCGGCCGGCGTCCCGCCGCTCGCCGACATCAAGGACGAGGTGCGCCAGGCGGTGGTGGAACAGAAGAAGCTCGACGCGGCGCGCCAGATCGGGAACGACGCGGAGCACCGGCTCGCCAGCGGGCAAACGTTCGAGCAGGTCTCCGACGCGCTGCGCCTGTCGGTGCTTCCGGTGGGCCCGTTCACGCGGACCGGGAACGTGCCGGTTCTCGGCGCCGCAACCGCGCCGATCGGCACCGCCTTCCGCCTGCGCGTCGGCGAGCGGTCGGGGTTGCTCGAAAATGACGGCGTCCTGTTCTTCATGCGGGTGGAGCGGTTGGTGCGCGCGGACTCCGCGGCGTGGCGGGCCCAGATCGATCAGCAGCGCTCCCGGGTGATCCAGGCGGCGCGCCAGGTGCGCGTCCAGAACTACCTCGCCGCCCTGCGGCGGGCGGCCAACGTCAAGGACGACCGCGCCTCGGTGCTGCGCCCCTCCACGCAAGACCAGTCCCAGTAACGCCGAAGAGCCGGGAGCGCGTCGTGGCGCGCTCCCGGCTCTTCATCTTCCACTCCCAGGACCCGTCGCGGGACCGCCCGAGCCTACGTTAGGCCCGGTGCTCCCGGTCGTCGGGCGGCGGCAGCCGGCGGGGTTCCGGCGGTGGCTCGGGGCGCTCGATCTCGTCCTGGACCTCCCGCATGCTCTTCTTGAACTCCCGGATTCCCTTTCCCATGGCGGAGCCGATCTCGGGCAGCCGCTTCGCCCCGAAGACCAGCAGGAACAGCACCATGAGCATCAAGATTTCGGAGAAGCCCAGATTCCCGAACATCGTCAGTCCCTCCTAGAACAACGACCGCGCCAGCAGGTACGCCAGGATGACGCCCACCACGGCCAGCACCGACACGTTGATCCCGACCGGGCCGATGGTAAAAGATAACACCAACAGGTTCACACTGACGGGTCCCAGGGTCGGCGTCACGGCAAAGGTCAGCACCTGCTTGGGCGCGCCGTTGGGAAGGACGAGCTTGAGCAGCGCCGAGAGGAATCCCCCGAGGACGAATCCCGACGACAGGATTCCCAGGTAGAACAGCGGTCGGCGCGGGACGTTGGCCATGGATTAGCGCCGACGCTCGACCGCGTAGGCAATGGCGTCGCTCAGCGCGTCGCGCGCCTCCCCGGAGGGCAGGTCATCGAGGGCGGCTTGCGCCACCGCGGCGTACTCGGCGGCCCGGGCCCGGGCCACCTCCAGGCCGCCGTACTCGGTCACCAGGCGGGTCACCGTGGCCACGACGTCGTCGTGCGGCTCCGGCCGGGCGAACAGCTGCTGCACGAGCGCGCGCTCCTCGGCGCGGAACCGTGGCAGCGCCGCGATCAGCGGCAGCGTGACCTTGTGCTCCCGCAGGTCCTGGTTGAACGGCTTCCCGGTGACGCTTTCGGCCTCGGTGTAGTCCAGCAGGTCGTCGGTGATCTGAAAGGCCATGCCGAGCGCATCGCCGTAGCGCCGCAGCGCCTGGCGCCGCGCGGGCGCGGCCCGCAGCGCGCCGCACTCGCACGCGGCCGACAGGAGAGTCGCGGTCTTGGAGCGGATCGTGACGTCGTAGTCGGCCTCGCGGAAGGCGAGCGCGTCGTACTGCGCGAGCTGGCGCATCTCCCCGACCGTCATCTCGTTGGTCACCCGCGACAACACCCGCAGCGGCTCCAGGTCGTCCATCGCCACGAGCTCGGTCACGGCGCGGGAGTACAGGTAGTCGCCCATGATGACCGAGATCTGATGGCTGAACAGCGCGTTGACCGTGGGCATGCCGCGGCGCAGCGCCGAGTGGTCGACGGAATCGTCGTGGACCAGGGTGGCCAAATGGATCAGCTCGACGACGGCCGCGAGGCGCACCGCCCGCGCGTCGCCGGCGCCGGAGGCATGCGCCGAGAGCAGCAACAGGGTCGGGCGAAACAGCTTGCCTTTCATCTGGAGGAGGTGCCCGTTGACCTCCTGGATCAGCGGAAAGTCGGCGCTGACGATCGCCCGGAGATCGGTCACGACGTGGTCGAGCAATTCGGCCACGGGCCGCTGCACGTCCGCCAGCGTGATGCCGGCAGCCTGGGGGCTCACACGCCCGCTTTGGCGAGCGAGCGCACCCGCTCGCCGATGTCGGAAAAATTGATGTCCACCGCGAACACGCGGTTGTAGGCCTGGAGCGCCTCGGGCCGCTTGTGCTCTTCCTCGTACGTGCGGCCGAGCCAGTAGAGGAGTCCGATCCGTTCGGCGTCGTCGTGCGCGGGGATGTCGAGGCCGCGGCGCATGATCGTCTCGGCCACGGCGAACTGGCCCTTCTCGAAGAAGCACATGCCGAGCGCTTCCGATCCCTTGAGCTTGCCTTCGGGCGCCCGCAGCGCCTTCTGGAACTCCGCGATCGCCTCGTCGAGCAGGCCCATTTCCTTGTAGGCGACGCCCAGGTCGTAGTGGCTCTGGAAGTCCTCCTCGCCGACGTTCGCCTCGATGCCCTTCTTGAACGCCGAGAGCATCTGCTGGAAGTCCTTCTGCTCGTCGCCGGAGGGCTCCTCGTCGCCGATCCGCATCCGCGTGTCTTTGGGGACGCTGAACTCATCGTCGTCCAGGAGCATCGCGCCCAGATCCACGTAGTCGCCACGGGCCGGCGGCGCCGCGGCGGCGGGCGCCGGAGGCGGCGGCGCGGCGGCGGGCGCCGTCTCGGCGGGCGGCGCGAGCGTATCGAGCGCCGACCGCGCCCGGACGTTGGCGGGATCGTGCTCCATCACCCGCTGGTAGACGGCGATCGCCTTGTCGGGCTCGTCGGAGCGGAGCAGCGCGTCCGCGAGTTCGACATAGGCGTTGACCAGGCGGCTCTTGTCGCCCTGGCGGTAGGCCAGCTCGACCCGCTTCTGCTGATAGCGGATGCTGTTGGGGTCGAGGCGCAGCAGCTCTTCGACCACCGCCGCCGACGCCGCGAGGTCGCCCGCCTGGTCGAACCCGTCGGCCGAGGCGTCGAGCTCGGCCAGGCCGCGCTCGCGCTCGCCTTGCTCCAGCAGCGCCTCGCCTAACAGCCGGCGCCCTTCCCAGTCCTGCGCGTCGGCCTGGACGCGCGCCTCGAGCTCAGCGAGCCGCGGCGCCTCGGGCGCCGCCGCCTCCTCGATGTCGAGAAACTCCAGCTCCGCCGACGGTTCCTCCGCCACCGGTTCGGCCGGCGCCTCCTCGGGCGCGCCGAAGTCCATGAGCGGCAACCCGGCGGTCGGCGCGGCGGCCTCCGCCGGCTCCTCGGGTATCTCGAGGTCGAGCAGGCCGTCGTCGTCGGGCGCCGGCGTCGCGGCCGGCGCAACCTCCAAGTCCTCGAGCGGCGCCGCGGCGTCTGGCTCCGCCTCGGCCACTTCCTCCTCGGGCGCCTCCGCCGCGGCGGGCTCCCCGAACGATGTGGGCTCGAGCCCCAGCGTGGTGGGCTCAAAACCCAGATCGGCGAGCGGCGGCTCGGCCGCCGCCTCGGGCTCGGTCGTCGAATCAAGATCCAGCAGCGGCAGCTCGGCCGGCGCCTCCGTCTCTTCCGGCTCCGCGGGCTCCTCCGCCTCGTACGACGTCGGCTCGATGGCGAGCGGCTCGACCTCGACCGGCGCCGGGGGTTCCGCAGGCGGCGTCATGGCGGGCGCCGACTTCCGCGGCGCCGGCGTCTCGTCGAGATCGAGAAAGACCAGGTCGCTCTTGGCCTTGGGCTCCGGCGGCAGCTCCTCGCCGGTGAGCATATTCCGGCTCAGCCGCGATTTGCGCTTCTCGCTCTTGTCCTTGGCCTCGAACTCGCCGAGCAGCCGGTCGACCTGCTCCTTCTGTTCGGGCGTCTTCGCGGCCGCGCGCGCCTGCTGCGCGAGCACCGCCCAGATGTCGCTCTGGCCCGGCGTCATCTCCGCGAACTTCTTGAGCGCGGCGAACGCCTGCTCCAGCTCGCCGGCCTTCTGCATCCGGTCGGCGTACTCGAGCAGGTTCTGCTTCGCTTCGGCCTGGAAGCCCTTCCGCGAGAACAGCATGCCGAGCTTGAGGTAGACCTGCGCGCGGCCCGGGGAGAGGCGGAGGATCTTGTTGCACAGCGCGATGCCCTGGTTGACCAGCCCGGCTTCGCCGTTCTTGTCTACCGCGCGCTCGTAGTACTGAATGGCCGCGAGGGTGTCGCCGACCTTCTGGTACAGATCCCCGACCTTGTTGTACAGACCAAGGTCGGCGTCGTCGGCTTCGGGCGAAGCCTCAAACGCTTCAACGGCCTTGACGTACTGCTCGATCGCCTTGGCCCACTGCTCCTTTTGCTCGAACTTCCGCGCCTGTTCCTTGAACTTCTCGAGATTCGCCATTGACCGTGCAGTCAGAACGTCTGCGGGGAGAGCGGAATACCGCCCGAACCCGCTGAAGTTATCCCCGGCTCAGGTAAGTAACAAGGACGTCCGGCGGCGTAAGTCCGCCAGGCAAGCGGCATTCCGTACCAGTAGCTCAGTTCGCGGACATCCCGGCAGTTCCACACCGCCAGATCGGCCCGGCCGCCCGGCACGATGCGGCCGGTCGCGTCGTCGAGCCCGAGCGCGCGCGCCGCGTTCACCGTTGCGCCCAGAAACGCCTCCTCGGCGGACAACCGCGCCTGGCTCACGGCCAGGGCCATGACCAGCGGGAGGTTGCCGGTCGGCGACGAGCCGGGATTGAAGTCGCTCGCCACGGCGAGAGCCGCGCCGGCGTCCACCAGCGCGCGCGCCGGCGCCTGGCGCGTCTTGCCCAGGAAGACGAGCGTGCCCGGGAGGATCACCGCGACCGTCTCGCTCGCCGCGAGCGCCGCGATCCCGCGCTCGGAGATGGCGCCCAGGTGATCGGCCGACACGGCGGCGAGGCGCGCGGCCAGCTCCGCTCCACCGGATGGATCGAGCTCGTCGGCGTGGAGCTTGGCGGCGAGGCCCAGCCGGCCGGCCGCGGCGAGGATCCGCTCGGTCTGCTCGACGGAGAACACGCCCGGCTCGCAGAACACGTCGCAGAACCGGGCCAGCCGCTCCCGCGCGACGGCGGGCAGCATCTCGTCGATCACCAGGCGCACGTAGGCGTCGCGGTCCTGCCGGTACTCGTCCGGGACGTCGTGGGCGCCCAGGAACGTCGGGACGATGGTGAGGGGCGACTCGTCCTGGAGGCGCCGCACCGCGCGCAGCGCCTTCAGCTCGTCCGCGACGCTCAACCCATAGCCGGACTTGATCTCGACGGTGGTCGTGCCTAACGCCGCCACGGCGGCCAGGCGGGCGTGGGCCAGCCCGACCAGCTCGTCCACCGAGCGGCCCCGGAAGTCCCGCACCGAGGAACGGATGCCCCCGCCCTGCGCGGCGATGGTCTTGTAGTCCTCGCCGCGGGCCCGCCGCGCCTGGTCGTCGACGCGCGGGCGGCCGAACACGAGATGGGTGTGGCAGTCCACCAGGCCGGCCGTCACCAGCCGGCCCTCGGTGTCCACGATGCGGTCGCGGGCGGGCCCGTCCGGAGCCGGGTCGGCCGCCACCCAGTCGCGCAGCTGCGCGTCGGTGGCCAGGAGGCTCACACGGTCGCCCTCGACGCCGACCCCCACGCCGGTGCGCACGCCGAGGTGATCGGAGCCGGGGTGCCGCACCGAGCCCGGCTCCGCCGGCCCGCACACCACGGCCGACGCGCCGACCAGCGCGAAGCGGCTCAGCGCCCGGTGTCCAGCATCGGCAGGCGGATGCCGTGCCGGCGCGCCGTGTCGATCGCGACCTGGTACCGCGCGTCCGCATGCCGCGCCACGCCGATCCCCGGGTCGTTGGTCAGCACCCGCTCCAGCCGGGCCGCCGCCGCCGGCGTGCCGTCGGCCACGATGACCTGGCCGGCGTGCAGCGAGTTGCCGATGCCCACGCCGCCGCCGTGGTGGAAGCTCACCCACGATGCGCCGCTCGCCACGTTGAGCAAGGCGTTGAGCACCGGCCAGTCGGCGATCGCGTCGCTGCCGTCCTTCATGGCCTCGGTCTCCCGGAACGGCGACGCCACCGACCCGGTGTCGAGGTGGTCGCGGCCGATCACGATCGGCGCGCGGATCTCGCCGCTGCGCACCAGGTCGTTCAGCGCCAGGCCGAACCGCGCGCGCTGGCCCTGGCCCAGCCAGCAGATCCGCGCGGGCAGGCCCTGGAACGCGACGCGCTCGCGCGCCAGGGTGATCCAGCGCTTGAGATGCGCGTCGTCGGGAAACAGCTCGAGCACCAGGTCGTCGGTGCGCGCCAGGTCCGCCGGGTCGCCCGACAGCGCGACCCAGCGAAACGGCCCCTTCCCTTCGCAGAACAGCGGCCTAACGTAGGCGGGCACGAAGCCGGGGAACGCGAACGCATCGGCCACGCCGGCGTCGTGGGCCTGGGTCCTGAGGTTGTTGCCGTAGTCGAAAGTCACCGCGCCGGCGCGCATCAGCGCCAGCATCGCGCGGACGTGATCGGCCATCGAGCCCATGGCCCGGCGGACGTAGTCGGCCGGGTCGCGGGCGCGCAGCTCCGCGGCCGCCGCCACGTCCAGCCCCGAGGGGACGTAGCCGTTGAGCGGGTCGTGCGCGGACGTCTGGTCGGTGAGCACGTCGGGCACCACGCCGCGGCGCGCCAGCTCGGGCAGCACGTCGGCGCAGTTGCCGAGCAGGCCGACGCTGAGCGCCTCGCCCGCCGCGCGCGCCGCGTCGCACCAGCGCAGCGCTTGGTCCAGCGAGGTCGTCTCCCGGTCGAGGTACCGGGTTTCGATGCGGCGACGGATGCGCGCCGGGTCCACCTCGACGCACAGCATGACGCCTTCGTTCATCGTGGCCGCAAGCGGCTGCGCGCCGCCCATGCCGCCCAGGCCGCCCGTCACCACAAGCCGGCCCTTCAGGGTGCCGCCGAAATGCTCGCGCGCCACCGCGCCGAAGGTCTCGAAAGTGCCCTGGAGGATGCCCTGCGTGCCGATGTAGATCCACGAGCCGGCCGTCATCTGGCCGTACATGATGAGGCCCTGGCGCTCGAGGTCGCGAAACACGTCCCAGGTCGCCCAGCGCCCGACGAGATTGCTGTTGGCGATGAGCACCCGCGGCGCGTCCGCGTGGGTGCGGAACACGCCGACCGGCTTCCCGCTCTGGACCAGCAGCGTTTCGTCGTCGCCGAGGGTGCGCAGTGTGGCGACGATCGCGTCGAACGCGTCCCAGCTGCGCGCCGCGCGGCCGGTGCCGCCGTAGACCACCAGGTCGTCGGGCCGCTCCGCCACCTCGGGGTCGAGGTTGTTCATGAGCATGCGGAGGGCGGCTTCCTGGATCCAGCCCTTGCAGCTCCGCGCGGAGCCGCGAGGCGCTCGGATCACACGTGCCGCGGCGAGTGCCATGACGAACAAGCTAATGCGTGGCCGGCGATGCGTGCATCACCGCCTACCGCATGCGCACCAGCTCCGGGTTGCCGGGGTCCGTCTGATAGGCCCAGTCGAAGATGACGTAGTTGCTGCCGACCGCGCTGAGGCGCAGCGACCCGTACCGGTAGTAGCCGTCGCCGCCGTTCATCTGCACCACGTAACCCCACTCCGGCGTGGCCAGCAGCGGCGCGCTGGAGTAGCCGCCCACCGGCGCCACGTCGATGTCGGTGAGGTTTCCGATGGGTCCGTTCACGTAGGCGCGCAGGCTGTCGCCGGTGCGCTGCGGCGTGAGCAGGAGATTGCCGCCGCCGTCCGTGGTGAGGATGAGGTCCATGCTCGTGTCGCTGGCCGAGCCAACGATGCCGAGCTCGCCCGGCTCGGCGAGATGATCGTTGTTGAGGTCGCGGAAGAAGCGGAAGCCGCTCTGCACGGACGAGCCGGCCTGGGTGTAGAGCAGAATGTTGTGCCCGTCGGGCCGGGGCGTGTCGTAGCGCAGCGGCGACCACAGGCTCTCGAAGCCCTCGACGGAGATCGCCGAGACGCCGAAGCAGCGCGGCACGCCGTTGGTCAGTACGCCCACCAGGAACTCCGGCGACACCGTCGTGCCCTCGAGCGCCCAGTCGGTCCCGCACACGTTGTTGTCCAGATCGTACGACGCGCTGTAGACGCGGTAGTAATCGAAGCCGGTCGGCGCCGCCTGGTACGCGTTGTCGGTCCACGAGAGGTGGATGGCCCCGTTGAGCGAAATGCTCGTCAGGCTGTCGGGGGCCTCGAGCCGGAGGCGCTCGTCGACCTCGACGTAGTCCGACGGATCCGACTCGCCGCCGTCCGTGTTCACGGCGGTGACGTAGTAATCGAGATCGGGCACGCCCGAGTCATGGAACGTCGGCGAGGTCGTCGTGCCCCGCAGCCCCCATGCGTCCGACGCGCTGGCGCGCGAGTACACGTTGTATGCCTCGAGATTCGCATCGGCCACCGGATCCCAGCTCAGCAGAATGCCGCTGGGAGCGTTCGGATCACCGGAAGGCTGGAGTTGATAGGCGAGCCCGGTCGGCGTCGGCGGCACGCTGAGGCCCACGACGTCCTGCGTGCAGGACGTGAGCGAGAGACCGAGGACGGCGGCGACACACGTGCCGGTCAGCATCCTACGCATCCGGACGGCTCCGTTGTGGTTCACGGCGACTGCACATGCACGCGGCGTGCCCCGGGTGGCCGATCTGCCCTAACCAATTGCCGTCACGCAGGTTGGATAGCGGCGCGCGCCGCCCCAACGGCGCCGGCCGTGTCCTCTGTCGGGGACATCTGGCCGTGCGTCCTCACCGGATGCTGCGCTGATCGTACGGCAACTGGATCTCGGGCTCGGCGGTGAGCTGAATGTTGAAGCTGAACAGGAAATTCCCGTTGGGCGACTTCACGAACGTGAACGTCGCCCGCCAGTCGTGGAGGTCGCGGTCAAGGCGCAGCGTGTGGTCCTCGAACTGCCCGGCCACGACGTCGTACGACGTGGACCAGGAGACGCTCCAGTGGCGGGTCGGCTTGAACGACATGCTGCCGGAGATCATCTCGGTCTCCGGCCGCGGCAGCAGCGCGATGCCCGGCGTCGAGTCCGGCCGGGGCCGCGACAGGTTGAAGTTGAGCGATGCCGTGAAGCTCCCGGCGCCGAGTCCCGGCGACAGCCGGTTCACGGACGTGAAGCTCGTGGCCAGCGGACCGCGTTGATAGGGATCGAGGAAGGAACTCTGGCTCTGGGCCTGGGTCGTGTCGGTGCGTGTCGTGTCGGCGGCGGCAGGGGCGCGAGCCGCCGCCGGGGCGCGGACACCGAACAGGGAACCGAGGGTGCGGATGGTGCCGGCGCCGACCTGAAAGCCCATGGCCACGCTGGTCAGCGTCGGCTCGAACCGCGATCCGACCACGCCGACCGGCCCGTTCCACAGGTCGTGCGTGGTCGCGAGCGAGAAGCCGCGCAGCAAGTCGGACGTGAAGGTGTTGCTCCAGGTGTCGGTGACCCAGCCGGTGTGGCCGGCGCGATTGGCCTGCTGGAGATCGAACGAGAAGCCGCTCGACTGCACCGAGAGCAGGCGTATCTTGCGCGCCTGCTCGGGCTGATCGGGGTTCAGCGGCGTGGTGTCGCCCGGCGCGCGCGGCGGCGGCTTGAACTTGGCCTCGAAGTTCTGGGTGAGCGCGAAACTGATCGTCTGGCTCGACGGGCTCGTCCGGTTCACCGGGCCGGCGCCGGCGAGCGCGCGCGCGTACGCCTCCGGCACCGTCGCCGAGGGCGCGTAGCTCCACGAGATGCTGGGCGAGAGGGAGTGCCGAATCGCCGCGAACGGCCCGAAGCCCGGGAACCGGCCGAAGAACGTGGGCGAGACGGACAGCGCGTAGCTGAGTCGCTTGCCCTGCGTCACGTACTGGCCGTTCGTGTACTGGTTGCGCAGCAGGAACGGCCCGCTGGTCGCGTTCGCGATCGCGATGCTGGGCGCGAGGTTCCAGGTGCCCTGGAACATCACCGGCAGGCTGACGCCCGTGTTCCAGTCGATCCCGGTCTGGTAGGTCTCGCCGTAGGTCCGCTGGATGCGCTGCGAGGAGTCGGCCGGATTGGGATAGAACGTGACCAGCTGGGGGGCGTCGCTCCACTGGTCGCTGATGGAGATCGTGTTGGGCCACGTCCACCGCCCGAACCGCACCGGCGAGCTGATCGAGATGGCGGTGGAGCGGCTGTTGCTGAGCAGCGAGTCCACCACGCCGGGCGCGACCTCCAGCGTCTGGCCGGTGGACACCTTGCTCTGGAGCGTGTTGCTGACACTGAAGCCCGGCGACCACACGATGCTCTGTCCGATCGCGATGGGATTGGGCGTGAAGGACACCGTGGGGAACGTGGTGAGCACCTGCGGCTTGTCGAGCGACTGGGTCCGGCTGCCGCCCATCGCCAGCGTGCCCCACGAGTAGCGCCGCTGGAAGTTGATCCGGCTGTCGATCTGCGCGACCGCCAGGACCGGGTCGACCGCGTTGCGGGAAATGACGCTCGCGCTCGAGGCGTAGTCGATGTCGGCCGTGAGCTGGGTGTTGACGTTGAACTGCTGGGTGTGGTTCCAGCGGATCCACCGGCTGGTGTTGCCGCTCACCTCGTGCAGCTCCTGGTAGGCGATGCTGCCCGACAGGAACCGGTTGAGGATGTTGTAGTTGAACGCGCCGTTCAGGGTGATGTAGTTATGCGAATACCAGTCGAAGCTCACCCGCGCATCGGTGTAGTCGCTGAGCGCCCAGTAGTAGCCGATGTTGGTGATCGAGCGGTGGTAGTTCGGGCTGTTCCGGACGATGTCGTTGATGCCGAAGCCGGGCGTGAGGATGCCCGAGCGCCGGCCGTGGCGCATGTCCTGGAAGATGAACGGCAGCCACATCACCGGGACGTCGGCCACGTACAGGATCGCCGGCCGCGACACCATGAGCCGCTTCGAGACGTACTTCACTTCGCGCGCCGCGAAGTGGTAGTGCGGGTCGGGCAGGTCGCACGAGGTGATCGTCGCGTGCGACAGGTACTCGCGGCCGAGCAGGTTGTCGACCGCCACGTTGCCCTTGAGGATCCACGTCGCGCCGCCCTCGCTGAAGTCGGTGGCCGCCGACTGCACGATCCCGGTGTGGTTGCACGCGTCGTACCGCATGCCCACGCCGATCACCGTGCCGCTGCGGTCGAACAGCTTGGGGGCGCCGACCGCGTACAGGCCGCAGTTGCTCTGCGTGTAGCGCACGCTGTCGGCCTCCAGGGCCGTGCCCTCGCGCTCGACCAGCGCGCTGCCGGCGAGGCGGATTTCCTTCTGTTGCGCCAGCAGCTCGACCGAGTCGGCATCGTACCGGGTCACCCGGTAGCCGGCGCGCTGCATCAGGTCGGCCTCCACCGAGTCGGGCGCCTGCAGCTGGCGGGTAGGCGCGCGCGGAATGCCGCCCTTGGCCGTGGTGGTGTCCTGGAGCGAGTCGCGGCCGGTGCTGTCGCGCGGCGCGGCCGGAGCGGCGCCCGGCGCCGGCAGGTGCACGTGCACCGTGTCCCGGCCGGTGGGAACCTGCGCGGCCGCGCGGGCGGCTCCGATGAGGAGCATCACACCGAACGCTGCGACCGCGCGGCGGTTCATGCGTGATGGGGCTCGGGGGCTCCCGCGCTGGCTTCCCGTTCCGCGGCGGCCGCCCGCTTGCGGCGCCGCCGCTCCACCATCAACGCCATGAGGATGGACAGCTCGTAGAACAGCTGGATGGGAATCATCGCCATCAGCGACGTGATCACGACGTCGCCCGGCGTCAGCAACGTGGAGGCGATGCCGTTGATCATGATGAACACGCGGTGGTGGCGCCGCAGGAAGGCCGACGAGACGATGCCCATGTAGATCAGGATGAACATCACCAGCGGAACCTCGAAGACCGCGCCGAACAGCAGGACGATCGTGATCGCGAAGCCGAAGTACGAGTCGGCGGTGATCATCTGCTGCATGCTCGCGGTCACGAACGCCTGCATCACCTTGAGGGTGAGGGGCAGGATCACCAGGTACCCGAGGGCCGCTCCGATCAGGAACAGGACCGACCCCGCCACCACCATGGGCACCACGATCCGGCGCTCCTTGGAGTACAGCGCCGGCCGCAGGAACGCCCAGACCTGGTAGACCACCACCGGCAGCGCGAGCACGATGCCGATCGCGATCGACAGCTTCAGCGCGATGATGAACGGCTCCAGCGGCGTGGTGATCAGCAGCGTGTGGCCGGCCGGCAGATACGGATCCACCGGGCGCTTGATCAGGCCGATCACGTCCCAGTGCGTCACCACGCCGTACCCGATCCCGATGCCCACCACCAGCGCGCTCAGCGCCTTCACGATGCGCCACCGCAGCTCCTCGAGATGGTCGAGGAACGGCATCTCGCCGCCCGGCGTCTCCTCGGCGGCGGCGGGTTTCGCGGGTTCGGTCACGGCCGGCTCGCGGGCCGGGGATGCGCCGCCGGTTCGGCCGGGTGACTGGGCGCCGGCGGCGGCTGGCTGCGCAGCTGATCGCGCGCCAGCGCGGCCTCCTCGGAATTCGGGAACTGCGTGACCACGCGATTGAACCAGGTGCGCGCGCTGTCGGCGTGGCCGGCCTGCGACGCGATCAGGCCGAGCTTGTACATGGCGGTGGCCGCGTGCGGCGCGTTCGGGTGCTGCTGCACGACGCGCTGGTAGGCCGCCGCCGCGGAATCGGTGTTGTGATCGGCGGCCCACGCCTCGCCCATGAAGAACTGCGCGTCCGCGGCGTGCGCGTCGTTCGGGTAGCGGCGCAGCAGCTCGGCGAGGCCGACCCGCGCCGTCTCGGGGCTGCCGCGACGCAACTGGGTCAGCGACAGATCCAGCAGCTGCTCGGCCGACGGCTCCGGGCTGGGCGGCGCCGCCGGCCGGGCCGGTGCCGTGGGCGGCTGGCCGCTGGACACCGGCGGTGCGGTCTGTCCCGCGGCGGCCGGGGCCTGACCGGCCGCGCCGGGCGCCGCCTGGCCGGGTGCGGCCTGGGCCGGCGGGTTCTGCGGGGCGTTGAGCAGCGCCTCGAACCGCTCGTCCATCTGCCCGCGCAGCTCGGTGAGGCGCTGCTGGCTCTGGCCGGTGAGTTCCTGGATCGCGACCAGCTGTTGCTCGATGTTGAACAGCTCCACGCGGGTATCGCCGCGCAGGCTGATCAGCATGTCGCTCTGCGCCGCCAGGGTGTCGTACAGGCTCTGCACCATGCGCGCGATGGCGGCCAGGTCGGCGGCGCGGGCCGAGTCGGCGCGCGAGCGTTCGACCCGGTCCTGCGCGATCTGGAGCTCCACCCGGTTCACGTCGCTGCGCATCGCGCATCCGCCTAACGTGAGAGCCGCCAGCGCGGCGAGCGCCGCGGGCCGTCCGTTCATCGCGCCCCCCGGGTCACCCGGAAATCGTCGCGACGGTTCGCGGCCCACGCCGCTTCGGTCTCGGCCCGGTCGAGGGGCCGCTCCTCGCCGTAGGAGACCACGCTGATCCGCTCGTCGGCGATCCCGTGCGCCACCAGCCAGCGCTTCGCCGTGGCGGCCCGGCGCTCGCCAAGCGCGAGGTTGTACTCGGCGGAGCCGCGATCGTCGCAGTTGCCCGCGATCTCGATGGTGAGCCGCGGGTTCGCGCGCAGCAGGTCGAGCTTGCGGTCCATGAGGGGCCCGTCGGCCGCCAGCAGGTCGGAGCGGTTGAAGTCGAAGTGCAGAGGCGCGGCCAGCGCCGCGTCGCCGGCCGAATCGAGGCCCGACGCGGTGAGGGGCGGCGCGACCACCGTGTCGCGCTGCACCTGGGCGTGGACGCTGTCGGCCCGCGCCTGCGCGGCGCTCTGTTGGGCGAGCGAGTCCGCCCGTGCGCGGGCGGCGGCGGAGTCGCGGGCCGCCGCGGCCACCGAGTCGCGCTGCGCGGCCGCGCGCACCGAATCGGCGCGCGCCCGCGCGACCGCGGCGGAGTCGGGCTGGGGCGCCGGGGCCGGCGCGGGCGGCTTGGCCGGGCACCCCAGCGCGACGGCGGCGGCCAGCGCGGCGCCCACGATGCCGCGCGCGAACGAGGGTCTCGACGTCACGGTGTGCCTCATGGGGTGCTCCCTCCCAGTGCGGGCGACCACGCGGGCAGCCGTGCGCCGCCGAGGTGCGTCAGCTGCCGCACCCGTCCGGTCTCGATGTCCAGAACCCACAACTCCCGCGCGCCGCTGCGGTCGGACGTAAACACCAGGTGCCGGCCGTCGGGAGCCCACGACGGATCCTCGTTGCGTCCCGCGCCGGTCAGCTGGCGCACCGCCCGGGTATCGGCGTCGAGGATAAACAGCTGCGGCACACCGTTCACGTCGCGGTGGAACGCGATGAACTGCCCGTCCGGCGACCACGCCGGCGCCTGGGTCTGCCCGGTCGCGCCGTAGTCGAACCGGCCGAGCAGCTCCGGGTCGGTGCCGTCCGCGCTCATGACGTAGAGCTGCGGCGTGCGGGCCCGCGTCGAGATAAAGGCGATGCGCGTGCCGTCGGGACTCCACGTGGGCGACAGGTTGTCGGCGAAGCGCCCGACCGTCAGGCGCTGCCAGGCGGCGGCGCCGAGCTGGTACACGTAGATGTCGGTCCCCGACTCCGTCCCGTGCGCGAACGCGATGCGCCGTCCGTCACGCGAGAACTCCGGCGTGATGTTGAGACCGTACTCGGTGCCCGGCACGACCGTGCGCTCGCCGCTGGCCAGATCCTGGAGCACCAGCGGCTGGCCGTCGGTGACGTAGGCCGTGTAGACCATGTGCCGGCCGTCCGGCGACCAGGCGGGCGAGAGCGCGGGCCAGCCCGCCGTGCGCAGCCGCGTCGGCGCCGCCCCGTCGGCGTCCACCCGCCAGATCTTCCCGTTGTCCACGAACAGGATTTCGGTGGCGGCGATGCCGGGCGTCGCCGTCGCGGCGCGGACGATGTCGTCGGCGGCGCGGTGCGCCTCGAACCGGTTGGGGATCGCGTCGGCGCCGACGGTCACGTCGCGCCGCAAGTGAAGCGCGCCGGTCCGCACGTCGGTCAGCAACAGCGTCACGCGCGGGCCCTGCGCCGACACGCTCACCACCCACGCGCTGCCCAGCGCGCCGAGCACGCGCAGGTCGGGCGTGCCGCTCCGCGCGAGCGTGTCCGGCGCGCCGATCATCTCGAATCGGTCGGACTCGTCGAGGTCGCGCGCGACGATGGTCGTCACGCTCTCGGCCGCCACCGCGGCGGTGAGCGGCACGACCGTCATGCCGGGCCGCGCACCGGGTGCGTACGTGATCCCCACGCGCACGCCGGCCGGCAGCGAATCCTGCGCGCGCGCTCCGGCGGCCAGCGACCCGGACGCGATGACGCCGAGCACCAGCACCGTCGCGCCGCGCCTCACTGGACCGCCTTCGGGCTGAAGAAGAACGACACCGGCAGCACGTCGGCGCCGTAGCCCGAGGGCAGCCCGCCGAAGCCGCCGGCCCGCGCCGCCGCTTCGATCGCGCCCTGCGCTTCGAGGTCGAAGGCAAAAGATCCCGATCGCCGGAAGAACTGAATGCCGGTCACGCTGCCATCGCGATGAAGGAGAAAGAAGACTTCCGCCTCGAGGTCCGAATTGCCCGGCGGTGGCCGCCACCGCTGGTATACCTGGGTCACCAGGTTTCTCAAATACCCCGGAAACGGAAATTCGACCCCTTCCGTCCGCACCGTCGCCACGTCGGACCCGACTCCGGGAGCGGCGCCCGGGGCCGCCGCGGCCGGCGCCGGTGTCGGCTGCGTGGTGGCGGCGGCCGGCGCTGCGGGCGCCGCCGTCGGGCGCGCCCGGACTGCGGCCGGCTTCGGCACGGGCGCCGCTGCGCGCACGGCCGGCTTGGGCGCCGCCGGAGCCGGGGGCGAAGGAGCCGTCGGCGTGGCGGCGCTCGCCGCTGCCGCCGGGGCGGGCGCCGCCGGCGCCGCAATCAGGTTCACACGGTACGCGATCGGCATGGGACGGCGCGCGGCGGATGGGCCCGACACGAGGAACGCCGTGACGAACAGCCCGTGAACGACCAGGGTGCCCGCCGCTCCCAACGCGTGCGCCCGGCCGGACATGCCGTCCGCGAGCGCGCGCGGGTCCCTCATCGGACGATCTCCTCCTCCTCGGTCACCAACCCGACGTTCTCTACTCCGCTCTCGCGGATAATCGCCAGGACCCGCACCACGTCGCCATAGGGCGCGGCACGATCGGCCCGCACGTAGATGGCGGACGGGCGCCGCCGGTGCACGATGGCCACGAACGTGGCGCGGAAATCATTGAACGAGAACGGCGCCTGATCGATGAACACGCGCCCGGTCCGGTCGATCGACACCGACATGCCCTGCGCGGCGGGCAGCGGGCGGGCGGCGGCGCGCGGCAACCGGATGTCCACTCCGGCCTGCATCATGGGCGCGGTGATCATGAAGATGATGAGCAGCACGAACGCCACGTCGACCAGCGAGGTCACGTTGATGTCGGCGTTCAGGCCGGCCCGGGCCCCACCCCGCCGCCGCCGCAGCGGCATGTCAGAGCCGGCCCTCGCGCGCCAGCGTGGCGATCAGCTCGCGGCCGAAGCCCTCGAGCTCGCCGGCGACGTAGTTCTGGCGCGCCGTGAACACGTTGTAGCCGATCACCGACGGGATGGCTACGGCGAGTCCGGCCACGGTGGCGACCAGCGCTTCGGCCACGCCCGGCGCCACGGCCGCGAGGTTGCCCGCGCCGCTCGTCGCGATGCCGATGAACGCGCGCATCACGCCGAGCACCGTGCCCAGCAGCCCGATCAGCGGGCTCACCGAGCCTAACGTGGCCAGCCAGGCGAGGTTCTTGCCGAGCTGGTCGTACTCCGCGTCGACCTGCGTCTCGAGGACCATCCGCAGCGCCTCGAGCTGCGTGCCCGCGAGCACGCCGCCGTCGGGGCGGTTGCCCGACAGGCTGCCGGGCACCATCTCCGAGTAGAAGGTCAGTCCCTCGTTGAACAGGCGCGTGTAGGGCGAGGGCGGCAGCGCGCCGACGGCCGCGCGCGCCTCGTCGAGGCGCACCGCGTGCTGCACGGCGCCGAAGAACCGCCGCGACGCGCGGCGGATGCGCTGGAACTGCCACCACTTGGCGATGATGACGAACCACGAGACGGCCGAGAACACCATCAACACGGCCAGCACGAGCTTGGTTTCCAGGCCCGACGTCGCGACCAGGTCCCACGGCGAGGTGGGGACCGCCCCACCCACCTGCATCACGCGCCCCCCCCACTCCGCGCGATGTGCTCGTAGGTCGCGCGCAGCCCCTCGGCGAGGCTGACCTCCGGGCGCCAGCCCAGCAGCCGCGCCGCCTTGTCGACCACCAGCGCCGACGCCTGCAGCTCGCCCTTGCGCGCCGCCGCGTGTTCCACCGGCACGCGGATGCCGACGGTGTCCATCAGGGCCCCGGCCAGGGCGGCCACCGAGGTCTGGATGGAGGTGCCGATGTTGAACGCGGCCGGATCCACCGTGCCGTCCGGCGCCGGGGGCGCCACATCCACCGCCAGCACGTTGGCGCGCGCCACGTCGGTCACGTACACGTAGTCACGCGTCTGCGCGCCGTCGCCGAACACGGTGATGGGCCGCTGTTCGCGGAGCCGGTTGCAGAAGATGGCCACCACGCCCGCCTCACCGTGCGGGTCCTGCCGGGGGCCGTACACGTTCGCGTAGCGCAGCGCGATGGTCTCCAGGCCGTACAGCGCGTGATAGCACGCGAGGTAATACTCGGTGGCGAGCTTGGCGACGCCGTAGGGCGAGATCGGCAGCTTGGCGGCGGTTTCCGGGTACGGCGGCCGGCCTTCGCCGTAGACTACGCCGCCCGAGGAGGAGAACACCACCCGGCGCACGCGGCCCTCGCGCGCGCCCTCGAGCAGATTGAGCAGCGCGAGCAGGTTCTCCTCGGCGTCGAGCACCGGGTCGGCGACCGACACCCGCACGTCGATCTGGGCGGCGAGGTGCGTGATGGCGTCGAACCCGCCCTCGGCAACGAGCGCGCGCGCCTCCGGCGAGCCCACGTCGGCGTGCCGGAACTCGGCGCCGCGCGGCAGGTTCTCGATCCGGCCGCGCGACAGATTGTCGAGGATGGTGACGTGCCAGCCCGCGGCGAGAAACGCGTCCGCCACGTGCGAGCCGATGAACCCCGCGCCACCCGTGACGAGGACTTTGCGCTTCACGTGCGTCGTCTCCGGGGCGCGAGTGTGGCTAGGCAGGCATCCGCCGGATCTGGCGCGCCGTGGATCCGATGCGCACGTCCGGCCTCAGGACGGTGATGATGAGCGCCGTGCACGTGTGCGGCTGCACGTTGACGACCATCGCCTCGGCCTGCTCGGTCTCCACGCCGCTGAAGTCCGCGCGGGCCCGCTCGGTGCCCGAGATGGCGAAGATGTCCCCCAGGCGCACGCTGTCCGCCGTGCCGCGATCGATGAACACTTCGTCCTGAATCGACACGATGCTGGCGCTCGGGTCGGCGACGCCGACCACCTCGCCGGTGACGCCGTCGGTGACGGCCACCGGGCGGGCATTGCCCTCCGGGTGGAACGGCTCGACCGGCAGCACGATCTGGCCGTTGGTGACAGAACTGAATAGCGACACGACCTGCGCGTCGGCGCGCCCATCGGCGCCGACCGCGACGACCCGGAGCAGACCGGTCGGCCGGACGATCTGGCCGTAGCCGCGCAAGTCACCCGCGATGACGGCGGACAGCAGGAGCTGGCCCTGCTGCAGCGAATCGCCGGGCGGCGCGGTGAGCGCCACGTCGGTGTAGAGCGACGCGGTCGAGTTGGTCGTGAGACGGCGGATCGCCGCCGCCTGCACGTTGCCGAGGAGCAGGCCGCTGGGCAGCGGCTGGCCTTCGGTGAGGAACGCGGCCGAGTAGTACTCACCCTGGCGAACCGCCCGGTAGGCGCGCTGCGCCTGCACCTCGATGTCGCTGTTGTTCGACGAGGCGAGGCGGTTGCTCTCCGAGAAAATCGTCGGCCCTTCGGTCGACGGCAGGTACTGCGGCCGCACGGCCGCGTGCGTGGTGTCGGAGTCGGGCGTCACCGCGATCACAGTGGTCGAGCCCGGCGGCGTGGTCGGGGAGGCTTCCGGCGCGGCCGCGCTCTGCTGCCCGCTGCGGAACCGCAGTTCCTCGCCCGGGAAAATCCAGTGCGGATCTTCGACCACGTCGGTGTTGAGGCGGTAAAGCTCGGGCCACAGCAGCGGGTCGCCGAGATACTGCTGGGCCAGGCCCCACAGCGTCTCGCCCTGCGCGACCGTGTGGGTCGCCGGCATGGCGGCGCCGGGCGCCGGCGCGGCGGAAGGCTGTTGCGGCGGGGGGGTCTGGGCGCGCGCCGACAGGGCCGCACCCGGGGCGATCAGGATGAAGGCGATGAATGTCTTAGAACGGCAGATCGTCATCCTCCTCATCGAGCGCCTCCGGAAAGTCGTCGAACGAGCCGGCCGCGGCTTCGGTCTTCTTGTTGCCCTCACGCTTCGCCGACGCGGCCGGGGCGGCCTGCCGCCGCCCCGAGTCCGAACCCATTCCCGCTCCGGCGGCGCCTTCGCCCCTGCCGGAGAGCATGAACAACTCGCGCACGCGGATTTCCGTCACGTAGCGCGTCTGGCCTTCTTTGTCTTCGTACGACCGGTACTCGAGGCTGCCCTCGACGTACAGCCGGTCGCCCTTCTTCACGTACTTCTCGACCACGTCGACCAAGCCGCCGGCGCCGTCACGATTGCTCCAGACGACGCACTTGTGCCACTCGGTCTTTTCCTGCTTCTCCCCGCCCTGCGTGTTCCACGACCGGCTGGTGGCCAGCGAGAAGTTGGCGACCCGGCTGCCGTTGCTGGTGGTCCGGATCTCAGGGTCCGCCCCGAGGTTTCCGATCAACATGACCTTGTTCAGACTGCGCGACACTGGTGCCTCCCGGCGTTCAGCTCGGAAACCGCGGACATCGGCGAACTTAAGGCAGGACAACGGATTCTGTCAACCGAAATCATGCGTTTTGGCATCATTTCTCGGCGGTTCGGCGGCCCTGCCGGCGCACCATCGTCACGGCGTCTTCGCGGGGAGCACGATAGTAGGCTTTGCGGCGGCCGAGGGGCTCGAATCCCGCCGTCCGGTACAAGCCGATGGCGGCCTCGTTCGAGGCGCGCACTTCGAGGTAGAGCGACTCGGCTCCGCGGGCCTCGAGCCGCTCCAGCAGCGCGCCCACCAGGTTCCGCCCGATGCCGCGGCGCCGCGCGGCCGGGTCTACCGCGAGGTTGAGCACTTCGCCTTCATCGGCGACGACCGTCCCGATGGCATACCCGACGACGCCCGCCGCGCCACCGTCCTCGGCCACCAGCGCAATCACATGCGGCTGCCCGACGAACTCGGCGAACGACGCCGCGGACCACGGGTCGGTGAACGCGCGCGCCTCGATGGTCGCCACCCACGGCACGTCCGCCGCGCCCATCTGCCTAACCAGCACCCGGGGCGTCGCGACGGGCGAGCCGCCGCGCCTCCGCTTCCGCCGGCCGGCCGTAGACCGGCTCCCACCCGGCCGGGTCGGTCACCGGCGCGGGCCCACCGACCAGGCCCGCCAACCGGATGAGCGCCGCGGCGGAGGCCTGCGCTTCGCGCGCGTGCGGCGCGCCATCGCCGGCGCTGGCCAGGGCCGGCGCGGCCACGGCGTCCACCGCGCCGCCGCCGAAGCGGTAGCTCGCCCGGTACACCTCGCCGCGCAGCGCGTCGTACTCGGCCACCCATACGCCGCCGGCCCCGCGCGCGGCGGCGAACGCCGCTCCCATCAGCGAGGGCGCCGCCAGGAGCGGAACGCCGAGGACCGCCACCACGCCTTTGGCGAACGCGATGCCGATGCGCAGGCCCGTGAACGACCCCGGCCCATCGGCCACCACCACGGCGGTGAGGTCGCGGGGCACGGCGCCGGCCTCGCGCAGCAGCTCGGCCGCCACGCGCTCGATGTCGCGCGACAGGTCGCGCCGCCCCTCGATCGCGCGCTCGACCACCGCGCCGTCCGGAGCGCCGACGGCGAGCGAGGCGCGGGCGGTCGCGGTGTCCACCGCGAGCAGCAGGCTCACGACACCACCAGCCGGCGCCGCGCTCCCCTGTCGGAATCCGACAGGAGCAGCGACCGGCTGAACGCCGGCGCCGCGGCGCCTAACCGTTCCGGCCATTCGATCAGCACCACCGCCTCCGGCTCAGCCAGCATGTCGTCCAGCGCCAGGTCGGGCACGTCGCGCGGCTTGAGCCGGTAGGCGTCCACGTGGAACACGGGGCCGGCCGCGCCGGCGTAGCGGTGGACCAGCGCGAAGGTCGGGCTGGTGACCGGCTCCACCACACCCAGGCCGCGACAGATCGCCCGGACCAGGGTCGTTTTCCCGGCTCCGAGCTCCCCCGAGACGGCGATGACCGCCGGCCGGGCCAGGCTCCGGCCGAACGCCTCGCCCCACCGGGCCATCTCGTCTTCAGCGACGCGCCGTTCGTCCACGCCCGCGCCTCTTGCTGGACCGCTCCCCGGCCGCGGCGCCCCCGGGCCGCCGGGCGTTCGCCCGGAGGTCCATGACCTGGTCGCGGATCTGCGCCGCCAGCTCGAAGTCCAGGTCGTCGGCGGCCTGGCGCATCTCGTCTTCCAGGCGCGCGATGATGGCCTCGCGCTCCTCCGGCGTGGCCGACTCCCAGTCCCGCCCGGCCTCAGCCAGCGCTTCCAGCGGCTCGGTGCGCGGCACCGGATCTTCGCGCGCGTCCGCGACCCGTGTGGTGAAGCGAATCTCCTCCACCGACTTCACGATGGACGTGGGCGTGATGCCGTGCTCCAGGTTGTAGGCGCGCTGAACCTCGCGCCGGCGGTCCATCTCCTCGATGGCCGCGGTCATCGAATCGGTCACCCGGTCGGCGTACAGAATCGCCTTGCCGGAGGCGTGGCGCGCCGCGCGGCCGACCGTCTGGATCAGCGACGTGCGCGAGCGCAGGAAGCCCTCCTGGTCGGCGTCGAGGATGGCGACCAGCGAGACCTCGGGCAGGTCGAGCCCTTCGCGCAGCAGGTTGATGCCGACCAGCACGTCGAACTCGCCCAACCGCAGACCGCGCACGATCTCCATGCGCTCGATCGCGTCGACGTCCGAGTGCATGTAGCGCACCTTGACGCCCACCTGACTCAGGTAGTCGGTGAGGTCCTCGGACATCCGCTTGGTGAGCGTGGTGACCAGCACCCGCTCGCCCTTGCGGGCCCGGAGCCGGATTTCGTTCAGCAGGTCGTCCACCTGGCCCGCGACCGGACGGATCTCGACCTCCGGATCGATGAGGCCGGTGGGCCGCACCAGTTGCTCGACCACCACGCCGCCGGCCAGCCGCAACTCCTCGGGCCCGGGAGTGGCCGAGACGAACAGCACGCGCGGCGCGAGCGCGAGGATTTCCTCGTAGCGCAACGGCCGGTTGTCGAGCGCGGAGGGCAAGCGGAAGCCGTACTCGACCAGCGTTTCCTTGCGCGAGCGGTCGCCGGCGTACATCGCGTTGAGCTGGGGCACGGTGACGTGCGACTCGTCCACCATGACGAGGAAGTCAGGCGGGAAGAAGTCGAGCAGGCAGGCCGGCCGCTCGCCGGGCTGCCGTCCGGAGATGTGGCGGCTGTAGTTCTCGATGCCGTGGCAAGTGCCCGTCTCGAGCATCATCTCGATGTCGAACGTGGTGCGCGATTCGAGCCGCTGCGCCTCGAGCAGCTTGCCCGCCTCCTTGAGCGCGCGCAGCCGCTCGGCCAGCTCGACGCGGATCGCGGCGATCGCGCGGGTGAGGTTGTCGCGGTTGGTGACGAACTGGGTGGCCGGATAGATCCCGCACTTGTCGAGTTGCGCGAGCGCCTTGCCGGTCAGGGGGTCGATGCGCGTGATGCGTTCGACCGTGTCGCCGAACAGCTCGATCCGGATCGCGTGCTCCTCGTACGCGGGGAACACCTCGATGACGTCGCCGCGCACCCGGAACGCGCCGGGCTCGAACTGGATGTCGTTGCGCTGGTACTGGCTGGACACCAGGCCCTCGAGCAGCGGGCGCCGCCCGACGGTGTCGCCCACCGCCAGCCGCAGCATCTGCTCGCGGAACGCCGCCGGGTCGCCGATGCCGTAGATCGCGGACACGGTGGCCACCACCGCCACGTCGTCGCGCTCCAGGAGGTTCGAGGTGGCGCGCAGGCGCAGCCGCTCGATGTCCTCGTTGATCGCGGCGTCCTTCTCGATGTAGGTGTCGGTGGTGGGGACGTACGCTTCCGGCTGGTAATAGTCGTAGTACGAAATGAAGTACTCGACGGCGTTGGCCGGCATGAACCCCTTGAGCTCGCCGTACAGCTGCGCCGAGAGGGTCTTGTTGTGCGAGAGCACGATGGTGGGCAGGCCCAGCGCGGCCATGACGTGCGCCATGGTCATCGTCTTGCCCGACCCGGTCACGCCGAGCAGCACCTGATGGCGCTCGCCGCGGCGGAAGCCCGCCACCAGCTCGGCGATGGCCCGCGGCTGGTGGCCCGCCGGCTGGAACGGCGCTTCGACGGTGAACCGGCTCACGCGTCCAGCGGCTGGGCGCGTTCTCGCCGGCCGACCTGCGTGATGCCCTTCACGCGGCGCACGGCTTTCATGACCTTGTTGAGGTGCGAGAGATTTTCGACCTCGACGAGCACGTGGCCGGTCATGCCGCCCTCGCCGCTGGTGAGCTCGAGGCCGCGGATGTTGGTGGCCGTGGCGGAGATGGCGGAGCACAGGTCGGCGTAGAGGCCGCGCCGGTCTTCGCCCAGCAGCCCCAGCCGCACCGTGAATACCTCGCCCTCGACTTCCTGCCAGTCGAGGTCCATCCGCCGCTCGGGGTCCTCGAGCGAGAGCAGGTTGGGGCAGTCCACGCGATGGATGCTGATTCCGCGGCCGCGCGTCACGTAGCCCACGACCTTGTCGCCCGGCACCGGCTGGCAGCACTGCGAGTACCGCACCATCAGGCCGTTGACGCCCTGGATCTTGACGCCGCGCCCGACCCGCATCCGCTGCACCAGCCGGCCGATGGCGGTGGGCGGCGGCGGCGGCTCGCCTTCGGCCTGCTCGGCGGGCAGCTCGGGGAACAGCGCGCGCAGCACCTGCCCGACCGACAGGTCGCCGCTGCCTAACGCCGCCTCGACCTGCGCGCCTTCCTGGAACGAGAAGCTCTGCGCGGCCTTGAGCAGGTCGGCGTCGCTCGGCTTGGCGAGCCGCCGCCGGCGCAGCTCGCGCGCCAGAATGTCGCGGCCCACCTGGATCGACTGCTCGTTCTCCTCCTGCTTGATCCACTGGCGGATCTTCTGCCGGGCGCGGCTGGTGTGGACGTGCGAGAGCCAGTCGCGCGAGGGGCGCGCCGCCGGCGAGGTGAGGATCTCGACCGAGTCGCCGTTCCTGAGCTGGCGGTGCAACGGCGCGATCCGGCCGTTCACCTTGGCGCCCTGACAGCGCAGCCCCACCTCCGAGTGCACCGCGAACGCGAAGTCGATGGGCGTGGCGCCCTTGGGCAGCTGCTTGACGTCGCCCTGCGGCGTGAACACGAAGATCTCGTCCTGGTACAGGTCGATCCTGAGGAACTCCAGGAACTCCTGCGGCGTCTGCGCCTCCTGCTGGCGGTCGAGCAGCTGGCGGAACCACTGAAGGTGGCGGTCCAGGTCGTCGGCCGGCCGCCCTTCCTTGTAGAGCCAGTGCGCCGCGATACCGAACTCGGCCGTGTGGTGCATCTCGCGGGTGCGGATCTGGATTTCGTACAAGTGGCCCGCCGGCCCGAAGATGGTGGTGTGCAGCGACTGGTAGCCGTTGCTCTTGGGCTGCGCGATGTAGTCCTTGATGCGCTCCTGGAGCGGCGTCCAGTTCGAGTGGATGATGCCTAACGCATGGTAGCAGTCGGGCACCGAATTGACCAGCACCCGGATCGCCATCAGGTCGTAGATGGACTCGTACGGCAGGCCGCGGCTCTGGATCTTCTTGTGGATGCTCCACAGGTGCTTGGGCCGCCCGGTCACGTCCACGTTGCGGATCCCGGTCTTCTCGAGCGCCTGCTGCAGCGGCTCGCGCATCCGCTCCACCAGCGCCTCGCGCTCGCCCCGCTTCGCCGCGACCTTCTTGGCCAGCGCGCGGTAGTCCTCGGGCTCGAGGAACTTGAACGCCAGGTCCTCCAGCTCGGCGCGCACCTTGCCCATGCCGAACCGGTGCGCCAGCGGCGCGTAGATCTCGCGGGTCTCCTGCGCGATGCGCCCCTGCTTCTCGGCCGGCAGGTGCTCCAGCGTGCGCATGTTGTGCAGCCGGTCGGCGAGCTTGATGATGATGACCCGCGCGTCCTTCGCGATCGAGACCAGCAGCTTGCGGTAGTTCTCCGCCTGCTCCTCGGCCGTGGACCGGAAGGTCAGCGTCGAGAGCTTGGTCAGCCCGTCGACGATGCTCGCGACCTCGGTGCCGAACTCGCGCTCGATGTCCTGGATCGTGACGTCGGTGTCCTCCACCACGTCGTGCAGCAGCCCGCAGGCCACCGACACCGAGTCGAGGTGCAGCTCGACCAGGATCCGCGCGACCGCGACGCCGTGCGACACCGCCTCCTCGCCCGACCACCGCTTCTGCCCCTTGTGGGCGCGGCTCGAGAGCCGCCACGCCCGCTCGAGCAGGTCGAGATCGAGCCGGTCGGCGTAGGGTTCCAGCGCGTCGGTGAGACCCGGGATCGCCGGGACGGGGAGCGTGGTCATGCTATAAGGAAGGATGCCCGGACAAGGGGGGGTGCGTCAACGCGGGACGCGGCCCTCCGGCTACGGGAGCAGCCGGCTCAGGATGGGGGCGTCCAGCCCCGCGATACCGGCCGGGACGGCATTGTTGAGCTGCTCGAAGATCACGATGTCGTTGGCGCCCGGGTGCAGGAAGGCGCCGGGCAGATACAACGTCTGCTGCGGGCCGATCTTCCAGTACCGACCGAGGTTGATCCCGTTGACGAAGACGATGCCCTTCCCGAAGCCTCGCAGGTCCAGGAAGGTGTCGGCGATCCGCGTGAGCTGAAACGAGCCGCGGTACACCGCGGGAGCGCCCGCGCGCAGAACCGGATGCGACGCCGCGCGCGGCGGGGCATCCATCGGCAGGCGGTACATCTCCCAGCCGGAGACCGGCGCACCTTCGAGCAGCACGGGGCCGGCGATCCCCTTGCGATCACGCACCAGCGCCGGCCCATAGTTGATGCGCCCCTGGTCCTCCACCAGCAGATCGAGCGTGTCGCCGGCGTGGGCGGTGAGGAGCGCCGAGAAGGCGTGATGGCTGCGATCGAGCACGGCGACCCTGAGCCCGTTCACCAGGACCACGGCGTAGTCGTGCAGCCACGGCACGTCGAGCGCGCCGTGGACGCCGGCCGCGAGCACGTGACGGTACAGCACGTAGCCCGACCCCTGATCGAGCGCCTCGAACGTCAGCGGCCGCTCGGCGTTCACCGGCGTCTGTCCCGCGATGAGGTCGGCGAGCGACGCGGCGGGAGCGAGCGGCACTGCGGGCAGCGCCATCGTCGCCACGAAATCCGGCACCGGCGGAATGGCGTACGTCACGTGCCGCGCGATCGCGGCGCGAAGGGCGAAGTACTTGGGTGTCGGCCGCCCCGCTTCGTCGAGCGGAGCGTCGTAGTCGTAGCTGGTGAGATCCGGCTCGAACGGCGCGTCGCGCGAGGAGTTGGCGCCCGCGGTGAAGCCGAAGTTGGTTCCGCCGTGCCACATGTAGAGGTTGACGCTGATCCCGCGCGCGAGCAGCCGCTCGTACGCCGGCACGACGCTGTCCACCGGCACCCGCTCGAAGGGCCCGCCCCAATGATCGAGCCAGCCCGGATAGAACTCGGGCACGAGGTACGGCCCGTGCCCGCCGTGAAACCGGTTCACCCGCGCAATGAGCGTGTCGGCGTCGTCTTCGCCGTTGCCGCCCGGCAGCACGCCCGGAATGCCGCCGCGCGCGAACAGCCAATCGCCGTCGGCGGTGAACAGCGGCACGTCGAAGCCGGCGTCGGTGATCTGGCGGCGGATCGCGTCCTTGTACGCGCTGTCGGCGCCGAAGGAGCCGTACTCGTTCTCGACCTGCACCATCAGGATGGGACCGCCGTGGGTGACCTGGAGGTCGCGCAGCTGTCCGCCAAGCGCGCGCATGTAGCGCGCGGACGCCGCCAGAAATCGCGGGTCCGCCGAGCGCACCACGACGGTGGTGTCGCGCAGCAGCCACCACGGCAGGCCGCCGAAATCCCATTCGGCGCACACATAGGGGCCCGGCCGGAGGATGACCCACAACCCCTCCTCCTGGGCCATGCGCACGAACGCGCGGACGTCGCGGCTGCCGGTTCGGAAGTCGAACGTCCCCGGCGTGCGCTCGAGGTCGTTCCAGAACACGTACGTGGCGATGGTATTGAGCCCCATCGCGCGGGCCATCTGGAGGCGCTGGCGCCAGTACGCGCGCGGGATGCGCTGGAAGTGCAGCTCGCCCGAGATGATCTGGAACGGGCGGCCGTCGAGCAGAAAGGTGGAGTCGCCGAGCGCGAAGGTGTGCGCCGGGCCGCGCTGCGCGGAGGCCGGCGCCGCCTGCGCCGCCACGAGCGCGACGGGAAGCAGCGCGACGCGCACCAACCGAGCGAACCGGTCCATCGAGCCATGCTAGCGACGCGCGCCGCAGCGCGCCAGCGCTACAGCAGGCCGCTCTCCGCGAAGCTGACGTACCGGCCGGCGCCGACGATCACGTGGTCGTACACCGGCAGGTCCAGCACCTTGCCGGCCTCGACCAGCTGGCGCGTGACCGCCTTGTCGTCGGCCGAGGGAGTGGGATCGCCGCTGGGGTGGTTGTGGACGACGATGATCCCGGCCGCCGCTTCGGCGATGGCGGTGCGGAATACCTCGCGCGGATGCACCAGCGAGCCGTTGAGGATGCCGCGGGTGATGAGGATGTCCCGCAGGACGCGGCTCTGGGTGTCGAGCGCCAGCACGTGGAACTCTTCGGCGGAGAGGTCGGTCAGGCGCGGCGCGAACCAGCGATGCACGTCGTCCGGCGCGCGGATCCGCGGCCGTTCGCCGCGCTGTTCCTCCTGGAGCCGACGGCCGAGCTCGAGCGCCGCCGCGACGCGGGCGGCCTTTGCCGCGCCGACGCCACGCTGCGACGCCAGGTCCGCCGCGGGCCGGCGCGCGAGCTGCGCCAGCGACGGTCCGCGGTCGGCCAGCAGCGCGTGCGCGACGTCCACCGCCGAGGCGTGCGTGGTGCCGGTGGCGAGGATGATGGCCAGCAGCTCGCCGCCGGTCAGCGCGCCGGCCCCGAGGCGGAACAACCGTTCGCGCGGCCGGTCGTCGGCCGGCGTCTCCGCGATGCGCTGCGTCACCGGCCAACTATAGCTCCCGGTGCCGCGCCCGACGGCACAAAAAGGCGGGCGCGATGTCCGAAATCGCGCCCGCATGCCATCCGTTGACCCGGTCAGCAACCGGCTAGCGCGCTCGAACTCTCACAGCGCCGCGCCGTGGCACTTCTTGAACTTCTTCCCACTCCCGCACGGGCACGGCTCGTTGCGGCCGGTCTTTTCCCAGCCCGGAGGCAGACCCGCGCCCCGCGCCGCGCCGCCGAACGCCGCGCCGCCGACGCTCGCGCGGTTGACCAATGGCGCCGCGCGCACGCCCGCCGGCTCGGGTTCCAGTTCGGGCGACACGAGGTCCGACGTTCCGCCGCGCGCGGGCTTCACCGTGGGTTCGCCCGGCTGGACGGGCCCGGTGAAGGTCCGCGGCATCGCGGAGGGCGGCGGCGGCGGGCTCGCCGTCACCTGGATCTTGAAGAATTGCTCCGTGAAGGTGGCGCGCAGGTCGGCCATGAGGTCCACGAACATGCTGTAGGCCTCCTGCTTGTACTCGACCAGCGGGTCCCGCTGTCCCCACGCGCGATAGTAGATGGCGTTGCGCAGCTGGTCGATGTCGTACAGATGGTCTTTCCACTTCTCGTCGATGGTGCGCAACATCACCTGGCTCAGCACCTGCTCGGCCAGGTTGGGAATGCCGATGTCGCGCCCGTACCTGCCGAGGGCCTCGATCTTCCGGCTGAACGCGGCGCGCGCCTCCTCCTGCGCCGCCTTGAGCACCGTGTCGCTCTGAAGCGGCCGCTTGGTGCCCTTGAGCGCCTCGACCCGGAGCAGGAAGCGCATCTGGAGGGTCTCGAACATCTGGTCGAGGTCCCAGTCTTCCGGATGCCGCGAGGAGCCGGTGGCTTCCTTGGTCGGCTTCTCCATCGCCGCTTCGATCATGCGGATCGCTTCGGCCTTGAGTTCCTCGCCGCCCGTCAGGGCAAAGCTGCGCAGCGAGTAGACCACCTCGCGCTGCTGGTTCATCACGTCGTCGTAGTCGAGCAGCCGCTTGCGCTGCTGGAAGTTCTGGAGCTCGATCCGCTTCTGCGCACCTTCAATGGACTTGGTCACCAGCGGGTGCTCGATGACCTCGCCTTCCTCGGCGCCCATCCGGTCCATCATGCCGGCGATCCGGTCGGAACCGAACAGCCGCATCAGGTCGTCTTCCAGCGAGAGGAAGAAGATCGAGCCGCCGGCGTCGCCCTGGCGGCCGGCCCGGCCGCGCAGCTGCCGGTCGATGCGGCGCGACTCGTGGCGTTCGGTGCCCATGATCTGGAGCCCGCACGGCGGGTCGGCGATGCAGCGCAGCGACGCCAGCTCCGAGGCGCGCCTTCCGACCGTGTCCATGGTCTGGCTGGGAATGCCTTCCTTCTGGAGCCGCAGGTCCACCTCGCAGGTCTGCGTGCCAGGGCCGAGTTTGATGTCGGTGCCGCGGCCGGCCATGTTCGTCGCGATGGTCACCGCGCCGGCCTGGCCCGCGGTCGCCACGATCTCGGCTTCGCGCTGGTGGTACTTCGCGTTCAGCACCTCGTGCTTGATGCCGCGCCGCTTGAGCATGCGCGAGAGCGTTTCGCTCACCTCGACGCTCACCGTGCCCACCAGCACCGGCCGCTGCACCTCGTGGACCCGCGCGATCTCGTCGATGATCGCGTTGTACTTCTCGCGCCGGGTGCGGTAGATGCGGTCGTGCCGGTCGATGCGGCGCACCGGGCGATTGGTGGGGATGACCGACACCTCCAGCCCGTAGATCTTGAAGAACTCCTCTTCTTCCGTCTCCGCCGTGCCCGTCATCCCGGCCAGCTTCTGGTACATGCGGAAATAGTTCTGGATGGTGATCGTGGCGAAGGTCTGGGTCTCGCCTTTGACCTGCACGCCTTCCTTGGCCTCCACCGCCTGGTGCAGGCCGTCGGACCAGCGGCGCCCCGGCAGGATCCGGCCCGTGAACTCGTCCACGATGAAGACCTGCCCGTCCTGCACCACGTACTCGACGTCCTTCTCGTACAGCGCGTGCGCGCGCAGCAGCTGGTGGACGATGTTGAGCTTCTCGCTCTTGGCCGCGTAATCGGCCTCGAGCCGGGCGCGGCGCTCGGCCTTCTCGTGCGGGGCGAGCGTATCGTCCTTCTCGAGCGCGCCGATCTCACCCGACAGATCGGGCACGATGAACAGCGTGAGGTCGTTGGGCGACAGCGCCTCGACGCCTTTGTCCGTCAGGTGGACGCTGTGGCCTTTCTCGTCGAGCACGAAGAACAGCGCCTCTTCGATGTCGCGCATTTCCTGCTGGGCCGCCGGGCGCTTGCGGTCGGCGATGTGGTCGAGCTCGACCTTCTGCACCAGCTTCTTGACGCCGGTCTCGTTGAGGAACTTGAGCAGGCGCTTGTGCTTGGGCATGCCGAGCCGCACCTGGTACGCCTTCATCGCCGAGGCGTACTGCTCGCCCTTCTCCCACAGCTCTTCGGCCTCGGCGATGACGTTGTTGGCCGCCTCGTACTGGCGGCGGGCCAGCACCGCGACCTGCGCGTTGAATTCCTGGTACTTGGTGTCGCTCTCGTCGGACACCGGCCCGGAAATGATGAGCGGGGTGCGCGCCTCGTCGATCAGGATCGAGTCCACTTCGTCGATGATGGCGTACACGTGCGTCCGCTGGACCCGCTGCTCCAGCGAGAACACCATGTTGTCGCGCAGATAGTCGAAGCCGTACTCGTTGTTGGTGCCGTAGGTGACGTCGGACAGGTACGCCGCGCGGCGTTCGGGCGTGCCCGGCTCCGTGTCGTCGAGGCACCCCACCGTGAGGCCGAGCCAGCGATACAGGTGGCCCATCCACTGCGAGTCGCGGCGCGCCAGGTAGTTGTTCACCGTGATGAGGTGCACGCCGGTCCGGGGCAGCGCGTTCAGGTACACCGGCAGCGTCGCCACGAGGGTCTTGCCCTCGCCGGTCGCCATTTCGGCGATGCGGCCCTTGTGCAGCACGATCCCGCCGATCAGCTGCACGTCGTAGGGGACCATGTCCCAGGTGAGGTCGCGGCCGGTGACGCTGACCGTGCTGCCGAGCAGCCGGCGGCACGCCTCGCGCACCGTAGCGAACGCCTCGGGCAGCAGCTCATCGAGAACCACGACCGTGGCCTTCCGGAGATCCTCCTCGGCCTTGACCAGGTCCTTGTCGAGCCGGTCGCGCTCGTCGGGATCGGCGCAGGCGTGTTTCGCCGCCCGCAGCCGCTCCACCTCGGCGGTCAGCGCGCTGGTCCGCTCCGTGATGAGGCCGCGGAACTTGGCCGTCTGCGCCTGCACCTCGGCGTCGCTCAGCGCCTTGAGCGCCTCCTCGTGGCGGTGGATCGCCGCGACGACGGGGCGCAGCTGCTTCAATTCGCGGTTGAACCGCGAGCCCAGGATCTTCGTCAGTACCTGCGGAATCGGCATCGCTTGCTGCGCATCCTTGCGTCTGGTCGTCCGGTTTCGTGCGAACCTGGCCGGTTGGCCCGTCGCGGCCGCCTTACTGGTACAGCCGCCGCTTGACGATGTAGGCGCCCACCGCATCGGGCACCAGGTACCGAATGCTCTTGCCCGCCAGCACCCGCGCGCGCACGTCGCTGGCCGATATCTCGATCGCCGGCGTCGCCACGAGGTGCTTGACCAGGGCCGAGTTCGGCTCCGGCGCGCCGGGCCGCGTCAGCACGGCCACCTCGGCCAAGCGGGCGACTTCGTCGGCGGCGCGCCAGCGCGCCAGGTGCGCCGCGGCGTCGGCTCCCATGATCAGCACCAGCCGCTGCTCGGGAGCCCGTGCGAGCAGCGCCCGCAGCGTGTCCACCGTGTACGAGGGGCCCGGCCGGTCCAGCTCCATCGTATCGAGCGCGAACTTCGCTTCGCCCTCGATCGCCAGCCGCACCATCGCCGCGCGGTCCGCCGGCCCGGCCGCCGGCGCCTGGGTCTTGAGCGGCTGACGGGCGCACGGAATGAACAGCACCGTGTCCAGGCCGAGCGCCTCGGCGGCGCGGCCGGCCGCGATGAGATGGCCGTGGTGAACCGGGTCGAAACTACCGCCCAGGATTCCCGTTGCCACACAGTTCCCGTACGTCGGGGCGCGTGCCGTAGTACTGCTTCAACGTCTGGCACACGTCGTCCATCTCTTCCTTGTAGCCGATCGCCTTGTACGCGCGCACCAGGCGGACGAACGCGTCCGGGACGATGGACACGTTGGGGTACTGCGCGATCATCCCGCGGAAGTACAGGATCGCGGAGTCGTACGCGCGGCGCCGCATGTAATAGAGGCCGGTATCGTAGTCCTTGGTGGCGAACTTCTCGTTCATTTCCCGCACCCGCGCCTGGGCGATCTGCCCCGCGGGCGCCTCCGGGTAGCGGCTGATCAGCTCCTGCCAGGTCGCCAGCGCGGTCTGGCCGTTCGTCGGATCCAGGCCGGGCCGGCGCCACAGCTCGGCGTACGCGTCGCCTGAACGCAGCAGCGCGTCCGGCGCGAGCGGGTCGTCCGGGTCGTCGTCGGCGATGCGACGGAAGTCGTGCGCCGCCGTCACGAAGTCCCCTTCCCCGAACTTGCACTCGGCGAGGTAGTAGCGCACCCGCTCCCGCAGCGTGTCGCGCGGCGGCAGGTCGAAGGACAGGCTCGTCAGGCCTTCTTCCGCCTTCGCGAAGTTGCCCGTGCGGTACAGCCGCATGGTCGCCTGGAACAGGCTCTCGGGCGACGTATACGACCGCGGGTTGAAATGGTGGCACCCCGCCACGGCGAGCAGCGCGGCCAGCCATGCCGCGCGCCCGATCGTCCGCCTGTTGGTGCTTGGGCCTCGTGCCACCGTCATCCTTCGTTCAAGGTACCAGCGTCGCGCCGAGCAGCTTGGCGAGCTGCGCGCGGGCGCGTATCACCGTTGCACTACTGTCATCGCCGCCCGAAATGGCCTTGCGATAGGCTTCCGCCGCCAGACTGGAATCGCTCGCCGCCCAGCGGGCGTCGCCGGTCAACAGCCACGCCATCCGCACCATGCTGTCAGGTGTGCCGATCGCGATCGCCTGCTCGAACGCGGCCACCGCGCTGTCGAGCGCCCCGACGCTCAGCGCCGCGCGGCCCGCCTCCACCGCGCAGGTCGCCAGGCCGCCCTTCGCGCTGCGCGCCATCGCCGACGTGGCGGGCGCGCGCCGCAGCACCGCGGCGTAGGCTTGCGCCGCCTCCGGGCAGCGCTCCGTGCCCGCCAGAAGGTCCGCCCACGCCACCAGCAGCGAGTCCTGCATGGTGCGGTTCCGCGCGCCGGCCACCGAGGCCAGCAGAATATCGGCCCCTTCGGGCGTCCGCGCGTCGGGCGCGAGCGTCGCGCCGGCCGCCGCCACGCCCGCCAGCGCCATGGGCAGCCGCAGCGGCGCGAGCCGCCGCAGTTCGGCAATCGCCGCACGCAGCGCATCCACGTCGTGCGCGTCGATCGCGAGGCGGGCCGCGAGCACCACGCCGTCCGCCGCCTCCTCGATCGCGGCCGGATCCTGCTGCGCCAGCCGCGAGTACGCGTCGACCGCACCCGCCGCGTCACCCGCGTGGAGCGATGCCGCGCCGAGCTTGGCGAACAGGTCGGCGGACGGCCGCCCCACCCGCGCGGCGAGCCGATATTCCGCCGCCGCATCGGGATACGCATGCTCGGCGTAGCGCCGGTCGCCCGCGCGCTCGTGGTCGGCGTGACTCGCGCATCCCGCCAGTGACAGCACGGCGGCGGCCACCGCCGCCGCGAGGCGCCGGCGCGGCACCCGGCGGAGGTGCCGGCCTCCGCGCACCGCCCCTCGCGCCGTGCTATCCCCCGATGCGCGCGAGCAGCGACAGATAGGCGCCGATGCGCGGGTCCTTGGGCGCCTCGCGGCCGCACTGCTCCCATGCGGCCCGCGCCGCCACGAGATCGCCCTGGAGGTAGCACGCCATGCCAAGGCTCGCCCGTGCGTCGAGTGACGCGCGCTCCTTGAGGATGCTCTCCAGCTCGGTGCGCGCGCGCGCCACTTCCCCGCGCTCGAGCAGCAGCCGTGCCAGGCGGTAGCGCAGGTCGATGTAGGCGGGCCGCAGGTGAACCGCGCGCTCCAGCTGGCGGATCGCCTCCTCGAGGCCGCCCGCCTCGACGTACGCCTCCGCGAGGTCGGCGTGGAGGTTGGCCAGCCGCGACGCCATCGGCGCGGAGAAGCCGGTGTCGTCCACGCGACCCAGGTCCTGCGCGGCCGCGAACGCTGTCGCCGCGTCGTCGTAGCGCCCCACCTCGTTGAGCAGCACGGCGCGATTCAAGTGGGCGTCCACATAGCGCGGGTTGAGCTCCAGCGCCCGGTCCAGTTCGCTCAGCGCGTCGTCCTTGCGGCCCACCATCGAATAGCACAGGCCGAGCAGGTGGTGGGCGTCGGCGAACCCGCCGCCGCCGGCGGTCACCTCCGCGAGCGTATGGATCGCGCCGTGGACGTCGCCCGCGTCGAACAGCTCGCGCGCGCGCGCCACCAGCCGGTCAGGCCGTGCGTCCATGGGCCTCCTCCGTCCGCGCCTGCTCGGCGCGGAAGTACGCGATGGTGCGGTGGAGCCCCTCGGCGAGCGCCACCGCGGGCTCCCAGCCGAGCACCCGCCGCGCGCGGCTGATGTCGGGCTGGCGCACCTTGGGATCGTCCACCGGCAACGGCTCGCTCACCACGCGCGAGCGCGACCCGGTGAGCCGCAGCACCTCGTCCGCGAGCTGGCGGACGGTGAACTCGTTCGGGTTGCCGATGTTGGTCGGCTCACCGTCGCCGCGCTCGAACAGCCGCACGATGCCGGCGACCAGATCGTCCACGTAGCAGAACGAGCGGGTCTGGCTGCCGTCGCCGTACATGGTGAGCGGCTCGCCGGCGAGCGCCTGCACGATGAAGTTCGACACCACCCGGCCGTCGCGCGGCCGCATCCGCGGCCCGTACGTGTTGAAGATGCGCACGATCTGGGTATCGACACCGTGGTGACGCCGGTACGCCATCGTCAGCGCCTCGGCGAACCGCTTGGCCTCGTCGTATACGCTGCGCGGCCCCACCGGGTTCACGTTGCCCCAGTAGCTCTCCGGCTGCGGGTGCACGAGGGGATCGCCGTACACCTCCGACGTCGAGGCGGTGAGGAACCGCGCGCCCTTGGCCTTGGCGAGGACCAGCGCCCGGTGGGTGCCGAGCGAGCCCACGTTCAGGGTTTCGATCGGCAGGTCGAGGTAGTCGCGCGGGCTCGCCGGCGAGGCGAAGTGGAGGACGCCGCCGAGCGGGCCCTCCACCACCAGCGGCTCGGTCACGTCCTGTTCCACGAACGTGAAGCGGGGCTCGGCGCGCAGGTGCGCGATGTTCTCCGGCCGCCCGGTCAGGAAGTTGTCCACGCCGACGACGCTGTGTCCGTCGGCCAGGAACCGGTCGCTCAGGTGCGAGCCGAGGAACCCGGCCGCGCCGGTGATGAGCACCCGCATCACGGCCTGCCGATCGACGCGTAGCGGAAGCCGTGCTGCCGCATCCGCGCCGGCTCGTAGAGATTGCGCGCGTCCACCATCACGGCCCGGCGCATCAGGCCCTTCACCTTGTCGGGATCGAGCACACGGTACTCCTGCCACTCGGTGAGGACCAGGAGCGCGTCGGCGCCGGTGACGGCGTCGTAGCGGTGATCGGCGTAGCGGACCCGGTCGCCGAACCGGCGCCGCGCCTCGTGCATCGCCTTGGGATCGTGGACCACCACGCTCGCGCCCGCCGCGAGCAGCGCCTCGACGGCCACGATGGCCGCCGACTCGCGCATGTCGTCGGTCTGCGACTTGAACGCGAGCCCCCACACGGCGACCGTGAGGCCGCGCAGCTCGCCGACCAGGGCGCGCAGCTTCGCCACCGGCACCTGCTTCTGCTGTGCGTTGGCGGCGTGCACCGCCTCGAGTACCACCAGCGGCGCACCCGCGTCGCGCGCGGTCGCCACCAGGGCGGACACGTCCTTGGGGAAGCACGACCCGCCGTAGCCCGGCCCCGGGAACAGGAACTGCTTGCCGATCCGCCCGTCGCTGCCGATGCCCAGCCGCACGTGGCCGATGTCGGCGCCGAGCGCGTCGCACAGGACCGCGAACTGGTTCATCAGTGTGATGCGCGCGGCCAGCATCGCGTTCGCCGCGTACTTGGTCATCTCCGCCGACGCGATGTCCATGAACAGAATCGGGTTGCCGGAGCGCACGAACGGCTCGTACAGCTCGCGCAGCGCCACCTCCGCCTCCGCCGTGTCCACACCGACCACGATCCGATCCGGCTTCATGAAGTCCTGCACCGCGGCGCCTTCCTTGAGAAACTCCGGATTCGACGCCACATAGAACGGCGTTCCCGTGCGCGCCGCGACCGCCTGGCGCACCTTGCCCGCGGTGCCCACCGGCACCGTGCTCTTGGTCACCACGACCTTGGGCCGGTTCATGTGCCGGCCGATGGTGTCGGCCACGTCGAGCACGTGCCGCAGGTCGGCCGAGCCGTCCTCGTCCTGGGGTGTGCCCACGGCGATGAAGATGACGTCCGACGCCTCGACCGCGTCGCCCACGTCGGTGGTGAATCGCAGCCGCCCCTCCTCGAGGTTGCGCGTCACCAGGGGCTCGAGCCCCGGCTCGTAGATCGGCACGTCGCCGCGCGAGAGCCGCTCGACCTTGCGCGCGTCGACGTCGGCGCACACCACGTCGTTGCCGGTGTCCGCGAGGCCCGCGCCCATGACCAGGCCGACGTATCCCGAGCCGATGACGGCGACCTTCATGCGGTGCGCTCCTCGTACCACGTGCGATAGAAGTCGCGGTAGGCGCCGCTCTTGACCGCCCGCCACCACGCCTCGTGGGTCCGGTACCACGCGACCGTGCGTTCCAGGCCGGACGCGAGGTCGTGGCGCGCGCGCCAGCCCAGCACGCGCTCGGCCTTCGCGGGATCCACCGCGTAGCGGCGGTCGTGCGCCGGCCGGTCCGCTACGTGCGTGAGCAGGGCCGCATCCGCGCCCACCAGCGCGATGATCCGCCGGACGATCTCGAGATTGGGCCGCTCCGAGCGCCCACCGAAGTTGTACACCTCGCCGGCCACCCCGCGCTCCAGCGCGGCGAGCAGACCGGCGCAGTGGTCCTCGACGTGGATCCAGTCGCGGACCTGCTGCCCGTCGCCATAGACCGGCAGCGGCGCGCCCTCGACCGCGTTGGTGATCATCAGCGGAATCAGCTTCTCGGGAAACTGGTAGGGGCCGTAGTTGTTCGAGCAGCGGGTCACCACCACGTCGGTACCGTAGGTCCGCGCGTACGCCAGCGCGAGGTGGTCGGCCGCCGCCTTGCTCGCCGCGTAGGGGCTGGTCGGATCGAGCGGCGTGGACTCCGTGAACGGCGGGTCCGCGGGGCCTAACGCCCCGTACACTTCGTCGGTGGACACCTGGAGCATGCGGCAGCCGGCGCGCGCGCGGACCGCGTCGAGCAGCGTCAGCGTCCCCACCACGTTGGTCCGCACGAACGGCGCGGCCGAGAGGATCGAGCGGTCCACGTGCGTCTCGGCGGCGAAGTTCACCACCGCGTCACAGCCTTCGAGCGCCCGCGCCACCGCGGCCGTGTCCGCGATGTCGCCCCGCACGAACCGGTACCCGGCGCGGCCTTCGAGGTCGGCCAGGTTCGCGGGGTTCCCGGCGTACGTGCACGCGTCGAGGTTCACCACGCTCCATCCCGCCCGCTCGGCCAGCACGGTGCGGATGAAATTGGAGCCGATGAACCCCAACCCGCCGGTCACCAGCAGGCGGCGCGGCGCGGCGGCACCGCTCACGGGCTCACGCCCCGATCGCGCGCGATGTACGTGGAGGCGCGATACAGGCTCTCGATCGTGCCGGCGTCGGTCCACCAGCCGTCGATGACGCTGTGGGTCAGGTCGTTCCAGCCGATGTACCGGTTGTTGACGTCGGTGATCTCGAGCTCGCCACGCGCCGACGGCGTCAGGCCGTGAATGATCTCGAACACCCGCTGGTCGTACATGTAGACGCCGATCACCGCGTACGACGACCGCGGGCGCGCCGGCTTCTCCTCGATGGCCACCACGCGACCCTGGTCGAAGACGGGCACGCCGAACCGGCTCGCGTCGGGCACTTCCTTGAGGAGGATCGACGCGCCGTGGCCCCGCGCGCCGTACGCGTCCACCGCGGCGCGGATGGGCTTCTGGAGGATGTTGTCGCCCAGGATCACGCACAGGCTCTCGCCCGCGGCGAAGTGCTCGGCGAGCGCGAGCGCGTCGGCGATCCCGCCCTCGCCCTGCTGGTAGGCGTAGTTGAGGTGCGTCAGCCCGAACTCCTGCCCGTTGCCCAGCAGCCGCAGGAAGTCGCCGGCGCTGTTGCCGCCCGTCACGAGGAGGATGTCCGTGATGCCGGCATCCACCAGGGTCTGGAGCGGATAGTAGATCATCGGCCGATCGTACACCGGCAGCAGGTGCTTGTTGGTCACGCGCGTCATCGGCGCGAGCCGCGACCCGAGACCGCCCGCGAGAATGACGCCTTTCACCGGGCGGGCACCACGTGCCGCGTATCCACCAGCGCGCGCGCCTCACGGCCGATCATGGCGTAGTCGATGGAGCTGTGGTCGGTCACGACCACCACGCAGTCGGCGCCCCGCACCGTCGCGGCGTCGAGCGCGACGGAGGCGAGCGTCATGCCGTCTTCCTGGATCCGCGGCACGTGGGGATCGTGATACCGCACCACGGCGCCCATCTGCTCGAGCAGCCGGATCACGTCGAGCGCCGGACTCTCGCGCAGGTCGTCGATGTCCTTCTTGTACGCCACGCCGATCACCAGCACCGTCGAGCCGCGGGCCGCCTTGCCCTGCTGGTTGAGCGCGTCGACCACCTTCCCCACCCAGTACTCGGGCATCTGCGCGTTCACCTCGCCCGCCACCTCGATGAACCGCGTCCGGTAGTTCAGCGACCGCATCTTCCACGCGAGGTAGTGCGGGTCGAGCGGGATGCAGTGCCCGCCCACGCCCGGCCCCGGCGTGAACTTCATGAACCCGAACGGCTTGGTCGCGGCCGCGTTGATGACCTCCCAGACGTCCACGCCCAGCTTGTCGCACACGATCGCCATCTCGTTGACCAGGCCGATGTTCACCGAGCGGAACGTGTTCTCGAGCAGCTTGACCAGCTCGGCCGCCTCCGGGCCGCGCACCGGGACCAGCGTGTCGATCGCCGGCTGGTAGAGCGCCATCACGACGCGGGTACACGCCTCCGTCACACCGCCGATGATCTTGGGCGTGTTGCGCGTGTTGAACCGCGGGTTGCCCGGATCGACGCGCTCGGGGCTGAACGCGAGGAAGAAGTCCGTCCCGACCGCCAGGCCGCTCTTCTCGAGCGCCGGCAGCATCAGGTCGCGCGTGGTGCCCGGGTAGGTGGTGCTCTCGAGCACGACCGCCTGGCCGGGACGCAGCGTGCGCGCCACGCTGTCGGTCGCCGCGACGATGAACGACACGTCGGGGTCGCGGGTCTTCGACAGCGGCGTCGGCACGCAGATCGCGATGCAGTCGGGCTCGCGCAGCCGTGAGAGGTCGGTGGTGGCGGCGATCTTCCCGGACCGCACCAGCGGGCCGAGCGTCTCCGAGGGAATGTCCTGCACGTGCGACCGGCCGGCGGCGATGCCCTCCACCGCGCGCGCGTTGACGTCGAAGCCAAGCACGCGATACCCCGCGCGCGCCATCTCGACGGCGAGCGGCAGCCCGACGTACCCCAGGCCGACGATCCCGATGACCGCACTGCGGTCCCGGGCCTTCTGGAGAAGCTGCTGCTCGTGACTCACCGCATTCACCTCGTGTGTGTCAAGCGCCGTAGAACCGGCGGATCGCGCCGGTCACGGCGGCCTGCTGCGCTTCGGTCAACTCGGGATACACGGGCAATGCCAGGACGCGCTCCGCCGCCGCCTCCGACACCGGCATCTGGCCGCGCCGGTAGCCCAGGTCCGCGAAGCACGGCTGCAGGTGCAGCGGCACCGGGTAGTACACCGCCGTGCCGATGCCCGCCGCCTTGAGATGCGCCTGCAACTCGTCGCGGCGCTCGGCCTCGATCACGTACTGGTGGAAGATGTGCTCGTTCGCCGTGTCGGTGACCGGCGTGCGCACGGCGGGCACGCCCGCCAGGTCCCGGTTGTACCAGTGCGCCCGCGCGCGACGGGCCTCGCTCCACTGCTGGAGGTACGGCAGCTTCGCCAGCAGGACCGCGGCCTGCAGCGCGTCGAGCCGCGCGTTCACCCCGACCTCGTCGTGGTGGTACATCTGCCGTCCGCCGTGGGTCCGCAGCCGCCGCACCCGGTCCGCCATCGCCTCGTCGGGCGTCACGATCATGCCGCCGTCGCCCCAGCCACCGAGGTTCTTGGAGGGGAAGAACGAGAACGCGCCCGCCCGCCCGAGTTCGCCGGCGGTCCGCCACTGCCCCTGCACCTTGCGCCGCGCGCCGATCGCCTGGCACGCGTCCTCGATCACCGCCAGGCCGTGCTTCTCCGCGATCGGCAGCAACCGCTCCATGGGCGCCATCTGGCCGAACAGGTGGATCGGCATGATGGCGCGGGTGCGCGGCGTGATCGCCGCCTCCACCGCGTCCGGGTCGATGTTGTACGCCAGCGGATCGATGTCCGCGAATACCGGCCGCCCGCCCGCGTTGTGGATCGTGCCCGCCGAGGCGAAGAACGTGAACGGCGCGGTGATGACCTCGTCGCCGGGCTTGAGGTCGAGCGCCTTGAGCGGCAGCAGCAGCGCGTCGGTTCCGCTCGACACGCCCACGCCGTAGGGCACGCGCGCCAACGCCGCGATCCGCGCCTCGAGGTCGAGCACCGGCTGGCCGAGGATGAACAGCTGCGAGTCGACCACCTCGAGGACGCGCGCCATGACGGCGTCCTTGATCGACGCGTGCTGCGCCTTGAGGTCGAGCAACGGGACGTTCATGCCGCCTCCGCCAGCATCCCACCCCGCTCCGCGTAGCGCGTGCCGCAGCGCGCGCAGACCGCCGCCCCGCCCGCGACCGCCAGCCGCTCGCCGCACGAGCACATCCAGCCCACCTGGCGGGCCGGATTGCCGACTACCAGCGCGTAATCCTTCACGTCGCGCGTCACCACGGCGCCCGCGCCGACGAACGCGTAGCGGCCCAGCGTCACGCCGCACACCACCGTCGCGTTGGCGCCGATGGTCGCGCCGCGGCGGACCAGCGTGCGCTCGTACTCGCCACGCCGGCTCACCGCGCTGCGCGGCGTGCCCACGTTGGTGAACACCATGGATGGGCCGCAGAACACGTCGTCCTCCAGTGTGACCCCTTCGTACACCGACACGTTATTCTGGAGCTTCACGTTGTCGCCGATGACGACGCCCGGCATGACCACGCAGTTCTGGCCCAGCGAACAGCGGGCGCCGATCTTCGCGCCCGGCATGACGTGGCAGAAATGCCAGACCTTGGTGCCCGCACCGACCTCGGCGCCGTCGTCCACGAACGCGGACGGATGGACGAACACGTCCGCGCTCACGCCGCCGCCACCCCCAGCACCTTGACCTCGAGCTCCAGCTCGACGCCGAACTCCTTGAACACCGCCGTGCGCGCCACGTCGATCAGCTTCAGCACGTCGTCCGCCGTGGCGCCGCCGCGGTTCACGATGTAGTTGGCGTGCATGATCGAGATCTCGGCCGCGCCCACGCGCCGGCCCTTGAGCTTGCACTGCTCGATCAGCTTGGCCGCCGTGGAATCGCGCGGGTTCTTGAACACGCTGCCGCAGCACGGCTGGTCGAACGGTGTGCCTTCCCGCCGCTTCTTCAGCACGAAGTTCAGGTCGGCCCGCACGCGTTCCACCGGCGTTTCGGCCAGCTGCAGCGTGCACCCGAGCACGACGTGATCCTCGAGGCCCGAGCGCCGGTAGGCGAACGGGATCGCCGAACGCGGCTTCTCGACCACCGTGCCGGCCGGCGTGAGCAGCGTGGCCGACTGGAGCACCGACGCAAAATCCTGGCCGTGCGCCCCGGCGTTCATATACACGCCGCCGCCGACCGTGCCCGGCACGCCGATCAGCCGCTGCACGCCCTCGAATCCGGCGTCCGCGGTGCGGCGCGCCAGCAGCGGCGTGGGCAGTCCGGCGCCCGCCTTCCACAGCCGGCCGCGCACCGACAGCTCGTCGAGCCCCTTCCCGATCTTGAGCACCAGGCCCCGGAACCCGCCGTCCCTCACCAGGACGTTCGAGCCCAGGCCGAGCACCAGCCACGGCAACCCCTGCGCCTTGGCCCACTGCACGGCGGCCGCGGTGGCCGCGGCGTCCTGCGGCTGGAAGTGCACCGTCGCGGGGCCGCCGATCCGGAAGGTCGTGTGCTTCGCAAGCGGCTCGTCGTAGCGGACCACGCCCGCCAGCGACGGGAAGGGCGCCACCCCGGCCGGCAGGCGCGGTTGCGCCGCGCCGCGGCCCGCCCCGCGCGTGCGCGGAGTCGGCTTGGCGTCGTGAGGCGCCTGGGCCGGCGCGGTCTTCGGCGCCGGTTTGCCCGGCGGCACCTTGCCCGCGCCCGGCGCTTTCGGCGCAGCCGTCGGCTTCGCCGCGGCTGCTGCCTTCGCCGTGGGGGCCGCCTTGGCCGGCACGGCAGCCTTCGCCGCCTTGGCGCGCGCCGCCGGCGCCGGCTTCTTGGCGGGCGCCGTCGTGTGCGCGGGCTTCCTGGACCCGGCCGTTGTCTTCCCGCCGGTCGCGCGCTTGGCCGGCTTCGCGGCCTTGGGTCGCGCCTGTTTCTTGCTCTTGCTCGCCGCCATTACGCCACCTGGGTGCTTGCGGCTTCGTGCCGCTGGTAACGCTCCTGGAGCGAGAGCACGTGGCCCTCGGAGCTCTTGAGCGCGATAATGGCGTCGCAGGCTGCCGACGCCGCCGACATCGTGGTGGTGTACGGCACGCGGTGCATCAGCGCCGCGCGCCGCAGTTGGTAGTCGTCCTTCTGCGAGTACTTGCCCAACGGCGTGTTGATGAGCATCTGCACGCGGCCGGAGACCATCAGGTCCACCGCGTTGGGCCGCCCCTCCCACACCTTCAGCACCTTCTCGCAGTGGATGCCGCGCTTGCTGAGATAGCGCGCGGTGCCCTCCGTCGCGATGATGCGGAAGCCGAGTTCCTGGAAGCGGCGCGTGATCGGCGTGACGGTGGGCTTGTCGCCATCGTTCACGGTGACCATCACCGTCCCGCTCAGCGGCAGCGCGCCGTCCGCGGCGATCTGCGCCTTGGCGAACGCCCAGCCGAAGGTATCGGCGATGCCCATCACTTCCCCGGTGGAGCGCATCTCCGGGCCGAGCACCGAGTCCACGCCGGCCAGCTTGGTGAACGGGAACACCGCTTCCTTTACCGCCACGTAGGCCAGTTCGATCTCTTCGGTGAAGCCGAGCGATTCCAGCGACCGCCCGACCATCGCGCCGGCCGCGAGCCGCGCCAGCGACACCCCGATCGCCTTGGACACGAACGGCACGGTGCGCGAGCCGCGCGGGTTGACCTCGAGGCAGTACACCACCCCGTCCTTCACCGCGTACTGCACGTTGATGAGCCCCACGACGCCTAACGCCTGCGCCAGGGCCCTGGTGTGGCGCCGCATCTCGTCGGTCTCGCGCTCGCCGATGAGGTACGGCGGCAGCACGCACGCCGAGTCGCCCGAATGGATGCCCGCGTCCTCGATGTGCTGCATCACCCCGCCGATCACGCACCGGGTTCCGTCGGCGACGGCGTCCACGTCGGCCTCGAAGGCGTCCTCGAGGAACCGGTCGATCAGCACCGGGTGCTCGGGCGCCACGCGCGCGGCGCGCTGGAAGAAGTCGCGCAGCGCGCTCGCGTCGTACACGATCTGCATCGCGCGGCCGCCCAGCACGTACGACGGCCGGACCAGCACCGGGTAGCCCACCCGCTCGGCCACCGCCTCGGCCTCCTCGACGCTGCGCGCCGTCCCGGCCGGCGGCTGCATGATGCCGAGCCGCCGCGCCAGCGCCTCGAACCGCTTGCGGTCCTCCGCGGTGTCGATCGCGTCGGGCGCGGTGCCGAGGATCGCAACCCCCGCCGCCTCGAGTCGCTTGGTGAGCTTGAGCGGCGTCTGCCCGCCCAGCTGCACCACCACGCCGAGCGGCTGCTCGAAGGTCACGATCTCCAGCACGTCCTCGAACGTCAGCGGCTCGAAGTAGAGCTTGTCGGAGATGTCGAAATCGGTCGACACCGTCTCGGGGTTCGAGTTGATCATGATGGTGCGGTAGCCCAACTCGCGGAACCCGAGGCCGGCGCGCACGCAGCAGTAATCGAACTCCACGCCCTGCCCGATCCGGTTGGGCCCGGAGCCGAGAATCACCACCCCGCGCTCGCCCAGCGGCGCCGACTCGTTCTCCTCGTCGTAACACGAGTACAGGTACGGCGTCGCCGACGGGAACTCGCCCGCGCAGGTGTCCACCGTCTTGTAGACCGGCCGGACGCCCAACGCCCATCGCTCCTCACGGATCCGGTCCTCGGTGGTGCCGGCGAGATCCGCCAGCTGCCGGTCGCTGAACCCGAGCCGCTTCATCCGTCGCAGCGCGGCGCGGCGCTCGCCCTCCCCACGCGGCGCCGTCGCCCGGCGGAACGCTTCCCACTCCCGCTCCGCGTCCACCAGCTCGGCCAGCTGCCCGACGAACCAGGGGTCGATCCCGGTCAGCGCGGAGATCTCTTCCTGCTCGAAGCCCGCCAGCAGCGCCCGCTTGACCTGGAACACCCGCTCCGCCGAGGGCTGCCGGAGACCCGCGCGCAGCGAGGCCGCGTCGTCGTGGTCGAGACGGTCGTCGGCCGGTGTCGGGCCGATCACCCAGCCGGTCCGGTCGATCTCGAGCGCCCGCAGGCCCTTCTGGAACGCCTCCTTGAAGGTGCGCCCGATCGCCATCGATTCGCCGACCGACTTCATCTGCGTGGTGAGCCGCCAGTCGGCGCTCGGGAACTTCTCGAACGCGAACCGCGGGCACTTCACCACCACGTAGTCCAGGACCGGCTCGAAGCTGGCCGGGGTCGTCCTGGTGATGTCGTTCGGCAGCTCGTCCAGCGTGTAGCCCACCGCCAGCTTGGTTCCCATGCGCGCGATGGGGAACCCGGTCGCCTTGCTGGCCAGCGCCGAGGAGCGCGAGACCCGCGGGTTCATCTCGATCACCAGCATCTCGCCGTCGGCCGGGTTCACGGCGAACTGGATGTTGCAGCCGCCCGCCTCGACGCCGATCTCGCGGATGATCGCGATCGCGGCGTCGCGCATGTCCTGGTACTCGCGGTCGGTGAGCGTCATCGCCGGCGCCACCGTGATGCTGTCGCCGGTATGCACGCCCATCGGATCGAGGTTCTCGATCGAGCACACGATGACGACGTTGTCCATCCGGTCGCGCATCACCTCGAGCTCGTACTCCTTCCAGCCCAGCACGCTGCGCTCGATCAGCACCTGCCCCATCGGCGAAAGCTCGATACCGCGGCGCACCAGCTCGTCCAGCTCGAGCGGCGTGTACGCGATGCCGCCGCCGCTGCCGCCTAACGTGAACGACGGGCGGATGATGGCCGGGTACCCCGTGACGCCCACGATCCGCTCGGCGTCGGCGGGGTCGGTGCAGAAGTCGCCGATCGGCACCTTGAGACCGATGCGGTGCATCGCCTTGGCGAACTCCTCCCGGTCCTCCGCCATCGTGATGGAGCGCGCATTGGCCCCGATCAGCTCCACCCCGTAGCGCGCCAGCGCGCCGTTCTGGTCCAGCGCCATCGCCACGTTGAGCGCCGTCTGCCCGCCCATCGTGGGCAGCAGCGCGTCGGGCCGCTCCCGCGCGATCACCTTCTCGACCCACTCCGGCGTCACCGGCTCGACATACGTCCGGTCGGCCAGGTCGGGGTCGGTCATGATGGTCGCGGGATTCGAGTTGACCAGAACGACCTCGTACCCCTCCTCCTTGAGCGCCTTCACCGCCTGGGTGCCCGAATAGTCGAACTCGGCCCCCTGCCCGATCACGATGGGGCCGCTGCCGATCAGCAGGATCCGCTTCAGGTCAGTTCGCTTGGGCATGCACCAGGTCCGTCAGCGTTTGCTCCAGGGCGATGCGCGGGCCCCAGCCCGTGGCGCGCCGCAGCTTCGACGCGTCTCCCACCAGGTACGGCACGTCAACCGGCCGGAGCAGCGCCGCGTCGGCCTCCGGAATCACGTCCACCCCGACGACGGCCGCGAGCCTCCGCAGCAGCTCGCCCATCGAGACGCCGCTGCCGGACGCGATGTTGTAGGCCTCGCCCGCCACGCCGCGCTCGAGCAGCGCGACGTACGCCGCCGCCACATCCCGCACGTCGAGCAGGTCCCGGACCGGCTCCAGGTTGCCGACCTTCACCACCCGCGCCCCCGCCGCCTTGGCCACCCGCAGGCGCCGGGCGAACGCCGGCGCCGCGAACCGCTCGTCCTGGCCGGGCCCGGTGTGCGGAAACGCACGCGCGATCACGACCTTCAGGCCGGTCCGCGCCGCGGTCTCCTCGGCCGCCAGCTCCGCGCCCCGCTTGCTCGCGGCGTACGGCGAGCGCGGCCGCAGCGGGTCGGTCTCCACCAGCGGCCGGCGCACCGCCGCGTCGTACACCTCCGCGGTCGACACCAGCAGCACCACCGGATCGGCGTCGCCGGACCGGCGCCGCTGACCCAGCTCCGCGAGCAGCCGGGCCGTCCCTCCGGCGTTCACGTCCCACGCGGCGCCGGGATCGGCGAGCGCGTCGGCCACCGAGGCCACCGCGGCCAGATGCGCCACCGCGTCGTACGGGGCCGCCGCCGCGCGCCGGACCGAGTCGGCGTCGCGCAGCTCCAGCGGCAACGCCGGCAGCCCCTTCGGCGAGGCGCCGCCGGGCCGGACCGCCGCCGTGACGGCGTGGCCCGCGCCGCACAGCGCGTCCACCAGCCGCCGGCCGACGAACCCGTCGGCGCCCGTGACGAGAACCCTCACTGCCTCGCCGTCAGCCGGGCCACGTCGGCGTCGACCATCATGCGCATCAGCACCTCGAAGCTCACCGTCGGCGCCCACGCCAGATCCTCGCGGGCGCGGGACGGATCGGCGAGCAGCGTCTCGACCTCGGCCGGACGATCGTACCGGACGTCGTGCTTCACGTAGCGCGACCAGTCGAGCCCGACGTGAGCGAACGCCGCCTCGCAACAATCGCGGACGCTGTGGTGCACGCCGGTCCCGATCACGTAGTCGGCCGGCTCCGCGCGCTGGAGCATGCGCCACATCGCGTCCACGTAGTCGCCCGCGAACCCCCAATCGCGCTTCGCGTCGAGGTTGCCGAGGCGCAGTGAGTCGGCCAGGCCCAGCTTGATGCGCGCGACACCGTCGGTGATCTTGCGCGTCACGAACTCGAGGCCGCGCCGCGGGCTCTCGTGGTTGAACAGGATGCCGCTCACCGCGTACATCCCGTACGACTCGCGGTAGTTGACCGTGATGTAATGGCCGTAGACTTTCGCGACCCCGTAGGGCGAGCGCGGATAGAACGGCGTGGTCTCCCGCTGCGGCGTCTCGCGCACCTTCCCGAACATCTCGCTCGAGCTGGCCTGATAGAAGCGGGCGCTCGGCTTGGCCAGGCGGATGGCGTCGAGCATCCGCGTCACGCCCAGCGCCGTGAACTCGCCGGTCAGGACGGGCTGGCTCCACGACGTGGGCACGAACGACTGCGCCGCCAGGTTGTAGACCTCGTCGGGCTGCGCCTCGGCGATGACGCTCTGGAGCGAGTGTTGATCGAGAAGGTCCGCGGCCACGATGTCGATGCGGCCGACCAGGTGCTGGATGCGCTCGTAGCTGTCGTGCGAGGTCCGGCGCACCACGCCCACCACGCGGTACCCCTTGGCCAGGAGCAGCTCCGCGAGGTACGACCCGTCTTGTCCCGTGACACCGGTGATCAATGCCGTCGGCATGCCCCGCCGCCCTTCCCATCGCGTTACCCGAGTGGTCCCAACCCCTTGCCAGATTTGACTAAAGCCGGGTAAACTTAGCGGCTCGTAACCGCTTTTTGAAGCGAGGTTTGAGATGGCGCGTAAGTGCAGCGTGTGCGGCAAAGGCCCGTCGTTCGGCTACCATGTTTCGCACGCGAACAATCGGTCCACCCGCCGGTGGTACCCCAACCTGCAGACCGTCCGGATCCTGAAGGACGGCCAGCGGGCGCGGGTGCGCGTCTGCACGGCGTGCATCAAGTCGAATCGGGTGGCAAAAGCGTAGGTCCCGGGCGCCGGCCCTGGAACGAAAACGCGGGGGAGCCGGTGGCTCTCCCGCGTTGCGTTTGCCCGCCCCGACCCTGGGGGCCTAGTCCTTCAGCAGCTCGATCCGGGCCGTCTCCGCCCCGTCGCCCACCCGGCTGCCGAGACGGATAATCCGGGTATAGCCTCCGGGCCGGGCCGCGAACCGCTGCCCGATCTCCTTGAACAGCTTCGTGCTGACACCCTTGTCGCGGATGCGGCGTTCCACCAGCCGCCGGGCGTGCAGGTCGCCGCGCCGGGCCAGCGTAATCAGCTTCTCGGCCACCGGCCGCAGCTCCTTGGCCTTGGCCACGGTGGTCACGATGCGCTCGTGCTTGAACAGGCTGGTCGCCATGTTGGACAGCAGGGCGCGACGATGCTCTGCGGTCCGCGACAGCTGCCGGCCCTTGGCGCGGTGCCGCATCTAGAGGTCCTTCCCCGCTTCCGCCACCACCGGCCGGATCACCGGCGTGGTGCCCGGATCGACGATGTGGATCCCGGCCTCGCTCTCGTCCCACTGCATGCCGAAGTTCAGCCCCTCGCGCAGCAGCAGTTCGGCGATTTCCGCGACCGCTTTCTCACCGACGTTGCGCACCTTGAGCAGCTGGTCTTCCGTGTTGCGGACCAGGTCGCCCAGCGTGCGGATGTTGGAGTTCTTGAGCGAGTTGATCGAGCGGACCGACAGGCCCGCCTCGTCGATGGGCCGGGCCAGCAACGCGGCCAGCTTCTCGGTGTCGCCGGCCGGCGTGGCGGCGGCCGCCTCGGCCGTGACCATGGGCACCGTGCCGAACGACACGAAATACGCGAAGTGGTGCTGCGCGAGCGCCGCGGCGTAGGCGACCGCGTCCTCGGGCGTGATGGCGCCGTTGGTTTCCACCGTGATCGTGAGGCGGTCGAAGTCGGTGCGCTGCCCGACGCGCGTCTCGGCCACCGTGAAATTGGCGCGACGCACCGGGCTGTAGAGCGAGTCGATCCGCACCACGTCCACGGCCATCGCGCGGTCGACCGGGTGCTGGTCGGCCTCCACGTAGCCGCGGCCCTTGTTCACGAACAGCTCGACGTTCAGGTCGCGGTCGTCCTGGAGCGTGAACAGGTGATGGTCCGGGTTCACCACGCGCAGCGAGCCGTGCAACTCGATGTCGCTGGCGTGCACCGGGCCGGCGCTCTTGCGGCGGATGTGGAGCGTCGCCTCGTCGACTTCGGGGGCGAGCACCAGCGCGAGGGTCTTGAGCTTCGCGATGATCTGGTGCACGTCCTCCACCACGCCGGGCACCGTCTGGTGCTCGTGCTGGACGCCGTCCATGCGGAAGGCCCAGACGGCCGACCCCCGCAGCGACGAGAGCAGCATGCGCCGCATCGCGTTGCCGAGGGTATAGCCGAAGCCGCGTTCGAGCGGCTGGAGCCGGAATTCCCCGGCGTTGGGGTTGTCTTCCCGCTTGGTCATTTCGACCAGGTGCGGGCGGACGAGGCCGGTCAGATCGATGGTCTTGGTCACTTGGAATAGAGCTCGACGATCAACTGTTCCTGGGCGGCCACCGGGATGGTGTCCCGCGTGGGCCGCTCGGTGATCTTGCCGGTGCGGGCGTCGCGATCGGCCGCGAGCCACGACACGGTCTGCCCCTTCGACGCCAGGTCCAACGACGCGGCCACGGTGTCGAGGTCTTTGCTGGCCCGGGAGACGCGCACTTCGTCGCCCGGCCAGCAGCGGTACGACGGCACGTCGACCCGGCGGCCGTTCACTTCAACGTGGCCATGGGTCACGAGCTGCCGCGCCGCCTTGCGGCTCGGCTGGAACCCGAGCCGGTACACCACGTTGTCGAGTCGCAGCTCGAGCGCCACGAGCAGGTTCTCACCGGTCACGCCCGCCTCGTGCAGCACCGTATTGAACACATTGCGGAACTGGGTCTCGGTGAGGCCGTACATCCGCTTCACTTTCTGCTTTTCGCGCAGCTGGCGCGAGTACTGCGAGGCTTTGCGCCGGCGCGCCGCCGTCTGGCCGTGCTGGCCCGGCGCATAGGTGCGCTTCTCGACGGAGCACTTCTCGGTGAGGCAGCGCGCGCCCTTGAGAAACAGCTTCTCGCCCTCGCGGCGGCACAGCTTGCAACTGGCTTCGATGTACCTGGACACTAGACCCTGCGCTTCTTCGGTGGACGACACCCGTTGTGCGGAATGGGCGTCACGTCGCGGATGGACTTCACGTTCAAGCCTGCGTTGGACAGCGCCTGGATGGCCGACTCGCGGCCGGCGCCGGGACCCTGCACGCGCACGTGCACCCGACGCACCCCGAGATTGTACGCATCGCGGCCCGCCTGCTCGGCCGCGACCGTCGCGGCGAACGGCGTGGACTTCTTGGAGCCCTTGAACCCGGCCTTCCCGGCGGTGCCCCACGCCACGGCGTTCCCGTGCATATCGGTGATCGTGATGATGGTGTTGTTGAAGGTCGCCATCACGTGCGCGATGCCCTCGGACTCCACCACTTTCTTGGCGCGCTTGGCCACCGCCTTGCGCGGCGCCTTCTCGGCCTCCGCACCCGGTGCGGAAGCCGCCGCGGCCTCGGCGGCCGGCTCGGTCTGCTTGGTAGGCTCGGTCATGGGTTACTTCTTCGCCACGGCTTTCTTCTTGCCGGCGATGGTCCGGCGCGGGCCCTTCTTGGTCCGAGCGTTGGTTCGGGTGCGCTGGCCGCGCACCGGGAGGCCGCGACGGTGCCGCGTGCCGCGATAACAGCCGATGTCCATCAGTCGCTTGATGTTCATCGCGACTTCAGTCCGGAGCGCGCCCTCGACCTTGTGGTCGCGCTCGATGATCTGGCGCAGCCGCGACACCTCGTTGTCGGACAGGTCGCGCACCCGCGTGGCCGGCGCGACACCCGTCCGCTCCAGGATGCGCGCGGCCGTCGCGCGACCCACCCCGAAGATCGCGGTGAGACCCACTTCAATGCGCTTTTCGCGCGGGAGATCGACGCCGGCGATGCGTGCCATCGGGCTAACCCTGCCGCTGCTTGTGTTTGGGCGAGCGCTTGCAAATCACCCGAACGACACCGCGACGCTTGATGACACGGCAATGCTCGCAGATCGGCTTCACACTGGTACGGACCTTCAAGATGAATCTCCAACGCGGTTTAGGACAGACTTGAAACGTAGTGGAGGCGCGCAAGCCAAGCAAGTCCCTCACGATAGAATGCGAACCTCGGTGAGGCGGTAACCCGACCCCTGGCGCCGCAGGGCGAAGTAGATGGTCTGAATCCGCCGGCCGGCGGCTCCCCGCACGACGAAGACCCGCTGCACCTCCACGTACGCCCGGTCCCGGTTCACGTCACGCGCCACTTGGACTTCGACGGAAATTTCGTCCGTCCCGTCGGTGAAGCCGCGAAGCAGCACGGCCGCCTGGTCGGGCCTGAGCGGCGCGGAGGAGGGCGCCCCAGGCAGGTCGAGTGTCAGGTCCGTGGCGCCGGCCACAACCGTGTCGAAGTCGTGCCGCGCCCAGGCGCGCGCCAACCGCTGGCCGGCCACCAGCAGCGACTCGACCTGCATGGCGGGCGCGACCGCCGGCACCGGCGGACGGACAGCCGAGCCGGAGGACCCGGCCAGCGAGGCCGCCAGGAGCGCGCCGATGCCCCACGCCGTCATGCGGCCAGGTCCCGCCGGAACTCGGCCAGCGCCGCCGCCGGGTCGGCCGCCGCCGTGATCGGCCGCCCGACGACGAGCAGATCCGCGCCGGCGCGGACGGCCTCGCCCGGCGCGGCCGCGCGGGCCTGGTCGCCGACCGGCTCGCCGGAGCGCCGGATACCCGGCACGACCACCATGCGGTCGGCGCCAATGGCGGCGCGGATCGCCGGAGCCTCCGACGCGGAGCACACCATCGCGTCCAGGCCGGCCTCGACGACCAGGGCCGCCAGTCGCTGCTGCTCCGCGAGCGTCGTGGCCACCGCGCGCCCCACCACGGCGCCGTAGCCGGCCGCATCCAACGACGTCAGCACGCCGACGCCGGCGAGCCGGAGCGCGGTTCCGCGCGCCCGCGCGGCCGCCTCGAGCATCGCGGGGCCGCCAGCCAGATGCACGGTCGCCAGGTGCACCCCGAGATCCGCCGCGGCAGCCACCGCGCCGGCGACCGTGTTCGGGATGTCGTGCCATTTGAGATCGAGGAACACCCACTTGCCGCGCGCCAGCAGCTCGCGCACGATCGCCGGGCCCTCGCGCACGTAGAGCACCGGGCCGACCTTGTACCACGTGCCGGCCGGTCCCCCTGCGTCCACCAGGCGGAGCGCTTCCCGCGCCGAGGGCAGATCGAGCGCGACAGCCAGGTCGGGTCTCACGCCCCGTCCCGCCCCGCAGCCGGCGCGCCGACGACCGCCGTCGTGTCGGGTGGGCTGAAGCGAGGAGCCTCGCCCCGTTGTTCCGGCGCCAACCGGGCCAGCTCCCTGACGATCCGCTCCGGCGCACGCGGATCCGCGAGCGCCGCGGTGCCGACGGCGACCAGCCACGCGCCGGCGCGCAGGTACTGCGCCGCGTCGGCGCCGGAGCGAATGCCGCCCGCGCCGATGACCGGCTTGCCGGTAGCGAGCGCCACGGTCCGCGTCATCTTGACCCCGACCGGCAGCAGCGGCGGACCGCTCAGACCGCCAGCCCCGGCCCCCAGCCGCGGGCCCGCGTCGCCGTACAGCAGCGACGGCAGCGTGTTCACGCAGGTAAACGCGTCGGCGCCCGCTTCGGCCGCGACGAGCGCCGTGCGCCCCGGATCGGGCAGCACCGGTGAGAGCTTCACGACCAGCGGCCGGTCGGTCGCCCCACGCACCTCGCGCACCAGGCCGGCGAGCACCTGGTCGTCGGCGCCGAACTCCAGGCCGCCGCGCTCGACGTTGGGACACGACACGTTCAGCTCGAAGGCCGCGATGCCGGGCTCGTCGGCCAGGGCGCGCACCACGGCGGCGAAGTCCCGGGGCGTGTGACCCACCACGTTCACCACCACGTGCGCGCGGCGCAGGTGCGCGCGCAACCACGGCAGAGAGTCGCGCCGGACCGCCTCGACGCCGGGGTTGGCAAGCCCCACGCTGTTGAGCATCCCACCCCACGTTTCCGTCACGCGTGGGGCCGGGTTGCCGGCGCGCGGCTCGAGGCTCACCGCCTTGGTGACGACACCGCCTAACGCGTCGAGGTCGATGACGCCCGCCACCTCGCGCCCGAATCCCGCCGTGCCGGAGGCCAGCAGCACCGGATTCTGGAACCGGACGCCGAAGCCGGCCACGCCGGAGCTCATGGCTGCGGGTTCCGGGTGCCCGGGGCGGCCGGCGTCGGGCGTGAGGCGGGGCGCCCGGGGACCGGCCGGCGCGGCCCCCGCCCTTCGTCGGTCGCCGGCCCCGCCTCCGGCGACGCGCCGGGAGGGCGCTCGGAAACGCCGTTGCTCAGCAGGCTGCGCAGCGAGTCCTCGAGCACGGCGTAGCGCGGCGCGTCCCGGCCGTCGGCCACGATCGTGTACGGGCTGTCGGGGTAGCGCGAGGTGAGCAGGGCGCGCAGCGAGTCGGCGGCCGGATACCCCGCGCCGATCGCGGCTACCAGGCCCTTGGGAGTCCACGGCGAGTCCGGGAACCGGTGGGCCATTGCCGCGAAGCGCGTGGCGGCCCATCGCATCATGCCCAGCGAATCGCGGGCCAGCTCCGCGCCCGCGAACCACCGTGCATCGGCGCCTGGAGAGGGATCGCCGACGGTGAGCTCCGCCAGCACTTGAAGCTGGTGCACCACCGGGTCGGCTTCACGCGCGGCACTGCCGCCCTGTTCCGCGATGCGGCCGAGCGTGCTGCGGATGTCCTCGACCGTCGAGTCGTCTTCGGCGTCACGCAGCCGCAGCCGGGACAGTCGCACCGTCGCGATGCGGGACTCCATGCTGTCGGGCGCCAGGGCCGCGGCCTCCGCGTAGCACGTGGACGCCGCCGAATCGTCGCCGCGTCCGGCGACCCGGTCGCATTCGCCCAGCGCCAGCCGGGACTGCTCGCCGGTGCCCAGCCCGCGCCGCGCCGCCAGCGCCCGCTCCAGACTGGACGCCCGCGCCGGCAGCCCCGCGTCGGCCAGCGTGTCCAGCAACGGCAGCCAGTCGGCTTCGCTGTAGGCGGTCGTCACGGCGGCCGCGTCGAGCCAGTCGGCCGCCGCGCCGGGCTCGCCGAGCCGGAACGCGGCGCGCGCGCGCCACAGGCCCACGCCCGGCTCGCGGCTCGCGCGAAAATCGCTCAGCGCGGCCGCCGATGCCCCGCGCGCCAACTCCAGACGTCCGCGCCACAGCAGCGCGGCGCTGCGCAGTTTGGCATCGCCGGCCGTCGCCGCCGAGTCGAGCGGCGGGCCCGCGTCCTGGTAGAGCCGCAGCGCGAAGTTCGCGCGGCCCAGCAACAGCATCGCCTGCAGCTTGTCCTCCCGACGCCGGGCCGCCGCGACCGCCTCGGTCAGCACGACCACCGCGTTCGAGTAGTCCTCGACGTGGATCAGCGCGGTGCCCTGGATCAACCGCGCCTCTTCCGCCCACCGCGAGTGCGGGTGGTGCGCGACCAGCGAGTCGGCGTGCAGCGCGGCCTGCGACCAGCGGTCGCGCGCCTCCGACGTGCGCCCTGCCCGCTCGCTGTGCTCCGCGTCGTGGGCGTACTTCTTGGCGTTGTACATCCCGTTGAAGTAGGCGCACGAGGAGAGCACCGCGAGGCCCAGCGGCCAGGCCCGACTCCACCGGCCGCTCATTGGGTCGCCCCCATGCGCCGGTCATACTCGGCCAGGTACCGTTCGATCCCGTCGGCGATCGCGCGAGCGAGCAGGCGCTGGCCCGCGTCGCTCACCAGCATGCGCGCCTCCTCCGGGTTGGTGCCGTAGCCGACCTCGACCAGCACCGCCGGCATGTAGCTGGTGGCGAGCACCATGAAGCCGGCCTGCTTGACCCCACGCGACTCCCCGGGGCGCACGCGGCCGATCGCCTCCTGCACCAGCGTCGCCATGCGGCTCGATTCGCGCAGGTGCTCGTTCTGCGCGAGGTCGCGCAGGATGAAGCGCAGCGGGTCGCCGCGCGCGGCGGTCGCGTCGGTCTCGAAGCGCACCGACGCGTTCTCCATCCGCTCCACCCGGCGGGCATCCTCGGTGCGCGCCTCCGCGAGGTAGTACGTCTCGAAGCCCCGGTACGCGGCCCCGTCGTGCCAGCGCGGGTTGGCGGCGTTGACGTGGATCGAGACGAACAGCTCCGCGCCACGCTCGGCCGCGATCCGGCCACGGTCGCCCAGGGCGATCAACGTGTCCTTGTCGCGCGTCATCACCGTCCCGATGCCGCGCCGCTCCAGCTCGGCCTTCAGCGCGCGGGCGATCGCCAGCGTGACGTCCTTCTCCCGCAGGAACGGCTTGACGCCGATCGGCCCCATCATCCCGACGTCCACCCCGCCGTGCCCCGGGTCGATCGCCACCACGTGGTGGCGCGGCGCCCCGCGCACCACGATCATCGGCGGCGGCGCGGGCAACTCCTCCAGGCGCGCGCGATCGGCGTCGAACCGCAGCCGTGGCTCGAGCCGCGGCAGGTAGTCCACCGCCCACTGGTAAGGCACGAACAGCGAGTCACGGGCGCGGTACGCCCCGCCGGCGAGCGGGTAGACGCGCGCGCCCACCCGGAAGTAGGCCGCGCCGTAGAGAAAGTCGTACTGCTGGCCGAGCACCTCGACCGCGACGCCGTCGCCGCCGGCCGTCGGCTGCGTGTCCAGGCTGAGCACCTGCGCCAGCTGCGCCGCCGCGAGGGCCGGGAATCCCCGCTCGGTCACGACGGCGACGTCGCGTTGACCGCGCGGCGAGGCCACGGTGAGGTGATCGGGCGCGACCGCCAGGACGGCCAGGAGGGCGAGCAGCGCGGCGATCACCGGCGTCGCACGGCCCGGGCCATCTCACGCTCGGCATCGCGCCGCCGCAGCTCGTCGCGGCGGTCGTACTCCTTCTTCCCGCGCGCGAGCGCGATGGCCAGCTTCGCGTGACGGCCCTTGAAGTACAACTCCAGCGGCACCAGCGTGTGTCCCTTCTGCTCCACCGCGCCGATCAGGCGCCGGATTTCGCGCGCGTGCAGCAGCAGCTTGCGCGTGCGCAGCGGATCGTGATTGAACCGGTTGCCCTGCTCGTAGGGCGAGATGTTGAACCCTTCCAGCCACACCTCGCTGCCCTTGAGCCGGCCAAACGCGCCGATCAGGCTGGCGCGCCCCTCACGCAGCGCCTTCACCTCGGTGCCGGACAACACGATGCCGGCCTCGTAGGTGTCCAGAATTTCGTACTCGTGGCGTGCACGCGGGTTGCGAGCGATGCTTCGGATCGGTCGCTCGGCCCGCGGCTGCGCGGCCACGGCAGGCGGCTTGCGAGAGGGATTCACAGAAGTGTAACCCCAACTTAGGAGCGGGGTTCCGGCAGTTCAACTCCCTGATTAACTTGGGGGCCCGCCGAAGTGGTGGAACTGGTAGACGCGCTGCGTTCAGGGCGCAGTGGGCGCAAGCCCGTGTGGGTTCGAGTCCCACCTTCGGCATGCAGCAGCGGCGTGAGGCCACCCTCACGCCGTTGTTTTTTTCAGTACTGGGGCATCCCCCGGTCGATTTCCCGGGCCCACGCGCTGACGCCGCCCGCCATGCTCACCGCCCGCTCGAAACCCTCGCCGCGCAGGAACACCGCCGCCTGGAGCGAGCGCGAGCCGCGGTGGCAGTACACGATCAGATCGGCGTCCCTGGGCAGCGTGTCCATCGCGTCCGGCAGCGTGCTGAGCGGCACCAGCCGCGCGCCTTCGATGCGGCAGATGTCCCACTCCCAGGGCTCCCGCACGTCGACCAGCACGGCGCGCGCGCCGCTATCGAGCCGCCGCTTCACATCGCCGGCACTGACCTCGATGCTCACCGGTTTCCTTTCCGCCGCGGGCGCGGCGACACCGCAGAACGCGTCATAGTCGATCAGCCGCGTGATGGTCGGATTGGGACCGCACACCGGGCAGTCCGGATCCTTCTCCAGCTCGAGCGCGCGAAAACTCATGCGGAGCGCGTCGAACAGCAACAACCGGCCGATCAACGGCTCGCCGATGCCGAGGACGAGCTTGATGGCTTCATTGGCCTGGATCGCGCCCACGATGCCCGGCAGCACGCCCAGCACGCCGCCCTCCGCGCACGAGGGCACCAACTCGGGCGGCGGCGGGTCGCGGTACAGACAGCGATAGCACGGCCCGCGCGCGCCCCAGAACACCGCGGCCTGGCCCTCGAACCGGAAAATGCTGCTGTAGACATCGGGCTTGCCGAGCAGCACGCACGCGTCGTTGACGAGATAGCGGGTCGGGAAATTGTCGCTGCCGTCCACAATCACGTCGTAGCGGGCCAGGATGTCCAGCGCGTTCGCGCTCGACAGCCGGGCGTCGTGCGGCTCGAGCGCGACGTGGGGATTGAGATCGGCCAGACGGGCAACGGCCGACGCGAGCTTCGAGCGGCCGACGGCGGACGTCCCATGCAGAATCTGGCGCTGGAGATTCGACGCCTCGACGGCGTCATGATCGATGAGGCCGATCGTGCCCACGCCGGCCGCCGCGAGATACATCGCGGCCGGCGAGCCGAGGCCGCCGACTCCCACCAGCAGCACGCGCGCCGCCTTGAGCCTGGCCTGTCCCTCGGGTCCCACCTGGGGAAGGGTCAAGTGGCGCGCGTACCGCTGCAATTCCTCCGCGCTCAGTGCCGGCGCGGGTGTGTCCTTCCGGTCCATGAACCGGAAGTTTGCGTGGCGCTAGACGGCCGCGCCAACCCCCACCGGCTCGCTCACCCGGTCGGCCAGCAGGTCGCCCAGCGCGATGCCGCTCAGCGTTTCGTCGATCGTGCGCTGGAGCTTGCGCCACACCGGCCGGATGGTGCACCGTCCGTTGGGGCCGCACCGCTCGCTGTTGACCGGGTAGACGTCGCAGTTGACCTCGAACGTGCCGTGCTCGGCCGCGTCCAGGACGTCCTTGACGGTGATGTCGTCGGCCGGGCGCGCGAGCAGGTAGCCGCCATGCGCGCCGCGCACCGAGGCCACCAGACCCGAGCGGCGCAGCCGCAGCAGGATCTGCTCGACATAGTCGGCCGGGAGCCCTTCCTTTTCCGCGACTTCGCGGGCGGCGACCGGCCCTTCGCCGAAGCGGCGTGCGAGATGAACGCTGACGATCAGTCCGTATTCTGCCCAGGTAGTGACACGCATGTGGTTACCTCGTTAGGGTACTCGACATTGATTTTCGCAATGGGTAAAGTCAACGAGGGCAATGGATTATGAAGAAAGTCTCACACTTGGTTTAGAATTCACGACGATGACGCTCCGCATTGCAATTCCTGCCTTCATGATCGCCGTGGCCCTCGGGCCGCGACCGGCGCAGGCGCAGCGGTCCGCGCCCCCAGCGCCCGCCAACCCGAACGTGATTCTGGCAACCACGACGTCGCTCCAGGAGACGGGACTGCTCGACTCGATCGTGCCGCTGTTCTATCGGGCCACGGGCTACCGGATGCGCGCGATTGCGGTGGGGTCGGGTGAAGCGCTGAAAATGGGCGAGCGCGGCGATGCCGACGTAGTGTTCGCGCATTCGCCCGCCGCCGAGCAGGCATTCATGGCCGCCGGCCACGGCGTGCGCCGCGTGGTGGTCGCGACCAACTACTTCACCATCGTGGGGCCGCCGGACGATCCGGCGCACGTGCGCGAGGCGGCGAGCGCGCCGGAGGCCCTGGCGCGGATCCGCGCGGCCGGCGCGGTGTTCGTGTCGCGCGGCGACTCCTCGGGCACCAACGCGCGCGAGCTCCAGCTGTGGCGGCAGGCGGGCGGGTTCCAGAGCTGGCCGGGCTACATCGAGACGGGTCAGGGCATGGCGGCGACGTTGCTGGTCACCGAGGAACGGCGCGGCTACACGCTCACCGACCGCGGCAGCTACGCCAACATGCGCGCGCACCTGACGCTGGTGCCGCTGCGCGATCGCGACCGCGCGCTGCTGAACGTGTACCACGTGATCGAGCTGAATCCGGCCGGGCACCCGCGGATGAACGTCGCGGGCGGGCACGCCTTTGCCGAGTTCATGACGTCGCCGGCCGTCCAGGACTATCTCGATCAGTACGGGCGCCAGAAGTTCGGCGCGCCGCTGTTCGTGCCGGCCCGCGGGGTGGAACCCTAGGGCACGCCGATGTCGGTCATCTTCCGGTAGTCCAGCACCTCGTCGAGTTCCTTGCCCTTGAGAATGCCGCGCTGCTCGACCAGCTGGCGCACCGTGACGTTCTGCGCCAGCGCCTCCTTGGCGAGCTTCGCCGCTTCGGCGTAGCCGATCCGCGGCGCCAGCGCCGTTACGATGGCGGGGCTGCGCTCGAGCCAGTGCTCGCACATCGCCGCGTTGGCCTCGATCCCCGCGACGCAGCGCTCGGTCAGCACCCGCACCGCGGCGGTGAAGATCTCCATGGCGAAGAACAGGTTGTGCGCCACCACGGGCATCATCACGTTCAGCTCGAGCTGGCCGGCCTCGGCCGCGAGCGTGACGGTCTGATCGTTGCCGAGCACCTGGAAGCACACCTGGTTGACCATCTCGACGATGCTGGGGTTCACCTTGCCCGGCATGATGCTCGACCCCGGCTGCACGGCGGGCAGCACGATCTCGGCCAGGCCGGTGCGCGGGCCGGAGGCCAGCAGCCGGAGATCGTTGGCGATCTTGGCGAGGTCCACCGCGGCCGCGCGCAGCGCCCCGCTGAACGCCGCCATGTCGCCTAACGACTGCATGAGCTGGAACCGGTCCGCGCCCTCGCGAAGCTCCAGCTTCATGCCCTCCCGCAGGTGCCGCACCATGAGCGCGGGATAGCGCGGCTCGGCGTTGAGCCCCGTGCCCACCGCCGTCCCGCCGATGCCCAGGTCGCGCAGGTCGTCGGCCGCCACCGCCAGCCGCCGCGCGGCCCGCGCGATGGTGTGGCCGTACGCGGTGAACTCCTGGCCAAGCCGGATGGGCGTGGCGTCCTGGAGGTGGGTGCGCCCCGACTTCATCACCTCCGCGAACGCGCGGCCCCGCTCCAGCAACGCTTCGGCCAGCGCGCCGAGCGCGGCGTCGAGCGCGCCGAACAGGCTCAGGACGCCCAGCCGGATGGCGGTGGGGATCACGTCGTTGGTGCTCTGCGCCATATTGACGTGATCGTTGGGATGGATCGGCTGGTACTGGCCGCGCGCGCCGCCCAGCAGCTCGTTGGCGCGATTGGCGAGCACCTCGTTGACGTTCATGTTGTGCGACGTGCCCGCGCCCGCCTGATAGACGTCCACCACGAACTGCTCGCGGTGGCCGCCGGCCAGCACCTCGTCGGCAGCCCGGATGATGGCGTCGGCGAGCCTGGCGTCGAGCCGGCCGGTGTCCTTGTGGGTTTGCGCGGCGGCCTTCTTGATCCACACGACCGCGTCCACGAAGGCCGGGAGCGGCTTGAGTCCCGAAATGGGGAAGTTGAGGCGGGCGCGCTCGGTCTGGGCGCCGTACAGCGCCGCTGCCGGCACCGGCAACTCGCCGAGCGGGTCACGCTCGATACGCGTATCGGTCACGGGAGTCTTTCGGAAAGGAGTGTGTCGGTGGCCAGCCACGAATCGCCCACGGTCAGCTTCCACTTGGATGTCGCGTCACGCGCCGCGTTCGACGCCCAGGCGATGCGCAAGCTCGACGTCGTCGCCACCGATCGGTTGCTGCTCGGGCTCAACTGCTTCGAGCCGGGTCAGTCGCAGCGTGTCCATGCGCACGAGGGCGCCGACAAATTCTACCTGGTGTTGAGCGGGAAGGCGAGCGTCGTGGTGGGCGGCGAGACGCGCGAGCTGGCGGCCGGCGACCTCGCGTTCGCGCCGGCCGGCGTGCCGCACGGCGTCGCCGCGGCGCACGAACGGACGGTGATGCTGGTCGGGATCACGCGGGCCGTCCAACCCTGAGGCGCGAGCCTCGGTCCAAGCAGGAGGCCGCGACGAAACCCGAGCGCGACGCATCACGTATCGGTAACAACCCATCACGCCGAGCCGCCGCATGCGCAACGTGAAACTGGCGTTCAGAACGCTGTTCCGGACGCCGTTCGTCACCACCGTCGCGGTGCTCTCGCTCGCGCTCGGCATCGGCGCCAACGCCGCCATCTTCTCGCTGGCCGACCAGGTGCTGCTCAAGCCGCTGCCCGTCCCCGAGCCGCAGCGGCTCGTCGACCTCTCGGCGCCGGGCCCCAAGCCCGGCTGGCAGAGCTGCGGGCAGGCCGGCGACTGCGACGAGACGTTCAGCTATCCGATGTTCAAGGACCTCCAGCGCGCCCAGACCGTGATGACGGGCCTGGCCGCCCACGTGTCCGAGGGCGTCAACCTCGCGGTCAACGGCGAGCCGATGAGCGGCACGGCGATGCTCGTGTCCGGCTCGTATTTCCCGACCCTGGAGGTCACGCCGGCCCTGGGGCGCTTCATCAGCGACGGCGACGAGGTGCTGGGCGCCGACCAGGTCGCCGTGCTCAGCTACACGTTCTGGAACACCCACTTCGCCGCCGACCGGCATGTGGTCGGCCAGACCGTGGTGGTCGACGGCAAAACGCTGACGATCGTCGGCGTGGCGCCCCGGGACTTCGAGGGCACGACGCTGGGCGTCAGTCCCGAGGTGTTCGTCCCGGTTACCATCCGCAAGGAATTCGACGGGTTCGACCGCTACCAGAACCGCACCACCTACTGGCTGTACGTGTTCGGCCGGCTCAAGCCCGGGGTCACGGCCGAGCAGGCGCGCACCGCGCTCAACGCGATGTACACGCCAATCCTGAACACCGTCGAGGCGCCGCTCCAGGACGGCATGAGCGCGGCGACCATGAAGCGGTTCAAGGCCAAGCTGATCGGCGTCGGGCCGGGGTACCGCGGCCAGTCGTCGATGCACAAGGAGGCGACGACGCCGCTCACGATGCTGTTCGGCGTCACCGCGGTCGTGCTGCTCATTGCCTGCGCCAACATCGCCAACCTGCTGCTGGCGCGCGGCGCCGGTCGCGCGATGGAGATGGGTGTCCGGCTGGCGCTGGGGGCGGCGCGCCGCCAGCTCGTCCGCCAGCTGCTCACCGAGTCGGTGATCCTCGCGCTGATGGGCGGCGTCGCCAGCCTGGCGGTGGCCGGCCTCACGCTCAAGCTGCTGGCTTCGCTGCTGCCGCCCGACGCCGTGGGCGTGCTCCATTTCACACTCGAGCCCGCCGTGTTGCTGTTCGCCGGTGCCCTGGCCGTCGGCACCGGGCTCCTGTTCGGGTTGTTCCCCGCCCTCCACAACACGCGGACCGATCTGATCGCCACCATCCGCTCCAACACGGGCCAGATGACCGGCCACAAGCGCGCCGGCCGGTTCCGTGCCACGCTGGTGACGGTGCAGATCGCCCTGGCCACCGGCCTCCTGATCTCGGCCGGACTGTTCCTCAAGAGCCTGGTCAACGTGTCGAAGGTCAACCTCGGGGTGCGGGTGAACGACGTCGTGACGTTCTCGCTGGCTCCCGAGCGGAGCGGCTACGACAGCGCGCGCACCGTCACGTTGTACGGTCAGGTCGGCGACGAGCTGCGCCGACAGCCGGGGGTGACCGGCGTCGCGACGTCCCTGGTGCCGCTGATCGCCGGCGACAACTGGGGCAACGACGTGTACGTGCAGGGCTTTCCGTCAGGCCCCGACGTGGACAACAACAGCCGCTTCAACGAGGTCGGGCCAGGCTACTTCGAGACGCTGGGCATTCCGATCCTCGCGGGCCGCGAGTTCACCGACGCCGACGTCGGCGGCACGGCCCGGGTCGCGGTCGTGAACCAGGCGTTCGCGAAGAAGTTCCGCCTCGGCCGGAACCCGGTCGGCAAGTTCATGTCCAACAGCGGGCAGGACTCGCTCAACATCGAGATCGTGGGGCTCGCGCGCGACGCCAAGTACAGCGACGTGAAGGACTCCGTGCCGCCGGTGTTCTTCCTGCCGTGGCGCGAAGCCGGCGACCCCAGCTCGCTGAACTTCTACGTCCGCACCGGCCTGGCGCCCGAGCAGGAGCTGAGCGCACTGCCGCCCATCCTCAAGCGGCTCGCGCCCACGGTCCCCGTCGAAAACCTCAAGACCATGCCGCAGCAGATCCGCGACAACGTCTTCCTCGACCGGATGATGAGCATCCTCTCGGCGTTGTTCGCCGCGCTCGCCACGGTGCTCGCGGCGGTCGGCCTGTACGGCGTGCTGGCCTACACGGTCCAGCAACGCACCCGCGAGATCGGCGTGCGCATGGCACTCGGCGCCAACGCGAGCCAGGTGCGAAACCTGGTGCTCCGGCAGGTCGGCGTGATGGTCGTGGTCGGCGCGGTGATCGGCCTGGGTGTGGCCGTGGGGACCGGACGGTTCCTGCGCTCGCTGCTCTACGGCCTGGGCGGGAACGACCCGGTCGTGCTGGTGTGCAGCACGCTGCTCCTGGCGCTGGTCGCCTTTGCCGCGAGCTATATCCCGGTGCTGCGCGCCAGCCGCGTCAACCCGGTCGAAGCGCTGCGCTACGAGTAGAGAGAAGGCCCGCGGGGAAGAGAGAGGAGCCGGAGGGGGGAGAGGGGGCGCGCTCCGGCGCGGCTCAGGGACCGGGCGCCGCGCGGGCGCGCCGCGCCGCCAGCGTATCGACCCACGCCCGGCTGTCGGCCACCGCCGCCGGCCCCGGCAGCGTGGCGACGTACGCCAGCACCGCCAGCCGCTCCCACGCGCTCAGCACGTCGGCATGCGCGCGCATCATCGTCCCGTCGATCCCGCGCGTCAGAATCGCGAAGCACACCGCCGGCCCCGGCGGCTCGCTCATGCCGGCGAACTCGGGCCGGGTGAAGTCGTAGGGCTTGGGATCGGCCTGCGCCGCCGTGGCGCTGTCGATGTGCCCGTCCACGCCGTGGCAGGTCGCGCAATGCTGGAGGTAGAGCTGCGCGCCGGCGCCTAACGCCTCCTGGCTTCCGGCCAGCGGATTGCACCAGGTCGCCGACGCGCCCGGCAGCCCCGCCGGATCGAGATGCGCCCACGCCTGATCCCCCGGCACATGATGGAGGAGCGGCCACGCCGAATCGCGGATCACGCCCCACCGCGCGGGCACGGGCGCCGGGCAGCCCTGGTCCGCTCGCGGCGCCGCCGCGCCGTCTGCGAGCAACGGCCCGCTGGGCGGCGCGCCCCGGACCGCGCCACCCAGAGCAGCGGCCGCGAGCACCGCCGGCGCGGCGAGCCACCCCAGTCGGCTAATCACTGCAATCGCCCAGCGGATACACGAAGCCGCAGTTGGGGCACGGGTTCTTGCAGCCCCACGGCTTGGGCCGCACCATCGCGCCGCACCTGAGGCAGGCGTTGACGCCCGGCTTCAGCCTGGCGAACGGATTGGTGCGCTTCTCTTCGCCGACCGTGGTCGGCGGGCCGTGCCCGGCGTACACTGCCGTGTCGTCCGGCAGCGGATAGAGCCGCTCGGTGATGCTGCGCAGCAGCGTCGCCATGTCGCCGCCGGGCAGGTCGGTGCGCCCCACCGAGCCGGCGAACAGCACGTCGCCCGACACGCAGCAGCCCTCGCCGAGGAACGCGACGTGGCCCGGCGAATGCCCCGGCACGTGCGCGACCTCGAAGCCGTGGCGCCCGACCGTCAGCCGCGCGCCGTCGGCCAGCTCGCCGTCGGGCGGCGGCGGCGGCTCGATGGCCAGGCCGAACATCTCCGCCTGACGTTGGGCGGCGTCGTACAGCGGCCGATCGAGCGGGTGGAGCAGCACGGGGACGCCGGTGGCGCGCTTGACGGCGGCCACGCCCGCGACGTGATCGATGTGCGCGTGGGTGAGCCATATCGCGCGGGGCGTCCACTGTTCCGAGGCGAGCCGCGCCAGAAACAGGTCCGCTTCCTCGCCGGGATCCACGACGACCGCCTCGCGCGCGTCGGGATCGGCGAGCAGGTAACAGTTCTCGGCGAACGCGCCGTTGGTGAGCGTAACGATGCTAGGCGGCGCCAACCGGCTCCTTGGCCTTCCGGTCGGCGACGTACTTGGCCACCGCGATGGCGGCCGTGGTCGCGTCGCCCACGGCGGTGGTGACCTGGCGGGTGAGCTGCGCGCGCACGTCGCCCGCGGCGAACAGGCCGGGGATCGAGCTCATCATGTGGTCGTCGGTAATGAAGTACCCGGCGGCGTCGTGCGTGAAGTGCCCCTGCACCACGCCGGTGTTGGGCTTGAAGCCGATGAACACGAACATCCCGCCCACCAGCAGCGTCGACGTGGCGTCGTCGGTGACGTTGCGCAGCTCCAGGTGGCTCACCTTGTCCTGGTCGCCCACGACGCGCTCGACCACCGTGTTCCAGATGATCTCGATCTTCGGGTTGGCGCGCAGCCGTTGCTGGATGATCGGCGAGGCGCGCAGGTGGTCGCGGCGGTGGATCAGCCACACCTTCGAGGCGTAGCGGGTGAGGAACTCCGCCTCCTCGCACGCCGCGTCGCCGCCGCCCACCACCGCGAGCACCTCGCCGCGGAAGAAGTGTCCGTCGCACACGGCGCAGTACGACACGCCTTTGCCCGCGAACTCGGCCTCACCGGGAACGCCGAGCTTGGAGGGCGTGCCGCCCGCCGTGAGAATGATCGCCGGCGCCTCGTACCGCGCCTCGAGATCGGTAGTCACGGTGAACCGGCCGTCGTCGCGGCGCACGATGGCGCTGACGTTGTCGGTCACCAGCTCGGCGCCGAATTTCAGCGCGTGCGCCGCCATCCTCTCGGCCAGCTCGAAGCCCTTGATGGACTCGAAGCCGATGTAGTCCTCGATCAGCTCGGTGTTCAGCAGCTCGCCGCCGGGGGCGCCGCGTTCGATCAGCAGCGTCTTCAGCATGGACCGCCCCGCGTACAGCGCGGCGCACAGGCCGGCGGGGCCGCCGCCCACGACGATGACGTCGAACTTCCTGGATTCGGTCACGACTGTTTCCTCTTCATCTCCGGTGTCGGCGCTCCCGATGCCAGGCACCGCGCCAGCGCGTCGGCGAATCCGCGCGTCTCGATCGGGAATCCCGGCGGCGCCGGCAAGCGCAGCTTCTCGACCGCCGCGCCCCCGACCACCGCCACGCCGTGCGCGTTGCCCCGCGACTGGTGCAGCAGCGCCGCGGCCGCCTGGATCAGCCCCTGCCACAGCGGCCGCTCCGCCTCCCCGGCGCCGCGCCACACCGCCTCGAACGCCTCGTGCGCCTCCCAGAAGCGCCCCGCATTGTAGAGCGCGACGCCCTCGCCTATCAACGCCGCCGCCGGGCCGCCCGGTTCCGTCACCGGACGCGGCGGCCGCCGTCCACGACGAGCGTGTGGCCGGTGATGAAATCCTGTCGCAGCAACGACAGCACGGCGTCCACCACGTCGCGCGCGGCGCCGATGTGGCCCAGCGGCGTGGTGCGCTCGAGGTGCGCGCGTTCCTCGGGGCTGGTGCCCTCGGGCAGCAGCACCGCGCCCGGCGCGACGGCGTTGACGCGGATCCTGGGCGCCAGCGCCTTGGCCAGCAGTTCGGTCATGACCACCACGCCGGCCTTGCTGATGGCGTGCACCGGGAAGCCGACCCACCGTTCGAACGCCGCGAGGTCGGCGATGTTGACGATCGCGCCGCCCGACGCGTCCATCACGCGGGCCGCGCCCTGCGCGACGAAGAACGCGCCGCGCAGATTGAGGTTGATGGTCCGGTCCCAGTCCTCGGGCGTCACTTCCTCGAGGGGCCGGCGCTCCATGATCGCCGCCGAGTTGACCACGATGTCGAGGCCGCCTAACGCCGCCTCGGCCCGCGCCGCCAGCGCCGCGGCCGCCGCCGCGTCGGCGAGGTCCGCGCCCAGCAGCGCGGCGCGCACGCCCGCCGCCTCGGCCTCGACGGCCGTCTGGCGCGCGCCGTGCTCCGAACGGTTGTAGTGGATGGCGACGTGGACGCCCTCGCGGGCCAGCCCGTGCGCGATGGCGCGCCCGACCCGGACGCCGCCGCCCGTCACCAGCGCGTGGGCGCCCTTGAGGTTCACCGCCTCAGCTCTCGCCCCGCGACACCGGCAGCACGTGGCCCGTGATGCCCGCCGCCCACTCCGAGGCCAGGAACATCACCGCGTGCACCACGTCTTCCACGGCCACCCAGCGCGCGTCGGACTCGCCCATGGACGCGATGTTGTCCGGCGTGCGCACCGTGCCGGGCGCGACGGCGTTGACGCGGATCCCGTGGTCGCGCAGCTCGAGCGCGAAGGCGCGGGTCAGCGCGGCGACGCCCGCCTTGGCGGCCGAGTAGGCGGCCATGGTGGGTTTGGCCTGGAGCGCCGCCAGCGACGCGAAGCTCACGATGGACCCGGCGTTGCGGGTCATCATGACCTTCGCGGCCGCGCGCGAGGCGAGGTACATCGTGCGCACGTTGATCGCCGTCTCGCGGTCGAACACGTCGGGCGCCATGTCGAGCATCGGCCCGACCTCGGTCAGGCCGCCGGCCACGTTCACCAGCACGTCGAGCCGGCCGAACTCGTGCGTCGCCCGCTCCACCACCCACTCGGCCACGTCGGGCTCGGTCAGGTCGCCGGCCGCCGGCACCGCCTCGATGCCGCGCGCCACGAATTCCTTCGCGCGCTCGGCGACCAGCACGGCCTGCCGGTCCGCGATGACCAGCCTGGCGCCGGTGTCGGCGAACCCGGACGCCACCGCGTGGCCGATCTGCCCCACGCGCCCCACGCCGGTCACCAGCACGACCTGGTCCCGGAACGAGAAGGTGCTGCCGGAACGGCGTTCCGTCATCGGGCTAGCCTAACGGCGCGAGGATCGCGTCCGCGGACGGCATCCCCCGCTCCGCGAACACGACCGTGCCGTCGACGCCGATCAGGTACACGGTCCGCGCGATCGACGTGGAGCCGGGCTTGAGCGCATGGTACGCCGCGGCCACCCGGTGGTCGGGGTCCGAGCACAGCGGGAAGTTGAACGCGAACTTCGCGCGGTACTTCTCGTGCGCGTCCACCGACGCCGGGTTCATGCCCAGCGTCTGGACGCCTTTCGCCTGAAACGTGCTCTGCTCCTCGCGCACGGCGGAGAGTTGGCGGTTTCACCCGGGGGTGTTGTTGCCCGGGTAGAAGAACAGCGCGACCGGCCCCTTGGCCAGCAGGTCGTGCAGCGTCAGTGCGCGGCCGCCGGTGCAGTCGAGCGTGAACTCGGGGGCGCGGCTGCCCACCGGCAGCGGCTCGTCAGGATTGCCCGGCATAACCCAGCTCCGGTGAAGTCCATGCGGGTTGGCTCTGGCGGAACAGCATCACCAGCTCGGCGTCCGACAGCTCGCCGAGCGCGAGCGCGCGGATGCGCGACCCCTGGGGCGAGAACCGGCTGACCCGGCGCTCCCGCGCGCCGCGCGGCGACTGCCGCTCGAACAGCACCGGGAACTCGTCGCGCTCGTACACGGTGAACCGCCCGACCAGCGACACCGACCACGTGGCGCCGTCGATCGTGATGTCACGCTCGGTCATACCTGGGATCCTCCAACGGGTATTCGATGAGCGACCGCACCGGCTCGAACCGCGCGGCCAGCGACTTGATCCGCTCGATTTCATCGCCGAACACCGGCGGGTCGCCCACCACCGCCGGCCCCTCGAGGAACAGCGTGATCTCGTCGGCCCGCAGCTGGTTGCGGTACGCCCAGCAATTCCAGCCCGCCGCCGCGGCGCGCCGCCGCGCGTCACGCAGGGCCTGCGCCGCCTCGCCCTGGAAGCCCACGATGGGCTCGAAGATCAGCACCAGCAGGTGGCGGCTCACACCGCCGCCTCGGGGAAGGTCTCCAGCATCTTCTTGACGTCGGCGAAGTAGCGGTCGGCGTCGGCCCCGTCCACGATGCGGTGGTCGTAGGTCATCGACAGCATGGTCATCACCCGCGGGACGATCGCGTCGGTCCCGTCGTCGAGCGTCACGACCCTGGGGCGCTTTTCGATCGCGCCCACGCCGAGGATGGCCACCTGCGGCTGGTTGATGATCGGCGCGCCGACGTACGAGCCGAACACGCCGGGGTTGGTGATGGTGAAGGTGCCGTTCTGCACTTCCTCCGGCTTGAGCTTCTTCGACCGCGCGCGGTCGGCGAGGTCCGCCATGGTCTTGGCGATGCCTAACAGCGACAGCTCGTCGGCGCCGCGGATCACCGGGACGATGAGGCCCCAGTCCAGCGCCACCGCGATGCCGATGTTGATCTGGCCGCGGTAGATGACGCTGGTCCCCTGCACCGCCGCGTTCAGCACCGGGTGCCGGCGCAGCGTGTCGGCCACCGCCTTCACGATGAACCCGAGGTAGGTGAGCTTCGCGCCGCGCTCCTCGTACAGCTTCTTGTGCTTGCGGCGCAGGCCGTCGACCTGCGACATGTCCACTTCCCAGAACGACGTGACGTGCGCGGACGTGCGCCGCGAAAACACCATGTGCTCCGCCGTCAGCTGGCGGATCCGGCTCATCGGCTCGACCCGGTCGCCGGGCCACGGCGTCGCGTCCCACGGCGAGGCGCCGGCCGGCACGGGGCTCGGCGGCGCGGGTCGCGCCGACACCGGCGCAGCGGCGGGCGTCGTCGGCGCCGGGGCCGCCGGGGCCGCACCGGACTCGATGAACCCCAGGATGTCCCGCTTGGTCACCCGGCCCGCGTGCCCGCTTCCCGGGATGCCGCGGATGTCCACGTGGTGCTCGGCGGCGATCTTCCGGACCAGCGGAGTCGAGAGCCGCCGCAGCCGCTCGTCCGCCGTCTCGTTGCCGTTGCCCGACGGCGCCGGCTGGGCCGGCAGCGCCGGGTGCGCCGGAGCCGCGGTGGCCGCGGCCGGCGCGGTGACGACCGGTGCGGGCTTCGGCGCGGGCGCGGCGGCGAGCGGAGCCGGCGTGGGCGGCGGCGCGCTCGCGGCGGACGCGGCAGCGGCCGAGACGCCCGCCTTCACGTCCGTCTCGATCAGCGCGACG
>Ga0335085_10000831_pt1 | contig 77094 bp, 73 predicted proteins | sample Lox_Sample_45_FD_206712 | JGI IMG/M metagenome (GOLD analysis project Ga0335085, IMG submission 206712) | Soil microbial communities from Loxahatchee National Wildlife Refuge, Florida, United States - Lox_Sample_4.5 | ecosystem: Environmental > Terrestrial > Soil > Wetlands | place: USA... | reverse complement strand
ATGAGGACTGGGGCGCGCGGACCTCCATCTTGGCCGGGGCGCCGCCCCGAAGACCGAATACGTTGACGCAGACCGGTCAGATCACCTCGCACAAACCTCTTGCAGACGGGCCGGGCCATACGTTTTTATTTGGTCGCGCTCCATGCGCAAGCGATCGTTCTCGCGGCGAAGGCGGGAGATTTCCGACGCGGAGTCCGGGGCAGAATGCGGCGCCGGCGCCGGGATCGGGCACAGCGCCGAACCCGCATTCCACCCTTCGCTCCGATTGCGCCAGTTGCGCAGCATCGAGGGGGAGCATCGCCAAGGGAGGAAAATCATGAGCCGTCATCAAAGCCCCGAGCAGGTTCACGCCAAGCTTTCGCACCCGGTCGTCGATGGTGATGGCCATTGGCTGGAATTCGCGCCGGTCTTTAGCGAAAAGATGCGCAAGGCGGGCGGCAACCTCGCCGCTGACGGTTTCCTGAAAGCGCTGCAATCGACCACCGACGCGCTCAAGATGACCCAGGAGGACCGCGACATCCGCCGCGTCGCGCAGCCCAATTTCTGGAACCGCCAGGCCGAGAACACGCTCGACCGCGCCACCGCGATGATGCCGAAGCTGCTTTACGAGCGCCTCGACGAGATCGGGACCGATTTTGCCATCGTCTACCCGACCGCCGGGCTGCGCCTGCCGCGCATCAAGGACGACGCGGCACGCCGCGCGGTGATCCGCGCCTACAATATCGTCTCGGCCGAGTATTTCCGGCCGTTTGCCGACCGCATGACGCCGGCGGCGATCATTCCGATGCACACGCCGGAAGAGGCGATCGAGGAACTGGAATTCGTCACCAGCCAGCTTGGCTCAAAGGTCGGCATGTTCGGCAGCGGCATGTCGCGCCCAGTCCAGGCGGCGCAGACCAACGACCCGGAGTCGCAGCGCTTTACCGTGTGGTACGACGTGCTCGGCATCGACAGCCCGTACGATTACGACCCCGTCTGGGCGAAATGCGTCGAGCTCGGGATCGCACCGACCTTCCATTCCAGCGCCAGCGGCCAGGGGCTGCGCAACAGCCCGTCGAACTTTGTCTACAACCATATCGGTCATTTCGCCGCCGCTGGGCACGCCGTCGCCAAGGGCATCTTCCTCGGCGGCGTCACCCGGCGTTTCCCGAAATTGAACTTTGCTTTTCTCGAAGGCGGCGTCGGCTGGGGCTGCCAGCTGTTTGGCGACCTGATCGAACACTGGGAACGGCGCGGCGCCCCGGCGTTGAAGCGCATGGACCCCGACAAGCTCGATCGCAAACTGCTGCTCGACCTCGTGGAAAAGCACGGCTACGGCGACATTCTCGACGTGCTGAAGTCGCGCGACGGCTGGCCCGACCCCAACGCCAAGACGTTGACCGGCAACCGCGCCGAACTTGACGATTTCGCGGCCTGCGAGATCACGAAGAAGGAAGACTGGGTCGATCTGTTTGCGAAGCCGTATTATTTCGGCTGCGAGGCCGACGACAGGATGAACGCGACGGCGTTTGGCAAGGGCAACCCGTTCGGCTCCAAGCTCAACGCGATCTATTCGTCGGATATCGGCCATTTTGACGTGATCGATTTCCGCGACCCGCTGCCCGAGGCATATGAGCTGGTCGAGGACGGCCACATCACCGAAGACGACTTCCGATCCTTTGTCTTCAAGAACCCGGTGATGTTGTGGGGCAAGCAAAACCCGCGCTTCTTCGACGGCACCGTGGTCGCCAAGGAAGCCGCCGCGGTCCTCGCGGCCGCGCAGCCGGCGGGCTCCGCCGACTGACGGAGGTCGCGCGGTCGAGTTGCCTTCTTAAGCTGAGCCCGCTCCGGTGTCGTTGCCAAACGACACTGGAGGACGGGTTTAGTACCGCGGGCGAACGCTTATGCGATGATCCACCGGCGCGTTGCCGCTCCCGGCATTGCGCCCAAGCTCGGCGTTGCGTGGCCAGATCGCGATGCAGGAATGTCAGCAACTCGGGTCAGGTAACATAGCCGCGCCAGCGCCATGCCGCCGCAAGCCACCTCAGCATCGCGCCCAAGATGATCAGCAATCCAAAAGGCAAATACTCGGCCGGATGTGCGACCCGGAATTGCAGTGGTAACAACACGAAATCACGAAAAAACAGGAAGGCGATATATTCGAGCACAACAATGCTGAACATCCGCCAGAGCCGACTTTCCCATAGGGCACGAAGGCGCGGCCATGAGCCCATAGCCAAGGCGTAGGCGCCGACCGCGCCCAAAACAAAATAGACAATCCACTCGTCCGAGATCGGCTGTCTCGCGGAGATCCGAAACAGCCAGGCAACAAACGCCAGGTGAACCGACAAGGCCCCGACAAATGCCAATCCGGCCTGGCGACGGTGGCGGGCTACACCGCTCATACCGAAAAACGTCGCTAAAGCACCGCCCGCATAGGCGAACCAAAAGAACACGAACGCTACCCGAGCGATGGAACGAGTGGCGGCAGACACGCCCTCCCCATGTCGCCCAGCGATCATCAGGACAACAAGTCCGGTCGCGAGCGCCAAAACAAAACCCGCGCCGGCCCAGGATACGCCCGATTTCGTCAACATCGCATATAGAATGCCTCGATTAGCTCGCCCTCAAACTTAGACGCATCGACGCATGATCGGCGCACCAAATCCGCTTGGCGTGCATCCCGCTATGCGTGTGGCGGAGGGGTGCGGTGGTTTGACTTGGGCGACGGCGGGGCATACGCTTTTTTCAGCCGATATCGGTCACCTATCTCCGGAGGACGCAGATGAGCTCGCATCAATCGCCGGCAGAAATCCGCAAAGGTCTGAAGCATCCGGTCATCGACGGCGATGGCCATTGGGTCGAATACACCCCGGTTTTCGCCGAGAAGATGCGCAAGGTGGTGGGCGATCTCGGTGCCGACGGTTTCTTGAAATCGCAGCGCCGCATTCCGGATGCGCTGGAACTGACAACCGAGCAGCGCAAGGAGCGCGGGATCGCGATGGAAGGCCAATGGGGCCGCCAGGCGGTCAACACGCTCGACCGCGCCACGGCAATGATGCCTAAGATGTTTTATGAGCGGATGGACGAGCTGGGCATCGATTTCGGCATCGTCTACCCGACCGCCGGGCTGGGCATCCCGCGCATCGCCGACGATGCGACCCGCCGCGCGGTGATCCGCGGCTTCAACATCGTCACCCACGATTATTTCAAGGACCTGTCGGACAAGCTGACCCCGGCGGCGGTCATCGGCGTGCACACGCCGGAAGAGGCGATCGAGGAGCTGGAATTCTGCGTCAAGCAGCTCGGCTCGAAGGTGGCGATGTTCGGCAGCGGTGTGCGTCGGCCGATCCCGCACGCCAAGGATGCTTCGGCCGATGTCGCCAAATATGCACTCGGTTTCGACCAGCTCGGGATCGACAGCGAATACAACTACGATTCGGTGTGGGAAAAGTGCCGCGAACTGAAGATCGCGCCGACCTTTCATACCGGCGGACGCGGTTACGGCGAGCGCATGAGCCCGTCGAATTTCACCTTCAACCATATCGGCCATTTTGCGGCGGCCGGCCATAACGTCGCCAAGGCGCTGTTCCTCGGCGGCGTGACCCGGCGCTTCCCGGATTTGCGTTTCGCGTTTCTCGAAGGCGGTGTCGGCTGGGGCTGCCAGCTGTTCTGCGACCTGATCGAGCATTGGGAGCGGCGCGGCGCCAAGGGTCTGCAAAACATGGATCCGACAAAGCTCGACCGGAAACTGCTGCGCGAGATGGTCGACAAATACGGCTACGCCGACATCGCCGCCGAACTGGAGAAACGCGACGGCTGGCCGCTCGAAGAGGATTTCCTCACCGGCGGCGTCCCGGCCGACGATTACATCCACTGCAACATCACCCAGAAGCAGGATTGGCTCGACCTCTACGCGACGCCGTATTATTTCGGCTGCGAGGCCGATGATCGGATGAATGCGGTGGCGTTCGGCAAGACAATGCCGCTCGGCGCGCGGATCAACGCGATCTATTCGTCCGATATCGGACATTTCGACGTCATGGACATGCGCGACCCGCTGCCCGAGGCGTGGGAACTGGTCGAGGACGGCCATATCGGCGAGGGCGATTTCAAGGATTTTGTCTTCTCCAACGCGGTGCGGCTGTGGGGCACGCAAAACCCGCGATTCTTCGAGGGCACACCGGTGGCCAAGGAAGCCGCCGCGGTGCTCGCCGCCGCCAGCGCGCCAGCCCTGCGCGACGCGGCGAAATAACCGAGCTTCGCGGTTTTGGTCGACGCCCCCGGGCTTGATCCGGGGGGTTGGCCGGGCGAGTCGGGCCATAACGCCGACGAGATGCTCGCGCGGCGGGGTCGGCCCGCGACGCAACCAATCTGTCCACCGTCCGTTGCAGCTGCAAGTAGGGAACCGCGCCGTCATCGACCGGAGGTGATCATGGCCGACCTGACGATTTATCTCGGCAATCGGAATTATTCGTCGTGGTCGCTGCGGGCGTGGCTGGCGCTGAAGGCGACCGGCGCCGCGTTCGAGGAGGTCGTGATCCCGATCTATGTGTCCGGCAGTAAGGAGACGCTGCTCAAGTATTCGCCGAGCGGCAAGGTGCCGGCGCTGCATCACGGCGACATCGTGGTGTGGGACAGCTTGGCGATCTGCGGTTATCTCGGCGACCTGTTTCCCGATGCGGGACTGTGGCCGACAGATCCCGCGATGAAGGCGATGGCGCGCTCGGCCAGCGCGGAGATGCATTCGGGTTTTCTCGCGTTGCGCCGCGAATTGCCGATGAACATTCGCTCCAGCTTTCCCGGCCGCGAGATCACCCCGGAGGCGCAGGCCGACATCAACCGCGTCATGGCGATCTGGCGCCATTGCCGCAGCCGTTTTGGCGCGAAGAACGGCGATTTCCTGTTCGGCCCGTTCACCATCGCCGACGCGATGTACGCCCCGGTGGTGTCGCGCTTCCGCACCTATAAGATCGACCTCGAACGCGAGGCCGAGGCCTATTGCGACGCGATCCTGGCTCTGCCGGCCATGCAGGAATGGGCCGCTGCCGCGAAAAACGAGCCGATGGTTATCGATCAGTTCGAGTTTTGAGGCGCCATTTAAAAAGGGACGAAGCCACCACGGAGGGCACGGGCCGGCTTTCTCGTCGCTTCCCGGCGAAAGCCGGGACCCATCCATCAGCCTTCTGAGCGCCCGAGAGGTGGACCCCGGCTGTCGCCGGGGAGCGAGCGATTGGATATGCCCCCGTCCTCCGTATCTCCTTTTATTGGCGCTGCGCGTCGGTCAACACATCCAGCGTCGCCGCCAGCCGCGCCAGGTCTTCGTCGCGCGACAGACGATGGTCGCCATCCTTGATGAGGGTCAGCGTCACGTCGCTGCTGGCGAGGCGTTCGGCGAGTTTGAGGCTTTGCTGCCACGGCACCGACTCGTCCGCCATGCCGTGCAGCAGCCGCACGGGGCAAGCGAGCGATATCTCGCCGCGCAGCACGAGATTGCGGTTGCCGTCCTCGACCAACGCGCGGGTGTAGACATAGCCGCCGGGATCATAGGGTGACGGCAGGACGATACGCCCCTTGTCGTGCAGCGTCCGCATCTGCGTCTCGGAGAGCCGGCGCGGCAGCAGATCGGTGGTGAAATCGGGGGCCGCGGCGATGCCGACCATCGCGGCGATATGCTGGGGTCGAGCGAGCGCAGCGAGCACCATGATCCAGCCGCCCATGCTCGACCCGACGAGGATTTGCGGCCCCTCGGTCAGCGAATCGATCACCGCGACCGCGTCGTCGCGCCAACGCGAAATCGTGCCGTCGGCGAAGTCGCCGCTCGATTGGCCATGGCCGAAATAGTCGAAGCGCACATAAGCGCGCCCGCGCTGCCGGCAATATTCCTCCAAAAACAGAGCCTTGGTTCCGGTCATGTCGGACCTGAAGCCGCCGAGGAAAACGATCCCCGGCGCGGCGCCAGCAATGCGCTGGTAGGCGATTGTCGCGTTTTCCGTGCGTGATAAAATCATGACCGATTGTGGAGCGTCGTCGTGCTGGTGGGCATTGGCATTGAGGGCGCCGAAGTGACAAGCCGAAAAATGCGCGAGGCTACCATCGACCAGAGACCGCAAGAAAGCCGCCCGCCGGCGGTGCTGCAGGTGATCCCCGGACTGGTGTCGGGCGGTGTCGAACGCGGCACGGTGGAAGTGGGCGCCGCCCTCGTCGCCGCCGGGTGGAAGGCTTGTGTCGCCTCGTCGGGCGGCCCGCTGGAACGCGATTTGGCCCGTGCCGGCGTCGTCCACATCAACCTGCCGCTGGCCTCGAAAAACCCGCTGACGATCCGGCGCAATGCCGCCGCGCTGGTCGACGTCATCCGCCGGAACAAAATCGATATCGTGCATGCCCGCAGTCGGGCGCCGGCATGGAGCGCATGGCGCGCGGCGAAAAAGACCCGGCGCCGCTTTGTCACGACCTTTCACAATGTCTATGGCGATAGCGGCCGGTTGAAGCATTGGTACAATTCGGTGATGGCTCGGGGCGACCGGGTCATCGCGATTTCGGATTTTGTCGCCGCTCACGCCGCGAATGATTACGGCGTCGGCGGCGACCGGCTGCGCACCATCCCGCGCGGCGTCGATACCAAGCTGTTCGACCCTTATCGCGTCACGGGCCAGCGCGTGGCCGACCTCGCCGCTGCATGGCGCATCCCCGACGGGTTTGCCGTCATCATGCTGCCCGGCCGGCTCACGCGGTGGAAAGGCGGGCTCGACTTGATCGAGGCGATCGCCAAGCTGGGCCGCCACGATGTCTGCTGTGTGCTGGTCGGGGCTGAGCAACGCTCGGGCTTTCGCCGGGAACTCGAAAACGCGATCGTCAAGCACGATTTGATCGGCCAGTTCCGCATCATTGAAGACTGCCGGGACATCGTGGCCGCCTATGCGTTGAGCGACGTCGTGGTGTCCGCCTCGACCGACCCCGAAGGTTTTGGCCGCACCATTGTCGAGGCCCAGGCGATGGGTCGGCCGGTGATCGCGACCGATCATGGCGGCGCGCGCGAAACGGTGATCCCAGGAAGTACCGGCTGGCTGGTGCCGCCGGGCGACACGACGGCGATGGCAGCGGCGATCGAACACGCGCTGCGGCTCGAACCTGAGGCGCGTGACGCGCTCGCCCGGCGCGCCCGCGGCCATATCGCGCAGAATTTCACGCGCGAGGCGATGTGCGGCCGGTACATCGACGTGTACGAAGAGCTGCTCTTTCCCGAACCCCGCGCCGAAGTTTTCGCGGAGCCGCTCGCCATCCCGGCCTAATATCTCCGCCGGAATGGAAGCAGAGGGAGAAGAGCCGACATGCCAGACGCCGGTGGTTACGATCCCGGGCGGCGGCGCCTGCCGCCCAAAAACGTGCTCGGCGAGACGCTGACCGAATGCTGCAGCAAGCCGCTGACCGGCTTCTACCGCGACGGCGCGTGCAACACCGGACCGGAAGACGTCGGCGTGCACACCGTATGCGCGCAGATGACCGCGGATTTCCTCGCCTTTTCCAAGGCGGCGGGCAACGACCTTTCGACGCCGGTGCCGCAATTCGGCTTTGCCGGGTTGAAGCCGGGCGATTGCTGGTGCCTGTGCGCGGCGCGCTGGAAGGAGGCGTTTGACGCCGGGCAGGCGCCGCGCGTCCGGCTCGCGGCGACGCATCAGGCGACGCTCGACATCGTGTCGCTCGACACATTGAAGAAATATGCGCTCGATATCAGCTGAGCCATGCCTGTTGCCTTGAGCCGCCTTTTCCGCAAGGCACCGCCAGAGCCACGGTGGATCGAGGTCGCGGCTCTACGGGATGCGCTCGCCGGCGCCGTGCCGCCGCTCGTGCTCGATGTGCGCGGCACCGACGAGTTTGACGGACCGCTCGGCCACATCGCCGGCGCGCGCAACATGCCGCTGCCAGAGCTGGCGACGCATCACGGTGAAATCGCGGGCGCCGCGCGGCCCGTTATTTGCGTCTGCCTCACCGACAAACGTTCTTCGGCTGCGGCGGCGCAATTGGCCGCCGCCGGGATCGACGGGGTGAGCGTATTGCGTGGCGGGATGAAAGCGTGGCGCGAAGCCGGGCTGTAACGGCGACGAAATGAAGAACACGATCCCCGGCGTCGCCGAATTGGGCCAGCTTTGTGCGGGCCGGGGTGACGCCGGTGTCGTCGATCCTCGATCCGACTGGCCGGACCCGGAGGCGTTTGGTGATTTTTCAGCGCGTCGTCGCTTGGCCGAACGCTTTTACGATGTGATCGCCGACGCACTCCACGGCGCGTTATCGTAACCCGACACCGCAGGGAACAGCCAATGCCGCCCATCGACCAGATCGCGCAATTTCACGCCGCGCTCACCATCATCCGTCGCGACATCCACGCGCATCCGGAATTGGGGTTCGAGGAAACCCGCACCGCCGACCTCGTGGCGCTGCATCTCGAAGAATACGGCATCGAGGTGACGCGCGGTGTCGGCAAGACCGGGCTGGTGGGCCGGCTGCGCGCCGGCAACTCGCCGCGGACGATCGGCCTGCGCGCGGATATGGATTGCCTGCCGATCCTCGAAGCCAACGAGTTTGGACACCGCTCGACCAGCGCCGGCAAGATGCACGCCTGCGGTCATGACGGGCATACGACGATGCTGCTCGGGGCGGCGCGCTATTTGGCGCAGACCAAGAATTTCGACGGGACGGTGCATTTCATCTTTCAGCCCGCCGAGGAAGGGTTGGGCGGCGCCTCGGCGATGCTCGCCGACGGCCTGTTTGAGCGCTTCCCGTGCGACGCGATCTTCGGCATGCACAACCGACCGGGGTTGGCGGTCGGCAAGTTTCAGACGCGCCCCGCGGCGATGATGGCCGGCGGCGCCTATTTCGACATTACGATCACCGGGGTGGGCGCGCATGGCGCGCGGCCAGAGTCGAGCGTCGACCCGGTGATCATCGGTTCGCAGATCGCCTCGGCGCTGCAGACCATCGTGTCGCGCAACATTCGGCCGGTGGAAACGGCCGTGGTCAGCGTCACCCGCTTTCACGCCGGCCAGGCCTACAACGTCATCCCCGACAAAGCGGTGCTCGGCGGCACTGTGCGCTGCTTCAGCGACAGTGCGATGGCTCTGGTCGAGAGGAATATGCGGCGCCTCGCCGAGAGCATCGCGGCCGGGTTCGGCGCCAAGGCCGAGCTCGATTTTCGCATCCTGTTTCCGGTGCTGATGAACCATGCCGACGAGACGCAGTTCATCCTCGATTGCGCCGCCGAACTGGTCGGTGAGGAAAACATCCACCGCAATATGACGCCGACAATGGCCTCGGAGGATTTCGCCTTCATGCTGCGCGCGGTGCCGGGCGCCTATATCCAGATCGGCAATGGCGACATCGAGGGCGAGGGCGCCTGCGAGGTTCACAACCCCGGCTATGACTTCAACGACGCCGCGCTGCCCTACGGCGCGAGCCTTTTCGTCAAGCTCGTCGAAAAGCGCCTCGATCGGCTGACAGGGTGATTCTCGCACCCAATTTCGCTTCCCGGCGCAAGCCGGGACCCACTTTTCAGCGCCCCGAGACGAAACGAGAGTGGACCCCGGCCTCCACCGGGGAGCGGAATCAAAATTGGCGCGGCGCGGTGGGTGGGGCTACTCTGTCGATAAATGTTCTTGGGAGGACCCGACATGACGGAACTCGGCGTTGAGCTCGATTGTCTCGAAGGCATCAAGGTCGTCGATTTCACCCAGTTCGAGGCGGGGCCGTCCTGTACGGAATCCCTGGCCTGGCTCGGCGCCGAGGTGGTCAAGATCGAGAATCCGGCGGTCGGCGACCCCGGCCGGCGGCTCGCGGCCCCCGGGGCGCCCGACAAGGACCCCTGGTATTTCCACCAGTTCAACGCCAACAAGAAGTCGCTGACGCTGAACCTCAAATCGCCGCGCGGGCTGGAAATCGTCAAGGAATTGCTGAAAAAGGCGGACGTCACGATCGAGAACATGGCGCCCGGTACGATCGAGCGGCTGGGGCTCGGCTATGACGAGGTCAAGAAGATCAACCCCGGCATCATCTATTGCCAAGTCAAGGGCTTCGGCACCGGCAGCCCCTACGAGAAAAATCTCGCCTTCGATATGATCGCGCAGGCTGCCGGCGGGCCGACCAGCGTCACCGGCGAGGCCGATCGTCCGCCGGTCAAGCCCGGCCCGTCTTTTGGCGACACCGGCACCGGCATGCTGATGGCGATCAGCCTTTTGGCGGCGCTCTACAAGCGCACCAAGACCGGCGAAGGACGCCGGCTCCAGGTCGCGATGCAGGACGCGATGATCCACTATATGCGCGTGCCGTTCTCGCGCACACAGATGAGCGGCAAGGCGCCGGCGCGAGGCGGCAGCGCCAAGTCGCACGTGGGCGGGCTGGTGCCCTCGGCGCTCTATCCGTGCAGCCCGGGCGGACCCAACGACTATGTCTATGTCTTCTGCAGCCGTGGCAACCCCGAGCATTGGCAGCGCCTGCTGCGGGTCATCGAGCGCGAAGACCTCAAGGGCGACCCGCGTTACGACACGCAAAACGCCCGCGCCGAGCGGCCGGAGGAGGTCGACGAGCTGATCTCCGCCTGGACCCGCCGGCACACCAAGGAAGAGGCGATGAAGAAGATCGGCGAGGCCGGCGTACCGGCCGGCGCGGTGTTCGATACCGTCGAACTGATGGCCGACGACTCGCTCGCCGAGCGCGGCATCATGCAGACGATCGACCACCCGACCACCGGCAAGGTCAAGATGCCGGCTTGGCCGGTCCGCTTTGACGGCCATCCGGCTAAGGTGAAGCCCTCGCCGCTCTTGGGCCAGCACAACGCCGAAGTGCTGCATGGCTGGCTCGGGATGAGCGCCGCCGAGATCGACGGTCTCAAGGCCGACGGGATTCTCGGGAAGTAGGACCTTTTTTCTTCGTCATGGCCGTCCCCGGACTAGATCCGGGGATCAACCCGGCCATCCAGATCCCCGCGTCAAGCGCGGGGATGACGAATTCGTGCAAAGGGAGTCCCCCCATGAAGCTCTATTACGCCCCTGGTGTCTGCTCCATCGGTATCCATGTGCTGCTCGAAGAGATCGGCAAGCCCTATGATCTCCAGGCGGTCAACCTGCGTGAGGGCGCGCAATACAAGCCCGAATTCACGTCGGTCAGCTCCAAGTCGAAAGTGCCGGCGCTGGAGCGCGACGACGGCTCGATCCTCACCGAGTTTCCGGTCATCGCGACCTATCTCGCCAAGACCAACCCGCAGGCCAAGTTGATCCCGCAGGATCTGGAAACCGAACTCCGCGCCTATGAGGCGATGGAATACGCCGTCGGCACGATGCACGGGCAGGGTTTCGCGCGCATCTTCCGCCCCGGCAATTTCGGCCCGGCCGAGCAGGAAGACGCGGTCAAGGCCCGCGGCCGCGAGATGGTCGAGAAGGGCTTCCAGATTCTCGACAAGGCGCTTGCCGGCAAGGACTATCTCGGCGGCTCGGCGCTGTCGACCGCGGACGCGGCGGTTTTCTATGTCGAGTTTTGGGGCGCCGCCCGGCTCAATATGAAGCTGCCGCCCAATGTCGCCGCGCACTACGAGCGCATGAAGTCGCGGCCGGCGGTACAGCGCGCCATGCAGCAGGAAGGCGTGGCATAAGACCCTTGCCGAACTTATCCCTCCCCCACTCGCGGGGGGAGGGTTAGGTGGGGGTTATTCGAGGAACCGGTCATGCCCGATACCGCCAATGCGGCGATGGAGCGCTATTGGAACGAGGTCGCCGGGCCGCGCTGGGTGCAGCGCCAGGCGATCCAGGAAGCGCGCAACGTCGAGATGCTGGAGCAGCTTCTCGCGGCGGCGCGGGCACAGCCCGGCGAGCGCGTGCTCGATATCGGCTGCGGCACCGGCGTCACCACCGAGCCTTATGCGCTTGCCGTCGGCCCGACCGGCCACGTTACCGCGGCCGACATTTCCCGGCCGATGCTCGACGCGGCACGCCAACGCATCGCCGCGCGCGGCCTCGCCAATGTGACGCTGTTGCAGACCGACGCGCAGACGCACGCGTTTGAGCCGGCCTCGTTCGACCTGCTGACCTCGCGGCTCGGGGTCATGTTCTTTGCCGATCCGAATGTGGCGTTCGCCAATCTCTGCAAGGCACTGCGTCCCGGCGGGCGGCTGGCGATGGCGGTGTGGGCCAGACAAGAGGAAAGTCGGCACCAGGGCCTGCCCTTCGAGATCGCCGTCAAGCATCTCGGACCGCCGGCACCGCAACCGGCGCGCGCGCCTGGCCCCAACGCCTATGGCGACCGCGACTATCTGCGCGGCATTCTTGCGAGCGCGGGGTTTGCCGAGATCGCGATCGAGCCGCGGCAGTTTCTGGTGCACGGCGACAGCGCCGCCAACGCCGCCGAGCATGCGGGCCAAATGGGCGCCGTGCAGCGGCTGATGGATGAAAAGAGCGCCGACGCTGCAACGCGCGCCGCGATCACCAAGGACATCGAGGCTGCTTTCATGCCTTATGAGAGCGGTGGTGAAACGCGCATCCCGGCGACCTTTCTCCTGGTGACCGCCCGCCGGGCGTAACGGAAACGATGACATGACCAAACCTTTTGCCGGCGTCCGCATCCTCGATTTCACCCGCTATGTCGCGGGGCCGTTCGGCACCTACCAACTGGCGCTCCTCGGCGCCGACGTGATCAAGATCGAGCCGAAAGCCGGCGACGACATGCGCCACTCGCAATTGTCGAAGGAATGGGCGGCGAAGGGCCTCGGCCCGTCGTTTATGGGCATCAACTCGAACAAGCGCAGCCTGACGCTCGACCTGCAAAAGCCGCAAGCGGTCGCGATCGTCAAACGCCTCGTCGAGACCGCCGATATCGTCTGGGAGAATTTTCGCCCTGGCATCATGGAGCGCTTCGGCCTTGGCTATGAGGTGCTGAAGAGCATCAACCCGCGTCTCATTTATTGCGCCGTCTCCGGCTTTGGGCAGAACGGGCCGGAGCGCAGCACCGCCGCGTTTGACGGCAAGCTGCAGGCGATGAGCGGCATCATGTCGATCACCGGGCACGAGGATAAAGGTCCGACCCGCGCGGGTTTCGCGCTCTGCGACACGATCGGCGCGATGACCGCAGCGTTTGCAGTATCGAGCGCGCTGTACCAGCGGACCGTGACCGGCGAGGGCCAGTTTGTCGACGTGGCGATGCTTGACGCGGCGCTGTCGTTCATCTCCGGCCAGGTCGCGGAATATACGGTCACCGGCCATATTCACCGCCAGTTCGGCAATCTGTCGTCGACCGGCAAGGTCACCGGCAACCGCTTCAAGGCGGGTGAGGGCGATCTCATGCTCGCGGTGATGACCGAGCGGCAATTCGCCAATCTGATGAAAGGCCTCGGCCGCGAGGACGCGCTCACCGACCCGCGCTTCGCCGACTGGCCGTCGCGGTCGAAGAACGAGCCGGCGCTGCGGGCGATCATCGAAGACGCGCTCGCTTCCGACAGCGCGAAGAACTGGGAACAGCGCCTGACCGAGATGGATGTGCCCTGCGCCGGCATTTGGGCGATTGCCGAGATCGTCCACCACCCGCAGCTGGCGCATCGCGACGTGATGCAAAAGGTCCAGTCTGACGAAGGGGAGCTGACGCTGGTTGGGTCCGGTTTCCGGCTGGCGCATGGCGGCGGAAGCATCGACCGCCCGCCGCCCAAGATCGGCGAGCACAATGCCGAAATCCTCGGCGAGGCAGGCTATGACGCCGGCGAGATTGCGGCGTTTAAAGACGAGGGTGTGGTTTAAGGCGTTCGGGCAAAATGAACGTCATTCCCGCGAAAGCGGGAACCCATGAACACGGACTTGAACCGTCTTGGCTCCGTCCTTGTTCATGGGTTCCGGGTCTGCCGCTTCGCGGCATCCCGGAATGACATCCTTTTTATCAGCTCTGCTCCCGCGACTCCCGAAACTTCACCCGCGGCCAATCTTCCATCGTCCGCCGCAGATCCCAGGAATTGCGGGCGAGAAACACCGGGATGCCGTCATGGTCCTCGGCGAGCGCGCTGCTACTGTTGCCGGCGCGAAAGCGGTCGAGCTCGCCGCGCTCGGCATCGAGCCAGCGCGCTGATTCATAGGGTACGTCCTCGAACCGCGTGCCGAGATTGTACTCGGCCTGCAGCCGAGCCTTGAGCACGTCGAGCTGCAGCGCGCCGACGACGCCAATGATCCAGTCGCTGCCATTGACCGGTTTGAAAACGCGCGTGACTCCCTCGTCGGCCAGCTGTTCCAGCGCGTTGCGCAGATGCTTGGCGCGCATCGCGTCCTCGATGCGGACGCGGCGCAAGATTTCCGGCGCGAAGCTCGGCAGGCCGGTGACGCGAATATCTTCGCCCTCGGTCAGCGTGTCGCCAATGCGCAGGGTGCCGTGATTGGGGATGCCGAGAATGTCGCCGGGCCAGGCTTCCTCGGCCAGCGCGCGGTCCTGTGCCAGAAAGAATACCGGGTTCTGCACCGACATCAGCCGGCCGGTACGGACGTTCTTCAGCTTCATGCCGCGCGCGAAGCGACCCGAGCAGAGGCGGACGAAGGCGATGCGGTCGCGATGCTGCGGGTCGATATTCGCCTGCACCTTGAAAACAAAGCCGGAAACGGCCTCGCCGTCGGTCGCGATCGGCTGCGGGTCGGCGGGTTGCGGCCGGGGCGGTGGTGACAGGTCGCCAATCCCCCGCAGCAATTCGCGCACACCAAAATTGTTGAGCGCGCTGCCGAAAAAAATCGGCGTCAGGTGCCCCTCGCGGAACGACTGAAGGCTGAACGGCGGACACAGCCCGCGCGCCATCTCGACCTCCTCCCGCAGGCGGTCGATCGCCGCCGCGGGCAGATGCCGCGGCAACAGCGAATCGTCGAGCCCGCTGCACTGGATCGGCTCGACCAGCCGGTCGCGCGCGGTCGGGTCGAACAGCAGCAGCGTATCGGCGAACAAATTATACGTGCCGAGAAAGTCGCGGCCGCTGCCGATCGGCCAGCTGGCCGGGGTGACGTCGAGCGCCAAGGTCTGCTCGATCTCGTCGATCAAGTCGAACGGGTCGCGGCTTTCGCGGTCGAGCTTGTTGACAAAGGTCACGATCGGCACGTCGCGCAAGCGGCAAACCTCGAACAGCTTGCGCGTCTGCTCTTCGATGCCGCGCGCCGCGTCGAGCACCATGACCGCGCTGTCGACCGCGGTCAGCGTGCGATAGGTGTCCTCGCTGAAATCCTGGTGGCCCGGCGTGTCGAGCAGGTTGAAGGCCAGCCCGCCATGCTCGAAGCTCATCACCGCCGACGACACCGAGATGCCGCGCTCGCGCTCGATGGCCATCCAGTCGGAGCGGGTGCGCCGGCGCTCGCCGCGCGCCCGCACCTCGCCGGCGAGCTGGATCGCGCCACCGAACAACAGCAGCTTTTCGGTCAGCGTGGTCTTGCCGGCGTCTGGATGCGAGATGATCGCAAAAGTGCGCCGGCGCGCGATCTCGTCGGTGAGCGTGGCCATTGGTCCGGGATTCAGCGGAAGGCAGCGCCGCGATATGTGAGGTGCCGGGCTTGAAATGCCAAGCCCGGCATGCTCAGCCGACCAGCTTCTTCAGCCGTGCGGCCATCGTGTCCGAGGTGTCTTCGGGCGTGAAGGTCGCGGTGAAACGGCCTTGCGGGTCCATGATGTAGATCAGCGCGCTGTGGTCCATATCATAGCCGCCGCCGGCGGTCGGATGTTTGGCGTAATAGACCCGGTAGTCCTTTGCCGCCTGTGCCACCTCTTGCGCCGACCCGGTCAGCCCCTCGATCGGCCCGCCAAAACTCTCGACATAGGATTTGAGCACGGCCGCTGTGTCGCGGTCGGGATCGACGCTGATGAAGACGATCCCGACATCCTTCTTCTTGTCGCCGAGCTGATCGACCGCCAGCGACAAATCGTTGAGCGCCGTGGGGCACACGTCGGGGCAATGGGTGTAGCCGAAGAACACCAGGTTCCATTTGCCCTTCAGATTGGCGTCGGTGAACGGCTTCCCGTTCTGGTCGACGAGGTTGAATTTCCCGCCGATCGCCGCGCCGAGCGGACCGCCGGCGACGCCGTGGCCGGAATTGCGAAAAGCGACACCGATCAGTACGCCGGCAACCAGCACCAGGACGCCGGCGAAGGCCGTCGCGATCAGCACAAACGGGGGGCCCTTGGTCTTTGTCTGTCGAGCCATTGCCTGCTCCCTACTGGTGCATCTTCATACCGGGCATGTTCATGCCGCCGCCCGAGCCGCTCTCGGGTCCCATCGCGCCGACTTTTTCGACCGTCACCGTCACCTGCTTCATGCCGGCTTTGGCGAAATTGAGGGTCAGCGGAAAGCTCTCCCCGGCCGCAAGAGGTTTGGCGAGCTGCATCAGCATAATGTGGTAACCGCCGGGCTTGAGCGTTACCGGTTTGCCGGCCGGGAGGTCGAGTTCCTGGACCCGGCGCATTTCCATCACCCCGTTCTTCATCGTCATCGAATGGATTTCGGCTTTCTTCGCCGCGGGCGTTGAAACGCTGGTCAGCTTATCGCCGCTCGGTGATTCGATTGTCACATAAGCCGCGCCGGTCTGCGCGCCGCCGGGCGTCGCCCGCGCCCAAGGGTGGGTGATCTGGACATCGCCGCCTTGCGCCAGCGCGACAGTCGAAAAAAAGCTCATTGCCGCGCCGAGCGCGAACATCGTCAATCGCATGGTCTTGCTCCCAAGAGATCGGGCGGGCGGCGGCATCGCCGCGCCAGCCCGAAACAAAATCAACAGTCGGATAGTCTCAGGAGAAGGCGATCGGCGGCGCGCGCGGCTGCGCCGTCTCGTAATCGGCGGAATGGCTCGCCGACGCGATAGATAAGAAAGCGGTGGAATGGGCGCTGCCGGCGAGGAGCCGGCTGGTCAGCTCGCTGCCCGCGCGGGACGGCAGCAAGCCGACAATGCAAGCCGAGCAAACAGCGCACAACGCGCAATGCCGGGCGGGTATTGCCGGCACTTCCTTCAGCGGCAAGGGCATACCGCCCTCGGCGCTGCACACCGGCAGCAAAGGAGCTGTCGCGTCCGCTCTCGCCGCCGCCGACATCGCGGTCGGCAACAGACCATCGATCAACATCGCGATAATCGCGAGCCGGGCGGCGAGGCGGCGAAAATGTTTCAACGGTCTGCGGTCCGTCGCGACAGGTTCATGCCCGAACCTACCTCGTAAGCCTACTCTAAGAGTAGCGCTTCGATCTCCTCGATCAAATGACGCAGATGGAACGGCTTTGCCAATACTTTCGGGCGATTCGGCACCAGCGCCTCGTCGCGCATCGCCACCGCGGCGAAACCGGTGATAAACATCACGCGAATGCCCGGCTGCAAAGCGCTGACGCGTCGGGCGAGTTCGATCCCGTCGAGCCCCGGCATCACGACGTCGGCGAGCAGCAGGTCGAAATTTTCGTTTTCCGCGAGCGCCGAAGCGGCCGTTCCGTCAGCGACCGCATCGACGACATGCCCCGCACGCTGCAAGCCGCGCGCGAGAAACAGCCGCAGTTGGTCATCGTCTTCGGCGAGGAGAATGCGCGCCATCGCGCCGGCCACTCCGCTGGGGGGCTCGATATCGTCAAGAAAGCTTCGCGGGGTGCATCTAACACGCCGGAACGATTGGTGAAAGCCGAGGTGTCGATTTCATGACGATCGGTGCGGGCGAAGGCTGACAGCCGCGACGCGGCGCACTAATCTCACGTTTATGGACGGCTCGGACTTAGCCTTACTCGCGACCGTGCCGCCGCTCGATCTACGAAGACCGGCGGCACAGCTGCTGCCGCTCGTCGTCGCCTCGCCTCATAGCGGCTCTGACTATCCCCCCGAGTTTGTCGCCGCCTCGCGGCTCGATCCGTTGACGCTGCGCCGCTCGGAAGACGCCTTTGTCGACGAGATCTTCGCCGCCGCGCCGCGGCTTGGCGCGCCCATGTTGGCGGCGCGCTTCCCGCGCGCCTATCTCGACGTCAACCGCGAGGCGTGGGAACTCGATCCGGCGATGTTCGCCGATGCGCTGCCGGACTATGTCAACGCGCGCTCGCCGCGGGTGCGAATGGGGTTGGGGACGATCGCGCGGGTGGTGGCGAGCGGCGAGGAGATCTATGGCGAAAAATTGTGTTTCGCCGAAGCGCGGGAACGCATCGATTCGCTGTACCGCCCCTATCACGCCGCGCTTACCGAGCTGGTCGAAGAGACCGCCGGGCAATTCGGTTTTTGCCTGGTCGTCGATTGTCATTCGATGCCGTCCGGAACGCAGGGCAGCGCCGGCCGCGAGTCGGCCGATATCGTGCTCGGCGACTGCCACGGCGCCGCCTGCGCGCCGCAGATCGTCGAGTGCGCGCGGCGCTACCTCACGCGGTGCGGCTTTGTCGTTGCGCTCAATGCACCCTATGCCGGCGGCTTTACCACCGGCCATTACGGCCGGCCGCGCCACGGCCGGCATGCGTTACAGATCGAGATAAACCGCGCGCTCTACATGGACGAGCGGAGCTATCATCGACGGTCTGGTTTTGGGCGGCTGAGCGAAGAGATGGCGGGGCTTGTCGCCCGTCTCGGCGAACTCGCGCAAGACCTGGCGTCATCTTGCTGACATACAGAGGGCAAAAAAAGCGGGCCGCGCTGACGCACGGCCCGAGTTCAGGGAGGAAACGCCTAGAAGACGTGCAGTAGGACCGTCAATCGACGATCGATACTGCACTGCACAATTTAAGGTGCGCTGCATGAAAGTCAACCCCTGTCATTAAAATGCCCTCCGCTATCAGCATTTTCCGGTGGATAAATCGACGGGCGGTACGCCGATATCATTAATGTGCGCCGCACAAGGATCACAAGAGGCAGGAAATCCCATGACCCGGACGACGTCTTCAACCACTTGGCTGGTCGGCGATATCGGCGGCACCAACGCACGTTTCGGGCTGGTTTCGCCCGATGGCGAGCTGCTGCACTCGCGCGTTTTGGCCGACGCGGATTACCCCGGCATCGCCGATGCGGTCGATGCTTATCTCGGCGACCGGGGCGGTCTGCCGCGCCCGCGCCGCGGCGCGATCGCCATCGCCTCGCCGATCACCGGCGACGAGGTTCGCATGACGAACCATCCCTGGACGTTCTCGATCTCCGCGCTTGGCAAGCGGCTCGGCTTCAGCCGGCTGCAGGTGATCAACGATTTCACCGCGCAGGCGCTGGCCTTGCCGCACCTCAAGGACGGCGACAAAGTCAAGGTCGGCGGCGGCGAGGCGATGGGCGGCTACCCGATCGGCGTGCTCGGCCCCGGCTCCGGCCTCGGCGTGTCCGGCCTGATCCCGTCGGGAAAGCGCTGGATTCCGCTGACCGGCGAGGGTGGGCATGTGACGATGGCCGCGTTTACCGACCGCGAAAGCGCGGTGCTCGGCGCGATGCGGCAGCATCTCGACCATGTGTCGGCCGAGCGCGTCATGTCCGGGCCGGGGCTGGTCAATCTTTACAACTCGCTGGCCGAGGTCGATGGCGTGCCGGCGCAGCAATACACCGCAGCGCAGATCAGCGATGCCGAGACCTGCAAGGCCGACGTGCTGTGCAACGAAGCAACGCAAATGATGTGCGCGATGCTGGGCACGATGGCCGGCAACCTCGCGCTTACCCTCGGGGCCAAGGGCGGCGTCTATATCGGCGGCGGGATCGTGCCGCGCCTCGGCGAGCGCTTTGCCGCCTCGCCGTTTCGCGAGCGCTTCGAGGCCAAGGGCCGGTTCCACGACTATCTCGGGGCGGTTCCGACGTATGTGGTGACGCACCGGCTGCCGGCCTTTCTCGGCTGCGCCGCAGCGCTGATGGAGAAATAGCTACGGACGAGGCGCGGCGGCGCGGCGCAGGCGGTCGTTAATCGCCCGGCCGAGGCCGCGCTCGGGGATCGGCATCACCGTGATCGCACTGAACTCGGGTCGGTCGAGGCGGCGCAGCATCGCGAAGAGATTCGCCGCGGCCTCGACCAGATCGCCGCGCGGCGACAGGTTCAGCATGCTCGCAAAGCCGGACGGCGGGTTGGCACCGAAGGCAAGAAGCGCTTCACCCGGATGCGCGTCGATCGCATTGACGCGCAGCGGCAAAACGGGCGCGTAATGGCTGGTGAGTTGCCCGGGTGAGCGCGGCGCCTCGGGGCTGCCCGAAGCAAGGTCGACCGGCCCCAACAACTCGGTCAGCGCTTCAAGTGTCTCGCCGCCCGGTCGGAGCAGGGTCGGTGTCTCGGTTGTGAGGTCGAGCACGGTCGATTCGACGCCGACCGGGCAAGCCCCGCCATCGACGATAAGCGCGACGGCATCTCCCAGTTCGGCGGCGACATGCGCAGCCTCGGTCGGGCTCACCCGGCCGGATCGGTTGGCCGAAGGCGCCGCCACCGGCCGCCCGGTTTCGCGCAGCAGCGCCAGTGCGATGGGATGCGCCGGGACACGTACCGCAACCGTATCCAGCCCCGCCGACGCGAGCAGCGAGACCGGGCAATCGCTGCGTCGGTTCAAGACCAGCGTCAGCGGCCCCGGCCAGAATTGGCGTGCTGCCCGCCGCGCCCGTTCGTCGATAACCGCCAGCGCTTCCGCCTCCGCCAAGCCGGGGACGTGGATAATCAGCGGGTTGAAGCGTGGCCGCGCTTTGGCCGCGAAGATCGCCGCCACGGCAGCGTCATTTGTTGCGTCGCCGCCGAGACCGTAAACCGTTTCGGTCGGGAAGGCGACGAGCCGGCCCTCGCGCAGCAGCCGCGCGGCGCGGGCGATCGTTTCCGTCGTCGCCGGTACAATCCTTGCGTCCATGAGGGTAAACTTGTCGGCGCTCCCGTCCTCACGCAAGGTCGACCTGTATGGCGGCCAGGATCATCACGATCGCCCAGCAGAAGGGCGGTGCCGGCAAGACGACGCTGGCGGCGCAGCTCGCCGTCGTCTGGGCGCAGCAAGGCAAGCGGCTGGCACTGCTCGACATCGACCCGCAAGGCAGCCTCGCGGCCTGGGTCGAACTCCGCCGCAAACGGCGGGCCGGCGAGGCGTTCGGCTTCGAATTCGCGGCCCTTGCCGGCTGGCGTGCCGGGGACTGGGTGGAGCGGCACGCACGGGAAGCGGACTACGTCGTCATCGACAGCCCGCCACATGCGGAGCTCGAAGCGCGGATCGTCTTGCGCGTCGCTTCGTTGGTGCTGGTGCCGCTGCAGCCATCGCCGCTGGATCTGTGGTCGGCGGCGACGACGCTGCGCCTCGCGTGCGAAGAAAAGCGGCCGGTGCTCGCCGTGCTTAATCGTGTCCCGGCCCGCTCCAACCTCATCGAGGCGGTCACCGCCGAATTGATGCGCGATGGTGTCGCACTTGCCGCGGCGACGCTCGGCAGCCGCGTCGCCTTTGCCCAGGCGATGGCGCAAGGAGCTGGTGTCGTCGAGACCGCGCCCGCCGGCGTCGCCGCCGCCGAAATCACCGCTCTTGCCGCGGAAATCGCCGACAGGTGAGGCCGCTCCAACCGACTTCGCTATTTCTCCGGAGCGAGGCATCGGCTTAAATCTCGGCCGGGAGAAACGCCGGAAAGCAAATGATCGACAAATTCGTCCGTACCGTCGCCGAGGCGATGGAGGGCATCGAAGACGGTTCGACCGTCATCGTTGCCGGTTTCGCGCAGATCGGCGAGCCTCGCGCGCTGGTCGACGGTTTGATCGAACAGGGCGCGAAAGACCTGACCGTCGTACACAACACCGCCGGGCGCGGCCGCGAGGGTGTGGCGCGGCTGATCGGCGAGGGCCGCGTGCGTAAGATCATCTGCAGCTTCGCACGCAGTCGCGGTTCGGTGCTGTTCGAGGAGGTTTACGCTCGCGGTGACATCGAACTGGAGATCGTGCCGCAAGGCACGCTCGCCGAGCGCATCCGCGCCGGCGGCGCGGGCATCCCGGCTTTCTTCACCCCGACCGGCGGCGGCACGCTGCTGGCGCGAGGCAAGGAAACGCGCCTTATCGACGGCCGCGAATGCGTGCTCGAACAAGCGATCGTCGGCGATGTCGCGCTGGTCGAGGCGTGGCGCGCCGACCGCTGGGGCAATCTGTTCTACCGCGACGCCGGGCGAAACTTCAATCCGGTCGTCGCGGCCGCCGGCAAGCTCACCATCGCGCAGACGCAGAATGTCGCGGAGCTGGGCGAGCTGACGCCGGAAATGATCGTGACGCCGGGCATCTATGTCGACCGCGTCATCCATATTCCGACCGGCGACCCGCCGGTGGTGATCAACTAGGAGCGCGGCAGTGGCGAACTGGAAACCCTGGACGCGCGAGGAATTGGCGGCACGGGTCGCGGCGGACATCCCCGAGGGCTGGTATGTCAATCTCGGTATCGGCATCCCGACGCTGGTCGGAAACTACATCCCGGCCGGCCGCGAGGTGGTGCTGCATTCCGAGAACGGCATTGTCGGCATGGGGCCGGCACCAAGCCCGGAAGACCTCAACCCGTGGCTGGTCAATGCGAGCCGGCAGCATGTGACGCTGGTCACCGGCGCGAGCTACATGAACCATGCCGACAGTTTTGGCCTCGTGCGCGGCGGGCATTTGGATTTGTGCGTGCTCGGGGGGTTTCAGGTCGCGGAGAATGGCGATCTCGCCAACTGGTCGCGCTCGGCCAATGACCGCGCGCCGGCGATCGGCGGCGCGATGGACCTCGCGGTCGGTGCCAAGCGTATTTGGGTGGTCATGGAGCACACGACCAAGAACGGCGAAAAGCGCATCCTCAAACGTTGCACCTACCCGCTGACGGGGCCGGCCTGCGTCAAGCGGGTCTATACCGACCTCGCGGTGATCGATGTGACCCAAAAGGGCTTTGTCGTGCGCGACACGGTGCCCGGCATGACGCTCGCCGAACTCCAGAAGCTCGGCGATGCCGAGCTTCACGCGGCGTGACATTTCCTTTCGTCATACCGGCGCAGGCCGGTATCCGCTCGTCCGCACTCGTAGCGGTTGAACTGTGGGTCCCGGCCTTCGCCGGGACGACGCGTTAATGTTTGAGGGTACCCAATGAATTTCGATCATGAAGCCGATTTTATCGTTGTCGGCGCCGGCTCGGCCGGGTGCGTGCTGGCCAATCGGCTGACCGCCGATCCGGGCACCCAGGTGCTGCTGCTCGAAGCCGGCGGCAAGGATACCAATACCTGGATCCATATTCCGGCCGGGTTCTATCGCAACATCTTCAACCCGGCGATCACCTGGGTCTACGAAACCGAGCCGCTAGAGTCGCTGGGCGGCCGCCGCATGCAATGGCCGCGCGGCAAAGTGCTGGGCGGCTCGTCATCGATCAACGGCCTCATCTACATCCGCGGCCAGAAGCAGGATTTCGATCATTGGCGCCAGCTCGGCAATGCCGGCTGGTCTTATGACGATGTGCTGCCGTATTTCCGCCGGGCCGAAGGCCAGGAACGCGGCACCGACGATTTTCACGGCGCCGAGGGCCCGCTCGCGGTTACCGACATGCGTGCTGCGCACGAGCTGCACGACGCCTTCATCGAGGCCTGCCAGGAGGCTGGCTACAAGTTCAACCCCGACTTCAACGGCGCCGAGCAGGAAGGGGTCGGCACCTATCAGCTCACCGTGCGAGGTCGCCGGCGCGCCAGCACGGCGGTCACCTATCTGCGCCCGGCGATGAAACGGCCGAATCTCAAGGTCGAGGTGCGTGCGCTGGCGCAACGCGTGCTGTTTGACGGCAAGCGCGCGATCGGCCTCGAATACATGCAGGACGGCGTCGTCCGCCGCGCCCGCGCCCGCCGCGAAGTGCTCCTCGCCGGCGGGTCACTGCAATCGCCGCAATTGTTGCAGCTGTCCGGTGTCGGGCCGGCGGCGTTCCTGCGCCAGTTCGGCATCGATGTCGTGCACGAGTTGCCCGGCGTCGGCGAAAACCTGCAAGACCATATCGGCTGCCGGGTGATCTACAAGGTCAAGAAGGCCAACACGATCAACGAGATTTCCCGCTCCTGGGTGCGCCAGGGCTGGGCGGGATTCCAGTACCTGACCGCCGGGCGGGGTCCGCTGATGATGGGCGCAGCGCCGATCGGCTTGTTCGCCCGCACCCGGCCGACTTCCGCCTCTCCCGACTGCCAGTACCAGTTTCTCGCCGGCAGCCTCGACGCGCCGGGGAAGCCGATGCACCCCTTCCCGGCCTGCTCGCTCATCTGCATTCCGTGCCGGCCGGAAAGCCGCGGCTGGCTGCGCATCAAATCACCCGACCCGAACGTGTTGCCGGCGATGCAGCCCAATTATCTCGGCACGCAGAACGACAAGGACACGATGGTTGCCGGCCTGCGCGCCGGCCGCGCGATCTTTCAGACCCCGACGATGCAGGGCATCGTCACCGAGGAATATTGGCCCGGCCGCGCGACCGAGAGCGACGCCGACTGGTTGGAGCATGTCAAGAACACCGGCAGCACCACTTTTCACCAGACCAGCACCTGCATGATGGGCCAGGGACCGATGTCGGTGGTCGACAATGAGCTGACAGTGCATGGCATCGAAGGGTTGCGTGTGATCGACGCGTCGGTGATGCCGACCGTGATCTCAGGCAACACCAACGCGGCAACGATCATGATCGCCGAAAAGGCGAGCGACCTGATCCGCGCCGGTTTGCGGACCACCGCTAGGGCCGCCTAGTCCTTCGCAGGGCATCGAACGGACCGCCTGCTAAACTCGATCATAAAATCAGCGCATTTCGCCGCAACCTTAGCGCTTCTGAACGAAGTGCGCGGGTGGGGTGTTGTTTGTTGCGATGCCGCACACCAGGCAGGGAGGGGCTGCGAACGAGGTGAGCAGTGCTGGTAATGGTGAATCAAATTCTTTTATGGGTGCCGCATTGGGTGATCGGCACGCTGGTCATGGTGGTGCCGGCGCTCCTCGCGCTCGGCATCTTCCGCTGGTCTTTCCGCTACTTACTGCGGGCAGCGGGACGTTTCAGCGCTTTCATGCGGACCCTGCTGGACCGCGCACAAGGGCCGGCGAGCCTGATCGTCGTGATTTTCGTGCTGGGCATCGCGCTGTCGGCGGCACAGTTTCCCTACGACACCACGCTCGCGATCGGGCACGGGCTGCTCATCGCCTTTATTCTGGTGATCGGCTGGGCGGCGGCGAAGGCGCTCGATATCGGGGTCGAGCTGTATCTGCGCCGGTTCCGCATCGATGTCGAAGACAATCTGCTCGCCCGCAAGCACTACACCCAGGTCAACATACTGCGGCGCACCGCGCAGACGGTGCTGGTGATCGTGACGATTTCATCGGCGTTGATGACGCTTTCGGCGGTCCGGCAATACGGCGTCAGCCTGTTCGCCTCGGCTGGCGCCGCCGGGCTGATTCTCGGTCTGGCCGCGCGCCCGGTGCTGAGCAACCTGCTCGCCGGCATCCAGATCGCGATGACCCAGCCGATCCGGCTGGAGGACGCGGTCATCGTCGAGGGTGAGTGGGGCTGGATCGAGCGCATCACGAGCACCTATGTCGTCGTGCGCATCTGGGATTTGCGGCGGATGATCGTGCCGCTCACCTACTTCATCGAAAAGCCTTTCCAGAACTGGACCTATGAGACCGCCGATCTGCTTGGTTCGGTGATCCTGCATGTCGATTACACGGTGCCGATCGACCGCGTCCGCGAAAAGCTCACCGAGATCGCCGGCAGTACCAAGCTGTGGGACGGCAAGGTGGCCGGGCTTCAGGTTACCGACTTGCCCGGCCACATGGTGGAATTGCGCGCCTTGGTCAGCGCGCGCAACGCCGGGCAGGCCTTCGATCTGCGCTGCCTGGTGCGCGAAAAGCTGATCGCCTCTCCAGGCGGAATACCCGCACGCTTTGCCCAAGCAGCGCACCGAACTCGGCGGCACCGTCGCCGCGATGACCGGCGCGGCAAGACGGCGCCAGGAAGCGGCAGAAGCCGTCGACTGACCGCGGCGCGGCTTGCCGCCCGTGATGACGAACGGCAAGATGCCGGCGGCATCACGGGAGGGAACGGATGGCGGAGTCGCCGCTCGCGGTTTATCAGGCGTATCTCGACAAGGGCGAGCTGGCCTATCAGTGGGACAAGACGGCGGGTCGGGCGGTGTTCTATCCGCGGGTCGTCAGCCCTCATTCCGGGAGCACCGATCTTGAGTGGCGGGTCAGCAAGGGGCTCGGCTCGGTCTACGCGACAACCGTCACCTATCCCTTCAAGGGCGACGGCCACAACATCGTGCTGATCGACATGGACGATGGGTTTCGCATGATGGGGCGGGTCGAGGAGATCGACCCGCTGGCGGTTAAGATCGGCATGCGGGTCAAGTTTCGCGTCCATCCGGCGGAGGGTGAACAGCCGGCCTATCCTGTCTTCACACCGGTCGGGGGCTGAGCCATGAGCGACTTGAAGCGCGGCGGCGCGGCGATTGCCGGCGCGGCGGAAAGCGATATCGGCCAAGTGGGGCCGGGGTTCAATGTCATCGACCTGATGGCCCAGGGCATAACGCGCGCGCTCGACGATTGCGGCCTTGGCTTGAAGGACGTCGACGGGCTTATCAGCTCGTGCACGCAGAGCCGCACCTCGCCGCTCAACCTCGCCGAATATCTCGGCATGTCGCCGGCCTATATCGACGGGACGATCATCGGCGGCTCGTCCTTCATGTTCCATATTCAGCACGCGATGGCAGCCCTGCAGCTCGGCCTGTGCAATGTCTGCGTCATCGCCTACGGCTCGACCCAGCGCAGCATCGGCCGGCAGAACGCCAGCGTTCGCGAGATCAACCCCTATGAGACGCCATACCGCCCGTTCCTGCCGTCGACCGCCTATGCGCTTGCGGCCTCGCGCCACATGCACGAATTCGGCACGACGCGCGAGCAGATGGCCGAGGTCGCGGTCGCTGCGCGGCAATGGGCGATCAAAAACCCGGTCGCCTGGGAGAAGAACCCGCTGACCGTGGCCGAGGTGCTGTCTGCGCGCATGGTCAGCTATCCGTTCACGGTGCGCGACATCTGTCTGGTGACCGACGGCGGCGGCGCGATCGTGCTGGTCTCGCCGGAGCGCGCGAAATCACTCAAGAAAAAGCCGGTCTATGTATTGGGCCAAGGGCAGCACATCACCCACGCCAACATCTCGTCGATGCCCGACCTCACCGTCACCGGCGCTTTGGAAAGCGGCCGGCAGGCCTATGCGATGGCGGGGCTGGCCGCGAAGGACATCGACGTGCTGGAGCTGTACGACGCGTTCACCATCAACACGATCCTCTTTCTCGAAGACCTCGGCTTTTGCAAGAAGGGCGAAGGCGGCGCGTTCGTTTCCGGCGGCCGCATCGCGCCGGGCGGCTCGCTCCCGGTCAACACCAATGGCGGGGGCCTTTCCTACTGCCACCCCGGCATGTACGGATTGTTTCTGTTGATCGAGGCGGTGCGCCAGCTCCGCGGCGAATGCGGCGAGCGCCAAGTGGCCGGCGCCGAAACGGCGATCGCCCACGGCAATGGCGGCGTGCTGTCGTCGCAATCGACTGTGATCCTCGGCACCGAAGCGACTGTATGATTTCACCACAGAGGCAATGAGGCAGAGAGATAGCAGAGCGCATGTTAGCGCCGCAGGCAAACGATCTCCTGACGCAGAAGATTATTGGCTTCGCCATAGAAGTGCACCGGCAAGTCGGTGCCCGGACTGCTGGAATCCGCTTATGAGGAATGCCTGTGCTATGAGCTGCGCGAGGCTGCGATGGGCTTTCGTCGTCAGGTGCCGCTGCCTGTGATTTACAAAGCGGTCCGGCTCGACTGCGGTTATCGCATCGATCTCGTCGTGGAGGAGGCGGTCATCCTTGAGCTGAAGACGGTCGAGCGTCTGGTTCCGATCCATGAAGCGCAACTTCTGACCTATTTGCGGCTTAGCGGCTTGCAGACCGGGTTGCTTCTGAACTTTAACTCCCCCGTAACTGAAAGACGGCATCCGCCGAATGGTTCTTTGACCTTCTCACTGCCTCACCGCCTCTGTGGTGAATTCCAATTTACGGAGATAAAGACATGGCCGAAGGCGAGCTGGTCCGTTTTGAAAAGGACGGCGATGTGGGAGTCATCACCGTCGACAATCCGCCGGTGAACGCGCTCTCGCCCGGCGTGCCGCAGGGCATCGTCGATGCGCTCGACAAAGGCAATGCCGATCCTGCCGTCAAGGCGATGGTGCTGATCGGGGCCGGGCGCAGCTTTATCGCCGGCGCCGATATCCGCCAGTTCGGCAAGGGCCCCGCGCCGCCGCCGCCGACCCGCCGCCACTACGACGTGATGGATCAGAGCGCCAAACCGGTGGTCGCGGCGATCCACGGCTATGCGCTGGGTGGTGGCCTGGAGACGGCGCTCGCCTGCCATTACCGGGTCGCGGTGCCGAGCGCCAAGGTCGGCCTGCCCGAGGTGCTGATCGGCATCCTGCCCGGCGCCGGCGGCACGCAGCGGCTGCCGCGCCTCATCGGTCCCAAGGCGGCGCTCGAGATGATCACCTCCGGCCGTCACGTGCCGGCCGAGGAAGCTCACAAGCTCGGCATTGTCGACGAGATCGCGCCGGAGGGAAAACTCAAGGAAGCCGCGCTCGCCTTTGCCCGCAAGGTCGCCGACAAAAAGCCCCTGCCGGTGATCCGCAACAGCGACGGCAAGCTCGCCGAGGGTACGTCCGAACTGTTCGAGGGCATGCGCAAGTCGATCGCCCGCCGTGCCCGCAACCAGCGCGCGCCCTATGCCTGCATCGAGGCGGTCGAGGCCGCGTGCAAGCTGCCCTTCGATGAAGGGGCCGCCCTCGAACGCAAGCTGTTTGACCAGCAGGTCAATTCCGAGGAAGCAAAGGCGCTGCGCTACGCGTTTTTTGCCGAGCGCGAGGTCAACAAGATCCCGTTCATCCCGGCCGAGACCAAATTGCGCCCGACCGACAACCCGGCCGTGGTCGGGGCCGGCACGATGGGCGGCGGCATCGCGATGTCGTTCGCCGATAGCGGCTATGATGTAAAGATCACCGACGCGACCAAGGAAGCCCTCGACCGCGGCATGGCGCGGATCAAGGCCAATTACGAGACGAGCGTAAAGCGCGGCAGCCTGGCGCAGGACGAGTACGAGCGTCGCTTCGCGCGCATCCATCCGGTCGAGGACTTTGAAGGCCTCAAGGATTGCGATGTCGTCATCGAGGCGGTGTTCGAGCAGATCCCGGTCAAGGAAGAGGTGTGGAAAAAGCTCGATGCGGTGATGCCCCCCGGCGCGCTGCTCTACACCAACACCTCGGGCATCGACATCGACATCATCGCCAACGTCACCAAGCGGCCGCAGGATTTTGCCGGCACGCATTTCTTCGCGCCCGCCAACGTGATGAAGCTGTTCGAAGTGGTCAAAGGCAGCAAGACCGAAAACGACGTGCTGGCAACCGCGATGGCGCTCGGCCGCAAGATCGGCAAGGTGTCGGGCCTCGCCGGCAACGGCGACGGGTTTCTCGCCAATCGCAGCCGCGCGCCGTTCGGCATGGAGGTCAACCTGTTGATCGAGGAGGGCGCGATGCCCGAGCAGATCGACAAGGTGATGATCGATTTCGGCTATCCGATCGGGCCGTTGGCGGTCGCAGACCTGTCAGGTCTCGACATCGGCTACGATACCCGTCGGCGCCGCGCGCAGATGTATCCCAACTACCGCAAGCAGCCGATCGCCGACGCCATCGTGGAGGCCGGGCGGCTCGGACAGAAGACCAACGCCGGCTGGTACAAATACGAGCCTGGCGACCGCACTCCGCGTCCCGACCCCGAGGTTGCGCGGATCATCAAGGAGACCGCGGCCGCGCATGGCATCGAGCAGCGCGGCGACATCACCGACGACGAAATCTTGAAGCGCCTCCTGTTCGCCTCGGTCAACGAGGCGTGCAAGATCCTCGAGGAAGGCTGCGCGCTGCGCGCCAGCGATGTCGATGTGATGTGGCTGCACGGTTTCGGCTTCCCGCGCTATCGCGGCGGGCTGATGTACTGGGCCGACACGATCGGCGTGCGCGAGGTCTACAACCAGATCGCCTCGTGGCATCAGCGCTACGGCGACCGCTGGCGCCCGTCGGAGTACCTGCGCCATCTCGCCGAAGCCGGCACCCCGCTGAAAGAGGCCAAGGCGCAGAAGGCCATGCCGTAGGCCGCCTTAGGTGCTCGTTATTCCGTGGCGACGTGGCCGCCCTTTTCGGCCACCGACCGCTTCATGAGCAAAACCAGGAACGCGACCACAAAAGTCAGCACCGCCACCATCCAAAAACAGTCAAAATAGGCCAGCGCGGACGCCTGCTGGTCGCGCAAGGCTGCGAGTTGCTGCCAGGCAAATTGCTGCGCGGCCATCGGATCGGCGGTTTGCTGATGGAAAAACTCGTGGGCGCGGGCGACAAAGGAATTGGCGGCCGCGTTAAATGAATCGAGGTATTCGCCGAGGCGCAATGTGTGGAATTGGTCGCGGCGTTCCTGGAAGGTCTGCGCCAACGACACCCCTACGCTGCCGCCCTCGTTGCGCAGCAGGCTCAACAAGCCAACGGCGGCGCCGCGCAGTTCCACCGGCACGTACAGATACGCGGCGACATTGGCGGGCGCAAAGCAGACCGCCAACCCCGCGACCATGACGACGCGAGGCCAGACGGCCTGGGCGGGGCTGATGTCCAGGTTCGTTTGGGACATCCAGTAATTGCCGGCGGCCATCAGCAGCAGCCCCGCGCCGATCAGCCAGCGAGCATCCGTTTTCAAGCCAATCAGGCGCCCGACAATCGGCATCGCGATCACCGCGAAGACGCCGCTCGGCGACATGACCAGCCCGGTGCTCAATGCGTCATAGCCGAACAGCGATTGCAGCAGGCCGAGCAAAGACTTGGTGGCCGCAAAGAGCGCCAGGTAAGCGCAGAAGATGATGACGCAGCACGCGGCGAAGTTGCGTTCGCGCAGCGGCTGGAAATTGATCACGGGGTTGCGGTGACGCAATTCCCAAAAAACCAGCCCGACCAGGCCTACGATAAACAAAACGGCCAGCGTCTGCACACGCCAGAACGGGTCGCCCAGCCAGTCCCATTCCTGGCCTTTGCTGAGCATCGTTTCCCAACAGACCGCCACGATGACCAGCAGCGACAGCCCGATCGTGTCGAATTGGAACGGTCGCCGCCGCAATTCCGCGCGCTGCGCCACCAGATAGTCCGGGTCGCGCAACGTGGCCCAGCACGCCGCGAGAGCGAGGAGACCGACCGGCACGTTAATCAAGAAGATCCAGCGCCACGAATAGGAGTCGGTGATCCAACCGCCAAGCGTCGGCCCGACGATCGGCGCGATCAATGCCGCGAAGCTGAAGAGCGTCATCGCGACGCCCTGCTTTTCCCGCGGAAAGGCATCGAGCAGAACGGACTGGCTGCTCGGCTGTAGCCCACCGCCCGCCAGGCCTTGGATCACGCGAAACAGGATGAGTTGACTGAGGCTCCCGGCCAGTCCGCAAAGCAACGAACTCAGCGTGAAGATCGCGATCGAAGCCAGAAAGTAGTTGCGGCGGCCGAGATGCGCGCTCAGCCAGCCGGTGATCGGCAAGATGACGGCATTCGCGGCAAGATAACTGGTGATAACCCACTCGCCGTCGTCGGCCGTCGCCGAAAGGCCGCCCGCGATGTAGCGCAACGCGACGAGCGCAATGGTCGTGTCGAGCACCTCCATAAAGGTTGGCACGACGACAACGGCAGCCACCACCCAGGGTTTCGCGGTAAAGCGAGGTCCGGCATGCGAAACTGTCGCGACGGTCATTTTCCGGCGCCCGGCGCACTCTGAGTTAAACCGGGTGTCGGCGGTTGCGGCTGGATGGTTTGCAGGTACTTCCCGGCGTCGGGGCCGGTCGGCGTCTTGTCTATGTAGACGTAAGGCACGACCGACGTGCCGATGAACAGCGGGTCCTTGTCCGGGTCATAGCCTTCGAGATCGATCCGAACGGGTAACCGCTGCACGACCTTGATGAAATTTCCCGTTGCGTTTTGTGCTGGCAACAGCGCGAGCGTCGATCCCGTTCCCATCGTAAAGCCGGAAACACGGCCCTTGAACACCCGCCGACCGCCATACATGTCGAGATACAGATCGACCGGCTGACCAATGCGCAGATCCCGGAGCTCCGTCTCCTTGAAGTTCGCGTCGACCCAGATCTCCTTGAGCGAGCGTACCGCCATCAGATTCTGGCCGACCTGCACATAGTCGCCGGGGTTGACGTTGCGCCGGGTGACGACGCCGTCTATCTCGGCGACGATGTCGCAGTAGCGCAAATTGAGTTTCGCCCGAGCCAATTCGCGCTTCGCGACTTCGACTTTTGCCTCAGCCTGTTTGACGGCCGGCGCGTCGGCGGTGAGCTGGTCGAAATAACGATCGATGTCGCCGCGCTTTTCGAACTCGTCGAGCATTTGCTTCGGGGTCTGATCGAAAGAATGGGTCACACCGAGCTGCGCCGCGCTTTCGATCAGGTCGGCCTGTGCCTGGAGAACGGCGGAAAAGGTTTGGTCGAGATCGGGCGGCACCTGGCCCAAATCTTCGGGGCGACCGGGCTGCGGCGGTAAGCCCAAGGAGGCGCGGACCTGACGAACACCGGCCAACGCCTGGGTAACCTGCGCGCTGGCGGTCGAAAATGCCTCCTGGTATCGGTCGTATTCCTGGCGGCTTTCGGCTGGGCTCCCGAGCAATTGCTTTGCGCGACTGAAGTCAGCTTGCGCCAATGCCAGAGTTGCCTTGGCTTTATCAAAAGCGGCAACCCGGTCATGCAAAAGCGCGATCTGGTTGTCGAGCGCCTCCTCGGCGCTCTGCAGTTTCCAACGCCGGCTCCTGGCCTCGGCTTCGATGCCTCGCGTCATTGCGATAGCCGCCCGTAAATCGGCGGTAGCGGTATCGACCGCCGCCTGCTTCTGCGAAACCGCGACTTCGTAGGGTTCCTTATCCAGCTGGGCGAGGAGCAAGCCTTTTTGGACCCGGTTGTTGTCCTCGACAAAAACCCGTGAAATCTGGCCTCCGACGCGCGGCGCGACAAATGTCACGTACCCATTCACATAGGCGTCGTCAGTCGACACTGTGTGAAGCGCCAGCTCGATGCGGGGGATCCCGAATATGCCCGCCAGGACGAGAACCACGCCCGCGACCGCGCCGATCAGCCATCGTCGCCGGTGCGATTGCCGAGACGGCGGCCGCGAAACAGTTGGCGTTTGGGGTTCAGATGCGACCGACATGGGTCCTTCTGCGTGGGCTTGTCTCGACCTGATGCGGCGCGCGCGCGGTTATCGCGTCAGGCATCGTAACCTGCGCTGTGTCTAGCAGAATATGCGGTTTATTGAACCATCCGTCGGCGGGCGAGGCGCCGGATCACGCCCGCTGTGACCGACGAAGCCACTCGTCAAGACCGATGCGGCCGAGCTGCGCCTCGCCCAACGGCACGAGCGTATGCTCCTCCACCCGCCCGCCGAAATATCGAGCTTCGGGATCGCTTACGACGTCACGCGGGTCGCCAACCGCTTTCAAATACCGCGCGACGATCTCGTGGAACGGCGCCCGCTCCGGGCCGGCGATCTCCACGATGCCGTTGCGCGGCGCGGCGACTGCCGTCTCGGCGACGGCAGCAGCAACGTCGTCGGCCGCGATAGGCTGGAACAGACCGGGCGAGACCCGGACGACATTCCCTTCCGCGCCTGTGGCGGCGATGCCGTCAAGGAATTCCAGAAACTGGGTGGCGCGGATGATCGTGTAGGGGATGCCGGAGGCCTCGATTAATTTCTCCTGGGCAACCTTGGCGCGGAAATAACCGATGTCGGGCGACCGATCGATTCCGACGATGGAAAGCGCGACGTGATGCCGGACGCCCGCGGCAACCTCTGCCGCGGCGATATTGCGCCCCGATGTGTCAAAGAATTCCAGCACCGCCCGGTCTTCAAATGAGGGAGCATTGGTGAGGTCGATCACCACACCCGCGTCGGCCATGACCTCTTTGAGGCCTTCGCCGGTGATGCTGTTGACGCCGCTTCGGGGCGAGGCGGCAATGACCTCGTGGCCGCCCTGGCGCAGAATGGGGACCGTCTTCGAACCAATCAGCCCCGTCCCGCCGATGACGACGATCTTCATGATGAACCCCCCGTTTACCGAATAAGTGGCGGCGGTGCGCGCGACTGAAAAAGAAGCCCAAGACCGCTACTTTGATCCCGTAACGCCCGACTTTCGAAAATGATCCCCGCCGCGGATTTTATTTTGCGACTCAAACACCGACACTCCGATAACAACAGCTAGGCCGTCGACAGCGCGTCCGTCACCGAGGCAGAACTTCCGGTGTCGATTTTCGATCGGAGACGCCTCCTGCCCACTCGAGAAACGATGACCTTCGTACCCGCTGTTTCGGCCAAACTGCTCTTCCTCGTCACCGAGGACTGGTATTTCTGCTCGCACCGCCTGCCGGTGGCGCGCGCGGCGCGCGATGCGGGGTTCGCCGTCAGCGTTGCGACGCGAGTTCGCGACCATGGCGCGCAAATCCGCGCCGAAGGTTTTGCGCTGATCCCATTACGCTGGAGGCGTCGCGGCGACGGCGTGCTCGGCGGGCTGCGCGCGATTGCCGAAATCGCCCAGGTCTATCGCCGCGAACGGCCGGACATCCTCTATCATGTCGCGCTCAAGGCCGTCCTGTTCGGCGGGATCGCCGCGCGTCTGGCGTTTTTGGGGCACGCCCCGCCGCCGACAATCGCGGCGGTGATGGGGCTGGGATCGAGCGTCGCGTCCCGCTTGCGGCGGCGCGTTCTCGGCTGGGCGATGCGCATGGTCGCGGGAGGCGGCGCGGTCATCTGCCAGAATGCCGAGGACCGAGCGGCTCTTGTCGATCTCGGCTTGGATCCGCGGCGCATCGCATTGATCCGCGGCTCGGGGGTCGATACCGCGCATTTTGCGCCGCTGCCCGAGCCGGCAGGCTGCACCGTGGCGCTGGTCGGGCGAATGCTGCGCAGCAAGGGCGTGCTCGATGCGGCCGCGGCGGTACGCGTGCTGCGCGCCGAGGGAGTGGCGATCGACCTGATCCTCGCCGGCAGCGCCGACACTGACAGCGCCGATTCGCTCAGCGAGGCGGAATTGACCGCGCTCGGCCACGAACCAGGCATCACCTGGCTGGGCCATATCGGCGATGTGCGCGCGGTCTGGCGCGACGCCGCGATCGCGCTTTTGCCGTCGAGCTATGGCGAAGGCGTGCCCAAGGCGCTGCTTGAAGCGGCCTCCTGCGGCCGGCCGATTATCGCCAGCGACAGGCCCGGCTGCCGGGATGTCGCGGTACATGGCGAAACTGGCCTGCTCGTGCCGCCGGGAGATATTGCCGCACTGGCCGCCGCGATCCGCACGCTCGCCGGCGATCCTGCCTTGCGGCATCGCATGGGGGCAGCGGGCCGCGCTCGCGTGCTAAGCGAATTTGACGAAGAGAGAGTCGCCGAACAGACGCTCACACTGCTACGCTCGGTGCTAAAGGGGGGAGACCGACGGGGATGATCCGGCTGTGGCTGTTTGTTGCCGGTTTCGGTGGCGCGGCATCGGTGATCGCCGGCGCGGCCGCAGCGCACCTCGCCGATGATCCGGCGACCGCGACGCTGCTCCGTAACGGCTCGACGTACGGAATGATCCATGCCGCGGCGCTGCTGGCGTTGATCGGCGTCGCGCAAGGGCGCGAGCCGCGGCGCGGCCCGGCCACTTTTGCCGGCTGGTTTTTCGCGATCGGCATCGTGCTGTTCAGCCTCGGCCAGTTCGCGCACGTCGCCACGGGTATCGCACGTTTCGCCTATGTCGTTCCGATCGGCGGCACGGCCTTTATTCTTGGCTGGGTGTGTATCGCGATTCTTGCCTTCCGGCGGCGGTGAAAGATGTAAGACTCTGGTCGCACCATATTCGCGAGCGCCGATGACCACGCTGCTCTACACCCATCCGGCTTGCCTGGAGCATGATCCCGGCCCGTACCATCCGGAACGGCCGGCGCGGCTCAAGGCGGTGCTCGATGCGCTGTCGGCGCCTGAATTTTCCGCGCTTGCTCGGCGTGAGGCGCCCGAGGCGACGGTGGAAGACCTCACCCGCGTGCACCCGCCGCGTTTTGTCGAGCGGCTGTTGGCGGCGGTGCCCGAGGCCGGGCATGTCGGGATCGATGCGGACACGGTGATGTCGCCGCGCTCGGGCGAGGCCGCACTGCGCGCGGCGGGCGCCGTGGTCGCGGCAGTGGATGCGGTTGTCGGCGGCGAGGCCGACAACGCCTTCTGCGCGGTGCGCCCCCCAGGCCATCATGCCGAGCCAAACCGGGCGATGGGGTTCTGCCTGTTCAACAATGTCGCGATCGGCGCGCTGCGCGCGCGCCAAGTGCACGGGCTGGCGCGTGTCGCGGTCATCGATTTTGACGTCCATCACGGTAATGGGACGCAAGCCGCGTTCTGGGACGACGGCACGCTGTTCTACGGCTCGACACACCAGTACCCGCTGTATCCCGGCACCGGATCGTCGGGCGAGACCGGGGTCGCCGCGAATATCGTTAATGTGCCGCTGCCGCCGATGTCGGGATCGCAGGCCTTCCGTCTTGGCATGACGCGCACGCTGCTGCCCGCGCTCGATGCGTTTGCGCCGGAGATGGTGTTGATATCGGCCGGGTTTGACGCGCATCGCAGCGACCCGCTCGCCCAATTGCTGCTCGACGAGGGAGATTACACCTGGGCCACCGAGCGCCTGACCGACATCGCGCGGCAACATGCGGGCGGGCGGGTGGTCTCGACTCTCGAGGGCGGCTATGATTTGGTCGCGCTCGGCGCGAGCGCTGCCGCGCATGTCCGCGTGCTGATGTCCGTGTGATCTAGGTTCGGTTTTGAATGAATGACGTGACGCTGCCGTCCGATATCGCGGCGATGAGCTTTGAGGATGCGCTCGCTGAACTCGAAGGCATCGTGCGCCGCCTTGAAGGCGGGCAGGTCAAACTCGATGACGCGATCCAATCCTATGAGCGCGGTGCGCAGTTGAAACAGCATTGCGAGAAGAAGCTGAACGAGGCGCAACAGCGGGTCGACCGAATCGTCCTTGCGGCGGACGGCTCGGTCACGGTCGAACCCGCGAAGCTCGATTGAGGGGACGGAACGGCTATTGACTGACAGCCTGTGGCACGATTCCGCCACCGTCGAGGAAGCATCGGCGGTGACGGTCAAACTGACCGATTCGATCCTCGGCCGGCTGTTAACCTCGCCACCAGGGCTGGAGGCGCGCGTCTATGATGCAATGTGCTATTCGGCGCTGGCGCCCGGAAAGCGCCTGCGCCCGCTGCTGGTGTTGGCGAGCGCCCGGCTGTTCGGCGTCGCGGAACGCAGCGCGTTGCAGGTCGCGGCGGCGATCGAGATGGTCCATGCCTATTCGTTGATCCATGACGACCTGCCGGCGATGGACAACAGCGACTTGCGGCGCGGCCGGCCGACCTGCCACAAGGCGTTCGACGAGGCGACCGCGGTGCTTGCCGGGGATGGGCTGCTGACGATGGCGTTCGAGGTGCTGTCGCATCCCGACACGCATGGCGACCCTGCGGTGCGCTGCGAACTGGTCGCAGCGTTGGCGGCGGCGGCGGGCGCTGCCGGTATGGTCGGCGGCCAGATGATCGACCTGATCGCCGAAACCCAAACGCTCGAACTCGGTGCGATCACCCGCTTGCAGCGCATGAAGACGGGCGCGCTGATCGCCTTCGCCTGCGAGGCCGGCGCAATCCTTGCCAAGGCACCGCACGACGCGCGCGTCGGCCTGCGCGGCTATGCGCATGATCTTGGCCTGGCGTTCCAGATCGCCGACGATCTCCTCGATGTCGAGGGGTCGGCGGAGGAAACCGGGAAACCGGTCGGCGCCGACGCCGCTGCGGGCAAGGCCACCTTTGTCTCGATCCTTGGGGTTGAACGGGCACGCGCGCAGGCGGAACTTCTTATCAACCAGGCCGTTGCCCATCTTGATTTGTTCGAGCAAAGAGCGGAACTTTTGCGGCAGGTGGCGCGATTCGTTATCGACCGCCGGACGTGAGGAGCGTAGCGCGTGGCAGACAAACCCAGCCCCCATATTTCCAATCGCACGCCGCTGCTTGACCGGATCGACGTCCCGGCCGATCTGCGTAAATTTCCGGAAACCGATCTGCGGCAAATCGCCGACGAGTTGCGCACCGAACTGATCGACGCCGTCTCGATCACCGGTGGGCATTTTGGCGCCGGGCTTGGCGTCGTCGAACTGACGGTCGCGATCCACTATGTGTTCAACACGCCCGACGACAAGCTGATCTGGGATGTCGGCCACCAAGCCTACCCGCACAAGATCCTCACCGGGCGGCGCGACCGTATCCGCACGATTCGCCAGGGTGGCGGACTCAGCGGTTTCACCAAGCGCTCGGAGAGCGAATACGACCCGTTTGGCGCGGCGCATAGTTCGACCTCCATCTCGGCCGGGCTGGGGATGGCGGTCGCGCGCGACTTCAAGGGCGACAAGCGCGACGTGATCGCGGTCATCGGCGACGGCGCGATGAGCGCCGGCATGGCCTACGAGGCGATGAACAATGCCGGGTCGATGGATTCGCGGCTCATCGTCATCCTCAACGACAACGACATGTCGATCGCCCCGCCGGTCGGCGCGTTGTCGTTCTATCTGTCGCGGCTGCTGTCGTCGAAATCATTCCGCTCGCTGCGCCACCTGGCGGGCGATATCAGCCGTTTTCTGCCGAAGCGGCTGGAAGTTGCCGCCCGCCGCGCCGAGGAGCTGGCGCGCAGTTTTGTCACCGGCGGCACGCTGTTTGAGGAGATGGGCTTTTATTACGTCGGCCCGATCGACGGCCACAACATGGACCATCTGGTCCCGGTGCTGAAAAACGTGCGCGACAGCCGGGAGACTGGGCCGGTCCTCATCCACGTCGTCACGGAAAAGGGCCATGGCTACAAGCCGGCCGAGAATTCCGACGACAAATGGCACTCGGTCTCGAAATTCGAGGTCGTCACCGGGGCTCAGGCCAAGTCGTCGTCGAAGGCGCCGTCCTACACCAGCGTTTTCGCCAAGCAGCTGATCAAGGAAGCCGAGAAAGACGAGCGGATTGTCGCGATCACCGCGGCGATGCCATCGGGAACCGGTCTCAACCTGTTCGGCGACAAATTCCCGACCCGCACCTTTGATGTCGGCATCGCGGAGCAGCACGCGGTTACCTTTGCCGCCGGTCTTGCCGCGGAGGGAATGAAGCCGTTCGCGGCGATCTACTCCACCTTCCTGCAGCGCGGCTACGACCAGGTCGTCCATGACGTGGCGATCCAGAAGCTGCCGGTGCGCTTCGCGATCGACCGCGCCGGGCTGGTCGGCAATGACGGCCAGACGCATGCCGGCTCGTTCGACATCGGCTATCTCGGTGCGCTGCCCGGGTTTGTGCTGATGGCGGCGGCAGACGAGGCGGAACTGGTGCACATGGTCGCCACCAGCGTCGCGATCGATGATGCGCCGTCGGCACTGCGCTTCCCGCGTGGCGACGGCGTCGGTGTACCGCTGCCCGAGACCGGCGTGCCGCTTGAAATCGGCCGCGGCCGCCTTGTCAAGGAAGGCACGACGATCGCCTTGCTGAGTTTTGGCGCGCGGCTGCAGGAATGTTTGAAGGCGGCGCAGGAACTCGGCACTTACGGCCTGTCGACGACGGTCGCCGACGCGCGGTTCGCGAAGCCGCTCGACACCAAGCTGATCGATCGCCTGGTGCGCGAGCACGAGGTGGTGATCACGATCGAAGAAGGCGCAATTGGCGGGTTCGGCAGCTTTGTGCTGCATTATCTGGCGCAAAGCGGCCAGCTCGACCAAGGGCTGAAAATCCGCACGATGTGCCTCCCCGACATTTTTATCGACCACGATTCGCAGAGCGCGCAGTACGAGATCGCCGGGCTCAACGCCAAGCAGATCGTGGCAACTGCGTTGTCGGCCCTTGGCCGCGAGGTCGCCGTCCAGCCGGCGAGAGCGTAACCCCCGGGCCCCTTCCCTTTCCCGCATGCGGGAAAGGGTGGATCGCAGCGGCAAAGCCGACGCCAGACGGGTGAGGGTCAGCGGAGCACGAACCGATGGCCAGACGGCGTGCCGATCAACTGCTTGTCGATCGCGGTCTCGCCGAAAGCCGTGCCAAGGCGCAGGCATTGATCCTCGCCGGAATCGTCTATCAGGGCGAGCGGCGCATCGACAAAGCCGGCGAGATGCTCGCCGATACCGTGGATGTCGAGGTTCGCGGCCGCGATCACCCTTGGGTGTCGCGCGGTGGCATCAAGCTCGCGCACGCGCTCGAACATTTCGCGATCGATGTCACGGGGGAAGTCGCGCTCGATATCGGCGCGTCGACCGGCGGGTTTGTCGACGTGCTGCTGAACGCGGGTGCAGCGCGGGTTCATGCCGTCGATGTCGGCCGCGGCCAACTCGCCTGGAAGCTGCGGCAGGACCCGCGCGTCATCGTGCATGAGGGCATCAATGCGCGCTATCTCGCCGCCGAGGAGATCGGCGAAATGGTGGATATCGTTACCTGCGATGCGAGTTTTATTGGCCTCGCGACGGTGCTCCCGGCGGCGTTGGCGCTTGCAAAGCCGGCGGCGCAACTCGTCGCGCTCGTGAAACCGCAATTCGAAGCCGGCCCGGGAGCGGTAGGCAAGGGCGGCGTGGTGCGCGATCCCGCAGTGCATAAGACCGTTTGCGACGCTGCGTCATCTTGGATCGCCGCGCGAGGTTGGTCCGTCATCGGCCTCAGCGAAAGCCCGATCACCGGCCCCGCCGGAAACAAGGAATTTTTGCTTTACGCCCGCCGTCTTGACCCTTCCCCGGCGACGGCCGCGGGCTGTTGCCTGCCGTAGAAGAAATCAAGGTGGCGGACGACGATCTTAGCGACGGGCGGTTGACCGCAGCTTGATTGATACCGTCAGTCGAACATCACTTCGCCGAGCATGTGGTCGCGCAGCGTGAGGCCGGCTTCGAGCAGCGAGTCGGCCGCGGTTTCGAGATGGTGGGCGATCGTGCCGAGCCGATAGAGCTGACGCGCATCGGCGGGTGCGCCCAGCAGCGCTGTCGTGACGTCGCGTTCCTTGGCGTCGGTCTCGTGCTCGACGATGACCAAGCGATCCACCGCTTGCAGAAAATCTTGCACTGGTTCGCGATCGGCACCACGCCGCACCCAGGGCGCCGTCTCGATCGCGCGCTCAAAGGCTCTCGCGCCATCGACCACCATTTCGGCGAGTTCAACTAGCGCCGCCGGGATTGCGTCATCGCCGCCGGCGATATCGATGCCGGCGAGGAACGCGGCGTCTTCAAGCTCGTCGGCCGCATCGTCTGCGATTTCGATGATGCGGCGCAAGATGTCGCCGCTGCCGATCCGCTGCACGGTAGACCTGACGTGGCGCACGATGTCGTCAGCCTCGCTTTCGAGCCGCTTTGCGGCTTCGACCGTTTCCGCCTTGGCTTGCGGCGATGTCGCATGGCGCAAGCTCGCAAAAAGCCTGTCGGCGAGCTTGCCGATGATCGCCGCGTGGCGCGCTTGTTCCATCAACAGGCGTTGCTCGGCCGAGCGGAAATGGTTGAACAGCTCGGCCCGGACCCAGTCGCGGATCAGCGTTTCCGAATGCCCGCTGCGCAAACCCGAGGCCGCCGTCTGCAGCACAAAGCGCAGGTAATCCGCGGCAGCCTCGGCACCCAGCATCTCATGCAGCGGCTCGCCATAACGCAATGGCGTGCGCACCGCCTGTTCCAGCGCATCGAACACGAGACGTTCGCCGCCGAGCTGCAAAAAGGCGCGATGGCCAAAATCCTCCTCCGCCGCCCAAGTGAGAAGCTCGACCGCAAGGCTGTTCGGGACCATCAGACCGAGGCGCTTGCGGGCCTTGTTCCAGTCGATCAGGAAGACGATGCGCGAGCCGAGCCGGTCGAGAAACGCGCGCATTGCAGCATCATCCGCTGCGGTAAAACGCCCGACCGTCACATAGAACAAATCTGCGTCGGCGAGCCCCCGCGCCTGCTGCGAATGCAGGTCCTCCCAGACGACGCTGCTGGCGTTCAGCATGTTTTGGAAGAAGCGCAGGCGCTGCGGGTGAACGTCGCTATAGGTCACGCGGGCTTCGGCCCCGGCGATGCGCAGCATCAGCACGTGCGCTGCGGTGGCGCCGATATCGTTCTGGATCAGCAGCGTGTCGCCGCTACGGGTCGCGGTCGTGCCGAGGCCGGGATGGTCGAATTTGAGCGCGGCGGTGCGCGCGACGCCGGCCATGAACGCCTCGATCAGCGGCCGATCGACTGCACTGATGCGATAAGCCGCGGCACCGGCGACGGTTTCTTCGGCGATCGCCGCCTGCAGTTTGTTGAGCTCGCGATGCAGATCGAGAATCAGGACATGGACACCGTCGCCGGCGGCCGGCCGGCCGGATGTCAGCTCGGCGATGGTTTCGCCGGTGATCACATCGCCCTCGATTGGCGGGATCGCGGCGATCAGCCGGCTTTTCCTTTCGCCGAGGGCAGCCGCGCTGTCGATCTGCGCGCCAACAAGCGGCGCCAGCATCGCATCAAGCGCTGTGCTCAACAGCGCGACGAGATGCGCCGCCTCCGGGATGTAATACGTGCTGGGGCCGAGCGCCTCGCTGCGCGGGATGACCCGGTCGAGCCGGGGCTCGGCAATGCCGCAGGCTTCGCGCTCGGCGCGCAGATTGGGCAGCGCGCCGGGGCTCGGGTTGTCGGCATGGCCCATCGCCATTTGAATCAGCGCCAGCACGAACTTCGCTTGTTCATTAGCGACAAGGGCGGCGTCGATCAGACCGGGAAGCGCGAGCGCCGTCTCGCCGAGCAGGTCGACAATGCGCGTCTTCGGCACGGGATGGGCTCCTCTGACGAACCGAACTCCCTGTAGCCCAGATCCCACGATACGGCCTTGATCTCGATCAGTGACGGATCGCCCGTAAGGCGGCGAGGCTGCCTTTTCCGTCCTCTCCTATAGGTCGTGAGTAGCCGGCAACGTTGAACGCGAGGATTACTGCAACCGCCGCCCGCCCGCTCTGCCATCAGCCTCGGCTTCGCACTCGGGACGCGGTGCTCGTGGTAGCAAGCGGGAATGGCGATCATCGTTTGCGAATCGCACACCGCGCAAAAGTCTTGTGTACCACCGCGAGCGCTGCACGAAGATTGGTGAACGAGCAGGCGATCTCCATGGCGTCATCGTCCGAGCTCAAGCGACTCCTCGTTATGGCCTCCTGATCGTCTGAGGGACTATCATCGGCGACACTGCAGAAGGAGCTGGGCAGAAGGAGCGGGGCGCATGCCTGCGGCACTGACCGAAATCAGAGTGCGCGACGTCGCGATCAAATTGCATCGGGCCGGGCGCGGGCCGCGGGTGCTGTTTCTGCACGGCGCCGGTGGTGTGCCGCAATGGCTGCCATTTTTTGATGCGTTGGCCGAGCGCTGTGAGCTTTTCGTCCCCGAACACCCGGGTTTCGGAGGCTCCGACGACCCGCCTTGGATCGCATCGATGCCCGATCTGGCGATGTTTTACCTCGACTTCCTTTTCCTGCGGCAGACCTTCGAGATGCTGATGCCGCCCGGCTACACCTCGATGAACTCGATGAAGAACTTTGTCGCCAATCGCCGTGCGCTCGGCAACACAGGCGGCCGGATGACCGCGGAGATGCTGATCGAGAGCGGCACCGCGCTGATCGGCAGTCCCAAGACCGTGCTTGCCGGCATCGAGAAGATGCGCGAACGCACTGGCTTCGGCATCCTCGTCTGCCTCCTGCAGTTCGGCGTCCTGTCGGACGAACTCACGCGACGGAACATGGATATGTTTGCAGCCGAGGTGATGCCGCATCTGAGGAGCTGATCCGTTGCCCGAGCAAGATCATGGTCGGCCAAGCCGCGCCGGAATGACCTCGCGATCCCAACATTAGTGCAGCCGCGGATCGAAATCGCTGACCGGCGTCGCCGGGCCGGCTTCGCAATATCCGCCCCAACCCAAGCGCCTCATGAACTCCCTAAAACCGGGTAATTTCGAGGCCTCTGAGCGATGAATCGTTTGGCGACGCCAGGAATGATGCATAGCCCAAGAACTCGTCCGCTATTCAGCGCGCTGCCCTGTCGCGGCCAAACATTCACGTATATTGTGACATGCTTTACCAAGCTTGATTCAAGATTATCGTCATATAGTTATAAATAAAAAAATTAGATCATCGAAGTCAAGAATACTGAAATTGGAATTCAAAATTTCTGCGATGAAAAATCATATTTTATATGTGTGCTAATTACTGTCATTTTCCAAATTTTCAACCTTTAAAAGTACCTTAATATATTGATAGATATCGTACGCACGGGCGTGACGACGATTAATTAAGTTTCCGCCGAGCCAACCTTATTAACGGAGTATCCTTCAACACAAATACGGACAGGTAAAAAATGATTTACCGTGAGACGAACGAGCAGCTTATCAGACCCTATGCTGAACATTTTACTGTTGTACGAGCGAACACTCCCGCGTTGCTCGACGAAGTTTTTCGTCTCCGGTATCAGGTTTACTGCTTGGAGAACAGTGATTTCGAAAACCCGAACGAGCACGAAGACGGGCGAGAGCGGGATCATGAGGACGATCGCTCGGTTCATGCGTTGTTGATGCACCAACGCACCGGCGCTTACGCAGGAACTGTCCGCGTCATCCTGCCATCGTCGTCACGGCAGTTGCCGCTCCATGGTCTCCTCAAGGCTCAAGACAAAAAATTGGTATCGCGATTGCCGCCAAACCAGGATCTTGCCGAAATCTCGCGCTTTGCGATCTCAAAGGAATTTCGCCGGCGTCGAAACGAGGAGCGCTATGCCGATGCCGGTTGGCCGAGTGACGGCGCAACTCTATCGCAAGAACGCAGAGTGCTGCCCTTGATCACCTTCGGCCTTATCCGTGCGGTGTTGGAGATTTGCCTTGAGCAAGACGTGCCGTGGCTCGGCGCCGTGATGGAACCAGCCCTTATTCGGATTTTTCATCGATTTGGGGTCAATTTCGAGCGGATTGGTGGGCCTGTAGAGCATCATGGAACGCGGTGGTGCTGCCTGGCCCGATTAGACGATTTGGTCAGCCACGGGCGCATGCACGATACGCCGTTATCGCTTTACACACGCCAGTACCGTTCTCGGCTGATCCCAGCCGAGAATTCTGGATCAATCCTCGGTCGCAGCGCGGAAGGAGACAGGAACGGTTCGTTCCATACTGCCAGTGTCGACACTATGGAAAAGTCGCGCGGGGGAATAGGGCAATACGCGGCCGACGATCTTGTCCACAACCCATAGCCACCCAACGGTTCGGCGGCGACGAACGCTTTTTGCCCGGAGGCGGCGTATCAGATGATGCGCTGAGGCCGCGCCGGTATCAGTTCCGGGCGACCCGCGGCGGCTCGACGTAGACATCGACACGGAGGCCGACCGGCAAATGTACATCCGTATCGAGGTTGACCAGCACGTCCATCACATTGGTATCGGTCTTCTCCGTGGGGTTGTCGCTGCCCACGGTCTTGCGGCCCATGCGCGGCGCGACCCGCGTGACCTCTCCGTGAAAACGCTGGCCGGGATAGGCATCCGCGCTGACCCACACTTGGTCCCCTAGCGCCACACGCCCCACATCCGTCTCGTCGATCTCGGCGCGGACGCGCAGCCGGCTGGTGTCGGCCACCTGAACGATGGGCATGAGCGGCTGGATGGCGATCGTCTCGCCACTTTTCATATAACGACGTAGCACCACCCCGTCGATAGGCGATCGCAACTCCGATTTTTCGAGCAGGCTCTGCTCCTCCTTCAGTTTGGCTTGCGCCAAGGCGAGGTTGGCGCGGGCCATCGCAACGTCTTCCGCACGCGGCGGCGCGTTGATCAGCGCCACTGCTGCCGCACTCGCATCGACCTGGGCGACGGCCTCGTCGTGTGACGCCACGGCATGGTCGAGCGCTTGCGGGCTGGAGACGCCTCGCAGCGTCAGCGGCTGCATCCGGGTGAGGTCCTGCGTCATCAGGGTCAAGCGCGCCTTAAGCTCGTCGAGATGCGCCGCCGCCTGCTGCCGCTCTTCCGGCCGGGCGCCGTTCAGCAGCTTGGTGAGCTCGGCCTCGCGCAGCTTGACGGTGGCGTCGGCTTCGGCGACCCGCGCCTTCTGGTCGTCGCTGACCAGATCGGCGAGAAGCTCGTTCTTGCGGATCTTGTCGCCCTGGTCGACATAGACATGCGCGAGCGTGCCAACGACCCCGATCGCGAGTTCGAGAGGGTCGGAGATCGGCTCGATCCGGCCGCGCGCGGCAACCACCCCGGCACTCAATGCAGGCGGGGCTTCCGCCGTCGCGGAGGTGGTCGCCTCGGCACGGCTCGCCGTTGCGCCGGAAACGAACGGCGCGGTTAGGGTTTTGAGTTCGCCGAGCGGCGCCTTCGTCGACAATATGGCGGCGCTTCCCGCCAGAAGGACGGCGCCGCACGCCAGGGTCGTCAAAATGCGGGACTGGGCCAATCTCGTTCTCCCTGGTTGCCTGCCGAGGCCGGCGGCGATGCTGACGGCGATGGGCGCCGACGCGGCATGTTCATCTGCCACGCCGACTCCGCGGCGATGCGGCCGTCTTCGATCGAGATCGAGCGGTCCGCCGCGGCGCGCAGGCGGGTATCGTGGGTGACGATGACGACGGCGCGCTCGCGCTCGTGGGCCAGCGCGCCGAGCAGCTCGATCACCTGTCGTCCCGAAGCGCTGTCGAGCGAGGCGGTCGGTTCGTCCGCCAGGATGATCGGCGCATCGAGGGCGCAGGCGCGCGCCACCGCGACCCGCTGTCTCTGGCCGCCGCTCATTTGCGCCGGGTAGGCGTCGGCCCGGTTGCCAAGACCCAGCTCGTCGAGCAGGACGCGGCTGCGCTCTTCCGCGGAGCGGCCGCGGATGCCCTTGAGGTCGAGCGCCAGCGCGACGTTTTCCCACGCCTTCAGGGTCGGGATCAGATGATGAGCCTGAAAGACAAAGCCGAAATACGCCAGCCGCAAGTCCCGCCGCGCCTTTTCCGACAGGCCCTCGATGGCGGTGCCGTCGATGCGAACCGACCCGGAGGTCGGGCGCCGCAGCGCGCCGAGCACCTGCAGCAAGGTCGTCTTGCCGCTGCCCGAGGGACCGAGGATCAGCACCACCTCGCCGCGCTCCACCTGAAACGAGACGCCGTTGAGCGCCGGCACCGCGACGGTGCCTTGGCCGTAATTAAGGCGCAGCGCCTCGGCGACGACGATCGGCCCGGGCGGGGTGGCCGCCGCCCTCATCGGAACACCATCGTCGGGTCGATGTTCTTGATCTTGCGGATCGCGACCAACGAGGCGGTGCCGCACATCAGCAGCGTGACGACAGCGACCCCGGCGGCGAGCTGCCACGGCAAGACCAGCGCGAAGCTGCTATCGGCCGCCCCGGCGGAGAGCGCGGCGGCAACGACGATGCCGATGCCGTAGCCGAACACGCCGCTGATCATCGCCTGCTGCAGCACAATGCGGTTGAGATAACCGGCCGGCGCCCCAATCGCGAGGAGTGTAGCGTATTCCGACACTCGCTCGACGGTGGCGGCGTAGAGCGTCTGTGCAACCACGATGATGCCCACGACCACACCGAGCAAGGCACCGACGACCAGCGCCGTGCCGGCGCCGGTAGTCAGCAGCCAGTAGCGCGCGGTCATCGTGGAGAATTGGCCGGCCGATAGCACGTCAGTCATCGGCAAGGCCTGCTGCAACCTCCGTTGCAGGGCCGCCTTGTCGGCCCCCGGCGCGGCACGCACCAACAAATAGCTGGTCTGGCCTTCGTCAAACCCGGCGTAGCGCCGCGCATTCTCAAAGGAGGTGAACACATAGGGCGACTGGGTGAAGGCACGAATTCCGTCGGTAAACCCGACCACCCGCGCCCGCACTCCGTGAATTTCAACGGTTTCGCCGAGCCGCCTGACTCCCAGCTTCTCGGCATAAAGCCGGTCGATGATCACCGAATCAGGTTGGTGCAAATCCTCTACCGACCCGGCCACTACGTTCCACGGCGCGCCCACTCCAGTGTCGAGGTCAAACCCAACGATGTTGACGAATTCAACGCGCCCATCGGGGCGTCGCCAGTCGGAAAACCAAAGCGCCAATTTGTCCGCCGATGCAACGCCGGATACGGCCAACACCTTGAAACGCCAGCGCTGGGGTAAGCGAACGGTTTGGTCGACGTTTGCGGTCCCGTGCGAGGCGATCCAGAAATCGGCGCCGGCGTGGCTTACCAGGCTGGTAGCGGTTTTTACGCAGCCCGCCAGCAACCCGAACTGTATCGCCATCAGCACGACCGAAAAGGCGATGCCGATCAACGTCACGACGAACCGGGCGCGATCGTGAACGAGGTTGCGCCATGCGAGCACCGAGGCGATCCCCAAGCCCGACTCGGCGCGAGGCAATCGCGCGACCGCCGAGAGAGGCGTTTTGCCAGCCACGTCGCCGGCGGTCTTCGTTAGGGGAAACACGATGGGCTCTCGATGGCCTTCTGTAGCAAGCATATGTCGGGCAATAATCACTATATTGCGGTTAAGGCTCCGTTACCGCTACGTCCAGGACGGTTCAGGTTACCCACCCACCAGAGTTTTCGGCGAGCCAAGTTCCGTGACCTCATACCGAAGGCTGGGGAATCTCGCGTACCGTCCTGGTGCGATGACCCCGTTGGGGTCAATGCTTGTCTTAATCCGCTCGACAATATCCCAATAGGGAGATTGTGGTTGGCTGACCCAGTCCATCGCATTGACGGCCATTCGGTAGGGTATGAAACCTTCGGCACGCCCGGTTTCGAGCAAGTCGCGATAACACGATTGTGCCTGCGCTATCTGCCTCGGGTCTCTGCGATCGAAGAGCAACGGAACCGAGCTGTCGAAGCATCGATCGGAAAGACTCGTCAACGTAATCAGGGGGTCGAGGCCGTGCTTTGCGCAGACCGATTCGACCATGGCAACGTAGCACCGAACCCGCTCGGCGGTCATCGGCACGAGCGGCGGATACCAAATGAGCCCGCACCCATCGCGGGCAGGGTCCATTTTCGCATTTGGCCGCTGCGGATTCGCGGCTCTCCAATAAGCAAGCGGCAGCGCGATTTCACTAGGCTCCCCTTCGCTTAGCCGCTGGGCGGCATCAAACATCGCGGCGCGCTTGGCAGAGCGGCCATTGCGCAGGCGCGGGGTCTGTTGCAGCAGGCGGGAGACCGCAGCAAAGACGGGGGTGTGGAACATGACCCGGCTCGCCACGGGTTTTAAAATCTTGCGGATTGCGCGGCGCGCGGCCTTGACCACCTGTGCCTCGCCGTAGAGAGCGCCCAGCCCGGTCCAGGCGGAGATGCCGTGTCCTCGGGCGAGTTCGGCCACCACGCCCGGCGGCAGCGGGGCCTCGGGCCTGCCGCGCCGCCAAGCCTCGGGTTCCGCCATCGCGAGCACGCGCCGAGCGTTCATCAAATTTATCGAACCGGTAACGCCGCCGACCGTCCGCAGAATGTTGCGGACGGCGAGAACGGCCGCTTCCAGCCGAGCATCGTCGCCCATGCTAAAGATAAAGATTTCGATCCTCTCAGGGCGGGGCGCCAGCGCAATCGTCATCCGGGTAACAATGCCGAAATTACTTTGTGCGAACAGACCGTCGAGATGCGGTCCGACCCCCCATTTGAATGCTCGGTTGACGGTTTCTCCGCCAAGCTCACTCAAGGCCGAGCGATATATCCTTCCATCGGGCAAAACAGCTTCGAGCGCGGTTACCGCGGCGAAATGATCGGCATAGGGGGTGATCCCATAGCCGCGCTCCAAGGCGTTTCCGACGAGGCTGCAATCCGGCCCGGCGCCGGTTACCGGCACAAGAAACGCAAGGTTCTTATCGCACAGGTATTCGTACAGCTGGCGTTGCGTGGCCCCGGGTCCGACCGTCGCCAAGCCCAGTTCTGGGTCCACTTCGATAGAGTTGAGGGCCGAGAGATCGACGATGACGCATCCGTCGACGACGGGATTGGAAGACCCATAGCCCCAATTGCGGCCGGTGCTGATCGGGTAAAGAGGGACCTGATGGTTTCGAGCGATGTCAACGATGGCGACAACGTCGTCAACCGATATGGGGCGAAGGGCCGCCGGAATAACGCGCTCGATCCCTGTTGTGCAGGAGCCATATTTGTTCTCAGCCGCAGCTCTATCGAGCACCGCCGGCTCGCCGATTCGCGCGCGCCATCCGGCAAGTGCCGACGCGAGGTTGCCGCTCTCGCTTACCAACGGCAGGCTGCCAAAAGGATCATCCGGTATTTACCGACTGTAAGTGCGAACTCATGACCATTTTGATGCGAACGCTCCTCCCCTCGCAACGAAGAGTTTTGCTGCTGCTGCAATTGGCCGGCACGGCCGCCGCCCTGGCTTGGGTTCCCGGCAATGCAGCGAAACTCGCCGTGATGGTCGTCATCTGGCTTGTCGGCTTCGGCCGCGTCTCGCGAGTTGAGCTTTGCATAATGCTCGCGGTCGATTTGCTGTTTACCGGCATGAATTTGGGCGCGTTGCACCAGGGTATCTTCTCGTTTGAGCATCCGGATATCCTGGGAATGCCCCTCTACGAGTTTTTCATGTGGGGCTTTTATGTGGTGCACACGATCCGATTTGTCGGCGGCCCGCCTCCCCGCGGGCGTCTGGCGGTCGCCCTGGTCATGGCAGCGATCTTTGCGGTTCCGTTTTCAACCATCGCGGAGCCGCATCTGCTGCTCCTGGCCACGGCAATTGCCCTCGCCGTCTCTCTCGCCGTCTTTCACGAACCGCAGGACTTCGCCTACGCTGGCTACATGCTTTTCGTCGGTGCGGTGATCGAATGTGTCGGCGTCGGCAGCGGGCAATGGCATTATCCCGATTCGCCACTCGGTGGCGTCCCGCTCTGGTTTGTCACGATGTGGAGCGGCATCGGTCTATTCGTCCGACGTTTGCTCGTACGGATAGCGCCAAACCAATGAAGCAGCAGCATCCGGTCGGTTCCATCGCCGAGATACCGGCATCGCGCAGGCGGGGGCAACCTCTCAGCGTTCGCATGAAAAAAAGAGGGGGCGAAAGCCCCCTCCGGTAGCAACCTAATGGGTCCGAACTCAAGCGGCGAGATTTGTCCGGCGCCGACGGAACCCAAGCGCCCCGCCCAAGCCGAGCAGCGCTACGCCCAGTAAACCCAGCGAGCCGGGTTCGGGAACGGCAAACCCTTGCGCAGGATCGGTGATGGTATCGCCGAATGTTGTCGCCAGAGCCGCATTTGTGTTGTCGCCCCATGCCGCACATCCTGGACTCGCGCCGGTGCTGCAGGGAGCGAACTCATCCGCATTCCGCAGGTCGGCAGTGTCAGGCATTGTCAAGCCATCCAGGTTCAAACTGAAATACTGACCAGCCAGCGCCGTTGCCCAAAGCCCTCCGGCAGAGGGATCGACCTCCCCGTAAAAGACCGCGTTACCAGCACCGGTCACTGGGTTGTTGGGGGATGATACTGTTACGTTTGTATTGACTGTCGTGCCATTGTCGAGTGCGCCTGGGACGAAGTCCAACGTCGCCAGAAGCACGCAGCCGCTTGCACCATTGGTGGATGCCGCTCCGCAGGTGATATTTGAGTATTGATCTGAAGCCGTTCGTCCCCCGGCGCCTTCGGCCTCCAAGGAGGTCTGATCGACGGAATTGCTGTCCCAGTAATACAAGCTGATGATGCCACCTGACCCGTTCGCCGGGCTAGTTGAAAAATCAGCGTTGATCCCATAGAACATGAAAGTAATTGCTGCTGTCCCGCCAGGATTGTTATGAGCAACGTCGAATATCGGGGTGTTACCTAGCTTTGATATTGCCTCATCCGGCGTTTGGATACTGCCGGGAAATATTTCGTCGATGGTACCCACACCCCAGTTGGTTTCATTTCCGGTCGCGGGCGTGCAGCCTGCGCAGTCAGCGCCCGTGTTGCCACTCGTGGCCGAGTATCCAGTGCCTAAGGGGGCAAGTTGCTCCACGCCGGAGAAATGCGACCAGATTGGGCCCAAAGGCGTGAAAACCGGATCCGCCGACGCAGTGCCTGCGCTCAGCGCTAAGGCAACCAGCGCTGTAGCCCCGGTAAAGAGGCGTGCTCTCATTGTACTCTCCTCCATGTAACAATCCTCGTCGTAACGCCAGCATATCGCGTGCCAACCGGTTCTAGCCAATTATATATCCGTGTTATCAAATACTTATGGAATTTTTTTCTTGTTTCACAACCCAGTGGAGGCGCAAAATCGTAAAAGTTACCGACAGTCATTGGACCGAGGTCGGCGATCTTTGCACCCGTCCGACCGCTCCTCGGGATCGGGGTCACACACATCGCGGTCGGCGATCCGGCGCGTTTCCCGCAACCTCTTGAGCCGCTTTTTTCGAAGAGTTATCCCACGGTCAGAAGGCCATCCTGGTTGACGAAGTCCCAGATCGCGGGCTGTTCACTCCGGACCCGGGAGACGATCTGTCCGATGACCCCGTAGGCGGGTTGACGCAGCCCATGATGTGCAACCGGCGGCCCAATCGGATGAAAATGGATGGCGGTCGCGCGCAGCAGGCGCAGCAGCGACCGCTCCATGATCGCGCACCAATGTGTCAGCCCGAGTTCCTGGCTGACCCGTATGATCCCGCGCATCAAGCCGATATGGATCGGCGTTGCGGAGGCTCCGGCAATACCGCGCAGCTCCTTGGCAACCGCAAATCGCGAGATTTCGGCCGCCGCATCCAGCGGCAAGCCGTCCAACATTCCGGGCGTACAGAATTGCTGAATGGGCAGGGAATATTTGCCCACACCCGACCCAAAAAGCACCAAACGAACTGTTGCGACGACACGCCCCGTCAGCCGATGACGTATGACGATATGTCGCGACTGAGCATCAAACTCATCGATCTCGAGCCCCGTGTCGCTGCTTTCATAACCACGCTCACGGCAATATACTTGGTATCGTAGGCGATACGCCTCTTCGGCTACCTGGCTTGTATTGGCCACTTCTACTGAGAATTTTTCGTACAAAGCCTGCAGGGCTTCCGCGGGTGTAGGCCCCCAATTTGTATTGGGCAGCTTTTGAGCAATCATCTGGCTTGTATTAGGATAATTTTCGCGAGAGCATGCGTAATTGACAAATATACTTCCGTCTCTCATGTATATCCCCCACCCCAAAACTGCCCGATATGCTTCTCTTATTCCATCGTGCACCAGACTAGCTTGCATTTATCAAAATGTATGCGCAAATTTTAATAACGGAATTTTGTACACAGGATCAGTGATTTAATGACTTTATCTAACCCAGGTTGGACTGAAGCGGCGGAAGGTTGATTCGTTGCCGGCGCGATCTCGGTCCGGGTTGGTCTCGATGTCGAACAGCGGCAGCCCCGACGCTCAGAGCGAGAGGCGTCGTTCGCTCACGTTCCAGGCTCTGCGGCTCCGGGAGAAAGCTGGAGACGTCCAAGAACCCAATTTTTTGAAATTCTGGGGCGCGGGATCGCGCCGCGGTCATATGGTGTCGCGACGGAAAAAGGGAGCGGGTGATGATCGATTTTTATTACTGGCCGACGCCGAATGGCTGGAAGGTGTCGATCATGCTCGAAGAATGCGGCCTCGAATACCGCACGGTCCCGGTCAATATCGGCAAGGGCGACCAGTTCAAGCCCGAATTTCTGGCGATCAGCCCGAATAACCGCATGCCGGCGATCATCGACCATGACGAGCCGGGTGGGCCGATGGCGATTTTCGAATCCGGCGCCATCCTGCTGCATCTCGCCGACAAGTCGGGGCGTTTCGCGCCGACCGACCGACGCGGCCGCAAGGAGCTGATGGAATGGCTGTTCTGGCAGGTCGGCAATCTGGGGCCGATGGCCGGGCAGCTGTCGCATTTCGTCAATTACGCCCAGGGCGAACATCCCTATTCGCACGGGCGTTACAAGAACGAATACAACCGCTGCCTCGGCGTGCTCGAGCGGCGGCTGGAGGGGCGCGACTACATTCTCGGCGACGACTACACGATCGCCGATATGTGCTCGTGGCCCTGGGTGCTGATCGCCAAGCCGCTCGGCCAGGGGATCGAGGAATTTCCCAATGTCGCTCGCTGGCGCGCCGCGGTGCGCGACCGCCCGGCCGTGAAGCGCGGCGTCGATCTTGGCAAGGAATTGCGCCGCGCCGCGCCGCCGAGCGACGAGGAGCGGAAGATTCTTTTCAATCAGACCGCTGCAACGGGGCGTTGACAGGCGCGCCGTATCGATAAATGTAAGCCCAAAATCCGCTTACTCCGGCGCCCTCAGGCTGAGATGAGGGCTTCGATACGCCCCGCTTCAGCTTGCAATGACCGCCAGCGGTTGGTCCACAGCACGACGACGCGAATCTGACGCTCCCTGAGGTTCTGTTGGTAAGCGAGGTTCTGATCACAGGTCACGAAGAGATCGAACCCCTCAGCCTCAGCCGCGTCGAGGAGAGCGCCGTTCGTTAGATTTGACCAGCGACGGTCGTATGCTGTCGTAACGTATCGTTCAGGATGACCAACGCGGACGATGCCTCTGACGCCGAGTGGGACATTCTGATCAAGCAGGATTCGCATCTGCCGGTTGTCCCGCGAACGCGACGATGCGCGCGGCATGTTCCTCGGACAGTCCAGGAAACATCGCGGCTAGTTCGCTCGGCGTGTATCCGTCGTCAGCATTCTCGGTAATTGCCTCGACCGCTATCCGCGTGCCGCGGACCACCCAGGCACCCGACACCTTGCCCGGCACCCGCTCGACGACATCGCATTTCGACCAGTCAACCATCGTTCGGCCCCGTCACAGTCGGCCAATCATAGTGCAAAATTTCGGAGCGGTAATTCACGGCGCAAGTGTTGTTGCAAGGTAGTATGCCGCCCGTCGAGCAGGGAGGAAGAAAATGCAGTTACGCCGCATCGTCACCGGGCATGATCCAAAGGGCCGCGCGGTTGTCGCCACCGACGAGACGTTCGACGCGGTGGAAAGCCCGACGCGGCCCGGTATTTCGCGGGTCGAGGTGTGGTCCACCGACAAGATGCCGGCCGACAATTCGGAGGGCGCCGCCGCCGACGCTCAGCGCGCCGGGTTCGTCAAACGATACAATTATGTCGGCACCGGCCAGGGGTCGGTGATCCGCGTCACCTCGTTCGCGCCGGGCTCGCCCGGGTTCATGCATCGCACCGAAACCTGCGATTACGCGATCCTGCTGTCCGGCGAATGCGATCTCGAACTCGACGATGGCAAGACCGTGCGCATGAAGCCGGGCGACATCTGCGTGCAGCGCGGCACGATGCATGCCTGGGTCAATCGCGGCAGCGAGCCGGCCGTCTTCGCCTTTATCCTGATCGACGCGAACCCGGTCGAGATGGCCGGCCAAAAGCTGACGACGCACTATCCGTCGCGGTGACCTGGCCGTTGCCGTGCGCTGCGCACGGCATCCAGGCCGCCGGCCAGTAGCCGCGTCAGGAAGCGATCAGATAAACACCCCGGCCATGCCGCCCGCGGGATAGCGGGTGCCGGCAGCGGCGCCGACGGGGACGACCTCGGCGATCGCGTCGAGCTCCGTCTGGCTCAGCGTGATGTCCATCGCGCCGAGATTCTCCTTGAGCCGATCGAGCGACTTTGTACCGGGGATGGGGATCACGTCCTCGCCTTGCGCCAGCAGCCAGGCAAGACAAAGCTGCGCGACGGTGCAGCGCTTATCAGCGGCGATCGCCTCGACGCCTTCGACCAGCGCGCGGTTTTTGGCGAAATTCTCGCCGGTGAAACGCGGATGCCGCCCGCGTGTGTCGCCCTGCGCGAGATTGTTGAGATCGGGCACGACGCCCGCCAGCAGGCTGCGCCCGAGCGGCGCATAGGCGATAAACGAGATGCCGAGATCGCGCGTCACCTTGCGGGTTTCGATGCCGATCTCGGGGTAGAGCAGCGAGTATTCGCTCTGGACCGCGGCGATCGGGTGGACCTTGTGTGCGGCGGCGATGCGCTCGGGCTTTGCTTCGCATAGCCCCAGATGCCGCACCTTGCCCTGTTCGACAAGCCGCGCCATCGCGCCCACCGTCTCCTCGACCGGCACCTTCGGGTCGACCCGGTGCTGGAAATAGACATCGATGTAATCGGTCTGCAGCCGCTTGAGGCTCGCCTCGCATGCCTGCTGGACGTATTCGGGCCGGCCGTCGACGCCGTTCTGCCCGCCCGGGTTCTGGGTCTGACCGAATTTTGATGCCAGCACGATTTTTTCGCGACGGCCGCCCTGCAACGCGCGGCCCAGCAGCGACTCGTTCTGGCCCCAGCCATACATGTCCGAGCTGTCGAGAAAATCCACGCCAAGCTCGATCGCCTGCTGGATGAATTTCTCGCCGGCCGCTTCGTCGCTCGGCCCGTAGACGCCCGAGAGCGACATGCAGCCGAGGCCGATCGCTGTCACCTCCGGCCCGTTCTTTCCTACCCTGCGCTTTGTTGCAGCCATCAAAAGCCTCCGTTGTGCGGTCCCAACATAGCGGAATGGCGCCGCCGCCTGCGAGTTTTTGTGACAAACCCGCTTGCCGCGCTATGATCCCCGCAGAAATTCGCAGTCGAGGAGGAAGCGATGGCGGGTAACACGCATGTATATGTCGGCGTCGCCGGCACCGTGGGCATGGATCATACCGGCGCGCCGTTGGCGGGCATCTTCCGCCAATCGCTGGGCGACAAGGGTTGGGACCATCTGAAGAACGGGCTGCCGGCCGATGCCGAGGTGCACGCGATCACCGTGGACCCGTCCGACAACGACACGATCTTTGTCGGCAGCACCAAGGGCGTCTATCGCAGCACCAATCGCGGCAATTCGTTCGAAAAGCTGAGCGTCGCGGGCGGTGACCCGGACATCTGGTCGATCCTCATCCACCCGAAGGACCCGAAACGGCTTTATGCGGGTGCGACCCCGGTCGATGTGTATCGCAGCGATGATGGCGGCGATCATTGGAAAAAGCTGGCGCACCCGCCGCTGCCGGACCGCGTGCACATGGCCTTTGCCTGCCGGGTGATGCGGCTCGATGTCGACCCGACCTCGCCCGACGATGTCTACGCGACGCTCGAAGCCAATGGCGCGATGCGCAGCCGCGATGCCGGTGAAAGCTGGGAGGACTGCACCGCCGATCTCATCCGGTTTTGCGAGCAGCCGAAATACCGCAGCCGCATCGGCAGCCAGACCGAGATCGAGGGGATGCTCGACGGCCACGCGCTCGCCTGCAGCGCGGCGGCGCCGGGCACCGTGTTCCTCGCCAATCGCATGGGGTTGTTCAAGAGCGGCAACCGGGGCGAGACCTGGGAGGACATGGAGATCGGCCGCTTCTCGCCGCTGACCTATGGCCGCGACATCCGCACTTCGCCGCATGACCCGAAGGTCCTCTACGCCGCGCTGTCGCCGGCGGCGCGCTCGACCGACGGCTCGCTCTACAAGAGCACCGACGTCGGCAAGACCTGGACGCGTTTCGACCACGACATCAAGGCCGATGCGACGATGATGGGCGTGACGCTCCACCCGCGCGACCCGAACCAGGTCTATGCGGTGTCGCGCGTCGGCCAGATGTTCGGCACGCAGGACGGCGGCAAGACCTGGACCGAAAGCCGCCTCCCCGACGGCGTCCGCGACACGTATTGCGTCGCGGTGGGGTAACGGCGCCAACCCTCACCCCTCCCACCACTTCGCGGCGGGTCCCTCCCCTCTCCCGCATGCGGGAGAGAGGGTGGATCGCGGCGGCCTTGCCGACGCGAGACGGTTGAGGGTCAGTCAGCGTCAAGCTCGTTGATTGCCGCGGCCAGCGCCAAGGTGCGCTCGGCGGCGGCGACGTGGAGATTCTCGACCAGCCTTCCGTCGACCACGACGATGCCTTTGCCGGCCGCCAGCGCGGCTCCATGGGCGGCGATGATCTTTTCCGCTTGGGCGATTTCCGCGGCACTGGGCGCGAAGGCGGCGTTGGCCGGCGCGATCTGCTTGGGATGAATGAGCGTCTTGCCGTCAAAGCCGAGCGCGCGGCCCTGGGCGCAAACGGCGGCGAACCCCGCCTCGTCCGCAAGATCGAGATGCACCCCGTCCAGCGCCACCAGCCCCTGCGCGCGCGCCGCGAGCAAGACCAGTTGCAGCGAGGTCATCAGCGGCATCCGGTCGGGCAGGTCGCGCGCGCCCAAATCCTTGGTCAGGTCCGACGTACCCATGACCAGCGCCGCGACCCGGGGGTGAGCGGCGGCGATTTCCGCCGCAGCCAGCACACCGCGCGGCGTCTCGATCATGCACCAAACCGGCAGCCCAGCCGGCGCACCGGCTCGGTCGAGCGCCGCGACCGTCTCGCGCACGCGCTCCGCGCTTTCGACCTTGGGCAGCAGCACCGCGTCGATCCGCATCGCCGCGGCGGCGCACAAATCGTCCGCGCCCCACGCGCTGTCGAGCGCGTTGACCCGCAGCACCAGCTTGCGTCGGCCGTAGCCGCCTTGCTCGACCGCGGCTGCGACGGCAGCGCGCGTCGCCGCCTTGGCATCGGGGGCAACCGCATCCTCCAGATCGAAGATCAGCCCATCCGCCGGCAGCTCGCGCGCCTTGTCGAGCGCACGTGCGTTGGCGCCGGGCATGAACAGCAGGCTGCGGCGCGGTCGGATGGGTGCGGCATTCGGCATATCGCGAATTCTCATATCGGCACGCCGTTCCGGTATAATCCGTTCGCGATCATTTTGTGAGACCGGCATGAACACCTCCGCGCCCTCGCCGCAACCCGAAGATCAAGGGCTGGCGCCCTGGTTCGCCTTTTGGGGCCAGTTTGTCGTGCTCACCGGGCTGGCGATCCTCGGTCTCTTTGTCGGCAGCGATGGCGAGCCCGGTGATTACGTGACCGGGCTGATGCTGACCATCGGCGCGATCCTGCTGGCGTTTTTGCGGCTGAAAGCCTCCTTTGACGGCACCAGCGGCGACTGGACAAGTTTTCTCTTTGTCGACCGGCCGGGACAACTCGTTGTCGTCATCCCGCTCTTCACGATCATCGCGCTCGGCGGGCTGTTTGTCGCCGCCGCCGAGCCCGGCAGCCTGCAGGATGCGGGCGTCGCGCTGTTTATCGCCTGCGGGCTCATCATCTTTCTCAGCCTCAAGCGGGTATTCGATAAGCTCGATTCACATGACTAGGCCCGCTTGCGCGGGCGCGGCGCCAGCGGGCCCGTGCCGAAGGTCGAGCGGATGCCCGACCCTACTTGTAAACTCCTGATGCCGACGGTTCTTTCGGTTCAGTCGCGGGTGGCGTACGGCCATGTCGGCAACGCCGCCGCGGTGTTCCCGCTCCAATGCCTCGGCATCGAGGCCTGGACGCTCGATACCGTCGCGTTCTCCAACCATACCGGGCACGGCCGCTGGCGCGGCGACGTGGTTGCAGCCGAGACCGTGGCGGCGCTGTTCGAAGGGATCGCCGATCTCGGCGTGCTGCCGAGCATCGACGCCGTGCTTTCCGGCTATATCGGCACCGCGGAAACGGGTGCGGTGCTGCTCGACATCGTGACGCGGGTGAAGGCGGCGAACCCTAGCGCGCTATTCTGCTGCGACCCCGTCATCGGCGACACCGATACCGGGTCCTATGTCCGCGAGGGTGTCGCCGAATTTTTCCGCGACGCGGCATTGGGCCTCGGCGATATCGTCACACCCAACCGCTTCGAACTGGAATATCTCACCGGCCGAAGCATCGGGAGTTTCGCCGAGGCGGCGGAAGCGGCGGCGATGCTGCGAGATCGCGGGCCGGCGATCGTGCTCGTCACCAGTCTCGACACGACGCCCGACCACCTGACCATGCTGGCCAGCGGACCGGACGGTGCGTGGGTGGTCGAGACGCCGCGCCTACCGGTGATGCTCAATGGCTGCGGCGATGTCACCGCGGCGCTGTTTCTCGGCCATCTGCTCAACGGCGACGATCTCCCGGCGACGCTGGCCGCGACCGCCGCGTCGATGTTCGCGGTGATCAAAACCACCGTCGGTCTCGGCCGCTACGAACTGGCCTTGGTCGCCTCGCGCGACGCGCTGGCGTGGCCCGGCCGCAGCTTTCAGGCGCGGCGCGTTTAAGGGCGACGCAGCCGATAAAGGACGTGGCGCTGCAACCTATGTCCGGCCGGGACACGCGGATGGTCGAAATCCTCAGCCGGGTCGCGGCTCATGCCGAGCCGCTCCATAACTGTGCGCGAGCGTAGATTGCCCTCCGCGGTAAAGGCGACGATCTCGCGAAAGCCCAATCGAAAGAAACCGTCTTCCAGCGCCGCGCGCGCCGCTTCGGTCGCATGGCCGCAACCCCAATAAGGTCGCGCCATCCGCCACGCCACCTCAACCGCGGGCGCGAATGGTACAGTCCAGCGCAGATGATCGAGGCCGACAACGCCGATAAACGCGCATTCACCCGGCAGCTCGACGACGAACTGGCCAAAACCGTGCTCGTTCCAGTGGCGGCGCGTCCGTGCCGCCCAATCCGGGTGAGGCGGCAACAGAAACTCCGTCAGTGCCGGGTCGGCCAACATCGTGGCGCAAGCCGGCTCGTCCTCGTCCCGCCATTCGCGCAGCAACAGTCTGGGTGTGCGCAGCGCGAACGGCATTATTTCTTGCCGCCACCGCGACCCATTTGCGCAAAGAACATCTCCTGCAGCTGCTCGAACCCTTTGAGACCGGCGGGCAGCCATGTTCTAAGCATAGCCTCTGGATCGAGCGCCTTGAGGTTGGCGCGCATGCGTTCTTCGAGTTCGGCCATCAATCGATCCTGCATCGGCTTCACCTCGGGCAGCCCAAAAAATCCGCGCAGTTCCTCGGGCGTGCAATCGATGTCGAATTTGAGTTTCATCGAGACGGCTCCTAGAATCGCCGAGCATCATAAAGACCGGCATCATAAAGGATCGCCCGATGGCCGTCGAAATCCCGTTCCGCCGCGACTTTGCGTTCGAATACGGCAGGCTTGAGCCGGTCGCGCCGGGCATCCGCCGCATCGTTGCGCGCAACCCCGGTCCCTTCACCTTTCGCGGCACCGGCACCTATGTTGTCGGCGAAGGCGAGGTCGCGGTGATCGATCCCGGGCCCGACCTGCCGGAGCATGTCGAGGCGCTGCTGATGGACCTTGCCGGCGAGCAGGTCACGCATATCCTCGTCACCCACACCCATCGCGACCACTCGCCGGCCGCCGCCGCGGTCAAGGAGGCGACCGGTGCGCCGACCTACGGATTTGGTCCGCATGCCGGGGGCCGGCGCGGCGCGGCGGCGGTCGAGGAAGGTGGGGATTGGGATTTCGTACCCGACATTGTCGTCAAGGACGGTGACGAGATCGCCGGTTCGGGCTGGCGTTTCGAGGCGGTTCACACTCCCGGCCACACCTCGAACCATTTATGCTTCGCGCTGCCCGACAATTCAATTCTGTTCAGCGGCGACCACGTCATGGGGTGGTCGACCAGCGTCATCGCACCGCCGGATGGCGACATGGCGGCTTACATGACCTCGCTCGAACGGCTCCTGCATCGGGACGATGCCATCTATTGGCCGACGCACGGGCCGGCGATCACCGAACCCAAGGCGCATGTCCGCGCCTTCATCGCCCATCGCCGCGAACGCGAGGCCGGTATCCTCGCCTGTCTGAAAGACGGCGTCGGCCGCATCGACGCGATGGTCGATCGGCTTTATGTCGGCCTTAACGCGAATTTGCACCGTGCCGCCGGCCGGTCCGTCTTGGCGCATCTGGTCGATCTGAAGGGGCGTGAGGTTGTAAAAACCGATGGCCCCGCAACCATCGACGCAACCTATCGGCTGGCTGGGCGTTGATAGATTCGCGGCGGCAGCAGGCCCTCGCCGCGTCGCAACGTCGCACAACTCCGCCTAACCTAGCGAACGTACAGTGCTAATGGGCATGGTTCTGTCGTCGCTTTAGTCGAGGCGGCCAAAGTGCTATGTCCTCATTCCATTCAACATCGCTGCTCAGCAAGGGAGAAACACGTGCGTAACCCAACTCGGCTTCTTGCCATCGCCGGCGTTATGGCGCTCGTCGGCGCTTGTTCGAGCCCGCCACCGCCGGCACCGGCACCGGTCGTGCCTGCGCCACCACCGCCGCCCGTGACCGAGCAGCCCTACACGGTACCGCCGGCCCCGCCGCCGATGCGTCACCACTACGCGCACCGCAAGGCCCGTCGCCACCACCATTACGTGCACCACGTGCATCATCACCACGTGTACCATCACCACGTGAAGCACACCGTGCACCATGCACCGCCTCCAGGCGCCGCCGCTCCGCCACCGCCGCCGCCCGGTGCTTCTGCGCCAGCTCCGATGGCGCCGGCACCAGCCCCAATGGCGCCAGCACCAATGCCGCCAAAGCAGTAAATCGGCGGCCCTAAAATAGAATGGGCGCGGCCACCGCTGGCCGCGCCCGTTTTATCTGTGGGCGTTGAATGGAAGCGAGCAACCGCTAGGCGAGCTGGATGCTGACGGCCTCGGGGCCCTTGCGGCCCTCGGCGATGTCGACTGTGACGCGTTGCCCCTCGTTGAGGCTCATCAGTCCCGCCCGCTGCAGCGCCGAGGCATGGACAAACACATCCTTGCCGCCGCCGTCGCGCACGATAAAACCGAACCCCTTTGTCGCGTTGTACCACTTCACCGTGCCCTGCTCCTGCGACGAAGCCACCAGTGGCGCCTGCTCGTAACCGCCGCCGCCACCGCCACCCGGTCGCGGACCCGAGCGCGGTCGCGCTGGCGCCGCCGTCGAGCTGTCAACGCTCAGCACCTCGGTCACCTGCGGGCCGCGCTGACCCGGGGCGACCCGAACCTCCAGCGTCTCGCCCGTCTCAACCTGCTGAACCCCGATCCGGCCCAGCACGCTCGCGTGCAAAAACGCGTCGCCGCCGCCATCCGCCAGCTCGACAAAGCCAAAGCCCCGGTCGCCGCGGAACCATTTCACCACCGCCTGAACCGGCGGTCCCGACGGTTCCGGAGGTGCAGAGTGCCGCGGCGCCGAGCCATAATCGCGCCCGCCACCGTATCCTCCGCCGCCACCGCCGTAACCGCCGCCGCCGCCAAAATCATCGTCAAAATCGCGCCGCCGGCCCCGGTCGCGATGCCCTCGCCCGTTTTCCACGTCTCAACTTCCAATCCCGAACCCAGGGTCCATCACCCCGCAGACCCCCATAATGCAGATTTTTTCGGTCAACGAAAACGCGGATGCGTGTCGGGTTGAAACAACTTCCCTTAATCCTCCTCGATTGCGTCGACGAAATCCAATCCGAAACCCCGGCGCCAAACAGCTAGAACTGCACCCGCTGGGTCAGCGCGCCATCGATGATCAGATTGGTGCCGGTGATAAAGCTGGCGCGCGGACTGGCGAGAAACACCACCGCATTCGCGACTTCCTGCGGTGTCCCCATGCGCCCGGTCGGGTTGCGCGCCAGCATCGCCTTGAACATCTCGGGATTGCGCTCTTCGACGACGTTCCACACCCCGCCCTTGAAATAGACATTGCCGGGCGAGACGAGGTTGGCGCGCACATTCTTTCCCGCGAGATTGCGGGCGAGACCCTTGATGTACGGGATCAGCGCCGCCTTGACCGCGGCATAGGAGCGGGTGGGTCCGTAAATCTCGGCCATCGCCGTGCTGCCGACCGCGACGATCGCCCCATCACCGGATTTCTCCAAAAACGGCAGCGCCGCCTCGCAACCGAACACGGTCGCCATCACATCGATCTCGAACCCCTTGCGCCAGGATTCCTCGTCCATCCCTTGCGCCAGCGCGCTGACATTGGCGACAAAGATGTCGATGCCGCCGAGCGCCGCTGCGGCGGCGCCGACCCAATCCTTGAGCGCGGCGATATCGCTGACATCGCACGCGCCGCCCCATGCCTTCACGCCCTTCGCTTCGAGCGCCGCGACCGTTTCGGTGAGCGGCCCAGCGCTGCGGGCGCACAGCGCGACATTGCAGCCCTCATCGGCCAGCAGATCGACAATGGCGCGGCCGATGCCGCGCGTTCCGCCGGTGACCAGCGCGCGTTTTCCGTTGAGCCCGAGATCCATCGTTGCTGCATCCCATTAAAGTCAGGCCCCGCCGGCCCCGGCAGCGTGTAGACTACAAAGTCGAGGCCGGACCAACAACTGGCCGCGCGCGGGAACGCCTTTAGACGCTCAGCAGCAGCATGCCTCCATCCGAGCGGGCCGGCATCGCACCGGCATCCGCGGCAAACATTCCCGCCGCCACGCCAAGCCGCGCCAATCGCTGGCTCTTTGACCTGCCCGATTTTCGCCGGCTGTGGCTGATCGGCGCCGTCGTCTTCGCGGTGCGCTGGCTGGAGATGCTGGTGGTCGGCGTCTTCGTCTATCAGCGCACCGGCTCGGCCTTTCAGGTCGCGCTGATGACGCTGTTGCGCATGGCGCCAATGATGATCTTCGGACCGCTGATCGGCGCCTATGTCGAGCGCATGGAACGGCGGCGCGCGCAGGTGATCGTCAGCCTGTCGATGCTGCTGACCGCGCTCGTCGTCGCCGCGCTGGCGTATTCGGGGCGGCTCGAAGTGTGGCATCTGGCGTTGGCCGCGTTCTGCAACGGGATCGCCTGGGCGGCGGACAATCCGGTGCGCCGCGTGATGATCGGCGAGGTCGTTGGCCCCGATCGCATGGGCGCGGCGATGGCGATCGATGTCGGCGCCAACAATGCGAGCCAGATGCTGGGGCCGACCGTCGGCGGTCTGGTGCTGTCGCATTTTGGCGTGTCGGGTGCGTTTACCATCAGTGTGATCTGCTACGCGCTGTCGGTCGTTGCGGCGCTGCGGCTGCAGCATCGGAACCACATCGCGCCGAGCATCACGGGTGCTGTGTTCACCCATGTGCTCGAAGGGCTGGCGATGGCGCGGCGCGATAAGCGCCTGGTCGGTGTGCTGACGATCACCGTCATCTACAACGTGTTTGGCTGGCCCTTCACCAGCATGATCCCGGTGATCGGCCAGGACAGCCTGCATCTTGCCGCCGGCGGGATCGGCGTTCTCGCCAGCATGACCGGCGTCGGCTCGTTTCTCGGCGCCGCGGCGATCGCGCTATGGGCGAGGCCGCGGCATTTCACGACGCTCTATGTCGGCGCGGTGCTGAGCTACATGGTGCTCGTGATCGGGGTGGCGCTGTCGCCGACCGCGTTTTCGGCCGGGTCGGCGCTGCTGGCGACAGGCCTCGCCAATTCTGGGTTCAGCGTGATGCAGGCAACGCTGATCTATCTCGCCGCGCCGGCGGCGATGCGCAGCCGGCTCTACGGCGTCTTGTCGCTGTGCATCGGCTCGGGGCTGATGGGCTTTGTCAATATCGGGGTGATGGCCGATGCGCTCGGCGCGCCTTTGGCGACCACCGTCAGCGGCATCGAGGGCCTCGCGGCGATGGCACTCACTTGGCGCTGGTGGCGCGGCATGGGCAACAGCAGCTGACGCCACGATCAACGTCACCACGAAGCGATGCGGTCGCCTCCCGCATGCCCCCGGATTCCCGTCAGGCTGCTCCTCGAAATGTCCCGTTCGACACGCCCAGCCGCCGCCAGCGAAATGCAAGCGACCTTCACCTCTTGCCCCCAAAGCCGACCTTGATGGCGACGGAATTGGACGGATGCGTTGGGTGGAAAGCGGAAGTTTACGGTTTAGTTGTAAATGACGAGGGCGCGCCAAAGAGCGGTCATTCCGATGATGCTTGGAGTCTCCTCTTCTGAGTTATTTCGTACCAATCACTGCACCGTAGGGGCCGACGAGCGGCATTGTGCGGGAGCGGGAAAATCCCGCTTCGGTCATCCATGCCGCACAATCGGCGGCGGTGAAATCGAACCCGCCTCGCGTTTCGATCAGCATATTCAAGCTCATCAACAGCCCTGGCAGATGTGCTCGCCGCTCGTCATCGATCAACATTTCGCAAACGATCAGCGATCCGCCCGCCGGTAGCGCCGCATGGGCCTTCTGTATCAACATGCGTTTCGTCGGAAGATCCCAATCGTGCAGAATCATGCCCATGACCAGCACATCCGCCGAGGGCAAATCGTCCTTGAAGAAGTCGCCTGCTACGAACCGTATCCGGTCAGCCAAGCCGTGGTCCTCGGCAAACCGGATAAATACTGGTTCCACTTCAGGGAGGTCGAAGCCGCCGACCGCCAGATGGGAGTGAGCTAGAGCCAATCGCGCTGGCACACAGCCCTGCGCCGTGCCGATGTCAAACACGCTACGCACCTCTCCCCATGGAAAGGCGTCGGCCAGCGCTTCGGCGACCGGAGACGTGATGCCGGTCATGCCGCGCAGAAAGCCTTCCAAACGAACCGGGTCCGTATACAGATTGGCGAAGAGATCGCCTCCCTTCTTGGCCTCATTCTGCGGCTCTCCAGTGCGCAACGCCTCGGTCAGCGAGCCCCAAAAGTCGTATAGCCGAGCGTTGAACATTTCGACGACGCCACCGACGTAGCCGGGTTCGCTAGGGTCGAGAAAGCGCGCTGCTTCCGGGCTGTTGGAGTAAGCTCCCTTGTGGTCTCTCTGCAAAAAGCCCTGCGCGACTAGCGTGTCGAAAAAATCTTCCGCCGAGCGGTCGTGAATGGCGATACGTAGGCGCAACGCCTCAGCATCCAACGGGCCGGCGGCGAGTACTCCGAAAACTCCCAGCTCAACCGCACTCATCAGGGTCTTCGAGGCGAAGAAGCCCATCGCGGTTTGCATAATGCGATCGTACGTAATGTTCTCGGCCATCACCTGTCCCCGCTCTTGGTTGGGATCAGGATGGAACGCCCTGAGTGCGGTCGTCCTGCATGTTCTTGCCGCTCGCTTTGCACAAACCGACCACCTGAGAGCCTCACGCCTCAGCTGAGGCGGCTCTTCCGATATGCTGCGGGGGTCGTGCCACGCGCGCGCTTGAACAGGCGGGTCAGGTGCTCCTGGTTGGAGAAGCCGCAAGCACTGGCGATTTCGGCGATGCTTGTAGCGGTCTCGGCCAGCGCTCGCTCTGCGTGTTCGACGCGACGCTCCATCACGTATTGATGCGGCGCGCGTCCGACCGTCGATCGGAATTGGCGTGCGAAATGGGTCGGACTGAGGCCGGCAACATCGGCAATATCCGGCAGTCCGATCGGCTGATCGAGGTTCGCCTCGATGAAATCGACTGCTCGTTGCAGCCGTTCGTTCGCCATTCGTGGGCGCGCTGCATCGGTCTGGTCGATCGGTGAATTCGAGGAATGACGCCGCACCAGCCGGGCCGCGATCGCCCGCGCGACGTAATCGACGTAAGGCGTAGCGGTGGGGTCGTGGTCGTAGAGGGTGTCACGCACAGCGAAGAGCAGGCGCTCGATTAATGGATCGGCGTCGCCGAATCGCGGCAAAATCTGAATGGTCGACGGATCTCCGTTGAGGATGTCAGCGGCCACTTCCTTGATTAACGACTGCCGCAGATACAAGTGCAGCGTACGTATAGACTGGCCCGCTCGAACCGTGAAATCCATCCCGCCCGGCATCATGAACATCCCGCCCGCCGGTACGAGACGAGATTGCTCGCCGTTGCGGATCCGGCGGTGGACCATTGCCGGATCGAGATGAAGGACGATCAGTTGATCATCGACAGCATCGAACGCTTCTTCGAAAGGAAGCTCCCGCTGCAGCGACGCGTACAGCGAAGACCAGCCGCGGCTGTCGCTCGCTACCCGGATTTTGACGCCGGGTCGTCGTAACATTCCGTGTGTCTCAGCTACTGTAAAGCTGCGCGAGAGATGCGGCATGGCCCCTCACACATCGGAACACATCTCGACCGAATAGCTTACCCTGTACGCGTCCCCTTTCGTCATGACATGCCAAAGGGCCGCAAGCAAGCTCGAAGGGTGTCCCAATGACTGTTCAGCGCATCGGCTGGCATCCCGAGCGGCTGCGGTCAGTGTCGGCTGGTCGATGACCGCTTGCGGCGCCTCGTCGCCATTGGCGCGCTCTAAGCGAGAGGGCGGAATCTCATCTAAAACCAACGTTGCACGGCGGCGCGATGCGGCCGCTTATGCGGCTGCGCGATAAACCGAGACTTTGGGGGAGCTGCTCTCCCCTTGGAGAAGCCGGAAAATTCCCGGAAGCAGTCCTTGAATGTTCGTATTTTGTTCCTCATATCGTGAACCGCTTGAGTTAAGCGTATGACGGCGATGGGTGACTTTTCCGGACGGGCCCGGGGTAGGGTCGGTGGCGAAGGATCGGCTTTTGCCAAACAGCATTGGCCGCCGACCGGGCTTGGCGCCGGGGTCAACAATTTGGGTCAGCAAGATCAGTCGTTGATCCGCCGCTGCTTTCTCGCTGTTCTGTCGCTGTTTTCGCCGCTGTTACTTCGTTGTTTTTCGAGCGCGTCGGCGACGAAAGATCACACTAAATCAATAAGTTGTTTTAACGCGTGCCGGCAACTCGGCGTGAAAACAGCAAGCGGCGTCGGTTCATTCCGCCCGGGCACCGTAGCGATGGACGTGGTACGGCATGCGCGCAAGACCGGGGCAATAGCTGCCGACCACCGGCTCCAGCGCCTGGTAAAGCCGGCGGTTGTCGGCATTGGCGGCGGCGAGCCGGTCGCGCGCTTCCTCGGCCTGCGCGCGCAAGCGCGGCAGATCGACCCCGACCGGCCTGCGCCCTTGAACGACCATCCGGCCGCCGATCATCACGCTGTCGACCGCGCTGCCGTCCTCGCAATGGACGAGCTGGTTGACCGGGTCGTTGAGCGGCATCCAGTTCGGGTGGTCGAGGTCGAGCAGCACGAGATCGGCCTTCCACCCCGGCGCGACGCGGCCGATCTTGTCGCCAAAGCCGAGCGCGCGGGCGCTGCCCTCGGTCGCTGCCAACGCTGCTTCGCGCGTCGTCAACCAGCGCTGCCATTCCGGCCCCTGAACCTTGGAGACAAACGACGCGAGGCGCAGCGCCTCGTACATGTTCTGATTGTCGGCGCAGGTCGCGCCGTCGGTGCCAATGCCGAGATTGACTCGCCGCTCGAGCATCGTGCGCGCATCGGCCAGCCCGCTGCCGATGCGCATATTGCTGCCGGGGTTATGCGCGACCGAGGCGCCGTGGTCGCCGAGCCGCGTCATGTCGTCGGGGTCGAGCCAGACGCCGTGCGCGACGGTAAAATGCGGTCCGAGCACGCCCAGCTCGTCGAGATGCGCGGTCTGCGTCTTGCCGTAGATTTTGAGGCTCGCGACCGCCTGCACCTTGGATTCCGCGACATGGCTGTGCAGCCCGACGCCAAAATCCCGCGCGAGGCCGGCGCAGCCCAAGATGAATTCGTCCGAACAATGATGCGGGATCGTCGGCGCCACCGCCGGGCGGACAAGATCGCGATCGACCGACCAATGCTGGAACCCGTTGCGGATCGCCGCGATCGTCGTCGCGCCGGGGGCAAGGCGGATTCCCGCCACCTTCTCGGCCAGCGCCGGCGGCAGTGCTTCGGCGAGGCCTGGAATTGCCTCGTAGAAAGTGCGGTCGGCGACCATCGGCGCGATCACCGCGCGCATGCCGAGCTCGGCATAGGCCGAGGCGACCGCCGTGATCCCCTCGCGCGTCGGCACCGGCCATTCGAAGAACAGATCGTAGCAAGCCGTACAACCCTTCAGCATCATCTCGATCGCGCCGAGCTGCGCCGAGAGCCGGACATCGTCGAGCCCGCGATAACCGCCGAGCATCGGCGCCGCGGTGAGCAGCAATTCGAGCGGCCAGCGATCGCCCATCCCCTTGCCGAGATTGCCGTGCGAATGGGTGTGTGCGTTGACGAGACCGGGGTGGATCAGCCGGTTATTCGCGTCGACCACCGCCGCATCGGCGGGCGCCGCGAGGCCGGGCGGGCCGATCTCGCGGATCGTGTCACCCTCAATGAGGATGTCGGCCAAATCGGCGGTCCCCGCCGCGATGTCGAGCACGCGCGCGCCGCGCACGATCGTAAAGTCCATCGGACAAACCTCGCAGGAAACCGGAAGCGGCAAGCCTCACCCAATTGGATGGTGTGAACGTTTTTCAAAGGAGGTTGGTTCCACGGGATGAACTTCAAGACGTCGAGATCGAACGGTGTTGAGCGAGGAGCCGGGTGGTTCTCGTCCTTGCGCCGCCGCCGGATGGTCAAACATCAACTGATCTTTAATTGCGGCAACATACGGTTAAGCGGGATGCCGTCAGACCGTCTCGCGAAAACCATCTGCCTGCTGGACAGCCCGATTGCCGGCGAGCGCGCGGCTGCGCTAGAGGCTGTCGGCCGACAGATGGAAACTTTAGGCTTACGCTGGGCGGATATTGCGTCCAAGCTCAACGATTTGGGAATTGATAGAACCCGACACCATAAGCGCACAGAAAAATTCTTATCGAACACGTGCTCTTGGATAGAATGTTCTGAAAAAACGCCCAATGGGTCGGGTTTTTGTGAAATTCACGTCAGCAAAATCATCCACGAACCTCTACGTAATTTTGTACCGTTTCTTAAAAATCTCTCAGCGTCGATTGACGCTGAAGTAGCGGGAAACGCGCTCTACCACGCGGTGCATACCGCAGTCCATGTCGGGGTGTTCAATCGTTACGTCTGTCACGACCTGATTCGGGCCGCGACCGCCTCTCGTGGCGGAAATGGGATCGTTGCGACCATCGAAAAGCTCGCGATGACGATCGGTGCTAAAGAACAAGGTGAGTTCATGATGCACCTCAAACGCCAGTTGATCGTACCGGAGCGCCGATCTGCCCGACGAGAAGCCTCCGCTTAAATCGCCGTCTCAACCTTCAACAAATCTCAGTTTGTTTTGCTAATCATCCGGTCGGCTCGAATTACCTGGTGTTTGGTCAGACGGGGACGGGTGGCGGGGTCGGGTCGGAATATATCACCACAACGTTGCCGGATTGATCTACACTTGGCGAGGCGACGTGGCGCTGAGCCGTGCCCAGGATGAAGACCGGTTTGAGTTAATTGAGATGGGTGGGCGATGCGCGCTTTCCCGCGTTGGATGCCTTCGCGCCGCAGCAGGATCGATAACCAAACCGTCGCCGCTCGCGGCAAGCGCGCGCAACCGTTGCCGCACTGCCGTGTCGTCGCTGCGGGGACCGATTTTTGTGCGGGTGCGAACAGAGAGGCGCCTTTTCCAGGCGCGAACGCCGATGGTGCAACCGAAATCGAGCCTTGGCCCGTATATCCGGCAACCAGCCGATAGGAGAGCACCCATGCCGGCTACGATTGGTCTAGGGTCGTCAGGCGACGACGTGAAGCGGTTGCAGCGCGTCCTTGCTCGCATGCTGCTTTGGAACCCGTTCGGGCCCATTACCGGTGTGTTCGACGGCAGCCTCGAAACGAGTGTGAAAGACTTCCAGGGGAGCAATGGACTGACTGCCGATGGCCTTGTCGGGCCTGGCACCTGGGCGAAGCTCCCGCCCTATCGTGAAGCCTCCCCCACCTTGCGCGTCGGCTCCAAGGGGCCAGCCGTCGCGTGGCTTCAACAGGCGCTGAGCGGCCAGGACGTGCTCGTGCAATTTCAGCCTTATGCAGGGGCGATCGACGGGATTTTCGGACCGATTACCGACAGCGCCACGAAGGCATTACAGACCTGGGCGGGCGTCGCCGCGACGGGTGTGGTTGACGACAATACCTGGTTCGTCTGGATGACCCCCGGCTCAGCCCAGCAGCTTACGCTTGAGGCAGCATGCGGGCTGCTCCGCGATCTTTAATAGCGGTTGCACCACGAGGCGGCGCCATATCAGCCCGATAAGCTGGACGCTATTTTCGTGATTAACTCGGGAACGCACCCTGGCAGAGGTTGCGTATGACCGTCATGCGCCCACTCGAAACAGCCGTTGTCCTTGTCGCACTTTTGTTTTCGATTTTGTTTGCAGTCGTCATCTGGCATTCCGCCGAAGGCTCTTCCGACCCCGCTCCCGCAGCCGAGCGCCTTCACGATCCCTCCGGCTCATAAGCAGGTCGGCCATGCGGCGTCTTTTAGTAACCGCTGCATATGAAACGCGGAGGAATGCGCGGGTGACCGTCTCAAGCACGGCGACGTCCTGACCTCACTCCTCTGACGACAACCACCTCTTGCCCCGGCGGACTGCATTCCCGAGCCGAAACGCGTTATCGGTCCAGTCTCCCTTTGGCGACTTGGGAGGTGCGGGGTTTTTCAGGTCCCTTGTCAACCTGCCCAAGCGAAAGATGCGGTCCGTCCAGTCTCCTTTGGGAGCGCCGGCCTCTTTGAGCCGTTCGGTCAGCCGTGCTTTCAGGGCCTTTGCGCTGGCCCGCTCGTGTTCTGTTGCACCCGCATCGCTGACAACAGCCGTTAGCGCACGTAGCTTTCGCCGAATGGCCTCCGTGAAATTCGCGTTGCTCATGGCCGGTTCGTTCCCCTGGCAGCACCGCCTTTGCCTATTCTGACCCGCACGCGCTTTCTCTGGCTAGCCCGCGGCGAGTACCGGCGCGCAGGTTACAAGACGCCATGGTCGTTCGCTCCCGGGACTTGCCACAGACCTGCTGATACGCTGCAATCTAATCATCTCACACCCGAGGCATGCGACGGCGAAAGAGGGCGAACAACGAATATGAGCACGGCCGCCATTTTGGTTGTCGTTTGGCTTGGGCTGGGAAGCGGAACGACCTATCAGGTGCCGTTTTCCTCCACCGCTTTATGCCAAACGGCGCGCAAGGCAGTTCTCGACGACGCCGATCACATCCGGGCGAACATTCCTCCCGGCTCTCAAGTAATAACAAGCGCGGTGTGTCTATCAGTGTCTGGCGTCACCCGATAGCCCATCCGCGGAGCGGGCATTTCCTGCGCATAGGCAGGTGCGGGGCCGGGCACGGGGGAAATGGCTTGCGGGGTGGCAACGTGATCCGGCGGTCATGGATTGGCGCAACGCCCACCTTGCGGAGAGATTTCGACCCGCACAGTCAACGGCGAGAGCTGAACGGTTTCTTTGCTATCTGCTTTCCGCAGATCGTCCGGAAGAGCCAGTTGGCGATTTTGAACAGGGCTATATCTCTTATGGAGAAGCGCCATGGCGTCCGGTATGCCCAGAGCTGGTATGGTATCTCTGGCAGGTTTGAAAGTTGGCGCAGCGGCGCTGTTTGATCTCGCCTGCCGCATCGCGAAAGCCTGGAGCGGCTTCGGGCCTATCTGAGGCATCAACGGACGGTTACTCCGTAAGGTAAGGAGGCCAAGAGGCGCCGTGGCGCCGGGCGGCGGCCTCCCCCGTTTCCACCCCGATCCGCCCAAGACATTGTAGATCAAACCCAAGCGGGGTACGCACCGGCCCGAAAACCTGGTCTATCTGTCTGATTTGACTGAATATTGCGAAAGATGGTGGAGCTGAGGTCCACTTTTTAGGCGAAATATCGCCCGAGCAATTCGCTGGGCTGCAGCGATGGCGATGGCATAAAGCCATTGAGCCAGGCATGCGCGAAGGTAAACGCCGTCAGAAATGGGCCTCGCCAGGCCCGGGGATGAAGGACCCCGCGTCCACCGTACCGTAGTGTCGCGAGCGGTCATCGATAGTTGATTGGGCGCCGCCGCGGGAAGGCGCTACGCTGCCGGCGCCAGACGTTCCGCTGCATTCAGGAGTGCGAGCATGGCGTTCACCATCGAAATCAACCGTGTGCCGCGAACCGTCGATGTCGACGGCGAGATGCCGTTGCTTTGGGTGCTGCGCGACGAATTGAATTTAAAGGGCGCCAAATTCGGCTGCGGCGCGGGGTTGTGCGGCGCCTGCACCGTTCATCTCGACGGCCAGGCGGTTAGGTCGTGCCAGACGCCGGTGTCCTCCGTCGGTAACGCCGCGGTGACGACCATCGAGGCGATGGCGGACAACCCGGTCGGCAAACGGCTTCAGGCGGCGTGGATGGAACTCGACGTTCCGCAATGCGGCTATTGCCAGGCCGGACAGATCATGTCGGCGACCGATCTCTTGAGCAAAAATCCGCATCCGAGCGACCCCGACATCGACGCGGCGATGAGCGGCAATGTCTGTCGCTGCTGTTCCTACACCCGCATCCGCGCCGCGGTCAAAAAGGCGGCGACCCAGCGCGCCGCGGCGGTGGAGTGACGGTCATGGCCCTGCTCGCGAAACGCTCTGCCGCCGCGCGCGTCTTCGCCCCGTCGCGCCGCATGTTCCTCAAGGCCTCCGCCACTGCCGGCGGCGGGCTGCTGTTGCAGGCGGTGCTGCCGCCGGTGATCCGGCCGGCGCTCGCCGCCGAAGACGGCCAGCCTGGCGACTCCGCGCCGCTCAATGCCTTTATCCGCATCGCGCCCGACGGCGAGGTGACGATCATGTCGAAAAACCCGGAGATCGGCCAAGGCATCAAAACGATGCTGCCGATGGTGATCGCCGAGGAGCTCGATGTGGACTGGAAGAATGTCCGGATCGAGCAGGCCCGGCTCGACGAGGCGAAATTCGGCCGTCAGTTTGCCGGCGGCAGCATGGCGACGCCACTCAATTACGAGCCGTTGCGCCGGGTCGGCGCCGCCGGACGGCAGATGCTGATAGCCGCCGCCGCACGGCAATGGGGCGTAGCTGCATCCGAATGCGAGACCACGAACGGCGTCGTCTCGCACCCGGCGAGCGCTCGCTCGCTCGCTTACGGGTCGTTGGCCGCGCAGGCCGCTGCCATGCCGGTGCCCGATCTCGCCTCGCTCCCTCTTAAGGACCCCAAGGATTTCAAGATCATCGGCCAGCCTATCCCCGGTGTCGACAACCCGAAGATCGTGACCGGCCAGCCGCTTTACGGCATCGATGTCACAGTGCCGGGCATGCTCTACGCGGTCTTCGAAAAATGCCCGGTCTTTGGCGGAAAGCTTAAAAGCGCCAATCTCGACGCGGTGAAGGCCCTACCGGGTATTGTTGACGCCTTCATCGTCCGCGCGAGCGAAGCGAACCGAAGCGGCGACCCGCAAGGCGTCAACGACGGCGTCGCGATTGTCGCGAAAAGCTGGTGGGTCGCCAACAAAGCGCGCGAGAGGCTGGACATCACCTGGGATGAAGGGCAGGCCGCTGCACAGAGCAGCACTGGCTTTGCCGCCGACGCGGCCAAGCTCTCGAAACAGACGCCGGCGAGCTATTTGCGGCGTGACGGCGACACCGCCGAAGCGCTGAGCGGTGCGGTCCATGTCGTCGAAGCCGCTTACGCTTATCCGTTTTTGTCGCATATCGATCTAGAGCCGCAAAACTGCACGGCGCATGTCCAGGACGGCAAAGTCGTCTTGTGGGCGCCGACGCAGAACCCCGGTCCGGGCGCCCGGCTGGTCGCGGCGACGCTCGGCATCCCGGAAAGCAACATCACCGTCAACATGACACGGATCGGCGGCGGTTTCGGCCGGCGGCTGCGCAACGACTACATGGCCGAAGCCGCCTGGATTTCGAAACAAGCCGGGGCGCCGGTGAAGCTGCTGTGGAACCGTCAAGACGATATGCAGCACGATTTCTACCGGCCCGCCGGGTTCCATTTCTTCACCGGCGGATTGGATGCCGACGGCAAGCTCGTGGCGCTGCGCGATCATTTCGTCACCGTCGGCCGCAACGGCGCCCCCGCCGACTCGGCGATGATGGACGCCAACGAGTTTCCAGCGCGCTTGGTCGCAAACCTCGAATACGGCCAATCGATCCTCGCTTCCGATATCCCCACCGGACCGATGCGCGCACCGCGCTCCAACGCGCTCGCTTTTGTGTTCCAGTCGTTTCTCGATGAGCTGGCGCATCAGGCGGGGAAGGATCCGGTCGATTTCCGCCTCGCCTTGCTGGGCGCGCCGCGGGCGATGACCAATTCGCCGGGCCGTGCCGATGCGTTGCGCGATTTCAACACGGGCCGCATGGCCAACGTGCTGCGCAAGGTCGCGGCGATGTCCGACTGTTCGAGCCGAACCTCGCTGCCGTCGCGCACCGGCAAGGGCGTCGCGTTCTATTTCAGCCATCTTGGCTATTTCGCCGAAGTGGTGCAGGCGAGCGTCGCGGCGTCCGGCGACATCAAGCTCGATCATGTCTGGATTGCCGCCGATGTCGGTAGCCAGATCATCAATCCCAGCGGCGCCGAGCAGCAGGTGCAGGGCGCAGCGCTGGACGGGCTGGGGCAAGCGTTGGGCCAGGCAATCACAATCGACCGTGGCCGCGTCGCACAGGCCAATTTCGACACCGTGCTGCCGCTGCGCATTGACCAGGTGCCGCCAGTCGAGGTGCAGTTCCTTACAACCGATCACCCACCGACGGGTCTGGGCGAACCGGCCCTGCCGCCGGTGATCCCGGCGCTGTGCAACGCGATCTTCGCGGCAACCGGCAAACGCATTCGCAGCCTGCCGATTGATACAGCGATGTTGAAGGCTTAAGGGGTCTCATCCGCCTCACTGAGAACCGCTACGACTCGCGGAGCAGTGCCGTCGATCCCGCCCGCTCGGCGATACTCGGGCGCTTGCCGATCATTAAAAAACGTCGAACACGAAAAGATCGCCGCCGATGTTCATGTGGTCGGCGTCAGGAATGGCTGGTTCCTTCTCGAGGAGGCAGGTTACGGAGACTACGATCTTCCGGACAAATTGCCGCCCGCTTACACCGGCCGCGGCTGAGTTTCGGGCAGGCTACTGACCACGGAATTGCAGATCTTGGCCCTCAAGGCCGCACCCGACGAAAACGCTGCCGACGTCGTTGAATATAGGTGGTTCGACGCCGCGGCGATTCTCGGTTGCAAGGGCGATTGGCTCCGCATCGAGGTGCCTCTGTCGACCAAAGACCGCACCCTCAAGCCGAAGCTGCCCGCCGATGGTCCCAAGAACACCGTGCGCGGCTGGGGGCAAAGGTCGTGTACCAACCAAAGACTCACATGCGACTTCGGTGGATCGAGCCGCCCCCACCGTCGCACCCGGATATGTCGACCGATAAACTGAATGCCGTATGCCTCGCGCTGCCCGACGAGAAAAACGCGACTTGCAACGTCGAACAATTTGGCCAGCTTGGAGTGGTCTACACCACCCATTTGTACTACGCGGTGCGGAGCGCCCTATGCTCGGACTTCGGTCCTGCTGGGAGCCAAAGCTGATTGCGTGACAAGAAACTACTCGGCCGAGTCGTTCATAGCGCGGGGTACAACCTCTTCAGTTTGACCCGCGCGTCCGCGGTGGTGAACTGCCAATTTGCCTTGGCGTGCTTCCTGTTGCGGTCAGCTTCCCATGCCTCCAC